>Ga0210396_10000101_pt1 | contig 152350 bp, 131 predicted proteins | sample IncBWH17OmetaG_FD_155466 | JGI IMG/M metagenome (GOLD analysis project Ga0210396, IMG submission 155466) | Forest soil microbial communities from Barre Woods Harvard Forest LTER site, Petersham, Massachusetts, United States - Inc-BW-H-17-O ...
CGTTTGATGGATGGCGCCTGGGTCAATGCGCCGCTCGACTGGACGCAAACCGATGCCATCGTGCAGGGCGTCAACAAGCCCAATACGCTACGTCTGACCATCAAGGGCCAGTCGCTTGCGGTCGAGATCAACGGCAAGCCCGGAGCCACATTGCGCGCCCAGTTGCCCGGCGCCTCGAGCCTGATCGGCCTTTATGCCGAGTCCGCCGATAGGGTGGACACCTGGAAGTTCAACGACCTCAAAGTGACCGATGTGAAGTGACCGCCTGGTCGGCGTCATTGAGCATCCGGACGGTGCGGAAACCCGGCCAATTTCCATTTCTTGACAGGGCGTTACGGGATCGTCATAAGAACGCCCGGTTAGCATGCATTTGCTTTTGGCCCAGGCTGGGCATCTCGCCGCTAACTATCAGCAGAATCGACTGAAAGAAGCCGGTCCGGACCGCAAAGTCCGAGTATCGGAAATCCGAACACGAGGAAAAAAAGATGTTCGCGGTCTTCAAAACCGGTGGCAAGCAATACCGGGTTGCCACCGAGGATGTGCTCAAGGTCGACAAGATCAAGGGCGAACCCGGTGAAATCGTCGAGTTCGGCGAGGTGCTCGTCGTCGGCGGCGACAGCGTGAAGCTTGGTGCACCTATTGTTGCAGGCGCAACAGTTGCGGCCCAGGTGCTGGAACAGGGGCGCGGCGGCAAGATCATCGCGTTCAAGAAGCGCCGGCGTAAGAATTCGCGCCGTAAGATCGGCCATCGCCAGGAATTCACGCTTCTACGCATCACCGAAATTCTGACCGACGGTCAGAAGGCGAGCAAGGAAGCCAAGCCGCGGCCGAAGCGCGAATCGAAGCCGAAGCCCGCAGCGCAAGCGGGCGCCGCGGAAGCCGCTGAAGGCGATAGCCCGAAGGTTGCCGCAAAGGGCAAAACTGCGGCGGCCAAAGGCAAAAAGAAGTGATTTTGGAAAGTGATGCTTCTGTCACGAATCCTGTATAACCACTAGCTAGAGAGTTTCGGAGGCCAGCGATGGCACACAAAAAAGCAGGCGGATCTTCACGCAACGGTCGCGACTCGGCAGGCCAGCGTCTGGGGCTGAAGATTTTCGGCGGCGAAGCCGTGGTCGCGGGAAACATTATCGCGCGTCAGCGCGGCACCAAATGGCATCCGGGCCGCAATGTTGGCCTCGGCAAGGACCACACGTTGTTCGCGTTGATCGATGGCAAAGTTGAGTTCCGTACCAAAGCCAAGGGCCGCATTTTCGTATCGGTACTTCCGATGACCGAGGCTGCGGCACAGTAATACGGTGGATCATATGAGGTCTGCCGGTATCCAGTCGAACCGGCGGACCCAAATGGGCTCCGATTAAGGGGGAGACCGGGATGCCGGCTCCCCCTTTCGGTTTTTCTGCAGGAGCCCAGGCGATGACTTTATCGACTCAAAGCCTCCCGCAACGCGGGCTTGAGCGTTGCATTCCAATCCTCGAGACCGAGCGGCTCGTGCTGCGTGCGCCGCGTCTTGCCGACGTGAAAGCCATCGCACGTCTCGTCAACGACCGCCGCATCGCGGAGAATACCGCGCGTATTCCGCATCCTTACGGGGTGGCGGACGCCGAGCAATTTCTTGCCGCGGTCAATCGGCAAGACGGCGAAGCAACGTTCGCCATCGTGTTGAAAAGCGAAATCATCGGCATGTGCGGTATCGAGCCGCGCGAAGCTGCCGCCGAGCTCGGCTATTGGCTCGGCGTGCCGTATTGGAATCGCGGCTATGCCACCGAAGCTGTGCGCGCTGTGATCGACCACGCATTCGGCGATCTTGAACACGATGCCTTGCAGGCCGGTGCGCGCGTCAGCAATCCGGCGTCGCGCCGCGTTCTGGAAAAGTGCGGCTTTCAATGGACGGGTGTCGGCCTCTACCGCATCCGCGCCATCAAATCCTCAGCGCCGCTCGATCGCTTCCGCCTCGACCGCGGCCTGTGGGCTTCGCTGAAGGCCTGGGGGCGAGTCAAAGAGGTCGCGTAACCGCGACCTCGCCGCACCGCATGAGGTCACTGCCCCGCGTTCTGCGCGGCGGCAAAAAATGGCGCGAGCTTGTCGACGAGCGCTGGGCCGAAATGCGCTTGCGGATTCGATGGCGGATCGTGGTCCATCATTTCCCAGCCTTGGATCAGGACGCGCGCATGGCCGAAGGCTTGAGCGAAATCGGCGCCGGGATGCAGGCTTTGCCGGAAGAGCGCGTCGCCGAAATAAGTCCAGTCGCGCTCCGGCGCACAGCCGAATGAGGTATGCGTCGCGTCGGCGGCCGTCAGCACGATGGTGTTGTCATTGGCGAGCGGCGGCAGAAAGATCCCGGAGAAGCAGGCCGATACGATCACCACGCGGTTCTTGATGCCTTCGCCGTCGAGCGCGGCCGCGACCTGTTGCGGCGTCAGTTCGATGGTCTTGCCCGGCACTTGCAGGGCGAAGCCGGTCTGCTCGCCGTGCGAGGTCATGAAGAGGACGAGAACATCCTGGTCCTTGTTCATGACGCCGGCGATGGCGTGGACAGCGGCGGTGAAATTCTGCGGATCGGCGAACGGCGCGGTGCCGAGCGTTGCGCGATTGTTAATCAGCTTGACGGTGCGATCCTTGATCGGCAGCACGCTGGCGATGGCGTCCAATCCGCCGTCGAGCTCCTTGATGAACACGTCCTGCTCGGCCCAACCGGCGATGCCGAGCGCATAGACATTGGTTGCGTCTTTGCGCGGCGCGAGACGGGCGATCTCGGCTTTCAACAGTCCCGATTGCGCCTTTTCGATCTGCGCAACCTGCGGCGGTACCGGCTCGCCGTATTTCTCGCGGTAATAGGCGTGAGCAACTTCCCACCAATTGGCGTCGCGCGCATCGAAATCGGGGGGAACAAATACCGGCGCATGCGGCACGATCGCGTTGGCGGCGAAGAGCGCGACCCAGATCGCGGCCGCCGTGCCGAGCGCCCGCAGCCGGGATTGCTCTTCGAAGCTGCCGATGACGCAGGCCATGGCGCCGACCCACCAGCCGACAGCTATGATGAAAATCACCGCGCCGGTGATCGGGCTCGACCAGATCGGGCCCTCGGCCATATCCGGCGCGAGCAGCGGAAAGCCGAGCCTGATCGCCGACGTCACCAGATCGGCCACGACCGAAAGAATGAACATGGCCGAAAGCGCGGTGACGCGCGCGCCCGGACGCACGAACAACGCCGCGACGGCGAGTTCAAGCGCGATCCAGGCAACGACGGCGTTGAGACCGTAGGGATTGAACGCGTGCGACGGAAACGCCGCGGCGAGCTGCAGCAGGATGCGGACGGCGGCGGTCAGGATAGAGATGCCCAACAGAACTCGCAGGCCGATAAGCTGCGGTTCGGCCGTCGTCCGCCAGACCGCGGCCCTTGCCGCCAGCTTCAAAACACTCCGCACCCGGCCGGTTCTCCGTGCAAAATCAGGGCAAAATCGCCTGCCGCAATTTTGAATTTCCACACTATATCAGGCGGACGATGCCGGCCACCTTCTGCGATTGGCGATTGTGCCAAAGGCGGCAGCGCTTTACGTAGTTGAGCCATGAAGTTCCTCGACGAGGCCAAGGTCTATATCCGCTCCGGCGACGGCGGCAACGGCTGCATATCGTTCCGGCGCGAAAAATTCATCGAGTTCGGCGGTCCGAACGGCGGTGACGGCGGCAAGGGCGGCGACGTGATCGCGATCGCGGTCGACGGCCTCAATACGCTGATCGACTATCGCTATCAGCAGCATTTCAACGCCAAGAACGGCGGCGGCGGCATGGGCAAGGACCGCCACGGCGCCAATGGCCCGGACGCCGTACTGAAAATTCCGGTCGGCACGCAGATCTACGAGGAGAACGGCGAAACGCTGCTCGCCGATTTCACCGAAGTGGGCCAACGCATCGTTCTGGCGCGCGGCGGCAATGGCGGTTTCGGCAACGCGTATTTCAAAAGCTCGGTCAACCGTTCGCCTCGCCGCGCCAATCCGGGCCAGCCCGGCATCGAGCTTACAATCCGGCTCCGACTTAAGCTCATTGCCGATGCCGGACTTGTCGGCTTGCCCAATGCCGGCAAATCGACGTTCCTTGCCGCCGTCAGCGCGGCCAAGCCGAAGATCGCCGATTATCCTTTCACCACGCTGCATCCCCAGCTCGGCGTGGTCGACGTCGATGGCCGCGAATTCGTGCTGGCGGATCTTCCCGGATTGATCGAAGGCGCCCATGAAGGCGTCGGCCTCGGCGACCGCTTCCTCGGCCATGTCGAGCGCTGCCGCGTGCTGCTGCATCTGATCGATGGCACGGAGCCGGATGCCGGCGCGGCCTATGAGACGGTGCGCGCGGAGCTTTCGGCTTACGGGCACGAACTGACAAACAAGCCGGAGATCGTCGCGCTCAACAAAGCGGACGCGCTGAGCCCCGACGACGTCAAACAACAAGTGGCGCGACTCAAGCGCGCGGCGAAAAAGACGCCGCTGGTGATTTCCGCGGTGAGCGGGGCGGGCGTCAACGAAGCGCTGCGCGCGCTGTTCAAGGTCATCGAGCAGGCGCGCAGGGGTGAAGCCGAGCCGAAAGTCGCCGACGCGGCCTGGCAGCCGTAATCGCGCGCGCCGGCATCGCATCGGGGGGACGTTCATGGCTACGTTTGTGCTCGTTCACGGCGCTTGGCATGGCGGCTGGTGCTGGCAGCGGGTTGCCGACCGGTTGCGCAACGGCGGCCATAGAGTATTTACGCCGACTTTGACCGGGCTTGGCGAGCGCTCGCATCTCCTGCAAACCGGCATCGATATCGGCACGCACATCACCGACGTGGTCAATGTGATGAAATGGGAACGGCTGAGCGATGTCGTGCTGTGCGGCCATTCCTACGGCGGCTTCGTCATTTCCGGCGTCGCCGAGCAAATGGCGTCGGCGATCCGCTCCATCGTGTTCCTCGATGCGTTCCTGCCGAACGATGGCGACACGACGCAGAACCTCACCAGCGCCGCCGTGCAAGAGGCTATTCGCGCGGCGCTTGCGAGTGGCGCGCTCGGCATGCCGCCGCGGCCCGCGGAATTCTTCGGCGTCAATGCAGCGGACCGGGCCTGGGTGGACGGCCTCTGCACGCCGCAGCCGATCGGAACGTTCACCTATAAGATCGCGCTCACCGGCGCGCGCGAGAAAATTGCGCGCAAGACCTATATTCGCGCCGGGAATTACGCCAATCCCGGCTTCGACCGCGCCGTCGCAACGTTGAAAGCCGATCCGTCCTGGCGCTTTCATGAAGTGGCGAGCGGCCACGACGTGATGGTCGATGCGCCGGAGCGCCTCACCGAACTGCTGCTGGAAGCCGCGGCCTGAAGCGCTCGAATTGCAACGAGCCGTCACGCGCGATGCGCGGCAACAGATCGACTTCCCAGTCGAGATATTCCTGCATCATCGCTTTCGTATCGCCCGAGCGCTCGTAGGGTTTGCGCCATTGATCGACCGCTTCGTCGGCCATTTTGGCCTTGGCCGAGAACGGCTGCCCCGCTGCGCGCCACGCCGCGTTACCGCCGGCGAGAGTGCGGACCGGCCTGTCGGTCAGAGCCTTTGCTTCGGTCACGGCTAGGCTTGCCAGCACACCGTCCTCGGATGTGAGAACGAATGTGCCGCTGTGCGGGATTTTCTTGAATGCACGATCGAGCCGTGTCCGGATCGCAAACCATGCGCCGGGAATATGCGCGTGCAGATAATCGCGGCTCGTTGAAAGATCGACGACGATTGCTGCCTCGCGCGCGAGCAGATCGCGCAAGCCGGCGCAATCGATAGTGGTGTCGCTCAACACTTCGGCTTCAAGCACCGGAGGCGTCGGCCAGCCGGTTTCCGTTCCCGTCTCGACCAGCATGAATACGTCGGCATAGCCCATCTGCCGCAGCCACGATCCGGTCATCGCCGCGCGCACTTCGGCTTCGTCGACAAGCACGATGCGCGCGCCGAACGTGCCGACATATTGGTCGGTCGCTTGCACAAGCTGACCGCCCGGCGCGGATATGGCGCCTGGCACATGGCCGGCTTCGTATTCGGCCGGATCGCGCACATCGAAGACGTAAAGCGTACGGCGGTCGTCTTTGCGCCAGGTCTCGAGCGTCGCGCGATCGATTCGCTTGACCCCGCAACTCTCCGCGACCCGTTGCGCCGCCTTCTGCGCCCAATCGAGCGTATCGCGCGAAACGGCCGGTGCGCGGCGGTTTTTCCCGCTGTCCGGGGTGAAGCCGGCGAGGCTCCAGCCCATGGTGCCGTTGCGCAGCGCCATGACTTTGTTCGGGAGGCCGGCATTGATCAGCGACTGGGCGCCGATAATGCTGCGGGTGCGGCCGGCGCAATTGACGACGACCGTTGTTCCCGGCGACGGCGCGATTTCGCGGGCCCGCAGCACAAGTTCTGCGCCCGGCACATTGGTCGACGTCGGGATCGAGACCCGCGAATATTCGTCGAACGGCCGGCTGTCGAGCACGACGAGGTCGGCGCGCTCGCGGATCAGCTTTTCAAGCTCCGGCGCGGTGATATTGGGCGTGCCGTCGCTATGCTCGACATATTCGCCGAACGCCTTGCTCGGCACGAACACGCCCGAGAACAATTCAAAGCCCGCGGCGCCCCAAGCCGCGACGCCGCCCGAGAGAATACTGACATCGGTATAGCTGTTGCGCGCCAGGATCGCCGCCGCGCACGCGGCGCGGCCGTCGGCATCGTCGCACAAGACGATGCGCGTCGCGCGGCGCGGCACCAAGACGCGGAATTTCAATTCGAAACGGCTCAATGGCACCGAGCGCGCCAGGAGCAAATGGCTTTGCGAGAAGATCAGCTCCTCGCGCAGGTCGACGAGCGCGAACTCGCCGCCGCCACCGATCATGTCGCGGAGATCGTGCGGGCTGACAAAATGGTTCACGTTCAAACCGCTTTCGGTCAGGTCGCCTGTTGCGGCGTCATTTGCTTCACTTCGCCGGTCTTCAGGTCGAACCGCACGCGGTCGATGCGGTCGAGATTCGTTCCCGTCACCCGCACGAAGCGTGCGAAGTCGGGATAATCGATCGAATGGATCTTGCCGTCTTGATAGATGCCGGCTTCGCCGGGCATCAGCCGATACTTCTTCACCGGCTTGAGCTTGGCGTGCGCGGGGTCGCTGCCGTCATCCTCGCGCTCCCATTCGGTCATCTCGGTGTAGTGGGTGGCCTGGCCGTAGATGGCCCATGACTTGCCGTGATCGTGTGGCTGCGAGACGCGAGCTTTGTCGTTGATATGGGCGAGGATCTGAAAACCGAGCTTGGGATCCTCATAGAGAACGTGCAGGCCGCGCGCGGCGTCCTCGCAATGCTTGCGGACGAAGTCCGGGTTCTGCAAGAGCCCCTCAAGATGCGTGCGCACTTCCTCACGGCCTTGCGGTCCGGGATCGCGGGCGAGGATGGAACGACAATCCGAGATGAACTGGTCGAGCTCATAAGCCATTGCGGTCACTCCCTGAAAATCGCTCCCCGGAGCGTCATTGGCGCATTTTCGCGCATCGTCACAGCCGGCGCCAGCCCTCTCGGCGAGCCGATTTGAAGCAGCAACAGGCCCTTTGGCTCAGCCGCCGTCACCGCTACATTGAGGGACATGTCTAGTCTCGATCGCATGTTCGGGTTGCCGCCGACCAACGAGCGGCCGCGCAACGTACGGCTGGATACGCTGGTCCGGCTACGCTGGCTCGCGGTGCTTGGCCAGTTCGCGGCCGTTCTGGTGGTGCATTTCGGCCTCGAATTCGAAGTGCCGATCTGGCCCTGCGTGGCCGTCATCATGCTTGCCGCGCTTTTGAACGTCGCGCTGCGGGTGAGCTTTCATCAGACCCAGTGGCTCGAGCCGGACCGCGCGGCGTGGCTGCTCGGCTTCGACGTCGCCGAGCTCACGGCGCTGCTTTATCTCACCGGCGGCTTGGAGAATCCGTTTTCCTTCTTGTTGCTCGGTCCGGTGCTGATCTCGGCGACGGCGCTCCCGCCGCGCATGACATTGTTGATCGGCACATTCGCGATGGTCTGCGCTACGGCGCTGGTATTCCTGCATTACAATCTGCCGTGGGACGCCGACGATCCGCTGGAACTGCCGGAAATCTATATGGTCGGCGTCTGGCTCTCGATCCTGCTCGCGATCGGCTATATCGGCGTTTACACGTGGCAGATCGCGGAAGAGGCGCGGCAATTGTCGGATGCGCTTGCGGCGACCGAGCTGGTTTTGGCACGCGAGCAGCATCTGTCTCAGCTCGACGGTCTTGCCGCCGCCGCAGCGCATGAACTCGGCACACCGCTCGCCACGATCACTGTCGTGATTCGTGAAATCGAGCGCGCGCTCGAAGCCAATTCGCCCTATGCCGATGACGTGAAGTTGCTGCGCGAACAGGCGCAGCGCTGCCGCGAAATCCTGGCCAAGATCACCGAACTGCCGACCGGCGAGCCGTTCGACCGCATGCAGGTTTCGGCGCTGATTGAGGAAGCGGTCGCGCCACACCGCAATTTCGGCGTCACCATCGGCGTCACCTACCCGCCGGATCGCGCCGACGAGCCGGTCGGGGCGCGCAATCCGGCGATCCGCTATGGCCTTGGAAATTTGATCGAGAACGCCGTCGATTTCGCCCACAGCCGGGTCGAGATCTTCGCGCAATGGTCCGAGGACGCAGTCAGTATTGTCATCAGCGACGATGGGCCCGGATTCGCGCCCGAGGTCGTCGATCGTATTGGCGCGCCTTATGTCACCCACAGGCGCCCCGGCTCGCGCGGCCCGGACGGTGATGACGATACTGTGTTCGGGCTGGGTTTAGGTTTTTTCATCGCTAAAACGCTTCTGGAACGCTCCGGCGCCAAGCTTTCGTTGACAAATCAGTTGCCACCGCTGCATGGCGCCACCGTTAGCGTTACCTGGAGCCGGGTCGACTTCGAGCGCCCGATTGCGATACCGCCCCTTGAGCCGGCCGAGCAAACTTCTTAAGTTTTGTACATCGGGCGACGACTTAGACGGAGATTAGCGTCGATGGAGCAGATGGTCATGAATACTGCTGCAGCCAGTGCGTCGCCCAGCCCGGTTCCAACCGAACGTACGCTTCTTATCGTCGAAGACGACAAGTCGTTTTTGCAGCGCTTGGCCCGCGCCATGGAAGGCCGGGGCTTTTTGGTGACGACGGCGGAATCGGTCGCCGACGGGTTGTTGCAAGTCGAGAAAGCCGCCCCCGCGTTTGCCGTGGTCGACATGCGGCTCGGCGACGGCAATGGGCTCGACGTGATTTCGGCGATGAAAAAGCGGCGACCGGAAGCGCGCGCCATCATTCTCACCGGCTACGGCAATATCGCCACGGCCGTGAACGCGGTGAAGCTCGGCGCGGTCGATTATCTGGCCAAGCCGGTCGATGCTGATGATGTGGTTGCGGCGTTGCTCGCGATCGACAATAAAAAGATCGAGCCGCCGGAGAATCCGATGTCGGCGGACCGCGTGCGCTGGGAGCACATCCAGCGTATCTACGAATTGTGCGGGCGCAATGTCTCGGAAACCGCGCGCCGCCTCAACATGCACCGCCGCACTTTGCAGCGCATTCTCGCCAAACGGGCGCCGAAATAGCGCAACGGCTTCGCGGATACGTCGCCGTTAACAGAAGACTAACTACGACCCAAAGCTAGCTGCGGCGCGGCGCGACGCCGGAATGATTCAAATTTTATCGTTCTGTTTAAATCAAATTTGCGCCGCGCCCGACTATGAAAGAGCAAGCATATTGGCGCATTGCGAAGGTCACATGCTCGGCTCGGAACGATCATTGCAAGCAAGTGGCGAGACCCCGACGCAAGTGAGCGGCGGCAGCCCGGCTGCTGCCCCGCAGGCGGCGGAGGATTCCGCTTTGCCGCGTCTTCTTGTCATCGATGACGATTATCTGCACCGCAAGATTATTTGCCGTGTCGCGGCCAAGGCTGGTTACGCGCCGGCGGGAGCCGGGACCTACGACGAGGCGACAAAGCTCGCACTCGAGACCGCGTTCGATTGCATCAGCCTCGATTTGTCGCTCGGCCAGCACGGCGGCATTGAAATACTTCAATACCTTCGCGGCATCGGCTGCAATGTGCCGATCGTTATCATCAGCGGCAGCGATCCGGCGACGGTGCACGAAGCCTTGCGGGCGGCCAAATCGCTCAATCTGGATATCCGCGAGACGGTCCTGAAGCCTGTCGATCTCGATATGCTGCGCTATAGCTTCGAGCGCATTCGTGCGCAGCCGCATACGTCTGTCGCTGCCGCGTGAGCATGATCCGGAAAAGTGGAAGCCGGTTTTCCGAAAAGATCATGCTCAATCAAAAATCACCCCAATCAGAACGTCTCGCCGGAATAGGGTCCTTGCGGATCGTTGAGCGCTTGTAGCCGTAAGGCTGCAGCATGAGCGAAACGCAGCATGATGGCTTTGCGCGTGGCCGCGGGCAGCCGGTGTTCGGGCGCCTCGCTCATGATCGAGGCCCCAAACGCATCGGCTACGATCAGCCCCGCATCGGGCGGAAAAATCTCGCACGGCACATCCACGACGGTGGCGAAGAATAGCCGGTCGCAATGCTGCCGGTAATCGATCCATTTCTGGTCGGCGCGAAAATCGGCCACCGACGATTTGATTTCGACGATGATGATTTCGCTGTCGTTGCCGAGCGCCACCAGGTCGGCGCGCCGGCCCGACGGCAACGGCAATTCGGCGACCACGCAATAACCGAGCGCATGCAGATAGCGCGCGGTACCGCGCGCAATGGCTAAAGCTGTCGGCGATTGCCGGCCATCGACCGGCACGGCAGCCGCCAATGAAGTGAGGCCCATCGTAAGGATCCCTGGCAAAGGCAGATTAGAGAGCGGACGACACGCGAGCTTACCCACGCCACAGACCCCAACACAGCGCCCCGATACAGCGGCAACCGGCCGTCATTCTGCCGCGGCTGCACGCTCCGGGAAAGCCCCCGTCAGACCCTCGCGCGAGGGTTTGATCACGCCGCGCTCGGTGATCAGGCCGGTGACGAGCCGCGCCGGCGTAACGTCAAAGCCGTAATTCGCAACCGGCGAGCTATCCGGCACGATGCGCACGGTTTCAATGCGGCCATCTTTGGTCCGCCCGGTCATGGTCGCGACTTCATCGGCGCTGCGTTCCTCGATCGGAATCTCGGCGACGCCGTCGGCCACTGTGAAATCGATCGTCGGCGAGGGCAGCGCGACGTAGAACGGTACATTATTGTCGTGCGCGGCGAGCGCTTTCAGATAAGTGCCGATCTTGTTGCAGACGTCGCCGTTCGCCGTGACGCGATCGGTGCCGACGATCACGATGTCGACGAGGCCGTGCTGCATCAGATGGCCGCCGGTATTGTCGGCGATCACGGTATGCGGCACGCCATGATGGCCGAGTTCCCAGGCGGTGAGCGAAGCGCCCTGATTGCGCGGCCGTGTCTCATCGGCGAAGACATGAATGGGAATGCCCTTGTCGAAAGCCGTATAGATCGGCGCAGTCGCGGTGCCGAAATCGACCGCGGCAAGCCAGCCGGCATTGCAATGAGTCAGCACGTTGACGCGCTCGCCAGGCTTTTTCCACCGCGCGATGGTTTCGATCAGCGGCAGACCGCTTTGCCCGATGGCCTTGTTGATCGCGACGTCTTCTTCGGCGATTTCGGCGGCGCGCTGATAGGCGGCCGCGGCCCGTTCGCCGCGCGGGCGGTTGCGCACCAGAGCCACCATCTCGTCGAGCGCCCATTTCAGATTGATCGCGGTCGGCCGCGTCGCCAGCAAAGTCGCATAGGCGCGCTCCAGCGCCTCGTCGGAGGCGTCCGCGCGCAACGCGAGGCACATGCCATAGGCCGCGGTCGCGCCGATCAGCGGTGCGCCGCGGATCACCATGGCGCGGATCGCGTGCGCCGTGTCCTCGAGCGTGGTCAGCCGCACGGTCACCAGGCGATGCGGCAGCGCGGTCTGATCGATCACCCCGACCGACCAGCCATCCGGCTCGAGCCAGATGGTGCGCATGGATTTACCGTCAACTTTCATATGCTTCACCTAGCAGATTTGGGCAGGCTGTCGATCCCTAACTCACTTGCTCATGCGGCAACATTGCCGCAATGTTGCACGACAAAATTCTCTGGAGACGCCGATGGCTGTCGACTACGAGGCCGAATACAACAATCGCGCCCGAGTGCCCGAGCACGCGGAGATTTTTGCGCGCTGGATCCGCGAAGGCGAAGACTATCGCGTCGAAACGCTCAAGACCGGCCGCGCCGAGCTTGGTCTGTCCTATGGCGACACGCCGCGGCAAACCGTCGATCTGTTTTTCTCGGCGGCGGGCGAGACGGCGCCGCTTGCGATCTTCGTCCACGGCGGCTGGTGGCGCTCGCTCGACGCCTCGATGTTCAGCCAGATGGCGCGCGGCCTCAATACAAATGGGGTGACCGTCGCCGTTGCCGGTTACGATCTGTGTCCCAATGTCGCCATTGCCGACATCATCGAGCAAATTCGCCGTGCCTGCATCTTCATGTGGCAGCGCTACAACCGGCCGATGCTGCTGGTCGGCCATTCCGCCGGCGGCCATCTCGCCGGCGCCATGGTGGCGACCGACTGGCCGGCGCTTTATCCGAAAGCGCCGGCGGATTTGGTCCCTGCAGGCTATGCAATATCCGGCGTGTTTGATCTCGCGCCGCTCGTCGGCATCAGCGTCAATCAAGATCTGAAACTCGACGCTACCGCAGCGCGCAACGTCTCGCCGCTCTATTGGCCGATCAGGCCGGGACGCGTCTTCGACGCGGTCTGCGGCGGGCTTGAATCCGACGAATTCAAACGGCAGAGCCACACGCTTGCCGAAACATGGAGACAGGCCGGCGCCACGACCCGCTCCGGGGAGATCGCGGGCACCAACCATTTCACCGTGATCGATGCGCTCGCCGATCCGCAGAGCGCGATGACAGCGCGCGTTACCGAGCTCGCACGAAATATCGGGGCTCGAGCATGATCCCGAAAGTGGATGCCGGTTTTCGGGAGAGATCATGCTCCAACAAAAAATGCTACGCCGTTAAGGCGTAGCCGCCGGGCCGATTTTGTTCGGCACCAGCAGCACGCAAGCCGAAGCGACAAAGATCAGGGCGAAGCCGATCATGTCGGGCGTCGTCGGCACTTCGCCGAGGATCAAATACGACTGCACGATCCCGACCACCGGAACGGCAAGCACGCCGAGCGATGCGGTCACCGCGGGCAAGCGCTTCATCGCCGGGAACCACAGCGCATAAGCAACGCCGTTGCCGACCACGCCGGTCCAGACTGTGGCGAAGGCTCCGCCGGTCTGCAGGCCGTGAAGCACGAGGCGGCCGTCGACGATATACATGCATGCCGTCAGCGAGACGAAAGCGATGGTCATCTGCCAGCTCGCCAGCGCCAGCGGATCGAGATCGATATGCGCCCATTTCACATAGACCGTGCCCGCGGCCCAGCTCACGCCGACGCCCAAGGCCAAGATGATGCCGAGCGGCACGCCGCTTCCGGCCAGCGGATAGATCAGGATCGAAAGCCCGACGATACACAGGAGGAGCGCGGTCCATTGGATGCGGCTCGGGCGTTCACCGAGAAACGGCCACGCCAAAAGCACCGCCCAGATCGGCATCGTATAGGCAACGATCGTTACCCGCGATGTCGACGCGGCAAGCTGGGCGAAAGCACTGAACAGGCTGAAGCCGGTGATGTTCAGCGACGCCGCCACGACGACGTGGACGAAGGCTTTCGTCGAGGGTAGCCGCAAACTGCGCCGCATCACGACACAGAGCAGATAAAGCGTCAGCGCGCCGAGCGCTGCCGCCACTGCGCGCATGCTCAGCGGCGGGATTTCCTCGAGCGCCACTTTCATCAGCGGCCAGGTGGTGCCCCAGATGAAGCACAACGTGACCAGCATCAGCCGGGCCCCGGCGTCGCCGCGATGCGCGCCGTCAGAGGCGCCGCGCACGGGGTTGGGATTCTCGGCTGAGATGTTCACGGCAAGCGCTCCCGGCGCAGCACTTACGGCGCCTTCGGCCCGGCACCGAGGAACCACTCTACAATCTGTTCGCCGGTCCAGAACAGCACGTCATGCTTCTTGCGGATGGTCTCGAAAATGCGGCGGAAGTATTTGGCGCGATGCGGTGCGCCCATGATGTAGGGGTGCACCGCCATCGCCATGATACGCGCGGAATCGGCGGCATCGTCATAGATCTGGTCGAACTGATCGAGCGCGCGCTCGCAATATTCCGACGCCTTGTGGTGCTGGATCAGCATCATGGCGACGTCGTTGCATTCCTGCGTATAGGGCACGTTGAGGATCGACTTGCCGCGCGTCTTCAGCCAGACCGGCTGGTCGTCGAGCACCCAGTCGGCGACATAATCGTAGCCTTCCTCGGCCAGCACGTCGGGCGTTTCCCAGGTCTCGGTGAGGCCCGGGCCGAGCCAGCCGCGCGGCGGCTTGCCGGTCGCCTTGGTAATGACCTCACGCACCTTGCGGATATCGGCGCGCTCGTTCGGCACCTTCTGCAAATTGCGCTGGGTAAAGCCGTGGCCGATGAATTCCCAATTGCGCTCGATCGCGGCCTGCACGATCTGCGGATAGGCGGCGAGCGCCGAGCCGTTGATGGCGATGGTGCCCGGAATGGCGAACTCGTCGAAAATCTTGATGAAGCGCCAGAAGCCGACGCGATTGCCGTATTCGTGCCAAGCCCAGTTCGGCACGTCCGGCATCGGCGAGCCGCCGGCCGGCGGGGTGAGCACCGTGCGCGGCATGGTCTGCAACGGATCCCATTCCTCGACATTGACGATCACCCAGATCGCCATGCGCGCGCCGTTGGGCAATTTCAACGGCGGCCGCTGGGTGATCGGCGAATAGGTCAGCCGGTCGGTCGGCAGCATCGGCTTCTTGGCTTTGCGCGCCGTTGGCTTCTTCGTCACGGACTTTGCCATTGCGGAATTTTCCCTCGTTTCAACGCAGCATCGGATCAGGCGGAGGCGACTGTCTCGCCTGCGGGACGATATTTCGTCACGATGGTGCCCAGCACCGTCAATGCCACAGCACACAAGCAGAGTGGCACGAACGCGGTCCACGGTTGTCCGGTCGCGTCCCACAGCGCGCCGCAGATTGTCGGAATGATGATCGCGCACGCATAGGCGATTGTGAGCATGCCGGCCGCGGTGCGCGCGACGTCGGCGGGTTTGGCGAGGATCGGCACCAAAGTCATGATCGGGGTAAATGTCATCGCCGTCGCGAAACCGATGAAAATCGCCGCAACGATGATCGCAAGGCTCGTCGGCGCCACGATGATGGCCAGCATCGCCACCAGCAGTAACGGACCGAAGATCAAGAACGGCCAAGCGCGCCGCTGCAGGCGGCCCGACATTGCGAACAGCAGCACAAGCGCCACCAGCTGCGATCCGTTGAGCCAGGCCAGAGTTGGGCCCAGGAGATCGGCTCTGCCTTTGCCGGCCACATAGTCGCCGAGAAAGGCGTTGATCGCGAAATAGGGACTGTTGTTGCTGCCGAAGGCGAGGCCGAGCAGCCAGACCAGCGGATCTCTGAAATCGGGCCACCACAAAGTTGTTGTGGTCTTCGCGGCGTTAGCGCCGGAGCGCTGTGGGCGCAGCAGTAAAAACAGCGGCACGATCAAGAGCGCCGGCACCGCCCAGACGATGAGATTGAGCCGCCACGAGCCGCCAACGAGCGACAGGATCGTGGAAATCGTGAGCAGCGGCGGGAAGGTCGCGCCCATCATCATGCCGCTGGTATAGACGATGGTGGCGAGCGCGATGCGGTGCGGCGTCCATTCGCGCACCAGGACCGGCAGGCTCGGCTGCATGATGGCGACGCCGAAGCCGGTCGCCAGCGCTGCGGCATAGAGCGTCCATACGCCGATAGCGCCGGCGCGCGCCGCGCCGGCGAGCGCGGCGATCAGCATGCCGGCGACGACCGCCCGGATCGGCCCGATCCGCGCGATCAACAGCGATCCCGGGATTGCGGCGAGCGCGAACAGCAACAGCGGCAGTCCGACGAGAAGCCCGACCTGGGTCTCCGTCATGTGCAATTCGCTGTGCACCAGCGGAATCACCGGCGGCATCGCGAGGATCGTCATGCGCATGGCGACACCGCAGAGCCACAGCGCGCTCATCGTTTTGATGATGCGGCCGGTCGAGACTTCGGCGGGGTTTCCGGCAACGAGCATGAAGGCGGACTTCGTGTTGGCGGCGGACGGTGCATCAGTGCAGCCATCGCCGCAAGCAAAGCGCCGGCGATGCAGGGTGCGCAAATTTGCGCGGGCTTGATGGGGAAGCTTCGGCAACAGGCTTGGCAAGTGACCGGAACGAAGATAGAACGCAGCGAGTTGCGGCAGACCAGAACCCGCGGATCAAGCCACCGGATCGCGCAATGTCCGACCTCGCGGCGGCACAGGACATTCTTCGCAAAACCTTCGGTTTCTCGGCATTTCGGCCCGGTCAGGCCGAAATCGTCGGGGCCGTTCTCGATGGCCGTGATGTTCTTGCAGTGATGCCGACGGGCAGCGGCAAGTCGCTGTGCTACCAGCTTCCGGCTTTGGCGCGCGGCAGCCTCAGCGTCGTGGTGTCGCCGCTGATCGCGCTGATGCGCAATCAAGTCGCGCAATTGCGCGGCTATGGCGTCGCCGCGGCGGCGCTGAATTCAGCCAATGATGCGTTCGAAAATCGCGCGGTGCTCGAAGATCTCGCGCGCGGCGAACTGCGGCTCCTTTATGTCGCGCCGGAACGCCTGCTCAAGCCCGAAACGCTCAATCTGCTCAAGCGCGCCAAGGTCACGATGCTTGCGGTCGACGAGGCGCATTGCATTTCGCAGTGGGGCCACGACTTCCGTCCCGAATATGCAGCGCTCGGTACGGTGCAAGCAGCGCTCGGCCAAAATGGTTCAGGCAATCTGCAGACCGTAGCCTTCACCGCGACGGCGGACGCCGCGACGCGCGCCGACATCGTGCAAAAGTTGTTCAGCAAGCCGCCGGCGGTGTTCGTGCACGGCTTCGACCGGCCCAATCTGCGATTGGCGATGCAAGCCAAGGCCTCCGGCCGCAAGCAGATTCTAGACTTTGTCAAAAGCCGCCAAGGCCAAAGCGGCATCGTCTATTGCGCATCGCGGCGCAAGACAGAGGAGATTGCCGATTACCTGCGCGAACAAGGCGTGACCGCGCTGTCCTATCACGCCGGCATGGAGCCTGCCGCGCGTTCGCGCCATCAGGACACGTTCTTGCAGGACGACGGCGTCGTCATGGTCGCCACCGTCGCCTTCGGCATGGGGATCGACAAGCCGGATGTGCGTTTCATTCTGCATGCCGACATGCCGGCCAATATCGAAAGCTATTATCAGGAGATCGGCCGCGCCGGCCGCGACGGGCTCCTCGCAGACACGCTCACGCTCTATGGGCTGGGCGACATCCGGCTGCGCCGCTTGCAGATCGATGACAGCGACGCGTCCGACGAGCAGAAGCGTATCGAGCGTCAGCGGCTGAGTGCACTGGTGTCGCTGTGCGAATCGCCACGCTGCCGGCGGCAGACCTTGCTCGCTTATTTTGGCGAGAGCGTGCAGCCCTGCGGGCATTGCGATGTTTGTTGCGACGGCGCCGAACTGATCGACGGCACCATCGCCGCGCAGAAGGCGATGTCGGCGATCCTGCGCACCGGTTCGCGCTTCGGCACCGAACACCTGACCAGGATTCTGGTCGGCGAGCCCAGCGATGCGATCGCAAAATTCGGTCACGACAAGCTGCCGACCTTCGGCGTCGGCAAGGAATATGGCGTGCAGGAATGGCGCGCGATCTTCCGCCAGCTCAATGGCGCGGGCGTCATCACGCTCGACGTCACCGGTTTCGGCAGCTGGTCGGTGAGCGAGGCCGGGCGCCGTGTGCTCAAAGGCGAAGACAAGATCACCTTGCGCAAGGACACGCTCAAATCGAGCCGCAAGACGACGCGTGCCAGAGCCAATGCCGTGGCGTTTGCGGAAGGAGCCGTGGGCGATCGGGAATTGTTCGAAGCATTGCGCAAGCGGCGCTCGGAGCTCGCCAAGGAGCAGCGCGTCGCCGCCTATGTCGTCTTTGCCGACAAGACCTTGATCGACATGGTCCGGCTCAGGCCGCGCAATGCGAGTGAGATGAGCCTGGTGCACGGCGTCGGCGAGGCCAAGCTTCGTCAATATGGCGAGCTCTTTCTCGACACTATCCGTCAGCACGCCGCGGCCGGTCCCTGATTGCAGGATTTCCGGCGTTGCATCGGCCGATTTTCCGCATGCCCCGTTGTTGCGCCGCTATTGCCACTATGTTAGCAACGCGGCGATTTCGTTTGAGGAGCGGTACAGGGACTGCGCCGGACGAAATCCAAGTTCCTGCTGAAACCAAGTCCAGCTTCAATTTCAAGGACTTGTTGCCGGCCATCCGGGTCGGTTGCGGGGCTTGCGGAAATGCTCCACAAGAACGCCGAACCGGCAGCGAACGAGCAGAATTTTGGCCACCGAAGAACCCATCATATCCGGCATGGCGGCCCGCTACGCCACCGCGCTGTTCGACCTCGCCAAGGAGGCGAACGCGATCGACTCGGTGCAGGCCGATCTCGCACGCTTCGACGCGCTGATCGCCGGGAGCGCCGATCTGTTGCGGCTGGTGCGCAGCCCCGCTTTCACCACCGACGAACAGCTGCAGGCACTGACGGCCGTGCTCGACCGCGCCGGCATCGGCGGGCTTGCCGGAAATTTTCTCAAGCTCGTGACGTCCAATCGCCGCCTGTTCGCGGTGCGCGACATGATCAGGGCCTTCGGCGAACTCGTCGCCCAGCACATGGGCGAAGCCACCGCGCAAATCACGGTCGCCGAACCGCTCAAGGACGAACACGCACAAGCGCTCCGCGCTGCGCTTAAGTCGGTGAGCGGCAAGAACGTCGCTCTCGATATCAACGTCGATCCCGCCATCATCGGCGGACTCATAGTCAAGCTCGGTAGCCGCATGGTCGACACCTCGCTGCGCACCAAGCTCAACGCGATCAAGCACGCGATGAAAGAGGCTCGCTAATGGACATCCGCGCCGCTGAAATTTCCGCAATCCTAAAAGACCAGATCAAGAATTTCGGTCAGGAAGCCGAGGTTTCCGAAGTCGGCCAGGTGCTGTCGGTCGGCGACGGCATCGCGCGCGTCTACGGCCTCGACAATGTGCAATCCGGCGAGATGGTCGAGTTTGAGAGCGGCGTCAAAGGCATGGCGCTCAATCTCGAAAGCGACAATGTCGGCATCGTGATCTTCGGATCCGACCGCGAGATCGCTGAAGGCCAGACCGTCAAGCGCACCCGCGCCATCGTCGAAGTACCGATCGGCAAGGGCCTGCTCGGCCGCGTCGTCGATGCGCTCGGCGAGCCGATCGACGGTAAGGGCCCGATCAAGTTCGATCACAAGGCGCGCGTCGACGTCAAGGCGCCGGGCATCATTCCCCGCAAGTCGGTGAATGAGCCGATGGCGACCGGACTCAAGGCGATCGACGCGCTGATCCCGATCGGCCGCGGCCAGCGCGAATTGATCATCGGCGACCGCCAGACCGGTAAGACCGCGATCGCGCTCGACACGATTCTTAATCAGAAGGCGATCAACCAATCAAACGACGAGAAGATCAAGCTCTACTGCGTCTATGTCGCGGTCGGGCAGAAGCGCTCGACCGTCGCGCAATTCGTCAAGGTGCTAGAGGAGCAGGGCGCGCTCGATTATTCGATCGTGGTCGCCGCCACCGCCTCCGATCCGGCGCCGATGCAGTTTCTGGCGCCGTTTTCCGGCTGCGCCATGGGCGAATATTTCCGCGACAACGGCATGCACGCCGTCATCATCTATGACGATTTGTCGAAACAGGCCGTCGCCTATCGGCAGATGTCGCTGTTGCTGCGCCGGCCGCCGGGCCGCGAAGCCTATCCGGGCGACGTGTTCTATCTACATTCGCGGCTGCTCGAACGCGCCGCCAAGATGAACGATGACCACAAAGGCGGCTCACTCACCGCGTTGCCGGTCATCGAAACCCAAGCCAACGACGTGTCAGCCTACATTCCGACCAACGTCATCTCCATCACCGACGGCCAGATCTTTCTCGAGACCGATCTGTTCTACCAAGGCATCCGTCCGGCGGTGAATGTCGGCCTCTCGGTGTCGCGCGTCGGCTCGGCGGCGCAGACCAAGGCGATGAAGAAAGTCGCCGGCCGTATCAAGGGCGAGCTCGCGCAATACCGCGAAATGGCGGCCTTCGCGCAGTTCGGCTCCGACCTCGACGCCACCACGCAGCGGCTTCTCGCCCGCGGCTCGCGCCTCACCGAGCTTCTGAAGCAGCCGCAATTCTCGCCGTTGAAGATGGAAGAGCAGGTCTGCGTGATCTATGCCGGCGTCAACGGTTATCTCGATCCGCTGCCGGTCAATCGCGTGCGCGCCTTCGAGGACGGCTTGCTCGGCGTGCTGCACAGCCAGCATAGCGGTATCCTCAACTCCATCCGCGATTCGCGCGATCTCGACGATACGACCGCGGGCAAGCTCAAGGCCGCGGTCGAAAGCTTCGCCAAAACCTTCGCGTAATGACATTCACTGAACGACTTTCGCGTGAGCGCATCGCAATAGATCGAGTCTCGGATGCCGTCGCTTAAAGACCTGCGCAATCGCATCGCCGCCACCAAGGCGACGCAGAAGATCACCAAGGCCATGCAGATGGTCGCGGCGTCGAAACTGCGCCGCGCGCAGGCGGCGGCCGAAGCGGCGCGGCCTTATGCGTCGCACATGGACAAGGTACTCGGCAATATCGCGGCCTCCGTCGCCGGCCTCGATACCGCGCCGCGGCTGCTGCGCGGCAGCGGCAGCGATCAGAAACATCTGCTTCTGGTCTGCACCGCCGAACGTGGTCTATGCGGCCCATTCAATACCGCGATCGTGCGGCTCGCCCGCGAGCGCGCGTTCGCGCTGACCGCCGAGGGCAAAGAGGTCAAATTCTTCTGCGTCGGCCGCAAGGGCTACGATCAGATCCGTCGTCAATTTCCGACCCAGATCGTCGAACTGGTCGATCTGCGTTCGGTGCGCGCGCTGCATTTCGACAATGCCGAACAGATCGCGCAAAAGATCATCGCGCTGTACGACAAGTTCGAGTTCGACGTCTGCACGCTGTTCTATTCGCGCTTCCGCTCGGTGATCGCGCAAATCCCGACCGCGCAGCAGATCATTCCGCCGGTCTTCGATGCCGGCACTGCGAATGCCTTGAACGGCGCGGTCTACGAGTTCGAGCCGGACGCCGAGGACATTCTCCAGGAACTGCTGCCGCGTAATCTTGCGGTTCAGATCTTGCGCGCGCTGCTCGAAAACTCCGCCTCGTTCTACGGCGCGCAAATGTCAGCGATGGACAATGCCACCCGCAATGCCGGCGACATGATCCGAAAGCAGACACTCACCTATAACCGCACGCGTCAGGCAATGATCACCAAGGAACTGATCGAGATCATTTCCGGCGCGGAAGCGCTGTAACGCTTTCTCGAAGAGGACAACAATGGCTCAGCAAGTCGGACACATCACTCAGGTCATTGGTGCCGTCGTCGACGTGCACTTTGAAGAAGGCCTGCCGCCGATCCTCAACGCGCTCGAAACCACCAATCAGGGCCATCGCCTGGTGCTCGAAGTCGCCCAGCAGCTCGGCGAGAATACCGTGCGCACCGTCGCCATGGATACCAGCGAAGGCCTGGTGCGCGGCCAGGAAGTGAGGGACACCGGCGCGCCGATCTCGGTGCCGGTCGGCGCCGGGTTGCTCGGCCGCATCATCAATGTCATCGGCGAACCGGTCGACGAAGCCGGCCCGGTGAAGGGCGAAGCGATGCGCGCCATCCATCAAGAGGCGCCGAAATATACCGATCAATCGACCGAGTCGGCGATTCTGGTCACCGGCATCAAGGTCGTCGATCTGCTCGCGCCTTACGCCAAGGGCGGCAAGATCGGCCTGTTCGGCGGCGCCGGCGTCGGCAAGACCGTGCTGATCATGGAATTGATCAACAATATCGCCAAGGCGCATGGCGGTTACTCGGTGTTTGCCGGCGTGGGCGAGCGCACCCGCGAGGGCAACGACCTCTATCACGAAATGATCGAGTCCAAGGTCAACAAGGATCCCAAGGAAGGCTCGGTCGAAGGCTCCAAATGCGCGCTGGTCTATGGCCAGATGAATGAACCGCCGGGCGCCCGCGCCCGCGTCGGCCTCACCGGGCTGACGGTCGCCGAATATTTCCGCGATCAGGGTCAGGACGTGTTGTTCTTCGTCGACAACATTTTCCGCTTTACCCAGGCCGGCTCGGAAGTGTCGGCGCTGCTCGGCCGTATTCCTTCGGCGGTGGGTTATCAGCCGACGCTGGCGACCGACATGGGCGCGCTGCAGGAGCGCATCACCACGACGCAGAAGGGCTCGGTCACCTCGGTGCAGGCGATTTACGTTCCGGCCGACGACTTGACCGACCCGGCCCCGGCGACGTCATTCGCGCATCTGGACGCCACCACGGTGCTGTCGCGCGACATCGCGGCCAAGGGCATCTATCCGGCCGTCGATCCGCTCGATTCCACTTCGCGCATGCTGTCGCCGCTGATCGTCGGCGAGGAGCATTATCAGGTTGCGCGCAACGTGCAGCAGGTGCTGCAACGTTATAAGGCGCTGCAGGACATCATCGCCATTCTCGGCATGGACGAACTCTCCGAAGAGGACAAGCTCACGGTGGCGCGCGCCCGCAAGATCGAGCGCTTCCTGTCGCAGCCGTTCCACGTCGCCGAAGTGTTCACCGGCTCGGCGGGCAAGCTCGTCGACCTGCAGGATACGATCAAAGGCTTCAAGGGCCTGGTCGAGGGCAAATACGACAACCTGCCGGAAGCCGCGTTCTACATGGTTGGCACCATCGAAGAAGCGGTCGAGAAGGGCAAGAAACTCGCCGCCGAGGCATAGTGCGAAACGAGGCATAGCGAACGATGGCCGCACTGCATTTCGAATTCGTCTCGCCGGAACGCGTCTTGTTCTCGGGCGAGGTCGATCAGGTGGATCTGCCCGGCGCCGAAGGCGACATGGGCATCCTGCCGCTGCATGCGCCGATCGTGACGGTGTTGCGGCCGGGCATCGTGACGGTATTCAACGGCGGCCGGCGCGACCCTTATGTCGTGGTCGGCGGCTTTGCCGAAATGAGCCCGGCCGGCCTGACCATTCTCGCCGACCAGGCCACCCCGCGCGATGAGTTCGACACGACCATGCTGGCGTCGGAGATCAAAGACGCCGAAGAAGACGTCACCGACGCCAAGGACGACGCACAGCGCGACAACCTCAAGCGGTATCTCGAACAGCTGAGATCGTTGCAGGCGGCGCTCGGCACGCAACGTCCGGAAGGCGCGCACTAACAGTCGCGTTGCCCATGAGCTTCGCGGATACAGTGAGCGCTGCTTTTCCGGATCGTGCTTTAGTTTTCAAATAAGATTCATAATCTGCATACCGGTGACCGGATACCTTGCGCCGGATAGCGGTTGCGCGGCCTGTCAGTTGCGCAAGCCCATGCCGGTCGGGCATGTTATAGCTCTTATTCGATTTTATTCGCCGGAGCATGATTCGGAAAAGTGGATACCGGTTTTCGGACGGGATTATGCTCAGATCGAAAAATCTGATCGGCAGGCGGCCATGAAACGAAAGATCGCGGCCATTTTCGCGGCCGATATTGCAGGCTACAGCAAGCTTGTCGCCGAGGACGAGGAAGAGACGCTGCGGCGGCTCGCGTCCTATCGCGCGGTGATGGACGATTTCATCGCCCGCGCCGGCGGCCGCATCTTCAACACTGCCGGCGACGCGGTGCTCGCGGAATTTTCAAGCGCGGTGGAAGCGGTGCGCTGCGCCATCGACATCCAGGAAAGCCTGCGCACCCGCAACATGGCCTATCCGGCAAGCCGCCAGATGTGTTTTCGCATCGGCATTACCGTCGGCGACGTGGTCGAGCGCGACGGCGACCTGTTGGGCGACGGCGTCAATATCGCAGCGCGCCTTGAAGGCATCGCGCCGGTCGGCGGCATCTGCATTTCGCGCACCGTGCACGAACAGGTGGCGAATAAATTGTCGGTGCAGTTCGCCGATATCGGCGAGCAGCAGGTCAAGAACATTCCGACTCCCGTTCACGCTTATCACATTTCGATGCGGCCTGACGACGCGCAAGCCGAGGCCCGCGCCAAGATGCCGGCCCAGCCGCCGCCACGATCGAACTCGCTTGCCGTTCCGCTCGCCATTGCCGGCGCCTGCGTCGCGCTCCTGGTTGTCGCCGGTCTCGCCTATAAATTCGTTCTGCACCCGAGCGCGCCACAGGCGACGACTCAGGCGGCGATGACGCCGCAGGCGCCGCCGCCCGCAGCGAATGCGGTCGCGAACGCCTCGGTACCGGTCGCACCGGCGCCGCGGGCGCCCGAAACGCTGGTGCCGGATGCGATTCCCTTCCTCACTGATCGGGCCCGCGCCACCGTGCGCGACGAATATATGTCGGCACCCGATCACAAGGCGTTGGCGATCTCGACCGGTCCGTTCGGAATGAGCAGCGGGCAGGCCGACGATGAAACCGCCAAGACGGCGGCGCTCGATATCTGCCAGAATCGCTCCGACGCTCTGCCCGGACAGCGCAAATGCGAGATCTACGCTGTCGGCGATAGCGTCGTCTACGCGCGGGGCCACCCGCCCATGCCGCCGACACCCTGGCTGACGCAAGATACCGCGATCGAGAGCCCGCTGATCACGGCCAACTTGCCGATGGTGCGCGATGCCGGCAAGACCGCCATCGAGCATAACTACCTGTCGGCAAAATCGCCGAAGGCGCTCGTCCTGGGGCCGCTCGGCGGCTTTTTCTTTTACGTCAACCAGGAATCGACTGGCGTGGCGGCCCGTCGTGCGCTCGAGGCATGCGGCAACAACGCCGGTGTGCCTTGTCTGGTCGTGGCGGTCGACGGCAATTTCGTCGTGCCGGTGCCGACCCTCATGAAGGTGACCGGCTTCTTCCGGCCGGCGAGCGCCGACGCCATAGCGCCCAGCCTGCGCGAGTATGTCGCGCGGCGTCTCGGCAATGGCAGCGGGTGGACCGCGGTCGCGGTCGGCGCGACCGGCAGAGCCGGCGTAACGGAGCACGCCGCGAACGAGCAGGCCGCGATCGATACCGCTATGGCGGATTGTTCGAAACAGGACAGTTCCTGCCGCGTCATCGGCATCGGTCCGTTCGCGGTCGAGGCGAAGTGACGAAATCTATTCCGTGAGCGGCAGAAATTCGCGCACCACGCGGTCATAAACCGCGCGCTTGAACGGCACCACGAGACCGGGAACGTTTTTCAGCGGCTCCCAGCGCCATGTCGCGAATTCCGGCTCGTGCGCGCCCTCGGGATGTTCGACGTCGATCTCGCTCTCCGAACCCGTGAAACGCACGGCGAACCATTTTTGCTTCTGCCCGCGATATTTGCCCTTCCAGGCCTGGCCGACGATCTCGCGGGGAATGTCATAGGTGAGCCAGTCCGAAATCTCGGCAACGCGTTCAACGCTGCGGATATTGGTTTCTTCGCGCAGTTCGCGCCGCGCTGCGGGCCATGGCTCCTCGCCGGAATCGATGCCGCCCTGCGGCATCTGCCAGGAATGCATCAGGTCGATATGTTCCGGGCCGCCGATGCGCCGGCCGATGAAGGCGAGGCCGGCGCGATTAAGCACCATGACGCCGACGCAGGGCCGGTAGGGGAGGTCTTCGAAGCGCATGACCTAAAGGATCAGTGGTGGTGATCGGTCACGGCAAGATACACGGCTCGGGGCCTTTGACCACCGACGCCTGATGACGGAATTCCCGTTCCTCAGATCTGCTTTCCCTTCGCCGCAGCCGCACTCACCGGAATGAGAAGCAGGCCGCGGCTCTCGGCGCTCTTGGCCCAGGCAGCGATATGCTCGATCGCAACCGGCACCGCCGACGAAACCCCGACGGCGAAGTTCCGCTCCCGCGCCGCCATTTCCAGCCGGTCGAGCGCGCGGTCGATCTCCTTGGCGGTGGGTACGGCATCGAGCACCACGTCGGCGTGAACGAAGGGCAGGCTGCCGGCACCGGCAATGCGGCCGGCGGCGCTGCGCGGGTTGGCGCCGTCGTCGACATAGATCAGGCCACGCTTGGCGGTCTCGTGCAGGATCGGCGAGAACGCATCCTCGGACGCGGTAAAGCGGGCGCCCATCGTATTGGTCATGCCGACATAGCCTTGGATCTTGCCCATCACGGTGTAGAGCCGGTCGATATTTTGCTGCGGCGTGAGCGTGGTGAGCAGCGTCTGCGGACCAGGATCGTTGTCAGGATAATCGAACGGCTCCATCGGCACTTGCAGCAGGATTTCGTGGCCGCTCATCCGCGCGCGGGTGGCGAGCGCGGCGACGTCGCTGCCATAGGGCACGAAACCGAGCGTCACCGCTTCGGGAAGTTTTGCGATTGCGTCCGCGGTGGCGCTGGCGCTGACGCCGAGCCCGCCGATGATGAGCGCGATGCGTGGCGCGTCAGGCCTGCCGGGCAGCGGCTGAACCGGCCGGGCGAAAGCGTCGGCCGGTCGGGTACCGTCGGCGGCGATGCGGGGCACCGGGCCATGCGGCGTCATCTCGATGAATTTCGGGTCGACCGCAGGGATTTCCGCCGACACCGCGCGATTTGCCGGGCCTGGAACCACGACGTCATGGTGTTCGCCGGTCTTGCCGTCGATGATGGTGATCGTCGTGGTATTGCCCTGGGCGCCGGCGCTGCTTTGCCCCTGACCTTGGACTGGGGCCGCTGCATCGGGTCCCTGCGCCGTCTGCTGGGGCTGAGCCAGAGGCGACGGCGTGGAACCCGGCATGGTCGGCGGTTTTGCCGCGACGACATGCATATCGGCCGAAACAACGGCCACGGGCTCGCCGCCAAACGGATCGTCGGCGATGATGGCCCAGAGCACAAATATGGCCAGAAACAGAGCCAGCGCCCCGACGATGATAGGCGTGGCCGGAAGGTTGATTTTGCTGCGCTTTTTTAGCCGCCGGCTGAGCGGCGCGGTCAAATCATCCGCCGTCATCCGCCGATCCCGCGCCCAATATCAGCTGCGGCCTGTGTTGTTGTGGCCTGGCGAATCATCCGGAGCAGTCTAGCACGCCCGCCCAAACGCCTGGGCTCCGGCGGATGGACTGGCGCTCCGGCGCGAGAGCCAAGGCGCAGCAAAAAAGGGCGGCCTTTTGGGCCGCCCTTTGCCTGTCCGGTTTGCCGGGTGCCGTCAGTTCGGCACCGCCGCTTTCGGATTGGGCGGGAAGGCTGAGTTGTTCGCCTGACCGCGCAGCAGGTCGATCGACATCTTCAGCGCCTTGTCGTCCTTTTCGTCCGGCGGGACGTAGGACTGCGAGCCGGTCTCTTCGGAGCCCTCGGCCTTCAGATGGCCGCGCAGCGAAGCTTCGCCCTTGGAGTCGGTCTGCGACTTCAGCTCGTCAGGCACGCTCTGCATCACTTCGATGTCCGGAACGATGCCCTTGGCCTGGATCGAGCGGCCCGACGGCGTGAAGTAGCGCGCTGTGGTCAGCCGCAGCGCGCCATTGCCGGCGCCGAGCGGGATGATGGTCTGCACCGAGCCTTTGCCGAACGAGCGGGTGCCGACCAAAGTCGCGCGCTTATGGTCCTGCAGCGCGCCGGCGACGATCTCGGACGCCGACGCCGAACCGCCATTGATCAGCACGATCACCGGCTTACCCTTGGTCATATCGCCCGGACGCGCATTGAAGCGTTGGGTCTCTTCCGGGTTGCGGCCGCGCGTCGAGACGATCTCGCCCTTGTCGAGGAACGTGTCCGACACCGAGATAGCCTGATCGAGGAGGCCGCCCGGATTGTTGCGCAGATCAACGATGTAGCCTTTGATCTTGTCGGCGCCGAGCGAGTTGTTCAGATCGTTGATCGCCTGCTTCAAGCCGTCGGTGGTCTGCTCGTTGAATTGCGTGATGCGGATATAGCCGACATCCTCGCCTTCTGGATGCGAGCGCACCGACTTCACGCGAATGACATCGCGCATGATCGACACTTCGATCGGCTTGTCGGAGCCTTTGCGCATGATGGTGAGTTTGATCTTGGTGTTGACCGGCCCGCGCATCTTGTCGACGGCTTGATTGAGCGTCAGGCCTTGCACCTGATCGTCGTCGAGCTTGGTGATGATGTCGTTCGCCATGACGCCGGCTTTGGCGGCAGGCGTGTCGTCGATCGGCGCCACCACCTTCACCAGGCCGTCTTCCATGGTGACTTCGATGCCGAGACCGCCGAACTCTCCACGCGTCTGCACCTGCATGTCGCGGAAGCTCTTGGGGTCCATATAGCTCGAATGCGGATCGAGCCCGGCAAGCATGCCGTTGATGGCCGATTCAACGAGCTGGCTGTCATCGGGCTTCTCAACGTAGTCGGCGCGAACCCGCTCGAAAACGTCACCGAATAGATTGAGTTGCCGGTAGGTATCCGAAGCTGCCGCTCGCGCCGCCGAGCCGACCGACATCGAATAGGGCTGTGTTACCGCTAGCGTGGCCAAGGCGCCAGCCACAGCACCGAGGAAAACCAATGAAGTTTTGCGCATCATCCGCGAACCTTTTCGCCTTCGTTTGTTGCCCACCACGGGCTGGGATCGATGGGAGTGCCGTCCTTGCGGAACTCCACGTATAGAACCGGTTGCTTGGGCACTGTTGTGACGGTCGCGGAAGCTTGCGATGCATCACCCATCACCGCTACGGGCTCGCCCGTTAGCACGAACTGGCCGAGATCAACGGAAATCCGTTCCATCCCCGCTAACAACACATGATACCCGCCGCCGGCATTCAGGATCAAGAGTTGCCCGTAGCTGCGAAATGCCCCTGCATACACCACCCAACCATCACAAGGTGCAGTAATTTGGGCACCGGACCGGGAGGCGATAGAAAGTCCTTTTTGGGTTCCCCCGGAACCGTCGGAACCGCCAAATTCGCGGATTCGCATGCCGTTGACCGGCAAACGCATATGCCCGCGCATGTCGGGGAAAGCAACGGCGGGGGCAAGCCGGCCGGGATCGCCCAAAGCGGCCAGATTTGGCTTGGTCGCATCGTTCTCGATTGAGCGGGCTGAATCGCGTTTGGCGCGGATAGCAGGGTCGAGGTCCTGTTCGAGCTTGGCGATCAAGTCCTTGATCGTATCGACCTGATGCGCGAGGTCGGTGGCGTGCTGGCGCTCGGTGTCGAGCGCCTGCTCGGCGACGGCTTGCGTCTTTTGCCGCTGGTCGACGAGAAGCGACATGCGCAATTGCTCGCGGCCGAGCACTTCGACGTTATTGGTCAGCCGGTCGCGCTCGCCGAGGATCTGCTTGCGCACGGCCAACAGATCGGACAGGTCGCCGGCCAAGGCATCGGCCTGCGCGCGCATATCCGGAACTACCGCACCGAGCGTGATCGCGGTGCGCACCGCTTGCAGCGCGTCTTCAGGCCGCACCATCAGTGCCGGCGGCGGCTGGCGGCCGATGCGCTGAAGCGCCGCGAGGATTTCGATGATCGTGCCGCGGCGCTCGGCGAGCGATTTTTCGAACAGCCGTTGTTTCTCGTCGAGCGGCCCAAGACGCGCTTGCGTCGCATCGATATTGGCTTCGACGTCGCGGATTTTCGCCGCAGTGTCGATGAGTTGCTGGTTGAACTTTCTCCGGTCAGCGCTCAACGCGTCGATTTCGATTTTGAGCTTGGCTTGGCTTTCCGCGGAGCTGCGCTGTTTTGCCAGCGTCGCGTTCAGCTCTTGGTCGCGCTGCTTGAGCGCGTCGGGATTGTTGGCCGGTTGGGCGTGCGCCGGTGATGCCGGTACGGACTGGCTTTGCCCAGCAGCCACCGGCGCAGCCGGAAATTGGGCTGGCGCGGATTGCGCCAAGGCCGCCGCAATGGTTCCGATCTCTGCGCCGAGCGGCAGTGCAAATATCAGGACCGACCCGAGCACAAGCCGGGATTCGGTTCGGAGCGGCCGGCGGAGAATCATCGGTTTCAAGCTAGACAAGAGCCTCGGGAAGGCAAGAACAAGCGTACGATCAAAACACCTGGAAAAAGTCTCCGGCAAGAGCACTGCGGAATGGACGGGAATAAGACCGACCACGACCCCACCCTGGCCACAGCCCGCATTTGGCGGCAATCGGCGTCACGATTCGGTGAAGCCGCATTAAAACGCGGAAAGATTCAGGCCCGAAGCTTAACGGCCAGTGCTTAACGCCCGGTGGCTTAGGCCCGGTGATAGGGGTGCCCGGCGAGAATGGTGCCGGCGCGATAAAGTTGTTCCAGCACCATCACGCGCACGAGCTGATGCGGCCAGGTCGCCGCCCCGAAGGCGAGCTTGAGCTTGGCGCGTTCGCGCAGGCTTTGCGAAAGCCCATCGGCGCCGCCGATGATGAAACAAGCCGCTGGACGGTCTTCGCTGCGCCATTGCTGCAGCAAGGCCGCGAGCGCTGTGCTGTCGAGATTCTCGCCTCGCTCGTCGAGGATCGCGACTACCGCGCGTTCGGGAATGATATTGGCGATGGCGATCGATTCCTCGGTGCGCCGCCGCTCGACATCCTGAGCGCGACTTTCGCGGATTTCGACGATCTCGATTTCACGAAGCCCGAAGCTGCGCCCGATCGCTTCGGCGCGCTTGCGGTAGTTCGCGGCAAGCTCGCGTTCGGGGCCTTGCTTCAAGCGGCCGACCGCGGTGATCAGAATGCGCATAACGGAGCCACGCAAATATCGGCCAGACGAAAAAGACCGCGGGCGAAAATGACAGTCAGACGACAGCAACAAAACAAGACAAAACAACCCCAAGGGCAAAACACCCCCGATAGCCGCGCCACCAATCGCGCGAGCGCCCGTATCTGACGAAATCAGATACTGAGCTCTAATTCAGCTCGCGCGCTGGGCCTGATTGCCTGACGCCCACATCTTCTCGAGATTATAGAAATCCCGAACTTCCGGACGGAAGACGTGAACGACGACGTCGCCCGCATCGATCAACACCCAATCGCAATGGGGCGTGCCTTCGACGCGCGCACGAACGCCAGCTTTGCGCAAATCCTCGACCACCCTGTCGGCCACCGATCCGACATGGCGCTGCGACCGGCCGGAAGACACGACCATGTAGTCGCCGATTGATGATTTGTTGCGAAGGTCGATGGTGACGGTGTTCTCCGCCTTCATGTCGTCGAGGCGGGTGAGAACCAGGCTGAGGATCTCCTCGGCGTTAGCACGCATTCTGGAGACCGCTTCGGGCTCGCGACGTTCGGCCCGGGAGATTACAACTGTGGACAGGGCTCGTTATCCTTTCGCTCCAAGTTCTCTGACGCAGACGCGCCTGCGTTAGAGTTTCGTCACACTACTCTTCGGTGTCGCTCCAAGATCCCCTTGTCGCGTCATGTGACTCTTGTCGCTGCAAAGGGTTCCCGATCGCCAACTGCTCCAAGCTACTTCCCCTCGGCACCGAATCCGAGGCTCCCTTAAGATAGTCACGACGCGTTAATAGTTTCAACCTTTTTGCTTCAACCAAATGTCACACCGAGCGTCTCGGCTGCGCCGAAAATCGGGCTGAAAGTTCATTTGGACGTGCGCAAGGCGCGCGCGGCCCGCAGCGCCGTCGACGACAAGGGCGATTTCAGCCCATGCAGAAAGAGCCAGGCCGGCGGCTTGCGCCCAGGGAGGCTTTTCGCCGCCGTTTCCGGGATGCGCGCCCAGGCCAAGGCATTTCCGGCGACGCCTGCCGCCGAATAAAGGCTCGGTCCGAGCCGGTCGACCACTGCGATCGGCACGAGCTTGGCGATGTCGCGCCAGCGTTGCCAGCGATGGAAGTGGCGCAGATTGTCGGCGCCCATGATCCAGACGAATTGCACGCCGGGGCAGCGCTGCACGAGATAATGGATCGTCTCATAAGTGTAGCTGGTGCCGAGATCGGCTTCGAGATCGGTGACATCGATGCGCGGATGATTGGCGAGCGCGCGGGCCGCGGCGATGCGCTGGGCAAGCGGAGTGAGGCCGTCGGTGTCCTTGAGCGGATTGCCGGGCGTGACCAGCCACCACACCCGATCGAGCCCGAGCCGCCGCATCGCCAGCAGGCACGCCGCGCGATGCGCGGCATGCGGCGGATCGAAAGTGCCGCCGAACAGGCCGATGCGCATGCCGCGCGCATGCGCCGGCAGCACGACACGGCCCAATTCGCGACCGCGATTGTAATGGCCGCGATCTTGACCGTTCGCACGATCGCGCGGCCGCGCGTCAGCCGCGCGCACGGGTGGGAACTCGCAATTCATGGCCTTTGCAGAGAACCCCCCTCCCGACACGTCGGCAGAATTATTTGCTTGAGCATGATCTGTTCCGAAAACCGGAATCCACTTTTCGGGATCACGCCGTCACGGCCGCGTCTGCCCGCTGCCGCGTATGCGATATTTGAAACTGGTGAGCTGCTCGACCCCGACCGGACCGCGCGCATGCATGCGGCCGGTGGCGATGCCGATCTCTGCGCCGAAACCGAATTCGCCACCGTCGGCGAATTGGGTCGAGGCGTTGTGCAGTACGATCGCTGAATCGACTTCGCGCAGGAATTTGTCCGCGGCCTTTTTGTCTTCGGTCACGATCGCATCGGTGTGGTGCGAGCCGTAGCGCTCGATATGGTCGATGGCCGCGCCGACACCGTCTACGACGCCGGCGGTCAGGATCGCATCGAGATATTCGGTGCTCCAATCGACGTCGCTCGCCGGCGTGACGCGGCGGTCGGCGGCCTGGACTGCGGCATCGCCACGGACCTCGCAGCCGGCATCGAGCAGCATGGTCACAAGCGGCTTGAGAAATTTATCGGCGCCGGCGCGATCGACCAGAAGCGTCTCGGCTGCGCCGCAGACGCCGGTACGGCGCATTTTGGCATTGAGCACGATCTTCTTTGCCATCGGCAGCTTGGCTTTCTTGTCGATATAAACGTGACACACGCCTTCGAGATGGGCGAAGACCGGAACGCGCGCTTCTTTCTGCACGCGTTCGACCAGACCTTTGCCGCCGCGCGGCACGATCACGTCGAGCGCGCCGTTGAGGCCGCTCAGCATCATGCCCACGGCTTCGCGGTCGGGTGTCGGCACGAGCGCAATCGCGGCCGGCGGCAGCCCGGTTTCGACGAGACCCTCGACCAGCGCGGCATGGATGGCGCGGCACGAGCGAAAACTCTCCGAGCCGCCACGCAGGATCGCGGCATTGCCGGCTTTCAGGCACAGCGCGCCGGCATCGGTGGTGACATTGGGCCGGCTCTCATAGATGACGCCGATGACGCCGAGCGGCACCCGCACGCGTTCGATGCGCATGCCGTTTGGCCGCCGCCACGATCCCATCATGGTGCCGATCGGATCTTTGAGCTTGCGGATCACGTCGAGGCCTTCGGCCATGGCTTCGATGCGTTCAACATCGAGCGCGAGCCGGTCGAGGAAGGCCGGTGTGGCGCCGCCGGATTTCGCCGCGGCCTGGTCCTCGGTATTGGCAGCGAGGATGGCGTTACGCGAGCGGCGCACCGCTTTGGCCATGGCCAAGAGGGCGTGGTTCTTCTGCTTGGTCGGCGCGAGCGCGAGCGCCCGCGCCGCCTCGCGCGCGTCATGCGCGATCGCGCGCATCAACGCCTCAAGCCCGGCGGCTGCCTTGACTCCGATTTTTCCCGAATCGGCGAATGCCTTCAGCGGGGCGTTCATTTGGGCCTCGAACTAGGCCTCATGGCCTTGATCCGTCGCAATTTCGGGGAACTGTCTATCACGTCCGGCCGGGTCCGGCGAGGCGGCTGCCGGGCCGTGTGCCGGGCGCTTTCCGGCCGACTTACCCACACTGATTCACAGCATTTCGCCGGGCCGTCACAGTCTTCGTGGAACCTCGGGAAAATGATTGACGTTGCAAATTTGAGTTCCACAGACGAGAGGGTGCTATGCATTTATCGTTGAGCCGTCAGACCAGCCGTCTGCCCAAGCGGTTCCCGGTCGGTACAACTTATGTCGTCGAGGGGCACGGTGGAGAAGACGGCAATCTACGCGTATTTTCGCGGTATGTGGTGCTTCCGAACGGGCAGCGCATCAATCTAGGGGCGGATTTGGGCGGCTCGACCGCGTCGCGGGCCCGGCGCCCGCGTAGCCGCGGCGAGAGCGCAGCCCCAAACACCCGCAAGGGGCGCGCTTCCCGGCCGAAGAAAATTTCTGCGAATGGCGGAACCTCGCGGCGGCATGGCCGTTGAAAAGTAGGCGCCGGGCGAAGCCCCCCAGCCCCTCACCCTCAATCACCCGGCGTCGAACCCCGGCCGTTTTAACGGCCGGGGTTCCCCTTATGAGAGAGCGGGCGGCTGGATTTCCCTTTGAAGCATGATCTTATCCGAAAACCGGTATCCGCTTTTCGGGATCACGCTCTATTCACGGACGACCAGATCGTCGCGGTGGATCATTTCGGCCCGGCCGCTAAAGCCCAATATTGAATCAATATCTGCCGACGCGCGGCCTCTGATCTTCTGGGCGTCCTCGGCGTCGAAGGCGCTCAATCCGCGGCCGATTTCCGCGCCGTCGGGTCCGCGGATCACCACGGCGTCGCCGCGCGCGAATTCGCCCTCGACCTTAACCACGCCGACCGGGAGGAGGCTATTGCCGCGCCGCAGCGCCGCAACGGCGCCGGCATCGATACCGAACGTGCCTTTGGGCTCGAGCGAACCGGCGATCCATTTTTTCCGCGCCGTGACCGGATTGGCGCCGGTGAGGAACCAGGTGCAGCGCGCGCCTTTGCTGATGGCATCGAGCGGATGTTGAACGAGCCCCGAGGCGATGACCATGTGAGTGCCGGCGCCGGTTGCGATCTTCCCGGCTTCGATTTTGGTCTGCATGCCCCCGCGCGAGAGGTCGGACCCAGCCGACCCCGCCATGGCTTCGATCTCCGGCGTGATGCGCTCGACCAGCGGAATATGCCGCGCCGAGGCAACGGTTGCCGGCGGTGCATCGTAAAGCCCATCGACATCGGAGAGCAGCACCAGCACATCGGCGCTCACCATGGTGGCGACGCGCGCGGCGAGACGGTCGTTGTCGCCATAACGGATTTCGGTGGTTGCAACCGTGTCGTTCTCGTTGATGACCGGCACCGCGCGCCACTGCAGCAGCCGGTCGATGGTGGCGCGCGCATTGAGATAGCGCCGTCGTTCCTCGGTGTCGCCGAGCGTCACCAGAACCTGGCCGGCGGTGATGCCGCGCCGCGACAGCGCCTCGGTCCAGGTGCGCGCCAGCGCGATCTGGCCGACCGCGGCGGCCGCCTGGCTGTCCTCGAGTTCGAGCCGGCCCGGCGGCAATTTGAGCACGGTGCGGCCGAGCGCGATGGCGCCCGAAGACACGACCAGCACGTCGCGCTTGCCGCCGTGCAGCACCGCAAGATCGGCGATCAGCGATTCAAGCCAGGCTTCCTTGAGTCTGCCGGCTTGCGCGTCCACCAGCAGGGAGGAGCCGACCTTGACGACGATACGGCGAAAGTCGGCGAGCCGAGGGGTTTCCATGTTGGTGTTCATGGCGGGTGTTGTAGCGGGACTGGCGGGCAGGCCAAAGAGGGATAAAGAGCGGCAGCCGCCGAGAAGTGCGCGCGGCGCGGGATTAGAGTTCGGCCTCGTTCCGCAATTGCTGTTTGTCTTCCAGGCAATAATAGCCCGACAGCCGGCTTACGAGCTTACGGCGTTTCCAATCGTTGAGAATACGGCTGACATTTTCGCGCGCGATGCCGGCCATGGCGGCGAGGTCGCTTTGGCCGATCTTCTGGCGGATGACGATGCGGCCGGAGCCGACATCCTGGCCGAAATCCTCGGCCAGTTCGAGAAGTGTACAGGCGACCCGGCCGCGCAGCGGCAGGAAGCTTCCAGCGGCGATCACCGCGTCGGTTTCGCGCAAGCGCGTGGCCAGCAGCGTCACCAGCGATTTGTAGATTTCGGGGTGCTTTTTGGTGAAATCGTCGAAGGCCGAGCGGCTCAAAAACGACAGCGCAGAACTGCGCACCGCCACGACCGATGCCGAGCGCGGCAGACCGTCGATGATCGACAGTTCGCCGACGATCGCGCCCGGGCCGAGGAAGGCGAGGATGCGCTCGGTGCCGGAGCGCGACATCATCGTGACCTTGAGCAGCCCGTCTTCGACGCGATAGCAGCCGTCGCCCGCGTCGCCGGCGAGGAATAAAACCTCCTCGGCGCCAAGCTGTTTCGGCGTCGCGCTGCCGAACAGGTTTGCCGAAAGGTGCTCCGGCAAGCCCGAGAGCAGGCTCGGATTGATACGCGTGGCTGGCATGACGCCTGTTGTCGCGTTTTTTGCCTTGACCGGTCCCCAGGGTCGGCGGTGGCAACAATGCGGCAGAAAGGGCAGCAGCGCAATTGCCGCGACCCTGACTTGCTTGAGGGTCTGTTATGCCGTGGCGATCGAATTGGTGTCTGCGCCTTAAGCTTTTGAATGCGTGCGAACTTTCCAAAAATTTTCGGCGATGTTTGCGCTCCGCCTGGCGCTGGGCGGCAAATCGCGCGGCGCCGCAAAGAAAAAGCCCGCCCAGGGGGGACTGGGCGGGCTATCTGACCCCTGCTTGAGGGTCATCGGGGGTGTCTGGGGACCTATCTCACCCCTCGGACGTCATGGTCATCGGGAGCTTCGGGGGGGACCGACCAGATGACATCCAATTCGATGATTGGAACGTAGGGCGTTCAGCCGGTTGGCGAAGTGACGGGTATCACAGAAAGTCACTTTGACTTAAGCATCTGAAATATATTGCTAAATATCAAAAGCCGCGGCCGCGAAATGCCAAAAAATCAGCGCTGCCCGACGCGGCGCAGTGCAGGGGCGCGGCCGATTCAGGACGTGACGCCGATGCTGAGCTGGTGTCAGCCGTTGGGTGCGCGGATCTCGACGCCGGCGCGCTTCTCCAGCGGCTGCACGATCTGCGTCATGTCCTTGTCGGGGCCGAGCTCATCGCAGGTGAGCTTGAAGATCGCGGCCACGGCCTCGATCACACTGCTCGACAGGCCGAGCGCCTTGGCTTCCGACAGGAACAGGTTCACGTCCTTGAGCATCAGGCCGGCGGTGAAACCCTGATTGAATTTCCGCGGCACGACGACCTGCGGAAACTTCTGCTCGGTCGCCGTGCTGCGGCCCGATGAAACGTTGATCACGTCGAGCATGACGCGCGGATCGAGGCCGGCCTTCACGCCCATGAGGATCGATTCCGAAGTCGCCGCCATCCCTGCAGCAGAGAGCACGTTGTTGCAGAGCTTCATGGTCTGGCCCGCGCCTGACTTCTCGCCGATGAAGAAGAACTTGCCGATCACTTTGAGCGCCGGCTCCACGGCCTCGACATCGCCGCGCGGTCCCGACGCCATCACCGCGACCGTGCCTTTCTCGGCGCCGATCACGCCGCCCGATACCGGCGCATCGATCTGCACGATGTTGCGCGCACCGAGTTCCTTGAAAATGCGCTGCGCCATGACCGAGCCGGTGGTCGAAAGGTCGACGAAGCGGCGCACCTTCTTGCCTTCGATCACGCCGTCGGACCCGGTTGCCACTTTGAGCACGATGTCGGGTGTCGGCAGGCTCGCCATCACGGTCTCGACCATGTCGGCGATTTCCTTCGGCGAGCGTGCCGCGACCGCGCCTTTCGCCGCGAGATCGCCGATCGCTTCCTGGCGCGTGTCATAGACGATGACTTTGTGCCCGGCTTCGATCAGCCGCCGCGCCATATGCGCGCCCATATTGCCGAGACCGATGAAGCCGATGTCCATGGACTTCCTCCCAGTTGTTCGCGCCACTCAAGGATTTCCTTTGAGCGTGATCTTATCCGAAAACCGGCATCCATTTTTTGGGATCATGCTCTAGTACGATCGCGGCAGGCCGAGCACGTGTTCGGCGACATAGGACAGCACCAGATTGGTCGAGATCGGCGCCACGGTGTAGAGCCGCGTCTCGCGGAATTTGCGCTCGATGTCGAATTCCTCGGCGAAGCCGAAGCCGCCGTGGGTCTGCACGCACATATCGGCGGCGGCCCAGGACGCTTCGGCGGCGAGGTGCTTGGCCATATTCGCTTCGGCGCCGCAGTCCTTGCCGGCTTCGTAAAGCGCAGCCGCCTCGCGCACCATCAATTCGGCGGCGCGCATATTGATGTAGCTTCGCGCGATCGGAAACTGCACGCCCTGGTTCTGCCCGATCGGCCGGCCGAACACCACGCGCTCACCGGCATAGGCGGTCGCCTTTGCGATGAACCATTTGGCGTCACCGATGCACTCGGCGGCGATGAGAATGCGTTCGGCATTCATTCCGGAGAGAATGTAGCGGAAGCCCATGCCTTCTTCGCCGATCAGATTGTCGGCCGGCACCCGCATGTTCTCGAAGAACACTTCGGTGGTGGCGTGGTTCATCATGGTGCGAATGGGCCTGATGGTAAGCCCGTTGCCTTTCACCTCGCGCATGTCGACCAGGAACACCGAAAGCCCGCCGGTGCGCGACGTCACCTGATCGCGCGGCGTGGTGCGGGCAAGAAGGAGCATCAAGTCGGAATACTCAGCGCGTGACGTCCAGATCTTCTGGCCGTTGATGAGGTAGTGGTCGCCATCGCGCACCGCCGTGGTGCGCAGGCTGAGCGTGTCGGTGCCCGAGGTCGGTTCGGTGACGCCAAAGGCCTGCAGGCGCAATTCGCCGCGGGCGATGCCGGGCAGATAGCGCGCCTTCTGCGCCGGACTGCCGTGCCGCAGCACCGTGCCCATCGTGTACATCTGCGCATGGCAGGGCGCGCCGTTGCAACCCGAAGCTTGGATTTCTTCCATGATGGCGGCGGCGGCCGTCATAGTGAGCCCGCTGCCGCCATAGTCTTCGGGGATCAGCGCCGCGAGAAATCCGGCTTTGGTCAGCGCCGCAACGAACTTGTCCGGATAGGCGCGCTCGCGATCGAGCGCGCGCCAATATTCGCCGGGGAATTCCTTGCACAGCGCGCGAACTGCTTCGCGGATCGCGGCAAGCTCGGCGGCGTCGGTCATCACACGGGGTCCATCAAACAGGGTCCATCACACTGGATCCCACGAGAACACGTCGCTCGAACGGTCGAGCGGCGTGAACGAGGCAGCAAAGGCGCCTTTGAGCTGCTTGTCGAGCTTTTCCGGCGTCCAGCCGTCGGAGCGCTGCAGCGTGCGGATCGGACGGGTCTGGTTGAACAGATAAATCTCGTTGTTGCGCACCGAAAAAATCTGACCGCTGATGCCGGACGCCTTGTCGGAACCGAGATAGACGACGAGCGGCGCGATCTTTTCCGGCGTCATTTCGCGAAAGGCAGCGATATGCGCTTTTTCCTCTTCGGTTTCTGCCGGAATGGAATCGATCATGCGCGTCCAGGCGAACGGCGCCACGCAGTTCGAGCGCACATTGAAACGCGCCATGTCGAGCGCAATGCCGCGCGACAGGCCGACAATGCCGAGCTTGGCCGCCATGTAATTGGCCTGGCCGAAATTGCCGACCAGGCCCGAGGTCGAGGTCATGTGCACGAAGCTGCCGGCATTCTGCTCGCGGAAATGCGCTGAGCAAGCGTGGCTCATGAGAAAGCTGCCATTGAGATGCACATTGATGACGTCGGACCAGTCCGACCAGCTCATGCGATGAAAAATACGGTCGCGCAGGATGCCGGCGTTGTTGACGAGAATGTCGACGCGGCCGAAGGCGTCGAGCGCGGACTGCACGATCTTGTCGGCATTGCCCGGCTCGCTGATCGAGAGCGTCGAGGCAATGGCTCTGCCGCCGGCTTTCTTGATCTCGTCGACGACGGCCTGTGCCGGGCCGGTATCGGTGCCGGCGCCGTCGAGGCTTGCACCGATATCGCAGACGACGACGCTTGCGCCTTCTTGCGCCATGAGCAGCGCAATACCGCGGCCGATGCCACGTCCCGAACCGGTGACGATGGCAACTTTGCCCGCAACGATATTGGGCATTCGCTTAGTTTCCCCAGACCTCTCGGGCGACCTCCCCGATCATCCGCAGCTTGGCCCATTCTTCGTCCTCGGCCAATACGTTGCCTTCCTCGGTCGAGGCGAAGCCGCATTGCGGCGACAGGCACAGTTGGTCAAGATCGGCGAACTTCGATGCCTCTTCGATGCGGCGCTTGATGGCGTCCTTGCCTTCGAGCCTGCCGGTCTTGGTCGTCACCAGGCCGAGCACGGCAAAGCGGCCCTTCTGCAGGCGCTTGAGCGGCTCGAAGCCGCCGGCGCGTTCCGTGTCATATTCCATGAAATAGCCGTTCACCTTGATGCGGTCGAACAGCACTTCCTGCATCGCGTCGTAGCCGCCCGCGCCCATGAAGGTCGATTTATAATTGCCGCGGCACAGATGCATGGTCACCGTCATGTCGGACGGAATATCCGAGATCGCGACATTGATGAGATCGCCGTAGAGCGGGCCAAGTGCGTCCGGATCGTCGCCGCGATCCTTCATTTGCTGGCGGTACTTCGGGTCGCACAGCATGGCGATGAACACCTCGTCGAGCTGCAGATAGCGGCAGCCGGCGTCGGCAAAGGCGCGCACGGCTTTTTTGTAAGCCTGGCCGAGATCGTCGAACATCTTGTCGAGCGACGGATAGACCGCTTTGTTGATCGGTGTCGGGGTGGGGCGGCCGTAGAGCGCCGACGGCGCCGGGATCGTCGTTTTCGGCGTGCGGGTCGTGTTGGCTTTGAGAAACTTGAAATGCTCCAGCATCGGATGGCCGGAAAAGCCGATCTTGCCGGTGACCTGCACGCCCTCATTGCGCGTCGTCACCGCGGCGAAAGCGATGCCGGCGTTCATCACATGGCGCTCGACGCCGTCGAGGCCCCAGAGAAAATCGAGATGCCACCACGAGCGGCGGAATTCGCCGTCGGTGATCGACTGCAATCCGGCCGCTTCCTGCTTTTGAATGACCGACTTGATCTCGCGGTCCTCCACGGCCTTGAGCGCCGCGGCATCGATCGCGCCCTTGGCATATTGCTCGCGCGCCTGTTTGAGTGCGGCCGGGCGCAGCAAAGAGCCGACATGATCGGCGCGGAACGGCGGCTTGGTGCGTTGGCTCATGGTTTCACTCCTGTTACGTGTCAGCGGCCCCACACGTCTTCGGCCAATTCGACAATCATGCGCAGCTTCGCCCATTCCTCGTCCTCGGCGAGCACATTGCCCTCTTCGGTCGAGGCAAAGCCGCACTGCGGCGACAAGCAAAGTTGATCAAGCGAGATATATTTTGTCGCCTCGTCGATCCGCCGCTTGAGCGCATCCTTCTTTTCCAGCGTGCCGGTCTTCGAGGTGACAAGCCCGAGCACCACGGTCTTGTCCTTCGGCACGAAGCGCAGCGGCTCGAAGCCGCCGGCGCGCTCGCTGTCGTATTCCATGAAATAGCCGTGCACGTTCATCGCGTTGAACAGCATCTCGGCCACCGGCTCGTAACCGCCTGACGCCACGAAATTCGAGCGAAAATTGCCGCGGCACAGATGCATGGTGATGGTCATGTCGGACGGAATGCCCGCGATCGCCGCATTGATCATCTTGGCGTAGGCGGCGGGCAGCGTCGCCGGATCCTCGCCGCGATCGGTAATCAGTTTGCGCAGCGACGGGTCGCACAGATAGGTGAGGTTGACCTCGTCGAGCTGCAGATAGCGGCAGCCGGCCTCGGCAAAGGCCTGCACCACCTTGTTGTAGGCCATGCCGAGGTCGCCGTAGAAGTCGTCCATGTTCGGATAGAGCGCTTCCGGCACGGCGTCGCGGCCGTAGCGGAAATGCAGCGATGACGGCGACGGGATCGTCATCTTCGGCGTTTGCCTGGTGTGAGCTTTCAAGAATTTGAAATGCTCGATCATCGGATGCGGCCTGTAACCGCCGAGCTTGCCGATGACGCGCAACAGGACCTGCCGCGGCTGCGGGCCGCTCGAGGCAAATTTCACCTTGCGCTCGCCGGCATAGGACTCGACGTTGTCGAGCTGTTCGAGGAAATCGATATTCCAGGAGATGCGGCGATATTCACCGTCCGTGATCGATTTCAGGCCGACCGCCTCCTGCTTCTTGATGACGCCTTCGACTTCACGGTCCTCGATCGCCTTGAAAGCTTCCGCGCTGAGCGCCCCGCTTGCGCGTTGCTCGCGCGCTTCCTTCAGCGCGGCCGTGCGCAAAAGACTGCCGACATGATCGGCGCGGAACGGCGGTCTGGTTCTTTGCATCTTCACTCTCTCACTGTGTTCATTCGTCTAGCCCCACACTTCGTCTGCCAGATCGACGATCATGCGCAGCTTCGCCCATTGCTCGTCTTCGGCGAGCACATTGCCCTCCTCGGTCGAGGCAAAGCCGCATTGCGGCGACAGGCACAGCTGATCGAGGGCGACGTATTTGGTCGCCTCGTCGATCCGCCGTTTGACGTCGTCCTTCTTTTCAAGCTTGCCGCTCTTTGAGGTGACGAGCCCGAGCACGAGCTGTTTCTGACCTTTGGGAAAAAACCGCAGCGGCTCGAAGCCGCCGGCGCGCTCGCTGTCGTATTCGAGGAAATAGCCGTCGAGCGCGGTGTGGCCAAGCAACTGTTCAGCGACGAATTCGTAGCCGCCCGACGCGATAAAGGTCGAGCGGAAATTGCCGCGGCAGGAATGCATGGTGATCGCCATGTCGGCCGGCTTGCCTTCGAGCGCGAGACTCGTGAGCCGCGCATAGCGCTGCGGCAGCGTATCCGGGTCGTCGCCGCGCGAGCGCGATTGCGCGCGCTCGTTGGGATCGCAGATCATCGCCCAGGCGGTATCGTCGAGCTGCAGATAGCGGCAGCCGGCGTCGTAGAAGGCGCGGATGGCGCCGCGCCACGCTTTGGCGACGTCGTCGAAGAACGCATCGAGATCGGGATAGATCTCCGTGCTGATCGAAGCGCGGCCCTGGCGGAAGTGAAACGTCGAGGGCGCCGGGATCGTCATCTTCGGCGTGACGCGCGTATGCGCCTTGAGGAACTTGAAATGGTCCAGCATCGGATGGCCGGAAAAGCCGATCTTGCCGGTGATCTTGATGCCCTCGGCCTTGGTCTGCACACCGGCAAACTGGATGCCGCCTTGGGTCGAGTAGGGCGTGACGCCGTCGAGCCCGCGGAAGAAATCGAAATGCCACCAGGAGCGGCGGAATTCGCCGTCGGTTGCGAGCTTCAGCCCCACGTCTTCTTGCTTCTTGATGACCTTTTCGATCTCGCGATCTTCGACCGCCTTGAGATCGGCTTCGGTGAGCGTACCGTCCGCACGTTTGGCGCGCGCTTCCTTCAGCGGGGCAGTGCGCAGGAGCGAGCCGACATGATCGGCGCGGAAGGGCGGAGTGGTACGCTGCATGGGTTCCTCCTGTTGTGCGCTCTTATTATTGCCGGTGCGCTCGCGGTCGTTGTGGATTTGGTGCGACTGAGCCTGCCGCGATTTAGCAACGCGCGCGCGCGGGTGTAAATGCCGTTGCACGCGCGGCCGGGAACGCAGACACTCGTCGAGTGCATGGTGGACTGAGTGCAAAGTAAGAAGGAGTGGGATTGTGCCCCAAGTGTTGCCCCCGATATTGCGGCTCACCGAAGATATTTTGGCGAATGGCAACGCGGCGTCGCTGCCGGCTTTGCCGCGCATGATTTTTGTCGTGCATGGTGCGGTTACGATTGGCGCGGCCGCGATCGCGGAACGCAGCTTCAAAGCCGATGAGGCCTATAGCGGCGAGGGCGCCGTTACGCTCAAAGCCGGACCCGAAGGCGCCACGCTTTGGCGCTGGGAGTTGATACCGGCCGGCGGCGCCACCAACGCAGCCACGAATGCAAATGGCATGGTCACCCGCGAAAAGCTCTCCGCGCCGCTTGAAACATTGCCCAAAGGCGAGCTGCTGCTGCGCGGTGACAGCGTGGCATTTCCGCCGGGCGGCTGCGCCTTTCTGCACCGGCATCAAGGCCCAGGCACGCGCTGCGTCTTCGAAGGCGCCATCCGCATCGACACCCACGGCAAGTCAACGTCCTACGGCCCCGGCGGGGCCTGGTACGAGACCGGGCCTGATCCGGTCTTTGCTCAGGCATCGGCGGACAAGCCGACGCGTTTCATCCGCGTCATGATCCTGCCGCGCGCGCTCTTGGGCAAAAGCTCGATCGAATATCTCAACGAAGCGGACAAAGCGAAGCCGAAGTCGCAGAGCTATAAGCTCTATGCCGACGTGCCGTTGACGACCGCCGGCTGATCGCGACGCGCTGCTAAATTTCACATCGGCTTGTAGCCGCGCTCCATGTCGACATCGATCAGCATGGCGGTGTTGCTTTGGAGCGCCTTGCCGATCAGGTCGGTCGCGTCGTGCACGGTCTTGGCGCGATGGGCGTCGATGCCCAGCGAATGCGCCAGACCGACGAAATCCACCGCGGGATCGTTGAGTTCCATGCCGACGAAATTGTCGGCCTGTTCGGCAAGCCCGCGCAGCATGACGAGGCGCTGCTTGAGGATGCGGTAGCTCGTATTGTTGAAGATCACCCAGACGATCGGCAGCCGGTAGCGCGCCGCCGTCCAGAGCCCCTGGATCGTGTAGAGCGCGCTGCCGTCGCCGACCAGCGCCACCACCGGCCGCTCGGGCAGCGCGAGCTTGACGCCGATCGCGGCCGGCAAGCCCCAGCCGATGCCGCCGCCGCGCAATCCATAAAAGCTCTGCGCGTCGTCGCTGTTGATCAGCGAGCGCGCCCCAGGCGAGGACGACAGAATCTCTTCGATCACCACGGCGTCTTTCGGCAGCATCGCGCCGATCGCTTCGAGGAGCGCCAGCGGCTGCACCGGCGTCTTGCCGGCCAGCGCACGGGCTTTGGCGCGAAACGCCTCGCGATCTTTTTTGATCGCGTCGGTGGCGGATTTGAACCGCGCCGCGGTGGCGCTTTTGGCGCTCGCGCCCATACGCGCACTGACGGCCGCGGTGATGTCGGGCAGCGTCGCTTTCGGGTCGCCGAGGATTGCGACCTGTGCCGGATAGTTCTTGCCAATCTGCCAGGGATCGGAATCCAGGTGAATGAGCGGCAAGCCTTTCGGCCACGGATCGATGTTCGACGGCAGCGACCAGGTGAACAGATCGCCGCCGACGGAAAACAACAGATCGTGCTGGTCCAGCACGTCGCGCACGCCAGCCTGGGTCCGCGTCATCGATCCGCGATAGAGCGGATGCGACGCCGGAAACGACGCGGTATTGGGGATGAACTCGACATAGACCGGCGCGCCGATCGCCTCGGCGAGCGCGGCAAGTTCCTGATGCGCACGGCTCTGCGCCACGGCATCGCCGGCGATGATGACCGGACGTTCGGCTTTGGCGAGCAGTTCGGCGGCGGCGGCGACCGCATCGGCGTCGCCGCGCACCCGCGGCGCGACGCGCGTCGGCTCGAGCAAATCGATGTCGGCATCGCTCTTCAAGATATCGCCCGGCAGCGACAGAAACACCGGCCCTGTCGGCGGCGCCAGCGCTGTCTTCACTGCGCGGTGGACGTAGCGCGGCAAATCTTCGACGCGATGCACTTCGGCGGCCCATTTGACGAAGGGTCGCGCCAAAGTCGGCAAGTCCGCGGTCAGCACCGGCTCGGTCGCGACATATTCGAGGTCCTGCTGGCCGGCGGTGACCAGCACCGGGGCATTCGCTTTCGCGGCGTCGTAGAGCATGCCCATGGCATTGCCCAGGCCCGGGGCGACGTGAAGGTTGAGCACCGCGAGATCGCCGGAAGCCTGGGCGTAGCCGTCCGCCATCGCCATCAGGGCTGCTTCCTGCAGGCCCAAAATGTAGCGGATGTCGTGCTCGACGGCGAAAGCATCCATCAGCGGCAATTCGGTGGTGCCGGGATTGCCGAACATCACCGTGACGCCCTCCTGCTTGAGCAGATCGAGAAAGGCGCGTTTTCCGGACATTACAGGCAAGGGGGCCTCCGCGTTCATTTCATTGCTGAATGATCATAGCAATTGTTATGCGTCATGGCCGGCCTTGTCCCGGCTATGCGAAAGCTGTGATTTCCCGAAATCGGCGTGCCCGGCACGGGGGCCAAGCATGACGCGGAAGATTTGTGGTGAAGTAAGGGATTCGAACCCCCGACCCCCGCATTCCGCGCCGCACGTGATCGTCGATAGAGTGGCGCTAAACGTGCCGATCACTGAGACGCTAGTTCAGAGAGCCGTCGCTCTCGTTGCGCAATTTGAATCTCAATTGATTCCGCATCATTTCGCGGGCGCGGACGCGCGTCAGGATAAAAGGCGTAAGGACTTCGGAGAGACGAATACCCAATCCAGCCGAATGATTTCTTAGATAGCATCGCAATTAGCACGCCGAACACAAGCGCCATCGCCGCGAAGAATACGCCCTCAAGAGCGTCGTGCAGAAAAACCAATATGGCTACGATCAGGATCGCTGGTGCAACCAACCACGTAAAAAACCACCTCAATCTAGCATTAGCCTGGCGATAAATCTCAAGGCGGTCCCGCAAGATCGCAAGCTCTCTGTTGATCCGGTCGATTTCCGCGCTGTGATCCATCGCAGGTCAATAAGCCTTGGCTGCCCGACTACGCGGCTTCGTTGTCGCGAGGGGGATCAAGTTCTAAATATTCCTTTGGCGCTTCGCGCGAAAGACCCTTGATGTAGGTTTTGACCAAACGATTATTTGTTTGATCGAAGCTTCTGCCTCCCCTGATGGCTGCTTCGGCTCCGGAGGCGCAGAAAAGGGCTGACGAGAAAGGTCGCGAGTTGGGATGGCTAGACGCTAAGTAGGATCAGACGGCCTCGCGGATCGGCTCATAATAGTCGTCCGGTCTTGCATATCGCTTGCCGGCGAGCTGCCCACGCCATGAGCCAGCTAAACCGGCGCGGCCGGTCTTATCCAAATAATTCCGCGCTAGCCCGGCTTAAGCAAGATGCCACAAAGTGGTGCCGCGGAAGGGATTCGAACTCCCGACCCCCGCATGACGAGTGTGATGACAGAACTCTACCGATGAGGGGTCAGGAAAAAACCCTGGTGCCGCGGAAGGGATTCGAACCCCCGACCCCCGCATTACGAATGCGGTGCTCTACCGGCTGAGCTACCGCGGCTGACCAACGGTACGCCCTGGTAATACCCCCAAACTGTAAACGCAAGAAGTACTGCTGGGCGCGCCGGCGGGCTTTTTTTGGCCACTCGGCACCCGATTTGAGCGAATTTCATTGTGGTCGAGGGTGTCACGCAACCGCTATAGAGCGTGCGATCAACTGAGCCCCGGAGAAATGCCGTCTTGCCGAGCATCACCGAGCCTGCGCGCGACACGCCGATTTTCGGCGAATTCGAGATCGTCGTCCTCGGCGGTGGCCCTGCCGGCATCGCCGCGGCCGCCGCGGCCGGTGCGCTGGGCCGAAAGACGCTTCTGATCGAGCGTTACGGCTTTCTCGGCGGCATGGGCACCGCTGCCGGCGTGACCAATTTCTGCGGGCTGCATGCCAATGTGCATGGCGATATTCGCCAGGTCGTGCACGGCGTCGCCGACGATCTGCTAGGCCGGATCGATGCGCTTGGCGGTCTCAACGAACCGCATCTGATCTTCGGCAAGACCAAGGCGCAGGCTTACGATACCGCCGCCTATAAATGCGCGGCCGATGATCTGCTCGCCGCGCGCAAGGTGGATGTGCTGTTTCATGCGCTCGCCGCTGGCGCCGTGATGAACGGCGCGCGCATCGACGCGCTTTTGATCGAAACCAAATCCGGCCGCATGGCGGTGCGCGCCGACATGTTCGTCGACTGCTCAGGCGACGGCGATCTGGCGAGCTTTGCCGGCGCGCCGTTCGAACTCGGCGATGCCGACGGCAATATGCTCTATCCGACCATGATGTTCCGCCTGAACGGCGTCGATCCCGACGCTGCCGGTAAAGCCTGGAAGACCATCCCGGCTTTGATGGAGGAAGCCGAGAAACGCGGCATGCGCTTTCCGCGCAAGGGCGCGATTGTGCGGCCGATGAAGCACGAGAGCGAATGGCGGGTGAACGTCACGCAGCTGAAAACCGGCAATGGCCGCGCCATCGACGGCACCGACGCGCGCGAACTGAGCGCGGGCGAAAGCGAAGGCCGCCGCCAGGCGCTCGCGTTCTTCGCGTTTCTGAAAGCGAATGCGCCGGGCTTCGCCGACTCTTACGTCGTCGATATTCCGCCGCAGCTCGGCATCCGCGAGACGCGCCGCATCACCGGCCGTTATGCGTTGACCCGCGACGATGTGCTGTCCTGTGCCAGCTTTGATGACACGATCGGCGTCAATGGCTGGCCGATCGAAGCGCACGTCGCCGGCGACGTGATCTGGGGCTGGCCCGATATTCCGGGCTCGCGCGGCTTCAATCATCTGCCTTATCGCATGCTGTTGCCGCTGAAGGTCGAGAACCTCTTGGTCGCCGGCCGTTGCGCCTCGATGACGCATGAAGGCCAATCGGCCGCCCGCGTCTCCGGCGCCTGCTTTGTCATGGGTGAAGCCGCAGCGACTGCGGCGCATCTGGCGCTTGCCTCTCACGCCGACCCTGCGGATATCGACGTAACGCGTTTGCAGCAGATGCTTGAGCAAAACGGCGTCTTTCTCGGCAAAGAAACGTAGGCAAGGAAACCTAGGCGACCAAACATGAAGAAACTCGTTTTTCTGTTCGGTCTCTTCCTCGGCGCGCTGTCGGCCACCGCGGCATCGGCGGCCGCACAAGATTGGCCGGCCAAGACCGTGAAGATCATAGTGCCGTTCGGCGCCGGCTCGACGCCCGATATCGTGGCGCGGCTGATCGCCGACAGCCTGCAGCAGAAATATCCGGCGTCCGCCTTCGTCGTCGAAAACAAGCCCGGCGCGAGCGGAAATATCGGCACCGATGCGGTAGCCAAAGCCGACCCCGACGGCACGACGATCGGCGTGAGCATCGGCGGGCCGCTCGCCATCAACACGCTGTTGTTTCCGTCGCTGCCCTATGATCCGAAGACCGACATCGTCGTGGTGACGCAGCTTGTCACCATGCCGAGCGTGCTCGCGGTCAATCCTGGCCTCGGCGTCAACAGCGTCGCCGACCTGGTCGCGCTCTTGAAGCGCGAGCCCGGCAAATACGATTTCGGCTCGATCGGCAACGGTTCGCTCTCGCATCTGTCGATGGAGGCGATTGCGCTGAAAAGCGGCACGCAGATCGTGCACGTACCGTTCACCGGCTCACCGCAGGCGATGACCGCGGTGATCCGCGGCGACGTGCAGATGGCTTGTCTGCCGGCAGCTTCCGTTGTCGCGCTGGCCAAAGACGGCAAGGTGAAGATGCTCGCGGTGTCGCTCGCCAAGCGCTCGCCGTTCCTGCCCGATCTGCCGACGTTGAAAGAATCCGGCATCGATGTCGAAGCCGATACCTGGATGGGCCTGATCGCACCCGGCAAGACGCCGCCCGATCTGGTCGCCAAGATCAACAAGGATGTCGCGGAAGCGATCCGCTCGCCCGCCGTGCGCGACAAGCTCGCGCTCCAATTCATGGAGCCGGTCGGCAATTCGCCGGCGCAATTCCGTGCCGTGATCGATGCCGAAGTGGCGCGCTGGGCGCCGGTGATCAAGGCGGCGGACGTCAAGTTAAATTAGCGAATCTGCTCATCAGTCGAGGCTGCTTCGTCGTCCTCGTGACGTCGCGTTGAACTGATCGGCGCTCGCGCCGCGATAAAGCCAAGACAGGCAGTCGAACATGTGCGCCTCGTCCCAATCGGCCACTGTCGCGTTGCGCACGTCTCGGGCAATGCCTTCGGCATGCAGCAACCAGTTCCACATGGCCCGGGATTCCAGTTGCACCCGCGCGGTCCGGGCGAGTCGGAGCGCCTCGAAGCGGCGAAATGCCGCGACGAAATCACCGTTATTGGCGTGGACGGCCTCGGCAAGACAGAGTCCATCCTCGATCGCCATGCCGGCGCCCTGCGCCATCGATTGCAATGGTGCGTGCGCGGCGTCGCCAAGCAGCACGATGCGGCCCTTGTGCCAATGCCGCACCGGCTCGCGATCGGCGACCGAGCGGCGCCAGCGAAAGTCCATCATTTCGTTTAAGGCGCGCACCGAAGGATGGGCGTCGCGGTATATCTGTTCGAGTTCGGCCCGGTAGGTTGCGGCATCGGCTTTTTCGGCGTGCGTCGAAGTGCGAAACACGGCGACGATATTGAATTGCGTACCATGCCGCAGCGGATAATGGATGACGTGATAACCCGGTCCGCTCCACAATACGACGCTATTGCGCGGGATATCGATGGTGAGTTCGACCATCGGCACGATGGTGCGAAGCGCCGCATAACCGACCGGACACGGTTCGCCGTCGCCGATGAGTTTTTGCCGGAACAGCGAGCGGATGCCGTCAGCCGCAACCAAAGCCGCGCCGGAAAATGCGCGGCCATCCGCTGTTGTCACCGTAATGCGGTCGCTGCGATCTTCGAAGCCGGTCACCATGGCATCGGCGACAAGCTCGATCGCATCGCTGCGCCGGCAGGCGTCAAGCAGCACGTTATGCAGATCGATGCGGTGAACGATGATGTAAGGATATTTGAACCGTGCGCGCAGCGACGCTCCAGTCGGAATCCTGACCAGTTCTTTGCCGTTGAGTGCATCCAGCATCAATATGGCCGCGGGCGAATCCGCGTCCGCAAGGACCTCTTCGATGAGGCCGAGACTCTCGAACACGTGAAAAACATTGGGGCCGAATTGTATGCCGTAGCCGATGGCACCGAATTCCGGCGCGCCTTCCAGGACGCGGGTGGCGAGACCGCGGCGCGCCAAAGCCAGCGCCGTCGTGAGCCCGCCGAGTCCGCCGCCGACGATCAGAATGGGATCGCGCGTCGTCATGGTATGCGCTACTTCGCGTCCGCCTCCGCCCGCAGCTTGAAGCGCTGGATCTTGCCGGTCGCGGTTTTCGGCAGTTCGGTGCGGAATTCGATCCAGCGTGGATATTTATAAACTGCGAGCTTCTGCCGGCATTCGTCCTGGAGTCTTTGCGCAAAATCGGCGCAAGCCAGACCCTGCGTCTTGAGCACGACGAAGGCCTTGGGCTTGATCAGCGCATCGACGTCGGGCCAGCCGACGACGGCGGCTTCGAGCACGTCGGGATGGCTCTGCAGCACGCCCTCGACCTCGAACGGCGACACATACATGCCGGAGACTTTCAGCATGTCGTCGCGCCGGCCGCAGTAGACGTAATAGCCGTCATCGTCCTCGACATATTTGTCGCCGGAGCGGGTCCATTCGCCGAGGAAGGTCGAGCGCGATTGTTCGCGATTGTTCCAATACATCATTGCGCTGGTTGGGCCGCGCACCTGCAATTCGCCCATCTCGCCGCGGTTTTTGACAATCTCGCCGTCGTCATCGACCAGGCGGATGTCGTAGCCCGGCACGGGTTTGCCGGAAGTGCCATATTTCACGTCGCCAGGCCGGTTGCTGAGGAAGATGTGCAGCATTTCGGTCGAACCCAGCCCGTCAAGAATGTCGGTGCCGTAGCGCTCGCTCCAGCGCCGGCCGATCTCCGGCGGCAGCGCCTCGCCCGCCGATACGCAGCGGCGGAGCTTGATCTCGCCGCTTTGCGGCGCCGCTGGGCTCGCGAGGAAGCCGGCATAAAATGTCGGCACCGCATAGAACACGCTGACGCGATGTTTTTTCAGGAGATCGGCGACCAGGTCCGGCGTCGGCCGGTCCCGCAACAGAACCGTGGTGGCGCCGACCGACATCGGAAAGGTCAGTGCATTGCCGAGCCCATAAGCGAAAAACAATTTCGCCACCGAATAGCAGATGTCGTTCTCGGTGATGCCAAGCGTCGGGGCGGCATAAAGATCGTCGGTGAGTTTCAGATCGGCATGCGTATGCACGGCGCCTTTCGGCCGGCCGGTCGAGCCGGATGTGTAGAGCCAGAAGCACATGTCGTCGCGGGTGGTCGGCGCCGTCATCGGCTTGGTGCTTGCCTGCGCCAAAAAATCGTCAAAGCGCGGCTGGCCCTGCGATTGACCGCCCGAGATAATGACATGTTCGAGATCTTCTGCCTCGCGCAGCGCCTTGTTGAATTTGGGAAGCAGCTCCTCGGAGACGACAAGCACCCGCGCCCGGCTGTCGCGCAGCATGAAGCAGTAATCGTCCTCGGTCATCAGCGTGTTGACCGGCACCGCGACCACGCCGGCCTTGATGGCGCCGAGAAAGGCCGTCGGCCAGTCGATGCTATCGAGGAGACCCATCAGCATGCGCTCCTCGCGGCGTACGCGTAGCGTTCGCAGCACATTGCCGAAGCGCTCGACGCGTTCGGCGAGATCGCCATAGCTGTATTGGCCGCGCTGGTCGATGAAGGCGATTTTGTCGCGGCGGCCGGCGTCGAGATTGCGCTTGAGAATATCGGCGGCGAAATTGTAGTCGTGCGGTATGGCGCTTGCGCTATGCGAAGCGGTGTTCATCTCGGCGTTTCCTCTCGAGCATGATCCCGAAAAGTGGAAACCGGTTTTCGGAAAAGATCATGCTCAAAACTAAGATCTAGCGGAGCGGCGGTTCTGCCCACCGATTGGCCCATTGCAAAGCATTATGCCGACGCCTGAATTCGGCGGCAATGAGGTAGTGCCGCGACGGCTATAATTCGTCATGCCCGGCCTTGTGCCGGGCATCCACGTCTTTAAAAGGTTGCGGCATTGAAGTCGTGGATGGCCGGAACAAGTCCGGCCATGAAGCGCCGAGGAGTGCAGCATGATCTTGAGCCGCGACCGTATTCTCACCACTCATGTCGGCAGCCTGCCGCGCAACGAGACCTTGAGCGACCTGCTCATCGCGCAGGAGGAGGGCAAGGCCTATGACACAGCCCTGATGACGAACGAGATGGATAAGGCGGTGCGCCATGTCGTGCAGAAGCAGATGGCCGCCGGCATCGATGTCGGCAATGACGGCGAGCAGCGCCGCATCGGCTTTCAGACTTACGTGCCGCAGCGCATGAGCGGTTTTGCCGGGGTGTCGAAGCGCCGGCGCGGCAAGGAGTTCGAGGAGTTTCCCGAACTGCTTGCCTATCTGATGCGCCGTTTCCCCAATCCGCCGAAAAGCCAGCAGGGCGCGCCGGAAGCGCAAAGCGAGGTCAAATACAAGGACTTGAAGCCGATCCAGGACGAGACATCAGGCTTCAACAAGATCGCCGACGAGCTCCACGCTTTCTCCGAGCGCTTCATGACGGCGCCGTCGCCTGGCATCATCTCGACGACGATGCTCAATGCTCATTACGACAGCCACGACGCCTATCTCGATGCGCTCGCGCGCGAGATGAAGAACGAATATCAGACGATCCACAAAGCCGGCATCGTGCTGCAGATCGACGCGCCGGATCTGGCGATGGATCGCACCATGATGTATCGCGATCTGTCCGACGCCGATTTCGTCAAGCGCTGCGAGCGCCATGTCGAGGCGATCAACAAAGGCATCGAAGGCATCCCACGCGATCGCGTGCGGCTGCATATTTGTTACGGTAATTGGGAAGGCCCGCACATCCACGACGTCGCGCTCGACAAGATCCTGCCCGCGCTCTATCAGGCCAAGGTCGGTGCGCTGTCGATCGAGTTCTCCAATCCGCGCCATGCCCATGAATACGCGGCGCTCAAGCGCGTGCCGTTCCCGAAGGACATGATCCTCATTCCTGGCGTGGTCGAGACCACGTCGAATTTCGTCGAGCATCCGGAAGTCGTGGCGCGCAGGATCGAGGAGGCGGTCGCGACCGTCGGCGACCGCGAACGCGTCATCGCCTCGAGCGATTGCGGCTTCGGTACCTTCACCCGCCGCGAATGGGTCATCGAGCCCGCGGTCTGGCTCAAGCTCAAGGCGATCCGCGACGGCGCCGATATCGCTTCCGCCCGGCTTTGGGGTAAAAAGGTCGCATGAGCGAGCTGATCCTTTACGACTTCGGCAACTCGGTCTGTTGCCAGAAGGTCCGCATCACGCTGCGGGCGAAAGGATTGGAATGGCGCGCGGTCAGCGTCGATCTGTTTACGGCTGCGCAATACGATCCGGAATATCTTAAGCTCAATCCCAAAGGCGTAGTTCCAACGCTGGTGCATGATGGCAAGCCAGTGATCGAGTCGACGCTGATCTGCGAGTATATCGACACGGCGTTCCCGCACCCGCCGAAGCTCATTCCGGCTGATCCGTGGCTGCAGAGCCGTATGCGGCTCTGGAGCAAGATGGTCGATGAAGGATTGTTCGAGGGCGTCACCGAGATCAGCTTTTCCGCCATGTTCCGTGAGCGGATGAAGACCATGCCCGAGGAGACGCGGCAGAAGCGCTTTCGCAATGTGGGCGACCCGCGCCGTACCGACCGCTTCAAGTCGACCTACGAATACGGCGTGCAATCGCCGTTCGTGGTGCACGCTATCGCCGCCTATGAGCGTGGTTTCAAGATGCTCGAGAATATGCTTGCCGAAAACGGCGGGCCGTGGATTCTGGGCGGCAATCCGAGCCTCGCAGACATCAATTTGATGCCCTTCGCGGCACGGCTCGATTATCTCGGGCTTATCGACCTGTGGACCGGCAGCCGGCCGCACGTGCAGGACTGGTGGAAGCATGCGCAGGCTTGGCCGTTCTTCAAGTCCGGACTTCACGATCTCATCTCAGAACATGAATTCACCGAAATGCGCACGCACGGCCCAAAAATCCGTGACGGCATCGCCGCTCACCTGGCAACGCTGAGAAGCGCTGCCTGAAATAGTTCATCCTCTCCCCCGCGAACCAGCACAGGACCAAAATCGTGATTGATCTCTACACCTGGACCACGCCGAACGGCCGCAAGGCTTCCATTGCGCTCGAGGAAATGGGCCTGCCTTACACCGTGCACCCGGTCGACATTTCCAAGGATGAGCAGTTCAAGCCGGAATTTTTGAAGATCAGCCCCAACAACCGCATTCCGGCGATTGTCGATCGCGACAACGGCATGAGCTTGATGGAATCCGGCGCCATCCTGATCTATCTCGCCGACAAGACCGGCAAGCTTCTGCCGAAGAGCGGCGAAGATCGCTATCGCACCATCGAATGGCTGATGTGGCAGATGGGCGGCCCGGGCCCGATGCTCGGCCAGGTCCATCACTTCGTGAAGTATAATCCCGGCAAGGCGCCCTATGCCGAGGAGCGGTATCTGAAGGAAGCGCACCGGCTCTACGGCGTGCTCGACAAGCAGTTGGCCCAGAATGAATATATCGCCGGCGCGTATTCGATCGCCGATATCGCGCTATGGCCGTGGATCTCGCGCTACGAATGGCAGACCGTCGACCTCAACAAATATCCCAACGTCAAGCGCTGGTATGTTGCCATCGCCAACCGTCCGGCGGTGCAAAAAGGCTACAAAGTGCCGAAGGATATGGGGCCGGTCCCGATGCCGTGAGAGGGCGCAAGGTCCCAAAGCCCGAGAGGCGACAAGCCCAGTCAACAAAGCCGTAAATTAGGTTACAATAGGCGCGACAAATACCGTGCCCCGCATTCGTCGAGGACCGCTCCGCGCGCGCTCTTGAGGATGACGGATAATCCCAAGGAGCCTTCCCAGGAGTTTCCCATGGACGACATCACCAAGCGCGATCCGATCAAGATCACCGCCGAAGACATCAACCCGCGCTACAATTGGGGCCGCCATCTGCCGGTGCTCGGCACCATGGGCGTCGATTTCGAGGAACGCGTCGATTACCGGCGCCTGCACCGTTACCGGCTCGCCCGCGCCCAGGCGGCGCTGGAGGCCTCCGATCTCGGCGCGCTGTTGCTCTTCGACGACAACAATATCCGCTACGTCACCTCGACCAAGATCGGCGAATGGGCCCGCGACAAGCTCTCGCGCTTTGCGCTGCTGACGCGCGGCGGCGATCCGATCCTGTGGGACTTCGGCTCGGCGGCCGTGCACCACAAGCTCTATTCGCCGTGGCTCAAGCCCGAGAACTGCAAGGCCGGTCTCGTCGGCCTGCGCGGCACGGTCGATCCCGCCTTCGGCTTGATGAAGCGCCATGCCGAGGAAATGGCCGCGATCCTGCGCGACGCCGGCGTCGCCAAAATGCCGGTCGGCGTCGACATCATCGAGCCGCCGATGATGTTCGAACTGGAAAAGGTCGGCCTCAAGATCAAGGACGGCCAGCAGGTCATGCTCAGCGCCCGTGAGGTGAAATCCTCAGACGAGATCGCGCTGCTCAATCGCGCCGCGGCGATGGTCGACGGCGCCTATGACGTCGTCAACGAAATGCTCCGCCCCGGCGTGCGCGAAAACGACATCGTCGCCGAGGTCAACAAGTTCCTCTACACCCACGGCTCCGACGACGTCGAAGCGGTCAATGCCGTGTCCGGCGAACGCTGCAGCCCGCATCCGCATAATTTCACCGACCGCATGATCCGTCCCGGCGACCAGGCCTTCTTCGACATCCTGCAATCGTTCATGGGCTATCGCACCTGCTATTACCGCACCTTCAATGTGGTGCGCGCCACCGACGACCAGCGCGACGCCTACAAGATGGCGCGCGAATGGCTCGACAATGCCATCGCCCGCATCAAGCCCGGCGCTTCGACCGCGCATATCTGCGAGGTGTTCCCGAAGGCGAATGAATTCGGCTTCCCCGACGAAATGGCGGCCTTCGGCCTGCAATTCGCACACGGGCTCGGGCTCAATCTGCACGAGCGGCCGATCATCTCGCGCGTGGTGTCGATGGATCATCCGACCGAGATCAAGGAAGGCATGGTGTTTGCGATCGAGACCTATTGCCCGGCGAAAGACGGCTACTCGGCCGCGCGCATCGAGGAAGAGGTCGTGGTCACCGACAAAGGCTGCACGCTGATCTCGCTGTTCCCGGCGGAGGAATTGCCGATCTCGGCGAAGTATTGATCGCGGTCCCCGGACGTGGTGCGGCACGAAGGTGATGCACCGCAGATCCGGGGTCGTCGCAAGCTTGGCGCTGAGTTTGTAACGATCCCAGATCTGCAGCGCACCATTACGGTGCGCCCGAGAAGCGCTCCTCCCAGATTCAAAACGGCCGGGCAGATGCCCGGCCGTTTTCAGTTCTGACGCCGCGGCAGCTGTTACTGTCAATTGAACTTGTAGTGGAGGCCCGACATGACCGTCTGCTGTGACGGCTGCAGCTTCAGGCTGAACGGCCCAAGCACAGTGGAGCCCACGACCGGCAATGTCGTATCGTTGTAGCTGGTAAAGCGATATTCGGTGTTGAAGTACAGTCCGGGAATCGGCTGGATCTTGGTCTCGATGCCGGCGCCGGTGAACCAGCCGCCGTAATTGTGCGACGACGTCGACAGCGGAACGCCGAGTATCGGCGACAGCGTCATGCCGTTGAAACGGGCCTGGCTATAGCCGCCGCTGAAATAGGACAGAATGTCAGGCGTGATCAGCCAGCCGATGCGGGCACCGACATCCCAGAAGGATTTCTCTTTCTCGACGCCGGCGATCGAAGCTGGGGCGCCGAAACTAGTCAGCTGGAAGCTTGACGTGCCGGTCATGTTGCCGAAGTCGTAATCGGCGAGCACGCCGGCCACGAGATTCCAGCCGCCGATAGCGAACTGATAGTCATAGCCGACATCGGCCATGCCGAGCCAACCGCGGCCGCCGTTATTGGTCGTTCCCTGGCTACCGCTCGGAAAAACCGAAGTTGAATTCATGTCCCATACGCCGTAGCCCCAGCCGGCGCCGACATAGAAGCCGGTCCAGCTCGTAGGCGCCACCACCGGCGCCATCAGCGGGGCTTTAACGGGCGTCGGCAGGTCGGCGGCTTTCGCGACGCCGATGCAAGCAAGCAGCGCAGCGCTGGCCAGAAGGATTCGTTTCATATCCCGTCTCCCCGTTATTTGAGCCGCGAACATACGGGCGTTCCGCGAGGGATGATTTCCTCCAGATGAATGAAATTGGCGTCGCTGCGCCGCATTTCGCGCCAGTGTGGGTTCGTGGCAACACCTGGCGGAGTTAGGCGCCTCGTCTACTCCAGAGAGCACGAGCACACGTTGAAGCGGTGGCAGAGAGTGTGGAAGTTCAAATTGATCGAGGACGTCAATCCGGATTGGCGCGCAGTGCCGTAAGCGCGTTCACGCGCGTCGTCGATGCGCTATGGCGGTGCGCCGCAGATCCGGGCCTTCACAAGCTCAGCGCTGAGTTCGTGACGATCCCGGGTCTGCAGCGTACCATTCCGCTGCGCTCCATGCTGCGTTGCGCCCGGGAAACGTGGCCCAAAAATCAAAACGGCCAGGCGATAAGCCCGGCCGTTTTAGTTTGGGTGGATGGCAGTTTCTTAGTTGGATATTTGAACGGCGCTTACCACCAATTGAACTTGTAGTGGAGGCCCGACATGACCGTCTGTTGCGACGGCTGGAGCTTCAAGCTGGTCGGCACGCCGATGGCGGCCGCCGAACCCGCGATCGGCAAGGTCGCGCTGGTGTAGCTCGTAAAGCGATATTCGGTGTTGAAGTACAGTCCCGGAATGGAGGCGATCTTGGTCTCGATGCCGGCGCCGGTGAACCAGCCGCTGTAATTGTGCGATGACGTCGACATCGGCACGCCGCCGAACGGCTGCAGATTCATGCCGTCGAAATGGGCGCTGCTATAGCCGCCGCTGAAATAGGACAGAATGTCCGGCGTGATCAGCCAGCCGATGCGGCCGCCGGCGTCCCAGAAGGATTTCTCTTTCTCGACGCCGGTCAGCGTCGTGAACCCGGCACCGGGCGCCGCCGTGAAGTTTGACGTGCCGGTCATGTTGCCGAAGTTGTAATCGGCAAGCACGCCAGCCACGAGATTCCAGCCGCCGATGTTGAACTGATAGTCGTAGCCGACATCGGCCATACCGAGCCAACCCCTGGCGCCGTTATTGGTCGTGCCCTGGATGAGGCCGGAAGCCGGGATCACGCTCGAATTCGTGTCCGACACGCCGTAGCCCCAGCCGGCGCCGACATAGAAGCCGGTCCAAGAGGGAGGCACGACTGCCGGTGCGACCGGCGGCGGGGCCGGATATCGCGGCGGCAGATCGGCTGCATTTGCGGCGCCGATCAATCCCAGCAGCGCCGTTCCGGCCAAAAGAATGCGTTTCATGTTCCGTCTCCCCAAAATTCTGAGTGCCGAATATACAGCCATTCGGCGCGAAAACGTGCCTTCCGATTTGTGAATTTGGCCGCCGATTGTTGCATTTAGCGAGCGTGTGGATTTACGGCCACACCCGACGAGGTATTAAGTTACTGAAATTCATCACCTTTTTACCATGATGCCGCACCGCAGGCCAAACCGCGAGTTCCGCCTAGCTAGCGCAACGGGCCAGCACTGCAAACTGTACAAAATTGGCCCCGTTGAACATTTGGCGAAGATCCGCGCCGGTGAGTCGGTAAAAACGGCAGCCGTCCCGCCCTGCGCGTGTGCAGAATTCCGCTCGTCAGCGCCGCTCCAGCGTTCTAGGGCGAAGCCTTCGCGCTCATGCCGCGCAGCGCGTCGAGGCGCGTTTGCATCTCGCGCTTGAGATTATATTGCGGGTTGCCGAACTGCTTGTTGCGCGCGGCAATGAAGTCGCGCTGGTCTTGCCGCAATTGCGCGCCGTCTTTGCCGTCGCGATTGGCGAGCGCCGTCTTGTAAGCTGCCCCGATCTCGCGGTCGAGCCGCGCCAGATCGGGATCGGAGCAGATCGCTTTCTCGACCGCGCGATGCGCAGAGCCGCAATCGAAAGTCGGCAGCACCGAACTGTCGCCGCCGGCCGCAAGGCGCCGGTCGCGTTCCTCGCGCGCATCGGCGAGGTTTTGCGCGGCCTGGTCGAACTGCGGATTGACGCGCAGCGCCTGCTGATAATCGGCAATGGCGCGATCGAGATCGCCCTTCTTGCCATAGGCGGCGCCGCGATTGTTGTAGGCGAGCGCAAATCCCGGATCGAGCGCGATGGCGCGATCGTAATCGGCGATGGCGCGGTCGTAGTCGCCGCCCTTGTGATTGTAGGCGTCGCCGCGATTGGTCAGGAAATTCGCCTGCGGCTTGAGCTTGATCGCTTCGTTATAGTCGGCGATGGCGCGGTCGTAATCGCCATTGGCGGCATAGTTCAAGCCGCGATTGTCGAAATATTCCGGCGTCAGCGGATCGAGCTTGATGGCTTCGCCGTCGTCGGCGATGGCCTGGTCGATGCGTCCGAGCTTCTTATAGGCGGCGCCGCGGTTGGTATAGGCGCGCGCATTCTTCGGATCGAGCCTGAGGGCCTCGGTCAGATCCGCGATCGCCGGCTGGTAGTCTTGCTTGAAATATTCGGCGGCGCCGCGATCCATATAGGCGATCGAATCGTCGGGCTTGAGCCGCAGCGCTTCGTTGTAGTCGGCGATGGCGCGGTCATATTGGCTGTTATTGGTGAAGACGTTGCCGCGCTTCTCGAACGCCTGTGCATCGTTGGGATCGAGCCGCACCGCTTCGTTGGCGTCGCCGAGCGCTTTGTCGAGCCGGCCCATGGTCCGGTAGGTGTTCGAGCGTTCGCGGAACGCGCGCTCGTTTTTCGGATCGAGCGCGATGGCGCGGTCGAGATCGGTGAGCGCGAGCTGCGTCTTGTTGATGTACCAATAGACGGTGCCGCGATTGACCAAAGCGGCGGCGAGCGCTGTGGTCTGGTCAGACAGCGTGTCGATCAGCGCGCTGCAGGCTTCGATGCGCCGCTGCGGCGGATAGGCATCGTCGTCGGTCGAGGCGCAGATTTCGGCATTGGTGACGCCGGGTGCCTGTGCCTGCGCCTGGGCCGCAGGCGCGGCCAAGAGACCGACCAAGAGACCGAACCAGAGGCCGGCGAAGCCGCTGAACAGACAGGCGGCGGCGAAAGCGGGACGTGCGCGGCGCATGGGAGCCCCCATCGGAATGCGGCGGTGCCGGGTGAAACCGGCCATTGCCCCTTAGTCGCGACCGCCGCGTAAAAGGTTTCGGCCCGGAAACGCCATTGGAGCCGCTGGCAATCGCTTAGCAACCGCTTGACGGGATGCGGAATTCCGGCGACATGCCGTGCGCCCATGTGGCTGTTCAGTGAGTGTGATTATGGCTTCCGATGCGCTGCCCAAAACTGCCATTGCCGAGTGTCTGGCGCAAAAAATCTGCGCGCTCGACGCTGGAAAGCTGCCCCAAGCCGTACGTGAGAAATGCGAAGAGCTGGTCATCGACGTGGTCGGCCTCGCCGTCACTGCGCGCAACGAGGATTATGTGAAGGCGGTGCTGTCGGCTTGCGACGACGACGGCCCGTGCACTGCGATCGGCCATAATCGCACCTTGAGCGCGGCCGCGGCCGCGATCGTCAACGGCACCGCGATCCACGGCGAGGATTTCGACGACACGTTCGAAGGCGGGCCTATTCATGCCGGCGCCGTCATCGTGCCCGCGGTGCTCGCGGCCTGCGAGCGGCACAAGTTGTCAGGCGAGGCCGCGCTTTATGGTATCGCCGTCGGCGTCGAGACGATGTGCCGCTTGAGTACGGTCGCGCCGACGCTCACGCACAAAGCCGGATTTCATCCGACGGCGGTGTTCGGCGCGGTCGGCGCCGCGGTTGGCGTCGGCGCCGCGCTGAAATTGTCAGAGCGCCAGCTGGTCGACGCGCTCGGCACCGTCGGCTCGATGGCGTCGGGCATCATCGAATATCTCGCCGAGGGTGCCTGGACCAAGCGGCTCCACGCCGGCTGGGCGGCGCAATCGGGGCTGCGCGCCGCGCTGCTCGGCCGCGCCGGATTTTTAGGTCCGCGCACGGTGTTCGAAGGCGTGCACGGGTTCTTCCACGGCTTCGCCAACACCACCAAGGGCGATTTCGACGCCATCGCCGGCGATTTCGGCACCCGCTGGGTGACCGAAACGCTCGCGTTCAAGCCCTATCCGTGCGGAACCATGACGCATCCCTATATCGACTGCGCGCGAAGACTCGCGAAGAAAGTCAAAGCCGAGGACCTCGTCGAGATGGTCTGCGAGGTCGGCGAGGGCACCGTGCATCGCCTGTGGGAGCCGCTCGCCTCCAAGCATCATCCGGCCAACGGCTATGCCGGCAAATTTTCGTCGCCCTATTGCATCGCCACGGGCTTTGTCCGCGGCAATGTCGGCTTAAGCGATTTCACCGACGCCGCGGTAAAGGATCCGGCCGTGCTCGCCGTCGCCGCCAAGGTTCGGTATCAGATCGACCCGAACAATCCCTATCCGAAGAATTTCACCGGCCACATCCGCGCCACCTTGCGCGACGGCTCGGTCGTTGAAGAGCGCCAGCCCTATATGCGCGGCGGCGCGCAGGAGCCGCTCACCCGCGCCGATATCGAGCAGAAGTTTTTGCTGAATGTGAAGCACGGCGGCTGGAGTGACGCGCGGGCGGCGGCGGCGCTGAAGCTGATCGGCGGCCTGTTCAAGGGCCCGGTCAACCTGGCGGCGCTGCGGGGATGACTCCACAGCGTCATGGCCGGACTTGTTCCGGCCATCCACGTCTTCGGGATGAAGACATGGATGCCCGCGACAACCGCGGGGATGACGGGCAAATCGACGTCACTTTTCCATTGACATTGGTCACCGTTATAGTTACTCTTCCGAATCTCGCTCAGTGCGGGACGTAGTCAGGATGCGATCCGAATTACGGAGCGAGTGCGGTGCCCGCGGGCGGTCTCGCAAACTTCCCCCGGGCGGCTTTGGGCATCATGCCGCCGGTAATAAGTGGCCGGCCGTGGGTGCCACTGGACTGGGACAGGCAGGGGTGGGTAACGCCCACCTAGCGATTGGCGTTGAACTGGCGGCCGCGTCCCAGGAAGCCTGGCCTGAAGCTGGACGGAGATGTTCCGACATCTCCAGGAAGAGCCGCGGTGGAACGCCGACAGGCGAGCGTGCTCCGCTGAGCACGCTGCCGCATCCGAAATGATGCGGACGGTTGGATACGCGTCTGTCGGCGTTCCGCTTCCCTTTTTTCTTTCGTAATTGTTCTTCCTTCGTCATTGCCGGGCATAGCCGATCGAAGAACGGCGTCACTTCGTTCGCCTATGACCCGGCAATCCATGCGGCAGCGAAGCGCGGTCGGATTTATCGATTGGACTTCGGAAGCCGCGGGTCACCATGGACCACCGGGTCAAGCCCGGTGGTGACGAGGGGTTGTCGTCGTTCGATTGCGAGGGCTTTCCCGCCGCCGCGGAGCAGGATAAACGCAGCAAATCTCGATGGTTAATCGGGTCTTAACCTCGCCGCACCTATGGTGTGCCGTGTTTGGAGCGGCGGGGGGTGCCCGCTGTTCATGATGTACCGGATGAGTAACGAGACCAATTCGTTTCGCGCCCCCAATGCGCGCTCGCCGTTTGTGCGTTTGCGTGAGCTGCTCGGCGATACCCCGCCGGGCAAGCCCGCGATCAGCCTTGCGGTGGGCGAGCCGCAGCATGCCATTCCGTCTTTCGTCGGCCCAGTGATCGCCGCGCATGTCAACGAATTCGGCCGCTATCCGATGAACAAAGGCCTCGATGCTTTCAGCGAAGCCGTGGCCGGTTGGCTGAACAAGCGCTTTGCGCTTGAGCGGCCGGTCGATCCTTTGCACGAAGTGCTGGTGCTCAATGGCACCCGCGAAGGACTTTTTCTCGCCGCGCTCGCCGCAAAAAATTATGTGCCGCAGCGCGCCGGCAAGCCCGCGGTGCTGATCCCCAATCCGTTCTACGCCGCCTATTCCGCCGGCGCGATCGCCGCCGATTGCGAGCCGGTCTATCTGCCGGCGACCAAAGCCACGGGCTTCCTGCCCGATCTCGATGCGCTCACTGACGAATTGCTGGCGCGCACGGTTGCGGTCTATCTCGCCTCGCCGTCCAATCCGCAAGGCGCGGTCGCCGATCTTTCTTATCTTGAAAAGCTCGCCGCGCTGGCGCGCCGCTTCGGCTTCATCGTTCTCGCCGACGAATGCTATTGCGAGATTTACGGCAAAGACGCGCCACACGGCATGCTCGAAGCCGCGGGTCCGGATTTCCGGAACGTCGTCGTGTTCCACTCGCTGTCGAAGCGCTCGAATCTACCGGGGCTGCGCATCGGCTTTGCCGCGGGCGATCGCAAATTCCTCGCCGCCTATCTCGAACTGCGCAATGTCGCGGCGCCGCAAGTGCCGACGCCGATGCAGCATGTCGCCATCGCCGCCTATAATGACGAGAAACACGTCGAGGAGAACCGGCGGCTCTATCGCGAGAAATTCGATCTCGCCGATCAGATCATCGGCGATCGTTACGGCTATCGCCGCCCGCCCGGCGGATTTTTTCTCTGGCTCGACGTCGCGGCCTATGGCGGCAGTGAGAAAGCGGCGGAGCTGCTGTGGCGCGAGGCCGGCCTGCGCGTCGTGCCCGGCCGTTATCTGGCGCGCGAACAGTCTGACGGCAGCAATCCCGGCGCGGATTATATCCGCGTCGCCATGGTGCAGAACAACGAAATCACCGCCGAGGCGATGCATCGCCTCGTCGCGGTGCTGGGCTAGAGCATGATGGACAATCACGCAGCAGCACCTCTGCCGCTCGTCCCCGCGAAAGCGGGGACCCAGTCGCCTGTCGGCTGGCGAAGTGCGTGCCTCTGGATTCCCGCCTGCGCGGGAATGAGCGGATGAGGACTCGGCGATGTCGATGATCGACCGCAGCCTTGACGGCATGGCCGCTTTGTCCGGCCATCTCGGCGTCGCGTTGCGCCGGCGGTTGCGCGAGCTTGTCGGCATTGCGCTGATCAGCCTCGCCATGATGGCGGGGCTTTCGCTCGCGAGCTGGTCGGTGCAGGACCCCTCGCTGAGCCACGCCACCGACGCGCCGGTGCATAATCTCCTCGGTGTGCCGGGTGCGATTGCCGCCGATCTGATGATGCAGCTGCTCGGGCTCGGCTCCGTGGCGCTGCTATTGCCGGTCGCGGTATGGGGCTATCGGTTGCTCGGCCATCGCCGATTGAGCCACGAGCGGCTGCGGGTGCTGGTCTGGATGTTGGGCGCGGTGCTCAGCGCAGCCTTCGTGTCATGCTTGCCGCGCACCGTGCACTGGCCGCTGCCGTCAGGCCTCGGCGGCGTCGTCGGCGACGCCATGCTGCGGCTGCCTCTAGTGCTGTTCCACATCCAGCTGGTCGGAACGACGCGGCTTGTCTTTGCGGTCGGGCTCGGCTTTGCCGCGCTGGTCGCCTTCGGCACGGCGGCGGGCATGATCTTCGGCGGCGAGGCTGAAGATTATGACGATTACGAAGCGGAAGACGAGGAAGAGGCGGATGGCGATGACGACAGAGAGGCCGGCGACAGTGCCTGGATCTCGCTCGGCTTCATCGAGCATCACCTCCTGAGCTTCCGGGCCTGGCTGGGTCGGCTGTTCTTGCGCCGCGAGCGGATGCCGTTGGCGTCGCGCGATAATCCGGCGATCCCGCGCCGCCGCGTCGAGCCGCGTTTCGAAAATTCCGCGCGCGGCGCCGTGGACGATACCGAGGATGACGACGACGAGGATGACGAGGAGTCCGCGCCGCGGGTCCGCAAACCGCGCGCCGCGAAGATCCGGCGCTCATCAAGCGGCTTCCTGGTCCCTTCGCTGAATCTTCTCGCCGCACCCCGCGCCAGCGAGCGTTCGACTTTAAGTTCGGACGAGATCCAGGAAAATGCCACGCGGCTCGAAGGCGTGCTGGGCGACTTCGGCGTGCGCGGCGAAATCATCAATGCGCGTCCGGGTCCGGTGGTCACGCTTTACGAGCTTGAACCCGCGCCCGGCATCAAATCCTCGCGCGTCATCAGTCTTGCCGACGATATTGCGCGCTCGATGAGCGCGCTGTCGGCGCGCGTCGCCGTCGTTTCCGGGCGCAATGCCATCGGCATCGAATTGCCCAATCCGGTGCGCGAGAAAGTTTATCTGCGCGAGCTTCTGGCCTCGCGCGATTATGTGGAGACGGGCTACCGCCTGCCGCTGTGTCTCGGCAAAGCGATCGGCGGCGAAGCCGTCATGGTCGATCTGGCGCGCATGCCGCATCTGCTCATCGCCGGCACCACCGGCTCGGGCAAATCGGTCGCCATCAATACGATGATCTTGAGCCTGCTCTATCGGCTGCATCCCGATCAGTGCCGGCTGATCATGGTCGATCCGAAAATGCTCGAACTCTCCGTCTATGACGGCATTCCGCATCTGCTCACGCCCGTCGTCACCGATCCGAAGAAAGCGGTGGTGGCGCTGAAATGGGCGGTGCGCGAAATGGAAGAGCGCTACAAGAAAATGTCGAAGCTCGGCGTGCGCAATATCGACGGCTACAATGCGCGCGTCGCCGAAGCCAACAAGAAAGGCGAGAAGCTCAACCGCACCATCCATACCGGCTACAATCGCGACACCGGCCAGGCGATCTACGAGAACGAGGAGCTCGATCTCGAGCCGCTGCCCTATATCGTCGTCATCGTCGACGAAATGGCCGACCTGATGATGGTTGCCGGCAAGGACATCGAAGGCGCGGTGCAGCGGCTGGCGCAAATGGCGCGCGCCGCCGGCCTGCATGTCGTCCTGGCGACGCAGCGGCCGTCGGTCGACGTCATCACCGGCACGATCAAGGCGAACTTCCCGACCCGCATTTCCTTCCAGGTCACCTCGAAGATCGACAGCCGCACCATTTTGGGCGAGCAGGGCGCCGAACAGCTGCTCGGCCAAGGTGATATGCTTTATATGGCGGGCGGCGGCCGCATCAGCCGTGTGCACGGGCCATTTGTTTCCGACGAGGAAGTCGAAAAGGTCGTCCGTCATCTCAAATCGCAGGGCCAGCCGGAATATCTCGAGGCCGTCACCGCCGAGGAGCCGACCGACGAGGACGGCAATCCGGTGTTCGATGCCACCGCGATGGGCGGCGGCGAAGGCGGCGACCTCTATTCGCAGGCGGTGGCGATCGTCACCCGCGACCGCAAGGCGTCGACCAGCTACATCCAGCGCCGGCTGCAGATCGGCTACAATCGCGCGGCTTCGCTGATGGAACGCATGGAACAGGAAGGCGTCGTCGGCCAGCCCAATCACGCCGGCAAACGGGAAATTCTTGTCGAAGGCCCGGAAGAAAGTCCGTTCTGAGGCGGACAAGGCAACGATACAGCCTATTGGGAAGCGGCCTATTGAGAATCGAGGCTTTCGCCTTTAATTCTAGCCGCGAATTCGCCATACCGCTCCCTTAGCGGATTGGGTTGTCGCGGGCGTCACAAGTCTTGGTGCCGAAGATCTTGGCACCGAAGAGTCCAGCAGGGCGTGTCAGCGGGAGAGCGATATGGCGGCAACACGTGCTGCGAAAGCCGGTTTTGCGAAATTTTACGCGGCGATAATTCTCGCGACTGCATGCGGCGGCCTTGCGCTCGCGCCGGCTTTTGCCGAAAGCGTGCCGCTGCCGACGCCGGCGCCCCAGCAGAAAAGCGGTTCCGCGCCGGCCTCGACGACGGGTACCGCCCCGGCCGCCGCCAGTGACAGCCAGCAGAAGCCGCCGAGCTTCTTTCCGTTCTCGTTGCCGTTCGGCAAGGATTCTTCGGGCGGCTCAGGCTCGTCGAGCCAGCAGGCCACCGCCTTCGACACCAAACAGCGCGCGCTGCTCGACAAGGTCAGCGCCTATCTGAGCGGCGTGCAGACCATGGTCGGGAATTTCGTGCAGATCGGTCCGGACGGCGGGCGTACCGAGGGCACATTCTATATCCAGAAGCCGGGCCGGGTGCGCTTCACCTATAACGCGCCGAGCCCGATCGACATCGTCGCCGACGGCTCTTCCGTCGTGGTGCGCGACCGCAAGCTCGCCACCCAGGATCTCTATCCGTTGTCGCAGACGCCGCTGCGCTATCTGCTCGCCGACCATATCGATCTGTTGAAAGACACCGACGTTGTCAGCGTAACCACCGACGACACGTTCACCACCGTGGTCATCGAGCAAAAACAGGTGATGATCGGCACCAGCCGGCTGATGATGATGTTCGATGCCAAGGACACCAGTCTGAAGCAATGGACCGTCACCGATCCGCAGGGTTTCGATACGACGGTCGCGGTCTATAATCTCGACACCGCCAAAAAGCCTGATCCGAACCTGTTCGTCATCAATTACGCGCGCGACGGCGGCGGCATCAGCAATCAGTAAAAACAGGCCCAGGAAGTAGTGGGCAAAATCCTGAAATTGGTTGGCGAAGACGCCGGCTGATCGTTATATGCCGCTTGCCGATTTTCCGGCCGCTGACTGCCAATCCCGCTGGTCCCTGTGAAGCTTTCCGTCACAACCTGGAACATCAATTCGGTGCGGCTGCGCATCGATCTGGTCGCCAAATTCATCAAATCGGCGCGGCCCGATATTCTGTGCCTGCAAGAGACCAAGTGCCCGGACGACGCCTTTCCGTTGAAGCGTTTCAAGCGGCTCGGCTATGAGAATGTCGCGCTCAACGGCCAGAAGGGCTATCACGGCGTCACCGTGATTTCGCGGCTGCCGTTCGAGCGCACGAGCGTCCAAAATTTCTGCGGCAAGACCGATTGCCGCCATGTCTCGGCGGTGTTCGGCGAACGCGCGGGCCTGCGCGATCCCATCACGGTGCATAATTTCTACGTGCCGGCCGGCGGCGACCTTCCGGATCCGCAAGCCAATCCGAAATTCGCGCATAAGCTCGGCTTTCTCGACGAGATGCGCGAAAGCGCCGCGATCCGGCCGGAAAATTCGGAGCGCGCCATTCTGGTCGGCGACCTTAACGTTGCGCCGCTCGAGCACGATGTGTGGAGCCACAGGCAGATGATCCGCGTCGTGTCGCACACGCCGGTCGAATGCGAGAAGCTCACGGCCGCGCGCAATGCCGGCGGCTGGATCGACAGCATGCGTGAACTGACGCCGGAACCGGCAAAGCTCTATACGTGGTGGAGCTACCGCTCGTCGGATTGGGCGACCGCCGATAAAGGCCGCCGCCTCGATCACATCTGGACATCGGCGCAGCTTGCCGACCGCGTTGGCACGATTGCCATCGCCAAGAATTATCGCGGCGCCGAGCGGCCGTCCGACCACGTTCCGGTGACGGCGACGATCGAAGTCTGATGACTGCCGCTGCGGGCGATTATCGCTGTTGCGGGCCTGTGCCGCGCGCCAAAGCCGAGCGGACATTTTCCATTTCGCGCGCCCATTGATCGGCGCGGGTGGCGATCAATTCGCGCAGGCGCTGCGCGGCGTCGGGATAGCTTTCCAGCATTTTGAGAAACATGGCGCGGGAAATGCGCAGCACCAAAGCCGGCTCGCGCGCCACCGCGGTGACCGGCCGCACGGTCTCCGCAAGCAAAGCCGATTCGCCAAGCAAGGTGCCGGATTCGGCAATCTTCTCGTCCTCGTTGAGTCGTCCGGAGAAGAGGCTGAACGAGCCTTCCTGGACCACATAGGCGCAGTCGGCGGCATCGCCGGCGTTGAACAGCAACTGGCCTTCTTCGACGGTATAACTCTCGGTGCTGATGGCGAGAACGCGCAACGCTCCGGCGCCGAGACGGCGGAGAATGGGAACGCGCTCAAGGAACGCGATGTCGTCCTCGATCGTCATGCCGCTCCGCGATTAGCGCATGATCCGGAAAAGTGGAAACCGGTTTTCCGAAAAGATCATGCTCAATCTAAGGGACCAGTTTGTAGCCGCCGGCTTCAGTAACCAGAATGGCGGGCGCCGCTGCATCCCTCTCGATCTTCTGCCGCAACCGATAGATGTGCGTTTCCAGCGTGTGCGTGGTGACGCCGGAATTGTAACCCCAGACTTCCTGCAGCAAGGTCTCGCGCGACACCGGCTTCTGCCCGGCGCGATAGAGATAACGCAGGATCGAGGTTTCCTTTTCGGTCAACCTGACTTTACTGCCTTTGGGGTTAAGGAGGAGCTTCGAACTCGGCCGGAATGTGTAAGGCCCGATGGTGAAAACCGCGTCCTCGCTCGCCTCGTGTTGGCGCAATTGTGCGCGGATGCGCGCCAGCAGCACGGCAAAGCGGAACGGCTTGGTTACATAGTCGTTGGCGCCGGATTCAAGGCCGAGGATCGTGTCGGAATCGGTGTCGTGGCCGGTCAGCATGATGATCGGCGCCTTGAAGCCGTTTTTGCGCAGGATGCGCACGGCTTCGCGGCCGTCGATATCGGGCAGGCCGACATCCATGATGACGAGGTCGATCTGCCCGGTTTTGGCGGCTTGCACGCCCTTGCTGCCATTTTCGGCGGCGATGGCCTCGAATTCCTCGTGCAGCGACAACTGCTCGGTCAGCGCCTCGCGCAGCTCGGTGTCGTCGTCGACGATCAAAATGGTGCGCGTATTCGGCATTACTCCGGCCCCTGCCGCTTTGCTGCCCGATCGGGCGCGAAGTAGAACAGTGCACGATACAAGAGCAAGCGGCGATTGGGAATCCAGGCATCAAACGATGGGGAAGATTGGGCGGAACACTTGGAGAAAGGGTAAAACTTGGCAAAAGCCCTCGCTGAATAGGACCGCGCTGAGCTTGATTCGCGTCGGGTCCCGTCCGGGTCTGCGCGCGCAAGGCTGGCTGAGTGCCGGCGGTAAAACGCTCCGCGTCGCGCTCGGCCGCGGCGGCATCCGGGCGCTCAAGCGCGAAGGCGACGGCGGCACGCCGGTTGGAACTTTCCGCCCGATTCGCTTGTGGTGGCGCGCCGACCGCCTGCAAAGGCCGCCGACGCTCTTGCCGGTGCGTCGGATCGGCCCGGACGATGCCTGGTGCGAGGAGCCCTCAGATCGCCGCTATAATCGGGCTTTCAAGCGCTCGGCCAATGAACCAGGCGACCGGCTACGCCGCGAGGACGGCCTCTACGATCTTATTGTCGAGATCGACCACAATAAGCGCCCGCGCGTCGCCGGGCTCGGCAGCGCCGTCTTCATCCACGTCGCCCGCGACGCATTTGGGCCGACCGCTGGCTGTGTCGCACTGCGCCGGGACGACCTGCGCAAACTTTTGTCACACATCGGACCAAGAACAAGAATACAGATTCACTCTTAGGCTACGGGTTTAGCCGGCCGGGCGCGGTCGAGAGCCGAAAATGGCGCTCCCGACCCGCACATGCGTCGCGCCGAAGGCGATTGCGGTCTGGAAATCGGCGCTCATACCCATCGACAGGAATTTCAGCCCGTTGCGGCGGGCGATCTTGGCGGTCAGGGCAAAGTGCGGGGCAGGGGCTTCGTTGTGCGGCGGGATGCACATCAGCCCGGAGATTTCGAGCCCGTAAGTGTCGCGGCAGAGCGCGACAAAGGCATCCGTTTCCTGCGGCAGCACCCCGGCCTTTTGCGGCTCGGCGCCGGTATTGATCTCGACGAACAACACCGGCCGGCGGCCCTGCCTTTCGATTTCCTTGCTCAGCGCCTCGGCCAGGCTTTCGCGATCGAGCGAATGCACGGCGTCGAACAAGGCCACCGCCTCGCGTGCTTTATTGGATTGCAGCGGTCCGATCAGGTGCAGTTCGAGGCCCAGATTTTGCGCAATCAGCGGCGGCCACTTGGCCTTGGCCTCCTGCACCCTGTTCTCCCCGAAAACGCGCTGGCCGGCGGTGATGACCGGCGTAATCGCCTCGGCGCCAAAGGTTTTTGAGACCGCAACAAGCGTGACGCTTAACGGGTCGCGCCCGGCCTCGCGGCAGACCGATGCGATCTCTTCGCGCACCGCGGCAAGGCCGATTTCGCCGCTGCTCTGCCGCTCTATGGTTTCCATTTCGTCAACGCCTTCGTCCGATCGATTCAAATTTTAGCTTCATCGCCAAATCCATTTTTACGGGTCTTCTGTAGCTTACCAAAGAGGGGCCGGGGAGTGCGGGATGCCTGACGGCGATCCAAAATCCAAAAAATCGTCGGTGCCGAGCAAGCCAATGCTCAGCATTCGCGCGCGCCTGATCGTTCTCGCTCTTCTGGCGATCGCTCCCTTGATGATCGAACGCGTGCACGGGCTGGAAGAAGCCCGCGCCATCCGCACCGAACGCGCCAACAACGATGTGATCGAACTTGCCCGCCGCGGCGCCGAATCGCAGCGCCAGATCATCTATTCGGTGCGCTCGCTGTTGCAAATCGTGTCGCGCGTCTATGCCAAGATGCCGCTCGACTCCGGCAACTGCAGTCAATACTTGGCCGATCTGATGACGAACATTCCGTGGATCCGCGATCTCTCGATCGCCAGCGACGACGGCCGCATCAAGTGCTCGACCCAGCCGCTCGCCCTCGGTCTCAACGTGTCGGACCGCTTGCACTTTCAGAATGCGCTGACGGCGCGCGAATTTGCGCTGAGCGATTACATGATCAACCGCAGCAATGACGTACCAAGCGTGGTCGCGACCTATCCGATCATCAAGGATGACGGTTCGCTTAGCGGCGTCGTCATGGCGGTGATCAATTTGCAATGGATCGGCGACCTTGCCGCGACGGCAGCCCAGCATTCCGGCGCCGCGGTCCTGCTGCTCGACAGCGCAGGCACGCTTGTCGCCGGCTCGGCCGATCAGCAGGCCTATATCGGCAAGCGCTTCGCCGGCAGCGAATTGGCGCGCGAAATGCTCGCCAATGACAGCGGCACCGTCACGGTGGCGGGCCTCGACGGCATCCGGCGGATTTTCGCTTATGTGCGCGTGCCGTGGACACAAGCGCGGCTCGCCGTCGGCCTTGACGAAAGTGCGGTCCATGCGGGCATCGACCACGAGATCGGTGTCGCCTATCTGCAACTCGTTGCCTTCGGGCTTTTCGTGCTCCTGATCGCCTGGTTCGGCGGCGAGCAGCTCGTGGTGCGGCCGATCCGCTCGCTGGTGCGCACCGCGACGCGCTTCGGCCGCGGCGACCTCCACGTCCGCGCCACGCAAGAGCCTTGGGTCGCCGAATTCGCGCCGCTTGCCGCAGCCCTCGACGACATGGCGGCCAAGCTCGCCGCGCGCGAAGAAGAATTGCAGATCGCCAATCGTCATCTCGACGAGCTCGCGAGCCTCGACGGACTCAGCGGCCTTGCCAACCGGCGCGGCTTCGACCGCGAGATCGAGCGCGAATGGCAAAAGGCCGCCGAGAGCCACAAGCCGCTGGCGCTGATGATGGTCGATATCGATCACTTCAAGCTGTTCAACGATCGCTACGGCCACGTCTCCGGCGACACCTGCTTGCGCGCCGTCGGCGAGACACTGTCGCTCGTGACATTGGAAGAGGCCGTGCTCGTGGCCCGCTACGGCGGCGAGGAATTCGCGCTGCTGTTGCCGGGGCTCGATATCAATCGCGCCGCTGCGCTTGCCGAGGAGGCGCGGCAGTCCATCGAAGATCTGATGATCAATCACTCGGAATCGCCGATGGGCCACGTCACCATCAGCGTCGGCGTTGACTCGATGGTTCCGGAAAAATTCCAGAGCTATGCCAATCTGATCGAAGCGGCGGACGGCGCCCTCTATGCCGCCAAGCGCCGCGGCCGGAACGCCGTCGTCGCGCAGATTGCGATGCCGCTGCGCGCGGCGTCCTGAGCGCAGGCGCGCTCAGCGCGCAGTCTTCCGCTTTCGCACCGATGCTGTCTTGCGCTTAGCTTTTCGCCTGGCCGGCTTTTCCGGCGGCGCCCAGATCATGCCTTCGAGTTTCATGCCATCGGGATCGGTGAAATAGACCGCGTAATAATTGCGTTCGTAATATTCTCCCGGCGGATCGGCCACATCTATATCGTTGGCGACAAGGAAGGCGCCGAGCAAGTCGACATCCTTGCGGCTCGCAAGCTCGAACGCATAGTGATGAAAGCCGATATCGCCTTTGCGGTATTTGCGCTTACGGCCTTCGTCGTCCGCGGCGGCGATCCAAAACAGCGTCTTGTCGTTGCTCCAACCGGCCATGTCGACATAGTCGTATTTGAACTTGAAGCCGAGAAACCCGAGAAGCTTGCCGTAAAACGCCTTGGAGCGCTCGAAATCGCCGACGCTGAGAACCAGATGATCGACGCCGACAACCTGAGGCATGGGCCAACTCCGATCCTTTGTTATGCATGTTGCGCGATACGACTGCGCGCGCTCGACCGCTTGCCTTGTGCTTGAGCGGCGCCCAAAATACGCGGCAAAGAAGCGCGAATTAGGGCCTGCATAGACGCGCCTCATATTGGCAGGAACACATCGGTAGAAACACAATGCCGCGCACGCTGTTCGACAAAATCTGGGATTTTCATCGGGTCGGACAACGCGGCGACGGCCGTGATCTGCTCTATATCGATCGCCACGTGCTCCACGAATTGCACGCGCATCATGCCTTTGCGCAGCTCGAAAAGCAGGGGCGCCCGGTGCGCCGTGCCGATATCACCTTCGCCGTGCAGGATCACACCGTCGCTACCAAGCCCGGCCGCGACGAGAACACCAATCCCGGAGGAACCGCCTTCATCAAGGCGATGCGCGAAGGCTGCCGCAAGAACGGCATCCGGCTGTTCGACGTCGACGATCGCGAGCAGGGCATCTGCCATGTCGTCGCGCCGGAAATGGGCCTCGTGCTGCCGGGAGCGACGCACGCAGTCCCCGACAGTCATGCCAGCACGGTCGGCGGGCTCGGCGCGCTTGCGTTCGGCTGCGGCACGACCGAACTCGGGCATATTCTAGCGACGCAAGTGATGGCGATGAAGCGGCCGAAGAGCATGCGGGTGCGGCTCGACGGCAGGCTTGGCGCCCATGTCAGCGCCAAGGATATCGCGCTGCGCCTGATTGCCGATCTCGGCGTCGCGGGTGCGCGCGGCTATGCGGTCGAATATGCCGGCTCCGCCATCGTTGCGATGCCGATCGAACAGCGCATGACGCTGTGCAATCTCAATATCGAGATGGGCGGCCGCTCCGGTTTTGTCGCGCCCGACGACAAGACCTTCGCCTGGCTCGAAGGCCGTCCCTATGTGCCGCAGGACCAGATGTGGGATCGCGCGCTCGCGCATTGGCGCACGCTCACGACCGACGACGGCGCGGTGTTCGGTCGCGAGGTGACGCTCGATTGCGGCGAGCTCGAGCCGCAGATCACCTGGGGCACCGATCCGAGCCAGGTCGTCGGCATTTCCGGCAAGGTTCCAGAACCGGCCGCGATCGATGCGAGCCGGCGCGCCGCCGCTGAAAGCGCGTTCGCCTATATGGGGCTAGAGCCCGGGACGCCGCTGATGGGGCTTCCGGTGCATCGTGTCTTCATCGGCTCGTGCACCAATAGCCGGCTTCCCGATCTCGAAGTCGCCGCCATGATCGTCAAAGGCAGGCGCGTCGCCGATGGGGTGTTCGCCATGGTCGTGCCTGGCTCGTCGAGCGTGAAACGCGAGGCGGAAGCGGCGGGGCTCGACCGCGTATTCCGTGACGCCGGCTTCTTCTGGGGCGAATCCGGCTGCTCGATGTGTGCGGGCGGCAACGGCGATCGCGCCGAGCCCGGCCAGCGCGTAGTTTCGACCACCAATCGCAATTTCGAAAACCGTCAGGGGCCGAAGGTGCGGACGCATCTGGCGAGCCCGGCGACCGCCGCGGCGAGCGCGATCACCGGCCGCATCGCCGATGTGCGGCAATTGGTCGGAAGCCATTGAAGGCAGGGACGATGCAGCCATTCACCACCCATAGCGGCATCGCCGCCCCGCTTCTGGTCGACGACATGAACACCGACCAGATCGCGCCGTTCTTGCCGTCGCGCAGCCTCAAGGACGATTACAAGGTGATGCTGTTCAACCGCCAAAGGTTTCGCGAGGATGGCGGTGAAATTCCGGACTTCGTGCTCAACAAGCCGCAATTCCGCAACGCGGGGATTCTGGTGACCGGCGACAATTTCGGCGCCGGGTCGTCGCGCGAATCCGCGGTGTGGAGCATGCTTGCCAACAATATCCGCGTCATCGTCGCCAAAAGCTTTGCCGACATCTATCGCGAGAATTGCCTGCAGAACGGCTTATTGCCGATCGTACTTGATGCCGGCGTCGCGGACGCGTTTATCGTTCGCGTCGTCGCGGCTGACGGCGCCGCGCCGTTCACCGTCGATCTGATAACGCAGCGCATCAGCGGACCGGGCGGTCCGGATATCAGCTTTGAAATTCCGGGTGCCGATCGCACGCGCCTTCTTGAAGGCCTCGACGATATCGGCATGACGATGAAACATGTCGATGAGATCGTGAGTTGGGAGCGAGAGGCGGCCAAGGCGCAGCCCTGGCTGCAGCAAGCGGCCGATCACCGGCGTTGAACTATCCCGCCGGGCACTTCTGGAAATAATGATAGGTCTCAGGCGCCTGCATCCACATCACCTGATAGGTCAGGCCGCCATGCTTATCGATCCAAGCTTTGATGTCGTCCGGATAGACTTCCAACAATTGCCTGGTGGCAAATGACACGGTGGCGAGATGGAAGCCCAGAACGCCTTTGTCGGTCATGCAGATGTTCTTGCGCGGAATATATCCCAGCAGCACGGTGCATGCCGACAGACAAACGCCTGTTATTCGCACGTTGGGATGTTGCGCGGCGAGTTTCTGCCATTTCATCAGATAAAGGAAAACGAAGCCGCCGCGATCTTCTTTGATTTCGATCGTCTCCGCGCGTGCCGCGAAAGTGGCAAGCGTCAAAGCGATGGCCAGGAGGATGCGCCAGGTTTTCGCAGCGGTTCTCATAGCGGTCTCGTTCTCAATTCCGTGCCGCACCGCGGCATGCGCAAAGCGGCCGAGTGTTCAAGCGGCCGCCGGTCGCATAGAATGCGTCCTGCGAGCCGCCCAACAATGCGACTTGCGATGCGATTTGGAAAATTACGCCCCATCACCCTCGAGCATGATCGCCCGCCCGCAATTTACCACGTTCCCCGCCGGCGACCAAAGAGGTTGCGGCGGGGCGATTGCAATGGAGGAGACCGGACAATGAGTGTGCGCAAAAAGCTGCGGGCGATCATGTCGGGCAAGCGGCTCGTTCTCATGCCTGGCGCCTATGACGGCCTGTCGGCGCGTATCATCGAAGCCGAGGGTTTCGAGGCGATCTGCGCCGGCGGCAACGCCGGCATCGGCTCGATGCTGGCGCAGCCGGATACCGGCCAGTCGAATATGCGCGACTATGCCGATCATTACGCGCGTATCTGCGGCGCGGTGAATGTGCCGGTTTATGTCGACGCCGATACCGGCTTCGGCGGCGTCAATAATGTCCGGCAGATGATCCGCGGCTTCGAGGCCGCGGGTGCCGCCGGGGTCTTCATCAGCGATCAGGTTTTCCCCAATCGCTGCGGTTATCTGCCGGGCAAGCAGATCATCCCGATCGAACAGGCCCTGGCCAAGCTCAAAGCTGCACTGGACGCGCGCACCGATCCCGATTTCTTCATCTGCGGCCGCACCGATGCGATGGGCGTCGAGGGCCTCAATGCCGCGATCGAGCGGAGCCGGCTGTTCATGGAAGCCGGCGCCGACATGGCCAAGCCGATCGGCGTCGATAATATCGCCGACATCAAGCGGGTCATCCGTGAAGTGCCGGGCCCGCATATGGCGACGCTGTCGCAGGCGGCCGGCCGCAAGGAACGCAGCCTTGAGGAACTGGCATCAGCCGGCGTCGTTGCGGCGACGTTCCCATCGCTTCCGATCTTCGCCGCCGCACACGCGGTGCGGAACGTGCTGCGCATTCTCAAGCGCGAAAATTCGATGACGCCGGCCTTCGATCAGCTGCTGACGCTCGATGAGTATTACGATCTGGTCGGCTTGAAGGACCAATTGGCGCGGGAAGAGGCCTATGACAAAGCCGCAGCCGCGCTCATGCAAAAACGCGCGGCTGAATAAAGCGGCCGCGTTTTCCACAGGTCTCCACAGACTGGCTTGTTCAGCGACAATGAGATCAGCCGGGAAGCCGGAAAAGGGGTCGCTAAAAAGAAAGGGGCCGGCACAAAGGCCGGCCCTTCCCCCATACAATTGCTGTACAGCAACTTACCCCTTGGTAACGACCGGCGGCGGGGCCTTACCCTTGCCGACTTGAGCGCAGCCAGCGATGCTCAGGAGAGCCAACACCGCGGCCGTTGCTAGAGCGAGCTTTTTCATGAAGAGAACTCCCCCTTGTCATGACACGCTTAACCATACAAAAGACGGCCCCAATCCTCTAGTGCTGAAAAGACACAGTCTCGATCTGATTGCACCGCACTTCGGGTTCCAGGCCCCTATTTCAACGCCGAAACGGTAGGAAAACACCGGCGGACGCTCGAGAGTGGGCCTTTGGCCTAGTCTCTCAGGGAAGGGGTGCCCGAATCCGCCGCTGAGCGCTGCGGTCTTCGGAAATTTCCTCGGATTCCGCGTGAATTGACGTTCTCGGCCCGGAAACGTTGCAAATATGACGCACAGCACAATTCTGTTGGGGCTGCCGAACATTTGCCATCGGGGGAGGGCCAATTAGCGATACCATTAAGGCAATGGACGCGATCGACCGTGGCTCCGTTCTGCTGAACGGGGCACGAGGGTCAATCGCCGGGTCAAGCACCAAGTCCGTGACCTTAGATGGCTCGCGATGGGTCACGTGGAGGGGATCATGCGACACAAGCTAATCGACCGATTCCGTACTGTACGGCTGACGGGTGTGGTCGCGGTGGCGGCCCTTGCGAGCTTCGGCTTTCATCCAGCGGTTGCCCAGAATATTGCGCAAACCAGCGGCTTCAAGCCGCCGCAAATCGTGCGGCAGCCCGGCGTGGGCGCGCCGCTCTATACCAGCGGCTCGGGTCCTTACTACATTGAATTCCGCTCACGGTTTTCCTGGGATTATGGCCACACCTATATCGTGCATGGCCGCGTCGGCGAGGCGCCGACCCACGCCAGTGTCGCCGGTCTTTCGCCTGTCGGCGATGACTCGACCGCCTGGGTGATCGGGCATTACGTGCCGGTGCCCGCCGAGACCGGCTGGACCGACGGCGATCTCGAGGACAAGTACGTTACCGCGCGCTACCGCGTGCTGATGAGCAAAGACCAATATGATCGCATGATGGCCTATGTCCGCGACTTGCAGGGGCGTTCGCACACTTGGAGCGCGGAGCTTTACAATTGCAACGCCTTTGTTGCCGACATCGCCCACCAGATGGGCCTGAAGGCGCCGGCTTCGACGCTGATCTATCCGAAGATCTTCATCAACCACCTTCGTATGATGAACACGTCAAATCCGAACGCCGACGAAACGCTGGTGAGCGATAACGTCAAGGAAATGAGCAGTCCCACGCGCGATGGCCGGGCGATGATCGTGAGCGGCGTTCACACCATTCGTCCGGACGGCACTCCGGTCACGGATGTCGCTGCCGCGACGCCGCCGAAGCCTTCGGTCACGCCTAAGGTCAGCGTCGGCGCCGTGCGGGTGTCGAGCAAAACCACGAGCCCGGATGCCGCATCCGTGCCTTCGCACTAACGACGGAACACGCGTGAAAGAATCAAGCTTTACGGCGTTTGCCGCGCTGGCGGCCGGCCTTTTTGTTTCGGCTTGCGCAACGTCTCCGGTAACGACAGCAGCGTCCTCATCTTCGCCTGCGAATCCCATGTCGGGTCAAATGCCTGCAGCGACGCCGTCTGGCGTGGCGCAGCGCGACCTGACGCCGCAAGAAAAGAAGGCGATCATCGACGCGATCTCGCCGTCGCTGCGCAATCCGAATTCGGCAAGATACAAATGGGCAAAGTTTCCCGCTGTCGTGACCGAGGATTCGGTGAATTACTGCGGCGTCGTTGATGCCCAGAGCCCATACCCCGCCTATAACGGCGCGCAGGCCTATATCGTCGAGGCCAATGTCTCGGGCGGTCATGTCACCGGTGCGGTGATGGGCCTTATTGCCGGCGGCAAGGACTTCGCAATCGTCACCAAGATGTGCGCGAAATACGGCCTCGATCCGAAAAGCGCCAGCTAGACGCTCGAATACGCTCATTCCCGCGCGAGCGGAAATCCAGGCGGGATTCTTGCTTCTGCGGGGACCAGCGGGTGTTGCGTCGCTACGCTCGCGGTGACCATTCCTCGGCGCTGGCGCCGGCAAGCGACTGCACGCGCGCCTCGTCGGCGGCGAGATCGTGGGCGGTCCCTGAATAAACCACTTGGCCGTCGTCGAGCACATAAGCGTAGTCGGCGACTTCAAGGCTCATGCGCACATTCTGCTCGACGAGCAGGACCGAAATGCCTTCGGCACGCATCTTGGTCACGATGCGAAATACTTCGCGCACGATCAGCGGCGCCAGCCCCTGCGACGGCTCGTCGAGAATGAGCAGCTTCGGATTAAGCAGCAGTGCGCGCGCGATCGACAGCATTTCCTGCTCGCCGCCGGAGAGCTGTCGTCCCTTGTTGGACTTGCGCTCCTCGAGGCGAGGGAAGAGCTGATAGATGCTTGCCAGCGTCCACGGGCCCGAGCGCTCCAGCGGCACCAGGAGGTTTTCCTCGACCGTGAGGTTCGGGAAAATCTTGCGGCCCTCAGGCACATAACCGACGCCAAGCGCGGCGACGCGGAACGACGGCCAGCCCGTCGTCTCGGCGCCGAAAATCTTGACGTGGCCTTCGCGCGGCGGTGTGAGCCCCATCAGGCTGCGCAAGGTCGTCGTCTTGCCAGCGCCGTTGCGGCCAAGGAGCGCCGTCACCTGGCCCTCGGCGGCTTCGAGGCTGACGCCGTGGAGGATGTGGCTCTTGCCGTAGTAAGTGTGGAGGCCGTCGGCAATCAAAGCTGCGGTCATGCTGCGATACTCATGCTGCAATCCTTACGCCGCATCGTCACGCCGCCTGTCCGAGATAGGCGGTCTGCACCGCCTTGTTGGCGGCGATTTCCGGCGGCGTGCCTTCGGCAAGGAATTTACCCTGATCGAGCACCATGATGCGGTCGGCGAGATGGAACACCACGCGCATATCGTGCTCGATCAGCACGATCGTCAGCTTGCCGTCCTTGTGCAGGCGGCGAATGAGCTGGGTAATGTCGTAGGTTTCCTGATCGCCCATGCCGGCCGTCGGCTCATCGAGCAGCAGCAAGCGCGGCTTCAGCGCCAGCGCCATCATGATCTCGGTGGCGCGCTGATCGCCGTGGGACAGTTCGCCGACCGGGCGCTCGGCCTTGTCAGTGAGACTGCCCATGGCGAGCAGTTCGGTGACGCGCTCGCGGATTTTCACGTCGTCGGCTTGCGACAGCCAGGCGCGCAGGCGCAGCCCCGAGGCGACCTCGACCGGGATGCGCAGATTCTCCCGCACCGTCAGTTCGGGGAAGATCTCGGTGACCTGGAAGGTGCGCGCCATGCCGCACCAGACGCGGCGCGCCGGCAGGAGATGAGTGACGTCCTGTCCGTCGAAAACGATGCTGCCCGATGTCGGCGTGAAGAAGCCGGTGATCAGATTGAAGAACGTGGTCTTGCCGGCGCCGTTCGGGCCGATAATGGCACGCAGCTCGCCCGGTTCCACCGTCATCGAAATATCGTTGACGGCAATCAGGCTGCCGAAGTGTTTCGAGACGTTTTTGACTTGGAGCAGGCTCATCACGCCACCTTACGCCGGATTGCGCCAAGAATGCCGCGCGGGAAGAACAGGACCACCAGCACGAAGAACAGACCGACGAACGACATCCAGTTCTGGGTCTGGCTCGACAAATAGTCCTGGAGCAGAACGAAGATCGCGGCGCCGAGCAGCGGGCCCCAGAACGAGCGCATGCCGCCGAGCACCGCCATGATGACGAAATCGCCGGACTGCGTCCAATAGAGCGCGCGGGGATCGACGAAATTGTTCAAAAGCGCATAGAGCGCGCCGGCGACGCTGACGAAACAGCAGGAGATCACCCAGGAGATCCAGATGTGCCGGTCCACCGGGATGCCGAGGAAGCGGGCGCGCCGTTCGTTCTCGCGGATCGCAATCAGCGTACGGCCGAATGGCGAGCGCAGTATCCAGGCCATCGCGCCGACCGAAATCGCGAAGATCACCAGGATGAAATAATAGAAAGCGCGCGGATTGTGCAGGATATCGACAGTAGTGAAGCCGAGATTCAGCGGCATGCGCGTCCAGCCGAGAAGCCCGTCGTCGCCGCCAGTCACGTTATTCCAGCGAAAGGCGATGAAGTAGAATACCTGGCCGAAGGCGATGGTCACCATGGCGAAATAGACGCCGCGTAGCCGAATGATCAGGGGCCCGATGATCGCGCCCGCCAGCGTGCCGGCGAGGATGCCGACCACAAGGCCGGCGCCCGTGCTCGGCACGAGATAGCGAATGGTCATTCCCGCGCCATAGGCGCCAAGGCCGAAATAAGCGGCGTGGCCGAACGACAACACCCCGGTATAGCCAAGGAGAAAGTTCACCGACATCGCGGCGAGCCCGAGCACGACGACGCGCTCGCCAAGCTCGATATAGCCGCCGACAAACGGCAGCCAGAACGGCATCGCCAGCAGCAAGACCCATACCAGCGCGTTGGCTGCGTTTTTATTGAGTGCGCTCGCGTTCACTAGAATCGACCCTCCTCACCGAGAAGTCCGCGCGGCCGAACCATGAGCACCGCCGCCATCATCACATACATGACTGCCTCGGTGGCCGACGGAAAGAACACGGTCGTAATGCCGGAGGCGACGCCGATCAGAAGGCCGCCGAGCAACGTGCCGGGGAGGCTGCCGAGGCCACCGACGATGATGGCAACGAAGCTCGGCATGATCAGCGATGAACCGATTGTCGGCTGCAGCCCCAGTTGCCCGACGGCGAGCACGCCGGCGAGGCCGGCGAGATAGATGCCGAGACCGAAATTCATGCTGCGCAAGATCCGCACATTGACGCCGAGCACGGCGACGGTCTCGAGATCGAGCGTGCCGGCGCGGATGCGGATGCCAAGCCGGGTATAGGTCAAGATGAAGAACAGCCCACCGACCGCAAGTGCGACGATGAGCACCATGAACAGCCGGTAGCCGGTGAGAAAAAAATAGTCGCCGCTCAGCGGAGTCACGAGCCAGCTCGGGACCTGGAACGGCAGGCTCTGCGCGCCCCAGATGAACCGCGTGCCGTCTTCGATGATGAAGGCGAGACCGAATGTCAGGAGCAGACTATAGAGCGGGTCGCGGCCATAGAGGCGGCGAATGAGAAAGCGCTCGACGATGATGCCGAGAAATGCAGTCAGGACCGGCGATAGAATAAGCGCGCCCCAAAAGCCGACATAGGGCAATAGCGTGAAAGCGATATAGCCGCCGATCGCGAGAAAGCCGCCATGGGCGAAATTGATCACGCCCGACAGATTGAGGATGAGCGACAGGCCGAGCGCCATCAGCGCATAGAACGCGCCGACGATGAGGCCGTTGAAGATGTTGAAGAGGACGAGCTGTGTCATGTGTGCGGCAACACCGTTGCACGACGCGGCGCGACTGCCGTATGCGCCAGCCCAGCGCGCGCGCCATCACATTCCCTGAACGCCAATTGTAACCCCCCACATGCTCTGGAATTCCAAGCGCCGCCTCCCAACGGCGCCCGGATAATTTTTTGAGCCGGACGAACCGGCCAGTGCCAGGTTTCGCGATCTAAGCTCCGAAACTCAGGCCGGCCAAGTCATCTTGCAGCCGGTATCTTCAAGCGTGCCGGCAATATCGACGCCCTTCACGACTTCGGTGACGTTGAACAGGTCCTCGGGATCGCTGCCGTTCGCCTGCGCATTGCCGACATAGAGGTTCGGAATGAGCTGGTTCTGCCCTTCGCGAAAGAACGCGCCGTCGGGCATCAGGGAGACTTCGGGCGGCAGTTTGAAGCCCTGCATCGCCTTCGCCATCTTCACCGCGTCAAGCGACTTCGCTTGCGCCGCAGCGAGAGCGCAGGTCCAGACCGCGGCATAGCCGAACCAAGTCCGCGCGGTCGGCACATGGCCGCCGCTTGCGTTGCGGATATCGGCGACGAAGTCGCTGACATGCGGCACGTTCGGCTGTTTCCAGTACCACTCGAACACCCACGTGCCGATGCGGGCTTCGGGCGGCAGGCCGATCAGCACTTCGAGCTCCTGCTGCGCGCCGGCGAGATGGAATTTCTTGTCGAGCCCGAACTGCACGGCCTGCTTGAGCGCGTTGACCGCGTCGTCGCCGGCTTGCAGGAAAATGATGACGTCGGGGTTCGCAGCTTGCGCCTTGATGAGATAGGAGGAGAAGTCGGTAGTGCCGAGCGGCGTCAGGTCGGCGCCGACCTTGGTGCCGCCGAGCTTTTCCGCCGCCTTTTCAAGGCCGGCCTGAAGCGTGTGGCCGAAGGCGTAATCCGGCGTGAGGTAGTACCATTTCTTGCCCGCCGTTTTGATCAGCGTGCCGGCGACGGCGTTCGCCTCCATCTGCGTGGTGTTGCAAATGCGGAAAACATTCCAGTGGCAATTCGTGCCCGTCACCGGATCGGTGTGGCCGCCGGGGACGATGTGAAAGATGCTTTTTTCATAAGCGACATTGGCCATGGCCGCGGCGAGCGCCGAATTGATGTTGCCGACGAGGAAATTCACCTGGTCGCGATCGATCAGCTTGCGCGCCTTTTCGACCGCCGTGCCGGCGTCGCCGCTCGTTGAATCTTCGATCAGAAGCTGGGCCTGACGACCGAGAATGCCGCCCTTGGCATTGATCTGAGCGAGCGCGAGCTGGGCCCCGATCAACTCGTTCTTGCCGAGCGCCGCATAAGTGCCGGTCAGCGGATTATCGAGGCCGATCTTGACTGGCTCGTCGGCGAGCGACTTGACCACGAACGGGCTCGCGAATTGCAGTGCACCGATCGCGAGACCGGCCTTCAGTACCGTACGGCGCGGAATCCGGCCGCCGATGATCTCCTTGGACATTACGTTCTCCCTTGAAGTCTTATTGGTCGTCTTTTTAAAGCCAGCCATCTATCCTTAAATGGCCGTGCCTTTTCAATAAAACGAATGTCGTATTGTGGCGCGAAATGCAATGCGCAAAGGGTGGCAAAGTGGGCAGCTTAGGCGCCCGTCCGACGGGCCGTACGGCCCAACTCTAGTTCGCGGCGGAGGCGTTGGCGCTCGAGCACGCAGGCTTCAGACTTGATGAAGCGCGCTGGCCGGCCGGCGCTTACTGGCACTCAATTGCCTGCTCGCGTTTGAAGAAATCTTCCCAAACCCGGTGCAATTGCGGGATTGCGGCGTCGAGCGGTGAGACAAAGAGCCGCTCCCCCTCGCGCCGAAGCAGGCCGAAACGATCGAGCTTTGCCAGCGCGCTAGCGACCCCGAAATCAACGTTAACCCCGAAGTTTTTAGCAAGCCACGCTTCGATGCGGCCGGCAAGCTCGGCCGCTGTCGGCGCCGACGGCGCGGTGCGTATGAAATGATAGGCGAGCGCGGCCTCCTTGGTCTCCTGGTCCTCGGCCGTGCCGATCAAATAGTCGAAGATGCCCGCATTGTTGTTGATGTTGCGGTAGTAGATATTTTCCGCAAGCTCCATGTGATATTTCAACGACCGGTGCTGGAATTTCAGCCATTGCCGTGTGGCGAAACCGCCGAGCGCAACGATCCCCATCAGGGCGGCGAGTGCGGTTTTCATGTCGGCGTCGGCGACCGATCTCGATCCGCCGAGAAAAATCCCGACCACGAGGAACAGCACGGAAATCGTGGCATAGAGCTTTATCAGAATGGGAATGCCGCCGGCGATCGCGGGAATGCTGAGAAAGGCCCTGTCGAAATTGCTCATGACGACGCGGGCATTGGGAAACAGCGCATAGAGATCGCCGCAGGCGATGTTGCGGAAATATTTCAGCAGCACCGAACCTGGAACGACCTTGTGGCGCTCCAAGAAGCGCACTTCCCGACGCGAGCCGATCTCGGCCTGCGTCTTCATAGCGACCACGAGAACGACGTCGTCGAAGACATCGACCTCGACCTTATGTCGCCGCAGGCCGAACCATTCGGCGCTCTCGATCTGTTCGACATGGTGGCCGCGCCGGTAGAAGCGCACTTCGCGGAAGTCGTCGTGCTCCGCCTTGACCTCGACCGGCACCGTGCGCTTGCGGTGGGCATCGGTCACGTCTTCGTGCGGCAGTTCCTTGAAATTGGCGTCCTTGAGGACCTTGTCGAGCGATCGGATCAGATCGTCGTAAGCGCAATCGCTCTTCGCGCGATCGGTCGACGGAAGGCCGGCGACCTCCGGACTGAAATAGTAGTAATCGTCACGCAGCCGGTCGAGTGTTTCGGAATATTCGTAGTGGCATATCGTGCGCAGCGTGCGCGCGAAACGCCAAAACAGCGCGCATTCTGCGGTGTCGGCGAATGCACCCTGTTTGACCAGAGCGCCGAGCAGCTCTTCTTTGCGAACCGGGATGAATTTATCGCTTCCCTCGTCCGCAACCGGTCGTGGCGTATCCGTTATCGCATCCAATTCCGTCGGGCCTCTTTGGCGCGGTTGAAGCGCAATTGCGCGATCATTGGGCGAAACGCTCGTTCAGGGCGCAACATAGACGTTCCGGGCGTCGGCGGTGAAGGCCTTGCGCGACGCCGGATCGAGATAAAACATGTGGCCGCCGCGGTAGAGTTTCAATTCGGCGCGCTCTTGGTCGCCCTCTTGGCCATCAAAATGCGGCAGATGTTGCAGCACATAGCGTGAATCCGAATATGGCGTCACCATATCGCTGTAGCCATGGGCGATCAGCAGCCGGAATGACGGCGTTAGCGCCAGCAAGACACGCAGATCATCGGCAACGCTCGGCTGGCCATGACCGGCCTCCCAATCCCAGCGGTTGGAAATTGTCGAATCGAGCAGGTTGTAGGTCATGTCGGTCTTGAAGCCGAGTTCGTCGCGGGCGTAGCCGACGAAGGTGCTGCCATAGCCGCGGATGACGCCGTCGAGGATCGGATCGGGGCCGCGCGCCACCGGCGTTTCCGGATAGGGATCGTCGGACGCAAAGGTCGCGTCATAATGACTGACGATCTTATGGTCGGCGGCATTGAGATTCTTGACGTAGTCGTCGCGGATGAAGCCATGTGTTTCGGCGAGCGCATCCGCCGATATTCCGGTCATATCGGCGACGTGTGCATAAAACGCTTTGGCGGCGTCGCCTTGCAGCGGCGGCCCGGCAAGCGTCGCCAGATAATCGGTCAGTGCGAAATGCTCGGCTTGCGCCAGGGCCTCGGCACTGAATTTGCCTTCGCGCTCGAGCTTGGCGGCTGCGAGCGAAGGCAGCTGCAAGGCGGCGCCGAGCGCGAAGCGGTCGCCGCCGAACACAAACGCGCCTTCAAGGAGCGGCGACAGCATCAGCACACCCGACACCACGACGCCCTGATCGCTCTGTAGGACGCGCGCGACCTTGGCGGCGCGGAAGCCGCCATAGCTTTCGCCGAGAATAAATTTCGGCGAGGCGGCGCGGCTGTTCTTGGCGACATAAAGCGCAATGACTTTGGCCATGGATTGCGCGTCCTCGTCGACGCCCCAGAACGCTTTGGCGCCATCGGGTTTCGCGGCGCGGCTCCAGCCGGTGCCGATCGGATCGATCAAGACCAGATCAGTGAAGGCCAACCAGGTGTCGGGATTGTCGATCAGCTTGACGCTCGAACCGTCGCGGCCGTTCATGCCGAATTCGGCGATGCGCGGCCCGACCAGGCCGAGATTGAGAAACGCCGACGCCGCGCCCGGGCCACCATTGAAGACGAAGGTGACAGGTCGCTGCGCCGGATTGTCGGATTTCGCGACATAAGCCGTATAGAAGATCGCTGCCGAGCGTTCGCCGGATTGATCGAACAATGACAAAGTGCCCGCCGTCGCCGTGTAGGCGAGCTTGCCGGAGGGCAGGTCGATGCTGTGCTCGGTGACTGAATCCGACGGCAGGAGCGTGAGCACGCCAGAGCCGCCCTGTTGACCGCCGACTTGCTGGCCGCCCGGCCGGCCGGAATGGTCGCCGCCGTGATCCTGCGCCACCGCCACGCCCGCGGTTGTCAGAAGGACGATCGCAACAAGAGCGCGGCTTAAATCAAGCATGTCAGTTTCCCGCAATTCTGCCGCTGTGCGCCGCGGCGGTTTTCACTCAAGCTCAATCGCGCCTTCGATCTCGATGGCAAGGCCGATGCCGCTGACGGTCAAAACCATCTTGGCCGGCAGGGCCTCGTTACCCTTCAGGCGGCCGCCGGAAACGGCCGAGCGCACCGCCTGCTCGATCTCGCGTTGCGACGTGATGCCGACCTTTTTGAGGAATTTGCGCACACTCACATTGAATTCATCTTCGTTCATGATCGCCTCGTGAAAGTGCCGGAAAGATGACCATTCCCGGCAGCAGTTTAGTGGATTGCCCGACGCGGAGCGACCGGGCGGGCGGATGGTAGCCGGTAGACAAGGGCGACAAGATCGGAGAAGTTCTGGCCCCCAAGTTCGGCTCACAAGTTCGGCCCCCAAGTTCTGGCCCTCAAGCGGCGTCCAACAAGCCGCAGGTTGGAGACATCAGCAATGGCTTTCCCGCACGCATCGAAGGCTCTCGCACGTTTTACGGTTCTCGACCTCACCCGCGTCCGCTCGGGTCCGACCTGCGTGCGCCAGCTCGCCGATTGGGGCGCCAACGTCATCAAGATCGAGACGCCGCCCGGCATCGAGGAGCCGATGGGCGGCCCGCGTGAAGGGCCCGACTTTCAGAATCTGCACCGCAACAAGCGCAGCATGACGCTCAACCTGAAGACGCCGGCGGGGCTTGCCGCGTTCAAGCGCATGGTCAAGAAGGCCGACGTTGTCGTCGAGAATTTCCGCCCCGACGTGAAGAAGCGGCTCGGCATCGATTACAAGGCGATGAGCAAGATCAATCCGAAGCTGGTCTATGCCAGCATTTCCGGTTTCGGCCAGGACGGACCCTATGCCAACCGTCCGGGCTTCGATCAGATCGCCCAGGGCATGGGCGGCTTAATGTCGATCACGGGGCTGCCGGGGCAGGGCCCGGTCCGCGTCGGCATCCCGATTGCCGATCTCAGCGCCGGCTTGTTTGCGGCGATGGGCATTCTCGTCGCGTTGCTTGAGCGCGAGAAATCGAAGAAAGGCCAGCACATCGAGACGTCGCTGTTGCAGGCGGAGATCTTCATGCTGGATTTTCAGGCCGCGCGCTATCTGGTCAGCGGCGAAGTGGCGAAACAGGCCGGCAACAATCATCCGACCAGCATTCCGACCGGCGTGTTCAAGACCAAGGACGGCCACATCAATATTGCCACCACCGGCCAGCGCATCTGGCAGCGTTTTTGCGAAGCCGCCGATGCGCCGCAACTCCTGAAGAACCCCGATTATGAAACCTCTGCCTTGCGCTCGAAACACCGCGACGCGCTCAATGCCGAAATCGATACGCTGCTCGTCGGGCGCACCGGCGCCGAATGGGTCGAGCGGTTCAACAAAGCCGGCGTGCCGTCGGGTCCGATCTATGCCATCGACGAGATGTTCGCCGATCCGCAGGTCAAGCATCTCGGCATCGCGCAGAGCGTGACCAAGAAAGATAAAAGTAAGATGCAGCTTGTCGCTCAGCCGGTAACATTGTCGCGCACGCCGTCGCGTCTGGTGGCGCGGCCGCCGGAGCTTGGCGAGCATACCAATGCGATCTTGAAGGAGCTCGGCTTCAGCAAGCGCGATATCGCGGCGTTGCATAAGGCGAAGGCGGTTTAAAATTCATCGTTGCCACGCCGGCTTACGAAGAAACCTGGGAGTAATAAATGTCGCAGACCGACAAGATGCTGTCGCGCAAGGAAGGCGGCGTCGGCTTCGTCATCTTCAACAATCCGGAACGGCACAATGCGGTGTCGCTCGAAATGTGGGAGGCGGCCAAGCGCATTCTCGACGATTTTGTCGCCGACGGCGATATTCGCGTCGTCGTGCTGACGGGCGCCGGCGGCAAGGCCTTCGTGTCCGGCGCCGACATCTCGAAGTTTGAAAGCGAGCGCGCCACACTCGAAGCGGTGCGCGCCTATAATGCCAAATCGGATGCGACCTATACCGGCATCGCCGAATTTCCCAAGCCGACCATCGCCATGATCAGCGGCTATTGCATCGGCGGCGGACTGGGGCTCGCGACCTGCTGCGATCTGCGCATTTGCACGGACAATTCACGGTTTGCGGTGCCGGCGGCCAAGCTCGGCCTGGGCTACGGCTATAATGGGCTGAAGCGGCTGGTCGACATCGTCGGTCCGGCCTTTGCGAAGGAGATCTTTTACACCGCACGGCAGTTCGATGCGCAGGAGGCGGCCACCATGGGGCTTGTCAACCGCATAGTGCCGAAAGACGAGCTTGAGACTTATGTGAAGAGTGTCACCGACATGATCTGCGCCAATGCGCCGCTGACCATCAAGGCGGTGAAATACACGGTTGGCGAAGTGGTCAAAGAAGACTCCAAGCGCAATCTCGCGCGCTCGGCCGAACTGGTCGAGGCCTGTTTCAAGAGCCGCGACTACACCGAAGGCCGCACCGCTTTCATGGAAAAGCGCAAGCCGGTCTTCACCGGCACCTGATCGCGCGGCTCAAAGCCCCACCAAGCATTTCCCCGAGCAAACCAGCGCTGCCCACTTCTGCCCACCTTGATTTGGGCAGGACGCGGCCGCGCCACGAATTCGCGACGACCTGTCTTATCAACGCTAGGCAGGCCTTGCTAAGCTAGGTGCATCGATCAGCGGGCAGCTCAATAGCTCGCGGCACTTTATCGAGCACGATCTTTTCCGAAAACCGGTTTCCACTTTTCGGGATCATGCTTTAGCGGGGAGGCGAAGAGAATGTATCGGGGCACCAAGGACATCAAGTTACCGACAACGATCACCGGTTCGCTGCCGCGGCCGAGCTGGTACACGGAAAATCTCGGTACGCGCCATTTTCTCGAAGCCATGGTGAGCCGGCGTTTTCGCGAGCAATATGAAGACGCGCTGACCTGCTATTTGCGCGATCAGGAGCTCGCCGGTCTCGATATCGTCACCGACGGCGACTGCCGTTTCGACGACGATGTCGGCGGCCAGAGCTGGACCGCCTATCCGCCGATGCACATGTCCGGTCTCGATATCGAGCATCCGGTGGCGACGCCGGCGGGCCGTGGCGGCATCTGGTTTCCGCGCGGCCACATCCTGCACGATTATCTCGAATCGCGCGTGATGCCGATCATCACCGGCCCGATCGGGCGCGGCAATCTGCAATACACCGCGATGTGGAAGGCGGCGCAGCGCTTCACCGAGAAGCCGGTGAAGTTCGGCGCGGTGTCGGCGGAGATCGTCGCTTTCGCGCTGCAGGACCGGCATTACAAGAGCGTGCCCGACCGCATGTTCGCTATCGCCGATGCTTTCAACGAGGAATATCACGAGCTGGCCGATGCCGGCTGTCCGGTGATCCAGATCGAAGAGCCGCAGATTCATTTGATCGCGGTGCGCAAGATCGTCGACAAAGTCATCAATCCGGAACTGATGGTGGAAGTCTTCAATCGCACGGTCAAAGGCTTGCGCGCCAAGACCGAGGTATGGGCGCATTCGTGCTGGGGCAACCCGTCGCAGCAGCGCATGTTCGCACAGGTGCAGAGCTATAAGCCGGCGCTCGAGACCTATAATACCGTCGATGCCGATGTGATTACGTTCGAGTCGTCGAGCTCCGGCGGCATCGATCTCGAAGCTATCGGCAAGACCATCACCGAGAAGAAGATCGCCATCGGCGTCATCGATCACCATACGCTGCAGGTCGAAAGCCCGGAGGAGGTCGCCGAGAAAATTCGCGCCGCGCTCAAATTCATTCCGCCCGAACGGCTGGTCATTTCGACCGATTGCGGCATGGGGCGCGAGGGCATGAGCCGGCGGCACGCCTTCTACAAAATTGTGTCGCTTGTGCTCGGCACCAATATCGTGCGCAAGGAACACGGCTTCCCGCTCGCGCAATGCCTGGCGGCCGACGAGCGCTACTCGCTCGTGGTGCCGACAAAATAAGCGAATAATCGCGAGTCTCGGTTGTTTTCTGAAGGGCGCCGATACACTGAGCCGGCGCGTCATGTCGGGGGAGAATGTTATGTCGCAACTACAAGCTGGGTCCGAGCCGAAGCTCGTCCTGCCGTTTCTACGATCGTTCTACGATCAGGCCATTCCGCTGTCGTGGCTGATTGTGCGGGTCGCCGCCGGCTGGATTCTATTGATGCACGGCTGGGGCAAGATCACGATCGGGCCGACGGAAGGTTTTCTGAAGGGTTACACAGAGATGGGCTTCACGCCGCCGGCCTTCTGGTTCTGGGCCTCGACCTGCATCGAAACGGCAGCCGGCGTCTCATTCATTCTCGGCCTGTTCACCCGATTCTTCGCGGCTGCCGCAGCGATCGAGCTCTTGGTCATCACCATTACCTATTGGAGCAACGGTTTTTCCTGGCTGCATCGCGGCTATGAATACACGCTGCTCTGGGGACTGATCTGCTTTGCCATCGCGCTGCGCGGCGGCGGACCCTATTCGCTCGACCGCAAGCTTGGGCGGGAGCTTTAGAAGCAGCGGCAGAAAGTGGCGGAGAGGGAGGGATTCGAACCCCCGATACGGTTGCCCGTATGCCGCATTTCGAGTGCGGTGCATTCAACCACTCTGCCACCTCTCCGGACGGCGCAAACAGGCTTAAGCGGCGTGGCGCAGTATCTAGCGGCGGAGTCGGCGCGAGACAAGAGCGCGTGGATGCTGCGCAGGACACTGTTTTTTGCCGAAAGCAGCGCGGAAGCGGGTCGTAATTACTTTCTGGGTCAACGACATAGCGCATTAAAACGCGTGGATCGTAACGCTTCTTTGCGCGTTGTTATGCGGCATGGAGGGTTGTGTCCCGTGGTTGCGATGACCGGATCAGGGCGAGACCCTTCCCGCCAACGCCGTCGGGTGCCTTCACGGCATTTAGCCGGCGCGCTCGCGGTTGCGTCGAGCCTTTTGCTTGCCTTCGGTCCGGCGCAGGCTGCTGCGACCGGCGGCAACGGGCCGGTCCCGGCTTCCGAAACCATATTTCTCGTCGAGCTTGGGCTGTTGCTGCTCGTCGGCCGGATCATGGGCGAGGCAGCGCAGCGGATTGGACAGCCGGCGGTCATGGGCCAGCTCATTGGCGGCTTGCTGCTCGGGCCGTCGGTTTTCGGCGCGATCTGGCCCGGCGCTCAGCACGCGCTGTTTCCCGACTCCGGCACCCAGAAGAGCATGATCGATGCCGTGTCGCAGCTCGGCATATTGATGCTTCTGCTGCTGACCGGCATGGAAACCGATCTGCAATTGGTGCGCCGCGTGGGCCGCGCCGCGATAACCGTCGCGATTGCCGGTGTTGCGGTGCCGTTCGCCTGCGGCTTCGCGCTCGGCGAGATGTTGCCGGCGGCCATCTTGCCGAAACCCGAGGCCCGGCTCGTCACCGCGATCTTTATCGGCACGGCGCTGTCCATCTCCTCGGTGAAGATCGTCGCGATGGTCGTGCGCGAGATGAATTTCATGCGCCGTGACCTTGGTCAGATCATCGTCGCTTCCGCTATTCTCGAGGACACGATCGGCTGGGTCATCATCGCGGTCGCTTTCGGTCTGGCGTCAGCGGGTACAGTCGATCTTTGGTCGCTCGCCCGTGCGGTGGTTGGCACCGCTTTATTCATGATCGCAAGCTTTACGATCGGCCGACACGTGGTGTTCCGCGTGATCCGCTGGGCAAACGACAATTTTCAGAGCGAATTTCCGGTCGTCACCGCCACTTTGATCGTGATGTGCGTGATGGCGCTGATAACGCAGCTGCTCGGGGTGAATACCGTGCTTGGCGCTTTCGTCGCCGGCGTCCTGGTCGGCGAATCGCCGATCCTGACAAAACATATCGACGAGCAGATCCGCGGTCTCATTGTCGCGCTGTTCATGCCGGTATTTTTTGCATTGTCCGGGTTGCACGCTGACGTCACGATATTGCGCAATCCTAGTCTGGCGGTGCTCGCCTTGGGCCTTATCGCCATCGCCAGCATCGGAAAATTCTCCGGCGCATTTCTCGGCGGCAAGATCAGCGGGTTGACGCGCGGGGAATCGCTGGCCCTCGGTTGCGCCATGAATGCGCGCGGATCGACCGAGGTCATCGTTGCTTCCATCGGTCTGTCCATGGGCGTTCTTAGTCAGGATCTGTTCACACTCATTGTCACGATGGCGGTCGTCACTACCATGGCAATGCCGACAATGCTGCGCTGGGCACTCAACCGATTGCCGTTGCGAAAAAAGGAGCGGTTGCGTCTCGAACGCGAGGAACTCGATGCCAGAGGCTTTGTGACCAATCTCGAGCGGCTACTTCTCGCCGCCGACGACAGCGCCAACGGCAGACTTGCGGCGCGGTTGACCGGCGTCATAGCCGGTTCAGGCGAAAAACCGACCACCATTCTCGATCTGACTAACGGCAACAGAAAAGCGGCGAAGCTGGAGCGGCCGGCGGAAAAAGCTCGATCTGAAAACGGGACCGAAGGAAAGAACGCGCTCAAATCAGTGAACGGCACTCATTCCGAACATGGGGTGAGAACCGCGGCCGAGACGGCGACGACGCTCGAAGCCCATCCGGACGAAGAAAAGCCCGGCACCGTCGATGTCGTGACCCGGCAGCTCAAGGCGATCACCCCGGAGACCGTCGCCGGCGAAGCGCGCAAGGGCCACGATTTTCTGGTTGTCGGAATGGACAAGACCCATGATCCCAAAGGCGGATTCAGCAAGGACGTTTCGCTCATCACTCGGGGCTTCGAGGGTCCGCTTGCGATCGTCGACTGTCATCGCGCGCGCGGCGAACAGAAGGCAGAACGCTACGACAGAATTCTCATTCCGGTAAATGGAACGGACGTGTCGCGGCGCGCCGTGGAGGTTGCCCTCGCTCTGGCGCGCGCCGACGATGCGCGGGTCACCACGCTTTACGTCACGCGGGTCAACGCGAATGGCACCGGACGCAAGCGCGCGCAAGCGAATAGGCGCGGTGAGCTCGCGGTCCTCGAGGACATCAGCGCGCTGGCGGATCGCTATGAGGTTCACCTGCGGAGTACGACGCGGGTGAATATCGCGCCCGACGAGGCCATTTTACAGGAAGCTAAACGCGGCTACGATCTGATCGTCCTCGGCGTAAGCCGCCGCCCCGGCGATGCGCTGTTTTTCGGCAATACCGCCGCGGCGATTCTCGATCGCTCGGAGACGTCAAACCTCTTCGTCGCGAGTTAAAGACCGGAAGTGCAAACGCGGAACGAGATATTATGTCGATCATTCCTCTTCTTGCGCAGTCCGCCTTCGAGCCGGAAACGATCGAGACTCTGGTCTCGGTGTTCGAGAACGCTTGGCAGAAGGTTGAGCAGTCGGGCAGCAAGCTCGCTTCGCCGCGTTACAAGCGCGCGGCGCAGGAGATTCTCGCCAAGCGGATTATCGAGATGGCGCAGCGCGGCGAACGCAATGCGGCGGAACTCGCCGACGACGCCGTGGCCTTCTTGGAACGATCTTATGCTTGAGATGAGAAGCTAGTCGGCGTAGCCGAGGAAGCGCGACTCGAAGTCAGGATTTTGCTGATAAGCGAGGCGCCGGCTACGCTCTTGCGCGACCATCTGGCGCCACTGCGCGCGCGAAATCTTGCTCTTCGGACGCGCATCGAAAGCGGTCAACTTTTGCGCCGCGGTTATCTGGCCGGCGACGGCCTGCGGCGGCGTCTTCGTCGGCAGCGCGACTTCACGCTTTTGTGTAGTTGTCGCAACGTGGTTAACGGCTGAAATATCGGCCGGCGCGTTTTTTAGAACCGGCTTTTTTGCATCCACCAGCATGTCGGACTTCGACGCAGTTGCGCTCACGATCGCTGAGTCGTGCTGTGGAATGGCCGCCCCATTAGGTGCGGAAAACACAATAAAAAACGACACAACGAACGCGCCGATGATGCCGGCGACGCAGGTGAGGTACGCGAATACGGGTGCCAAAATGTCCATCTGCACAAACCAACCCTGACCACCCGCCCGCTTTACAATGTTTCTTCTCAGAATTTCGTTCCAAAAAAGGCGAGGAATGGGTGGCGTTGGTTTGTCGCTCGGTCACCATATCGGGGTTCAAAGAAAGTCGGTGCGGCCGGTCGCCGCCGCGATAGGCGAGCAAAAAGCAAATGCCCGGCATCTATTGGCCGGGCATCGCAGACAGTTTTGTAAATAGTACTAAAAAGCAAACGGATCCTAGAAAACAAAGCGTCCTAAAAGATCCGGTCGTCCGTCTCACATCTGCGAGATGAACTTGGTGTTGAAATAGGCCTGCAATCCTTCGAGGCCACCTTCGCTGCCATAGCCCGATTCTTTAATGCCGCCGAACGGCGTCTCGGGCGTCGAGATGGCGATCGAGTTCACACCCACCATGCCGGACTGTAAGGCGTCGCCGATCAAGGTCGCGGTCTGCGCCGAACTGGTGAAGGCGTAAGAGGCAAGTCCATAGGGCAGTGAGTTGGCGCGTTCGACCACTTCGTCGAAGGTCTTGAACCGTACCACCGGCGCTACCGGGCCGAACGGCTCCTCGGTCATGATCTTCGAATTGTCCGGCACGTCGGTGACGACCGTCGGCTCGAAGAAATAGCCTTGATTGCCCTGGCGATTGCCGCCGGTGACGATCTTGCCGCCGCGGTCCTTGGCGTCGCGCACGAAGCTGTCCATCGTGTCGATGCGGCGTGCATTCGCCATGGGTCCCATGGTCATGCCCTTTTCCATGCCGTCGCCGAGCTTGATCGACTTGGCATATTCGGTAAAGCGCGACAGGAAGCGGTCATAGACCGGCTCCTGCACATAAAAGCGCGTCGGCGAGATGCAGACCTGTCCGGCATTGCGGAATTTGAACGCGGCGATCGTCTCGGCGGATTTTTCCGGGTCGGCGTCGGCGAAGACGACGACCGGCGAATGGCCGCCGAGCTCCATGGTCGCGCGCTTCATGCCCTTGGCGGCAAGCTGCGCCAGATGCTTGCCCACCGGGATCGAGCCGGTGAAGGAAATCTTGCGCACGTCGTCCTTGGCGATGAGATGTTCGGAAATTTCGGCCGGCACGCCGAATACGAGATTGAGCACGCCCGGGGGCACGCCGGCGTCGGCAAAGCAGCGCACCATCTCGACGCAGGCGCCGGGTGTTTCTTCCGACGCTTTGAGGATGAGCGCGCAACCGGCGGCGAGCGCGCCGCCGATCTTGCGGGCAGGCGTCAGCGTCGGGAAATTCCACGGCGTGAACGCCGCGACAACGCCGACCGGCTCCTGCAGCACCATCTGCCGCAAACCCTTGCCGCGGCCGGGCACGATGCGGCCGTAAGCGCGGCGGCCTTCCTCGGCATACCATTCGATAATGTCCGCCGAGGTGATGACTTCGGCGCGCGCCTCCGGATAAACCTTGCCCTGTTCCTGGACCAGAATTTTCGCGATCGCATCGTGGCGTTCGCGTATCAGGTCGGCGCCCTTGCGCAAGATCTTGGCGCGGTCGTAAGCGGAAGTGGCGCGCCAGACGAGAAAGCCTTTCTTGGCGGCTTCGAGCGCTTGGTCGAGTTCGGCCACGCCTGCATGCGGCAGGCGAGCGAGCGGCTTCTCGGTTGCCGGATTGATGACGTCCTCGCCGCGGCCATTGCCGCCTGTCCATTTACCGTCGATGTAAAGCTCGAGATTGGCGTAACTGGTCATGGTGGCGTGTCCTCGCTGGCGTCTTAGGGGGATGGGTTCTTGTTAAGGGGATAAGCTCTTGGCGAGTGCATTAGCAGGTTTTGTCGTCCCGTTCACCCCTTGCCGGATGCCTGCAATGCGGAACGACTTTGCAAAAAGAAAGAGGCCCCGACTTGCGCCGGGGCCTTTTGATGGACGGGACGGTGCCGGGAAAGCCGCCCGATCCAATTCGCGTGTGATTGACGTTATTGAATCGTCTCGCCGTGCAGCGCGAGATCAAGACCGTCGCGTTCGACTTCTTCAGTGACGCGCAGACCGATCACCAAGTCGACGACCTTCAGGATAATCAGTGTCACGACGACGTCGTAGGCGAAGACGATGCCGACGCCGATGCACTGATTGACCACCTGTCCCCAATTGCCTTCGATGGCGCCGGACGTTCCGCCGTATTCGCTGATGGCGAAAATGCCGGTCAGGATCGCGCCCGCCGCACCGCCGACGGCGTGCACGCCGAACGTGTCGAGCGCGTCGTCATAACCGAACGTGTGCTTGAGCCCGGTGCAGCCCCAGTAGCAGATGACGCCGGCGGCAATGCCGATGGCGAAGGAGCCCATCGGCCCGACGAAGCCCGAGGCCGGCGTGATCGCAACGAGCCCCGCGACCGCGCCCGAGCAGATGCCCAGAACCGTCGGTTTGCCACGCATCATCCATTCGAGCAGCATCCAGGTGAAGCCCGCCGTCGCGGTGGCGGTGTGCGTCACCAGCATAGCCATGCCGGCCTGCATTCCCGCGCTCACCGCCGAGCCGGCGTTGAAGCCGAACCAGCCGACCCACAGCAGCGAGGCGCCGATCATGGTCAGCACCACATTGTGCGGTGGGCCGCTCTCTTTGCGCTTGCCGAGCATCAGGGCGGCCATCAGGCCGGCGGTGCCGGAATTGACATGCACCACCGTGCCGCCGGCGAAGTCCAGCACCTTGACCCAGGCATTGCTGTTGCCGGAGTTGAGGAAGCCGTCGGGTCCCCAGACCCAATGAGCGATCGGCGAATAGACGAAGATCGCCCACAACCCGATGAACCACAGCATTGCCGAGAACTTCATGCGCTCGGCGAAGGATCCCGCGATCAGCGCCGCAGTGATGATCGCGAAGGTCAGCTGGAACATCGAATAGACGGATTCCGGAATCGTCGGCGCCAAGGGATTCGGATTGCCGATGCCGTTTGAGATATCGCTCAGGATTCCCTGCAGTCCGGCACGATCGAAACCGCCGATAAACGCCGAGCCGGCACGGAAGGCGATGCTGTAGGTGAACAACAGCCACAGCACGCTGATCAGACAGGTGATAGCGAAGCTCGTCATCACCGTGTCGCCGACATTCTTCTTGCGCACCATGCCGCCATAGAACAGCGCGAGACCCGGAATGGTCATCATCAGCACGATGGCCATCGAGGTCAGCATCCAGGCGGTGTCGCCGGAATTGGGCGTGCACTTTTCCAGAACCGTGGCGCTGCAGGCCGGCGGCGAGGGCGCCGCTGCCGGCGCTGCCGTATCAGCAGGGGCCGCGGCCGGGGCCGTGGTCGGCATCTGCGCGTAGGAGGATTGATAGGTCGGCAGGCTGAGCATGATCCCAAGCAGGATCGCGCCTGCACTGGCAATCAGTCCTGCACGGGAGAATCTCTTCAACGACATCTCTTCGACTCCTGTCCCTGGTGCTGTTTCTGGCTGCGTTTCTCAAAGCGCTGCGGCGTCGGTCTCGCCGGTGCGGATGCGCACGGCGTGATCGAGACCGAAGACGAAAATCTTGCCGTCGCCGATCTGGCCGGTCTTTGCCGCGGCGCTGATCGTGTCGATCACCCGGTCCACTTGATTGGATGGGACTGCGATTTCGATCTTGATCTTGGGCAGGAAGCTCACGGCATATTCGGCGCCGCGATAGATTTCCGTGTGGCCCTTTTGCCGGCCGTAGCCCTTTACTTCGGTGACGGTCAGTCCTTGAACGCCGATTTTGGTCAGAGCGTCGCGAACCTCATCGAGCTTGAACGGCTTGATGATCGCCATGACGATTTTCATTGATCTGTTCTCCCCGTCGCCCGATCGGGGTGCCGATCGAGCGAACACGACTATGCGGTAACTGCGGTGGAATCTGCCCCCGTCGCGGCGCCGCCGCGCGTTGGGTAATCAAGGGGCGTGCCAAATGGACCTCGGAGCGGAGGAAAGGCCCGGATTGCGCGTCAAGTGGGGCCCTGAACGCCCCGGTGGACCGGTCCGACGTGGAACCTTTTTCAATTCGAGCCGTGCAGAGTGATGCATCCCCATCGGCTGCCGCCCAATTATCAGACGGCATGCATAATAATTAAGCCAACGGTTGCCGCAGCAAAATAATCACCGCGAAGTGCGCCCAAAAAAGCGCCTAGAGGGCGTCGACGTCGGTTTCGCCGGTGCGGATTCGCAGCGCCTGGTCGATCGGAGTGACGAAGATCTTGCCGTCACCGATCTTGCCGGTCCTGGCGGCCGCGCCCATGACTGCAACCACTTCGTCGGTCTGCTCGGTGGAAACCGCGACTTCGACCCGGATTTTCGGCAAGAAATTTATCGCATATTCGGCACCGCGATAAATCTCGGTATGGCCCTTCTGCCGGCCATAGCCCTTCACCTCGGTGATGGTCATGCCGTGGACGCCGATCTTGAGCAGCGCATCACGGACTTCGTCGAGCTTGAACGGTTTGATGACGGCGGTGACGAGCTTCATTCGGTGTTCCGGTTTTCGGCCAGCGGCGTCTTTTTACGGCCAAGTAACGGCCAAGCCTGTTACGGCCAAGCCTGTTACGGCCAAGCCTGCAGTCGGGTGGGATGCACAGCTTAGCGGCATCGCCGCCGCGTTTTAAGCCACCCGCTGCATTTTTAAGTCGACGCATCCGGCAAGGGAGTTCCATCGCCTAACCCGGCTTCTTGGTCCGCAGCCGCAACAGTCCTTCCTGCGCGACCGACGCCACGAGTGTTCCATCGGCAGAGAAAATCAGCCCGCGGGCAAAGCCGCGCGAGCCGCCGAGATTGGGGCTGTCCTGCGTGTAAAGCAGCCACTCGTCGGCACGGAACGGCCGGTGAAACCACAGCGCATGATCGAGGCTCGCCGCCATGATGTCGTCGCTGAACACGGTGCGGTGGTGCGGGATCAGCGCCGAGTCGAGCAGCGTCATATCGGAAGCATAGGCCAGCACGCATTGATGGATGGCCGGCTCGTCTGGCAACTTTCCGGTCGCGCGAAACCAGACATTGAATAGGCCGTCCTTCGACGCCTCCCCGAGATAGCGGCCATATTCGACCAATCGCAGCTCGATCGGGCGCTCGCGCTCGTAATAGCGCCGCACCGGCTCAGGCATCAGCGGCAGGATATTCTTTCGCATCTCGGCGTCGGTCGGCAGCGAATCCGGCTTTGGCACGTCCGGCATTTCGAACTGATGCGACAGGCCTTCTTCGATGCCCTGAAACGACGCCGACATCGAGAAGATGGCGTGGCCGTGCTGGATGGCGACGACGCGCCGCGTCGTGAAGCTCTTGCCGTCGCGAATACGGTCAACCTCGTAGATGATCGGCACTTTGGGATCGCCACCGAGCAGAAAATACGCATGCAGCGAATGCGGCGGCCGCAACGTCACGTCGTCGACGGTGCGGCAGGCGGCGACCAAGGCCTGGCCGATGACCTGGCCGCCACACACCCGCTGCCAGCTCGATTGCGGCGAGCGGCCGCGAAACAGATTCAGTTCGAGTGTTTCGAGATTGAGAATGTCGATCAGGTCTTGGACGGCAGAGGCCATTTTTGTCCCCTCGCGCCGGCATAATCGGCCGTTGACATCTTTGCATACGGGATCGCGGGCGGGGTCAAGTCCGCCGGGAATCTGCGAAGAATCCACCAAGAATCCGTCAGGAAACCGTCAGGATAGGGCAGGGTTGCCGCGCCGGCCGGCATGCTAGAATGATGGGATCATGACCGGGAACAACGTAAACAAGATCGATGTGCTGATCGCAGGCGGGGGCTTTGCCGGCCTCACGCTTGCCATTGCGTTGCGCAAGGCGCTCGGGCCGTCTTTCGCCGTGACAGTAGCCGATCCGGCGCTGGTTGCGAATTACGCCAAGGACGAGCGCGCCTCCGCGATCGTTGCCGGCGCGCGTCGGCTCTACACCACGATCGGCGTTTGGGAGGATGTCGCCGAACAGGCGCAGCCGATCCTCGACATGGTGGTCACCGACAGCAAGCTCGGCGACGCGGTGCGGCCGGTCTTTCTCGCTTTCTCCGGCGATGTCGAGCCGGGCGAGCCGTTCGCCCATATGATCGAGAACCGCTATCTCGTCGAAGTACTGGCGCGGAAAGCCAAGGCCGACGGCATCGATTTGCGCTCGTCGGCGGTTCGCAAAGTCAGTCATGACAGCGAAACTGCCACCGTCGAGCTTGCTGACGGCACGGCGCTGCACACGCGCCTCGTCGTCGCCGCCGACGGCGCGCGCTCCGCGATCCGGCAGAATGCCGGCATCGCCACCCACGGCTGGAATTACGGCCAGTCGGCGATCGTTATCAATGTCGGGCACGAGCGCGATCATCAAGGCCGGGCGGAAGAGCATTTTCTGCCGGCGGGGCCGTTCGCGATCCTGCCGCTCAAAGGGCGGCGGTCATCGATCGTGTGGACCGAGACAGCGCAAGATGCGCAACGTATCGTCGCCCTGCCGGACGATGCTTTCCACGCCGAGCTTGAGCAGCGTTTCAAGTTGCAGCTTGGCGAGATCAAAGTTCTCGGCGCGCGCCGGGTCCATCCGCTCGGCTTCTTCGTTGCGCGTTCGTTCATCGCCGGGCGCATCGCGCTGATCGGCGACGCCGCCCACGTCATTCATCCGATTGCGGGACAGGGCTTGAATATGGGCCTGAAGGATGTCGCGGCGCTCGCCGAGGTGATCGTCGATGCCGCGCGTCTCGGCCTCGACCCTGGCGCTGCAAATGTGCTTGAGCGCTATCAGCGCTGGCGCCGCTTCGACACCATGACGATGGGTTTGGCCACCGATGGGTTGAACCGGCTGTTCTCCAACCGCTCCGATGTGTTGCGGCTGGTTCGCGATGTCGGACTCGGCCTGGTCGAGCGTGTGCCCAACCTCAAGCGGCTCATGATACGGGAAGCCGCCGGGCTGGTCGGCGAAGTGCCCAAATTGCTGCGTGGTGAGGTGCTATAGTCCTGCAATTCCTTGATCCGCCAAATCTTCGGTCAGGTCTTCGGTCGAGTCTTCGGTCAAGTTTTCGCCTTTCTGCGTGAATCAAAAATGGCTTTCAATCATATCGCGGTCATCGGTGCCGGAGCCTGGGGCACCGCATTGGCACTGACCTGCGCGCGCGCGGGCCGCAAAGTCACGCTATGGGAACACGATCCCGCCAATGCCGCGCAGCTCGCGACCAAGCGCGAGAGCCTCTATCTCCCCGGCATGCGCCTCGACGAGGGCATCGCCGTCGTCCGCGATCTGGCCGAAGCGGCGCGGGCTGACGCGCTTCTCCTCGTCGTGCCCGCGCAACATGTGCGCTCGGTCACCTCGGCGCTCAAGCCGCTCCTCGTCGCGCACACGCCCTTGATCGTCTGCGCCAAGGGCATTGAGCGCGGCAGCAAGAAATTCATGAGCGAGGTGATCGCCGAATGCGCACCGGATGCTGTGCCGGCGATCTTGTCCGGCCCCAGTTTTGCCCGCGATGTCGCGCGCGGCATGCCGACGGCGGTGACGTTGGCGGCGAACGACGGCGAACTCGCCGCCGAGCTCGCGCAAGCGGTGAGCTCGGCGACTTTCCGGCCGTATCATTCAAGCGATGTGCGCGGCGTCGAGATCGGCGGCGCCGCCAAGAACGTGCTCGCCATTGCCGCCGGCATCGTGTCGGGCCGTGGCCTCGGCTACAGCGCCACCGCCGCGCTGACCACGCGCGGCTTCGCCGAACTCGTCCGTTTCGGCAGAGCCTGCGGCGGAAAGCCGGAAACCATGACGGGGCTTTCCGGGCTCGGCGATTTGATCCTGACCTGCACCAGTCCGCAGTCGCGCAATTTCACGTTCGGCCTTAATCTCGGCCAAGGCAAAAAGCCCGATGAGATCCATCGCGCCACGGGCCTGGCCGAAGGCACGTTCACCGCGCCGGTGCTGCTCGAAATGGCGCGCGATCTGGCCGTCGACATGCCGATCTCGTCCGCGGTGGCGGCCGTCATTGCCGGCCAGATGAGCGTGGATGCCGCCATCGAGTCATTGCTGGCGCGTCCGTTGCGGGCTGAAGAATAAAACGGAGAAGCGCAAATGGCGCACTGGTTGTTGAAGACGGAGCCCGAGGAGTTTTCCTGGGACATGCAGGTCAAGCGCGGCGCCAAAGGCGAGACCTGGAGCGGGGTGCGCAATTTCACTGCGCGCCGGCATCTCAAGGAGATGAAAAACGGCGACACGTTTTTCTTCTATCACACCGGCGGCGAGAAACAGGTCGTGGGCATCGGCGAAGTGACTAAGGAGGCCTATGCCGATCCGACCGCGAAAGCCAGCGAGCCTTGGGTCGCAGTGACGACCAAGGCGGTCGAACCATTTGCGAAGCCCGTGACACTCGCTGCGATCAAGGCGGAAGCGAAGCTCAAAGGCATGGCGCTGGTGAAATATGCCCGGCTGTCGGTCCAGCCGGTGACGGCCGAGGAATGGAAGATCGTCTGCAAGATGGGCGGTGTGAAAGGCTGACGCAACGCGCTTTGGCGCGATGCCACAGCGCGAGTCCCGACAGGCCGATACGACAAACGGATAATTCGTCTGATCTTGTCGTCTGTCGGCCGGGCGTCGCATAATGGAGCTTAAGGAAACGCCTTTGGGCATGATGCCGCGGCCTGATTTTGATCCAGATCATTGTCGACGCGGACACATTCATTCCCAATCAATAACCGGGCCGCGGCGGCGATCTGCCGGATCGGCTGAGTGCGCGTGGAGGACGAGATGTCGGAAAAAATTTACGAAGTGCCGGCCGGGTGGAGCAAACGAGCGCTGATCAACGATGCCGACTACAAGAAAATGTACGCGCAGTCGCTTGCCGATCCCAACGGCTTCTGGGCCGAGCAGGCCAAGCGCCTGCACTGGATGAAGCACTTCACCAAGGTCAAGGACACGTCGTTCGCGCCTAACAACGTCTCGATCAAATGGTTCGAGGATGGCGCGCTCAACGTCGCCTATAATTGTATCGATCGTCATCTGCACGGCCGCGGCAACCAGACCGCGATCATCTGGGAAGGCGACGATCCGAAAGATTCAAAGCACATCACCTATAAAGAGCTGCACGACGAGGTCTGCCGCTTCGCCAACATCTTGCGCAACCGCAACGTCAAGAAGGGCGACCGCGTCACCATCTACATGCCAATGATTCCGGAAGCGGCTTACGCCATGCTCGCCTGCGCACGCATCGGCGCCGTTCATTCCGTGGTGTTCGGCGGCTTTTCGCCGGATTCGCTTGCCGGCCGCATCGAAGACTGTAAGTCGAACGTCGTCATCACCGCCGACGAAGGCTTGCGCGGCGGCCGCAAGGTGCCGCTGAAGGCCAATACCGATGCGGCAATCGCAAAAGTCGGCGGCGTCGATTTCGTCATCGTCGTCAAGCGCACCGGTGCGCCGGTGAACATGGATCCGGTGCGCGACGTTTGGTACCACGAAGCAAAAGAGGTGGTGACGGCGGATTGTCCCTGCGCGGAAATGAACGCCGAGGACCCGCTGTTCATCCTTTATACGTCAGGTTCGACCGGCAAGCCGAAGGGCGTGCTGCACACCACCGCTGGCTATCTGCTCTACACGGCGATGACCCACCAATACGTCTTCGATTATCACGACGGCGACATCTATTGGTGCACGGCGGATGTCGGCTGGGTCACCGGCCACAGCTACATCGTCTATGGGCCGCTGGCGAACGGCGCCACCACGCTGATGTTCGAGGGCGTGCCGAATTATCCGACCAATTCGCGGTTCTGGGAAGTGATCGACAAGCACAAGGTCAATACTTTCTACACCGCGCCGACCGCGATCCGCGCCTTGATGCAGGCGGGTGACGAGCCGGTGAAAAAGACCTCGCGTGCGTCGCTGCGGCTGCTCGGCTCGGTCGGCGAGCCGATCAATCCCGAAGCCTGGGAATGGTATCACCGCGTCGTCGGCGACGGCCGCTGTCCGATCGTCGATACCTGGTGGCAGACCGAAACCGGCGGCATCCTGATCACGCCGCTGCCGGGCGCGACGCGGCTCAAGCCTGGCTCGGCGACACGGCCGTTCTTCGGCATCATTCCCGAAATCGTCGACGCCGAAGGCAAAGTTTTGCAGGGCGCGGTGGGCGGCAATCTGTGCATCGCCGATTCCTGGCCCGGCCAGATGCGCACGGTCTATGGCGATCACCAGCGCTTCGTCGAAACCTATTTCAGCGCCTATCCCGGCAAATATTTCACCGGCGACGGCTGCCGGCGCGACGAGGACGGCTATTACTGGATTACCGGCCGCGTCGATGACGTGATCAATGTTGCGGGCCACCGGCTCGGCACTGCAGAAGTGGAATCGGCGCTGGTCGCGCATCCGAAAGTCTCGGAGGCCGCCGTCGTCGGTTATCCGCACAACATCAAGGGCCAGGGCATCTATGCCTATGTCACCTTGATGGCCGGCGAGCAGCCGAGCGAAAATCTGCGCAAGGAACTGGTGCAATGGGTGCGCACGGAAATCTCGCCGATCGCCGCCCCCGATCTCCTTCAATTTGCCCCAGGTCTGCCGAAGACCCGCTCCGGCAAGATCATGCGCCGCATCCTGCGCAAGATCGCCGAGGACGAATATGGCAATCTCGGCGACACCTCGACGCTCGCGGATCCGGCGGTGGTCAACGACCTCGTCGACAACCGGCAGAACAAGCGAAGCGCCTGAGTGTGGCTGCAGAGTCTTGCGCTCGGCCGCTGACGGTACGGATAGACCGCCCGCTTAAGCTTGGGCCCGCCCGGCTGTAACTCCGGCGTAAATTCAACGGGATGGTCCCTGTCTCATCCGGACCACACCTGCCGAAAAATTTGCGAAAACTTCACTGCCGGAGCCGCATAGTACTGAAGGCCGGCTGCCGTTTCCGCTAAAGTGGATTCCGGCTGGTTGACCCGCCGGGGGCGGGGCTTTGGGGCTTTCCGCAGTAGGGAATTGAACATGCGAGGGAAAACTTTGATCGCGGCCGCGCTGGCGGCCATCGTCGCGTTCGCGTTCGCGCCGAAACCGGCTCAGGCTCACGGCGATCTCGTCTCGGTACGCGAGAGCTACATGCCGGGAACCATCGTCATTCGCACCAACGAGCGTGCGCTCTATTACTTCGTCGGTTCCGGCCAGGCGCTGCGTTATCCGGTCGGTGTCGGCCGTCTGGGCATGCAATGGTCAGGCACGGCCTTTATCGACGGCAAATACGTCCGGCCGGCCTGGTCGCCGCCGGATTCGATTCGCTCCGACTATCGCAAGCTGCCGCCGGTGGTGCCGGGTGGCTCGCCGCAGAACCCGATGGGTGTCGCGGCAATGACGCTGTCGGGTGGCGGCCAATACGCCATCCACGGCACCAACAACGAAGGCTCGATCGGCCATTTCGTGTCGCATGGCTGCATCCGTATGCACAACGCGGATATCCAGGATCTGTACAGCCGCGTCACGGTCGGCACGCGGGTTGTGGTCACGCAGTAATTCGGCGTTGGGGACCGGTCGTTCCGGTCCCCAATTCGCATTCCGGCATTTTTGAATTTTGTCGCCGCTGCGGCTGGCTGCCGTGGCGAAGCCGGGGCGTCGGCCGCGAGACGCGGCTGCCTTTTGCCCCTTAAAAATCCGAGATCAGGCCGTTGATTTCCCAGTCACCGTAGCGGGCCGGGTCGAGGCCGCCGCGGCCGGCGACCTCCTTGGGCGTTTCGGCCTTCTCGCGGTCGTGCTCGGCGCGGCGCGCTGTGGCTTCGGCCAGCGCCCGTTCGGCCGCCGGCGGCAAATGGCGCTTTCCAGGGTTTTCAGGCTTGCCCGCGTCGTCTGCGGGCAAAGGCCAAATCTGAGGAGAGGTCTGGTCGGTTGGCATCAGCCCAGACTTGGCGTAGCCCAGTACAGGATTCAAGAAGGAATTTTTTCGTAATGAAAGGCGCGCGTAAGCCGCAATCGGCTTCTCCCGGCCAATCGGGCCAAATAGCCGACCAGGTGCCGGGCCTCCCCGCCCGGCGGATCGCGGCCGACATCGTCGATGGCGTATTGCGCCACCACCGGGCTCTGGACGAGCTTCTCGACGGCACGCGCGAGCTCACGGCCCTCGAGGATCGCGACCGCGCGCTGGTCCGCGCTTTGGTCGCCGTCGTGCTGCGACGGCTCGGCACGCTCCGGCATCTGCTCAGCGCCTTTCTCGATCGCGGTCCGCCGCAAGTGCCGCGGGTCGAGAGCGCGCTTCTGCTCGGCGCCGCGCAAATCCTCTTTCTCGACGTGCCGGATCATGCCGCGGTCGATCTTTCCGTGCGCTTGGTGCAGGCAGACCGGAATGCCGCACGGTTTGCCGGCCTCTGCAATGCGGTGCTGCGGCGGGTGACGCGCGAGGGCAAAGAGCGTCTCGCCGCGCTCGATACGTCTCTTCTCGACACGCCGGACTGGTTGATGGCGCGCTGGAGCGAGAGATATGGCGCGGCGACCGCGCGTGCGATCGCGACTGCCAACGGCATCGAACCCGCGCTCGATCTCACGGTGAAGGACGACCCGCAATATTGGGCGCAACAACTCGGCGGTCGTGTGCTGCCGACCGGCACGGTGCGCATGATTGCGCATGGCGTGGTCACCGCGTTGCCGGGCTTCGCCGAAGGCGCCTGGTGGGTTCAAGATGCTGCCGCCGCGCTGCCGGCGCGCTTGCTCGGCGACGTGCGCGGGCGCCGTGTCGCCGATCTCTGCGCCGCGCCGGGCGGCAAGACCGCGCAGCTTGCGGCCGCCGGCGCTCATGTCACCGCGCTCGATCGCGCGCCGGCGCGGCTTAAGCGGCTGCAAGACAATCTCGCGCGGTTAAAGCTGACAGCTGAGCTTGTCTGCGCCGATGTTGCCGAATGGACGTCCGAGCCGTTCGATGCGGTTCTTCTCGATGCGCCATGCTCCTCGACCGGAACCATCCGCCGCCACCCTGACGTGCCTTGGCTCAAGCGCCCGGACGATGTCACCGCGCTTGCCGGCGTGCAGCGCCGCCTGATCGAACGCGCGGCGGGCCTGACCAAGCCGGGCGGCACGCTGATCTATTGCACCTGTTCGCTAGAACCTGAGGAGAACGAGAGCATCGTCGCCGCACTGCTGGCGAGCGATCCGAGCGTGCGGCGCGCGCCCTTCACCGCCGCCGAATTGTTTGGCCAGAACGAGTTCATATCTGTGGATGGGGACCTGCGCACCCTGCCATGCCAGCTTCCCGACGCTGATCAGCGATTCACCGGGCTTGATGGCTTCTATGCGGCCCGGCTGGTAAAACAGTAAGGAAATCAAGCTGATTCGGTAGTTGGCCGTCGAGCCTTCAGTTCGTTATGGTCCGGCGCGCGGGGCGATTTGCGCAGCCGCGCCCGCAAAAGGGGGCAAACGGGTCGATGTCGCGCGTTGCAGTCGCGAACCATGCGAAGCTTTCCTGGCTCCTGATTCGCGGCGCCCTACGCCGGGTGACCGGCCGTGCCAACGGCCATCCCTTCCTGCGCTGGCCGCTGGTGCCGCTGCGCACCGATCGTCTCTTGATCGCGCCGCCGGATCTGCGCACGGCAGATGCCACGCGCGCGAGCGAAATCTATTCCGGCCGTTTCACCTTTGCCGGCAAGGTCGTGATCTGCGACGGCCGTTCCATTTTCGAAATGGAGCCGCCGTCCGACGACTGGGCGGTGGCGCTGCTCGGGTTCGGCTGGCTGCGGCATCTGCGCGCCGCCGACTCGGCCATCACGCGGGCCAATGCGCGCGCGCTGGTCGACGAATGGATCGCGCTGCAAGGCTCCTGGCATTCGATCGCGTGGCGTCCCGATGTGCTGTCGCGCCGCATCATCTCCTGGCTCAGCCAATCCACGCTCGTCCTGCAAGATACTGACGCGCGCTTCTACCGCCGCTTCCTGCGCAGCCTCGTCCGCCAGGTGCGCTACCTTCGCCATACCGCGGGCGACGCGCGCCGCGGCATCGATCGCATGCAGGCGGTGGTCGCGCTCAGTTATGCCGCGCTGTGCATTGCCGGCCAGGCGCGCCATATCAAGGCGACGACCGAGCGGCTCACGCACGAAATCGAACGACAGATCCTTCCCGACGGTGGCCATATCAGCCGCGATCCGGGCGCGATCATCGAAATCCTGATCGAATTCCTGCCGCTGCGACAGGCTTTCACCGCGCGCAACATCGCCCCGCCGCAGGCGCTGCTCAACGCCATCGATCGCATGATGCCGATGCTGCGCTTCTTCCGCCATTCGGAAGGAAGCTTCGCGCATTTCAACGGCATGGGCGCGACGCCGGGCGGCCTGCTCTCGACCTTACTCGCTTATGACGAGACGCACGGCACGCCGTTCTCCAACGCCCCGCATTCGGCCTATCAGCGGCTCGAGGCTCATGGCGCGGTGCTGATCATGGATACCGGACGCGCACCGCCGATCGAAATGAGCCTCGACGCCCATGCCGGCTGCCTGTCGTTTGAGTTTTCGTCGCCGAAGCAGAGCCTCATCATTGTCAATTGCGGTATGCCGGCGACGGGCCGCGAAAACTGGCGGCAAATCGCGCGTTCGACCGCGGCGCACTCCGCGGTCACTTTCAACGACGTGTCGTCGGCGCGCTTCGTCGAAATGGCGACGTTCAAGCGCATGCTCGGCGGCTCGCCGATGCTCGGCGGTCCGCGGCATGTGGCGGTCACGCGCGAAGAAGCGCCCGACGCCATCGTGCTGCGGGCGGCGCATGATGGCTATGCCGACCGTTTCGACATCGTGCATGAGCGCGTCTTGATGCTGGCCGCCGACGGCACGCGGCTCGACGGCGAAGATGTGTTTCTCGACGCCAATGGCGACCCGCAAGTGCGCACCGATCAAGATGCCTTCGCGGTGCGCTTTCATCTGCACCCGATGGTGAGGGCGACGCGGCTGTCTGACGGCCACGGCGTCATGCTGATGATGCCGAACAAGGAGCTCTGGACTTTCAGCGCCCATGAGGACCAAGTAGAGCTCGAAGACAGCGTCTATCTCGCCGGCAGCGAAGGGCCGCGGCGGACGTCGCAGATCGTCATCCGCGGCCATGCTCGCAGCGCGTCGCGCGTGCAATGGAGCTTGCAACAGGCGCCGGCGGGCGCGTTCGTCGGCACCGGCTCGACACGCCGCGCCCGCGAGGACGAACCGAGATTGCCGTTATAACGAGAGACTGCTGTCGTAAGAATCTGGGAGCATCATGACCGAACATCTCCGCCGCGCCGCCCGCGCCCTCATTTCCGTCTCCGACAAGACCGGCATGGTCGACTTCGCGCGCGCGCTGTCTGGGCTCGGCATCGATCTCATCTCGACCGGTGGCACCCGCAAGGCGCTCGCCGATGCGGGGCTCAAGGTGATCGATGTCAGCGATCTCACCGGCTTTCCGGAAATGATGGACGGCCGGGTCAAGACGCTGCATCCGGCGGTGCATGGCGGCCTGCTCGCGATCCGCAACAATCCGCTGCATGTCGAAGCGATGCAGGCGCATCTGATCAAGCCGATCGATATTCTCGTGGTGAATCTTTATCCGTTCGAAGACACCGTCGCGCGCAAGGCCGATTTCGCGACCTGTATCGAAAACATCGACATCGGCGGCCCGGCCATGATCCGCGCCGCCGCCAAGAACAACGACGACGTCGCGGTGGTGGTCGATACGGGCGATTATGCGGCGCTGCTCGACGAGTTGATGCAACACAAAGGAATGACGACGCTGGCCTTGCGGCGAAGGCTCGCCGCCAAGGCCTATGCGCGCACTGCAGCCTATGATGCGGCGATTTCGAATTGGTTTGCCGGTGAGCTCGGCGAAATCGCCCCCAACTATCGCGCCTTCGGCGGCCGGCTGATCGAGAAGTTGCGCTACGGCGAGAACCCGCACCAGGCGGCAGCGTTCTATCGCACGCCGGACGACCGCTTCGGTGTGGCGACGGCGCAGCAGGCGCAGGGCAAGCAGCTCTCCTACAACAACATCAACGATACCGATGCGGCCTTCGAATGCGTCGCCGAATTCGATCCGGCGCGCACGGCGGCTTGCGCCATCATCAAGCACGCCAATCCGTGCGGCGTCGCAGAAGGCGAGACCTTGGTCGACGCCTATCGCAAGGCGCTCGCCTGCGACGCCACATCGGCTTTCGGCGGTATTGTCGCGCTCAATCGCAGGCTTGATGCCGAAGCCGCGCGCGCCATCACTGAAATCTTCACCGAAGTCATCATCGCGCCGGACGCGACCGAAGAGGCTATCGCCATTGTCGGCGCCAAAAAGAATTTGCGGCTTCTGCTTGCCGGCGGTCTGCCCGATCCGCGCGCATCGGGGCTCGCTGCGAAAACCGTCGCCGGCGGTTTACTGGTGCAGACGCGCGACAACGCTGTGGTCGACGATATGGACTTGCGCCCGGTGACAAAACGCGCGCCGACCAATGCCGAGCTGCGTGACCTGCGTTTCGCCTTTCGTATCGCCAAGCACGTCAAGTCGAACACCATCGTCTATGCCAAGGACCTGGCGACGGTCGGCATCGGCGCTGGTCAGATGAGCCGCGTCGATGCCGCCCGCATCGCCGCGCGCAAGGCGCAGGACGCCGCGAAGGAAGCCGGCCTCAAGGAGCCTGCGACCAAGGGCTCGGTGGTTGCGTCGGATGCGTTCTTTCCGTTTGCCGACGGTCTTCTCGTCGCCGTCGAAGCTGGCGCCACGGCGGTGATTCAGCCGGGTGGATCAATGCGCGACAACGAAGTGATCGAGGCGGCTGACGCCCACGGCATTGCCATGGTGCTGACCGGTACTCGGCATTTCCGGCACTAAAGCACGATCCCGAAAAGCATGCCCTTGGACGTGATCCGAGGGTGGACACCGGTTGTCGGAAAAGATCATGCTCAAACAAAAACCACGCGTCCGCAAAACGAAATGGCCGGGACAGACCCGGCCATAACGAAACACGTTCAAAAACGTTCTATCTAACCAGGATCAAACCGAAGCGGTGATCCACTGCTCGAGCTTCTGCTTCGGCGCGGCGCCGACCTGGCGCGAGGCGAGCTGGCCGTCCTTGAACAGCATCAGCGTCGGGATCGACATGATGCCGTATTTCGACGCAACACCGGGGTTCTCGTCGACATTGAGTTTGACGATCTTGACCTTGCCGTTGAGCGAATGGGAAATCTCTTCCAAAGCCGGTGCGATCATGCGACAGGGGCCGCACCATTCCGCCCAAAAATCCACAACTACCGGGCCGCTCGCCTTGAGCACGTCGGCTTCGAACGTGGCATCCGTGACTTTCTCGACCATGAAAAACCTCGTCTTTTTGGGGAATCGGCGACCCTGGGCTGATCAACGTAGGAACGGGGGTCTTAAGCGTCAAGACACCCTTCACTGGAGCGTGACAGGTTTAAGTTAGAACTTTGCAAAGGACTGCTTCGAGCGCCGCATCCATGGCTTTGGCGGGGACCTCGAGCAAAAGCGGCCCGCCGGTGAAAACGAGCGCCGCGCGTATGGTCTTGCCGGCATAGAGACGGCCGAGCACCGCGCGGTAAAGCGCAAGCTGGGTAACATAGTGCGGCGGCACGTCTTCGAGCGTCCGCGGCACGATACCGTCGGTTTTGTAATCGGCAATGAGGACGGTATCGCCGGCGAAGGACAGGCGATCCACCTGTCCGGCCACTTCAAGCGGCGCGGCGCCATCGCGCGGGACGTGGCCGATAATCGGCACTTCAGGACGGCTGCCTGGCGTGAAGATTTCGGCGAAGTCTTTGTTGTCGAGAACGGCCGACATTTGCCGCGCAATCTCGGCGCGCTCGGCCGGCGAGAAATCCTTGGCGGTGCGCGCGAGAAAACGTTCGATCGCATCCGCGCGCCGCTCCGGTGGGATGTCGGGCAAGGACTGCATCAGCCGATGCACGATACGCCCGCGCTCCATGGCCTTGCGGCGCGCGGTGGCAGAGGCGCCGGGCTGGGTGAAGCGTGCGATATCTTCGTCGAAGGCCACCGACGGCGAAAGCGGCCCGACGCGCGGCGTTTCAGGCGCGGCGCGTTGACGAAGCCAAGCCGGAACCTCCGGCCGATCCGGTCTTTGCAAGGCAGGAGCTGCTTCCCGCCGCTCGGCCACGGGATTAGTCCCGGTCCGGTAGCGCAAGACTTTGTCCTCGCCGTCGCTCTCCTCGACCAGGAACGGCTTGAGCGGCTCGCACACCAGATCGTACCAGCAGCCGTCCGGCCGCCGCTTGTCGCCTTGCGCGCCGCAGACGATCAGGCGATCGGCGGCGCGCGTCATCGCCACGTAGAGCAGACGCCGATATTCATCTGCAGCTTCGCGCTGTGCATCTTGCCGGGCTGCTGCCGCGGCCGGCGGATCGTCGGCCTTGCGGGTCACCCAGATCACAGCACTGCCGGGAAGCTCGAGCAGCCGCGGCGGCCGCGGACCGGCTGGCGGCGTCATCGTGTCGGCCAGAAAAACGATCGGCGCTTCGAGGCCCTTGGCGCCATGCACGGTCATTACCCGCACTTCGTCGCGGGCGATTTCCATATCGCGCTTCACCTCGGCGCGTGCCTCGCGCAGCCAGGCCATGAAGCCTTGCAGCGAAGGTGTCTCGCGCCGCTCGTATTCGATCGCGAGATTGAGAAATTCGTCGAGCGCGTCATTGGCCTCGGCGCCGAGCCGGGCGAGGAAATGCTGCCGCGCGCCATCGGCGCCGAGAATTTTTCCGTAGAACGCAAACGGCGTCTCGCGCCGCGCGGCCTCGGCGAATCTGTCCAGCTTGGCCTGCGCCGATGCCGCTACGAGTTCGCCTTCGGCCGCCTTGCGCTTGAGCGCCTCGCGCAGCGACAAGCGGCCACGGTCGTAGGCCACGGCAAAAAGATCATCGTCGGAGAAGCCGAACAGCGGGCTGCGCAGCACCGTCGCCAGCGCCAGATCGTCCTGCGGCAACAATAGCGCGTCGGCAAGCGCCATCAGATCCATCACCGCGATATGCTCGGTGAGAATGAGCCGGTCGGCGCCGGCAACCTCGACATGTTCGTTCTTGAGCGCGCGGATGACGGCTTCGAACAATTCGCCGCGTTGGCGCACCAGAACGAGAATGTCGCCATAACGCGCGGCGCGGCGATCGATGCCGACCGGCTCACCGCTCTCGACCATGCGCCGCACCACACGCGCGATGCGCTTGGCAAGTTTCACCCGCGGGCTGGTCTCGCTGACGGTGTCGAACGGCGCGTCCCAGCCTTCGATATCGGCGCGTTCGTCGGGCTCGGTCGGCTGCCAGATTTCGACTTGGCTCGGCGGCGCGTCCGGCAGCGCGATATGCGGCGGAAAACCATCGGTGTCGGACGAAACGCTTGCCGCGACGAGCTTGTCCTTGAACACTTCGTCGACAGCCGCGAGCACGCTCGCGCCGGAACGAAACGAATGCTTGAATTCCTTGAACACGAATTTGAGCCCACCGTGACTGTGCGCGCGCTCGAAGAAGCTCCGCATCTGCGCGAATTCGCGCGGCGCGGCGTTCTGGAACGAATAGATCGACTGCTTCTCGTCGCCGACCGCGAAAATCGTGCGGGTGCCGAGATGCACGCCGGCGCCGGCGGTGAATTCCGCCACCAATTGCCGGACGATCTGCCACTGCTTGTGGCTGGTATCCTGCGCCTCGTCGATCAGCAGATGGTCGATGCCGAGATCGAGCTTGTAATGCACCCAGGCGGCATCGACATTGCTCAGGAGTGCGAGCGTCTTGTCGATCAGGTCGTCGTAATCGACCAAGCCGCGCCGCTCTTTCTCGCTGTGATAGCGCGTCAAGACATCATAGGTCACGGTCAGCAGCGCAGCGGACCGGTCGCGGCAGGTGACGGCGCGCAGCCTTTGCAAGAGAGCGCCGACACGCTCTTGTTCTTCGATCAAACGTTCGGTCAGTCTCGGATCCTTGATGGCCTTGGTCGCAATGGATTTCCGCGGCGTGCGCTCGTTCGCGGTGAAAAAGATATCGAGATAAGTCTCGACGCGGTCGGCGCGCGGCAGCGCGGCGAGCTGATTGAAGCGTTCGGCCTGCTCGATGTCGGTCTTATTGCCCCGCGCCAAGGTGGCGGCGACCGCAGCCCATTCCGCGGGCGCAATAGCGGAATCCGCGAAAAACTCGTTCTCGACGCTGTCGCGGCTCGTCGTGGGCTCGATGCCGAGGGCGCGCGAAAGAGCCGCAATCGCGGGCGCAACGTCGCCTTCCCGCATCACCCAACGCGCGATCGTGTCACGCCGGCCGATGGCGGTGCGAATGACCTCGCGAAATGTCTGGTCTGCGGCGGCCGTCATCGCGACGGCGAGCGCGCAGCCGAGCGGGCTCTGCGGATTGCGCGCGCCGTCGAGCAGCACGTGCAGCGTGATCTGTTCGAGAAGCTGGGTCTGCTGCGCCTCGTCGAGCACCGTGAAACGGGCAGCGACATTGGCCTCGAACGGGAACTGATGCAGGAGCTGGGTGCAGAACGCGTGGATGGTCTGGACTTTCAGCCCGCCGGGCGTTTCCAGTGCGCGCGCGAACAGCCGCCGCGCCGCGGTGCGCTGGCGCGCGTCGCTTGCGATGCCGGAACCTTCGTGGATCGCCTTGTCGAGGGCCGTATCGTCAAGCGTGGTCCATGTCGCAAGCGTATCGAAGACGCGCTTGGCCATATTCGCCGCAGCCGCCTTGGTGAAAGTGATGCAGAGGATTTTTTCCGGCGCGACGCCGTCGAGCAGGAGGTTGATCACCCGCTGCGCCAGCACATGGGTCTTGCCTGAGCCGGCATTGGCGGCGACCCAGGCCGACGCGTCCGGCGCCGCGACCGCGCGCTGTAGCTCGCGCACTTGCGGCGGAATGTCGTCCGCGGTCCTCATTCGCTGCCTCCGAGATCGTCATCGCGGCCGGCCGACCATTCCTTCACCCGCGCCAGATGGTCGTAGTCGCCGTAATGCGTCGTCCACATCGGATGGACTAGCGAACGGTATGGCTCCTTGTCGCTGTCGAAGCGCTGGGCGAGCACGGTGAGCTTTTGCAGTGCCCGCTCGGCATGGCTGTCCGGCGTACCTTCCTTGAATTCCACTTCGACATATCTGCCCGGCGGCTCACCGCCTTTGAGCAACACGTAGGCGATCTCAGCGACCGAAGCTCCGCGCGGGATCGCCTCGAAGCCGCCGTGGCGCAGCATGGCGGCTTCGAGCGTGAGCTGCGGCGCAAGTCCGGTACGCACCTGCTTTTCGCTGCGCGCCGATCCGGTCTTGTAGTCGAGGATGACGTAGCGCCCGTCGGCATCGCGCTCGATGCGGTCGGCGACGCCGCGGAGCTTGAATGTGCCTTCCGCAAGCGGAATATGAATCTCGCCGCGAATTTCGGCCTCGATGGCGGCAATGGAAGGGCGGCGCGCGGCGTCCCAGCGCGCGAACCAATGCGCGATGCGGAGAAAGCGCGGCCACCAGAACGCGCGCGCTTCGGGAAAATCGTCGAGCGCTGAGAAATGCGGCTGGCCAAGCGCGATGATTTCCGCTGCCGGATCGGCGGGAAGGTTTTTGGCATAAAGCCTGGTGAAATCGCCGACGGCGGCATGAATGATCGTGCCGCGCTCGGCCGCACCGGGCGGAGTGTCGACGGCATCGAGCGGACGCAGACGCAGAATATGCTTAGCGTAGATCGTATAGGGATCGCGCAGCCAATGCTCGATCTCGGTGACCGAGAGCCCTTTGGGGCGTGCCGCGCGCGGCGGCAACGGCGCGGGCTGCGGCGCCGGCGTGACTTGTTCCGGCCGGTCCAGTTCGCGCGCCCAGGCCAGATAGGTTTGGCCGCGTGCGATGGCGGGTTGCCAGCGTTCGCCGGCCACGGCGGCGAGACGCTGGATGAAGCGCGACGATACCGTCGGCGTGCCGCCGATCTTTGCCGCATGGCTCAACATCACGTCGTGGCCGCCGAGGAGTTGTGCGAAATCGTGCGCGGACAATCCGATGCGGCGTTCCGGCAGATCGAGCCCAAGCGCAAGTCGCATCGGCCGGCTCAGCCAGGCATCGCTATTGCTCTCCGGCGGCCAGGCGCCTTCGACGAGCCCGCCGAGCACGACGCGGTCGCTTTCGATCAGGCGCGCTTCGAGAGGGCCGAGAATGCGCACGCGCAGGCCCGGCTGTAACCGCCGCCGCACGACACGGCCGGCAAGCGCCGCAATAAACAGTTCGACATAGTCTGCCTTGGCGACGGCGAGCTGCGCTGCGGCTTCGCTCGTTGCGATCTCGTCGAGCGCGTCGGCGAGACGAGTGCCGTCGGGACCGGACAAAGCCATCGCACTGCCATCTTGCGACGAGAGGGCCGCGAGGACGTCGCGATGGCGCCTGGCGAATTCGCTGAGCGGATAATGCTCCGAACGTTGCTGTTGGCCGATGTCTTCAAGCGGCTTGAGTGCGCCGGCGAGCCAGGCGGCAAGATCGGACGCCGCGTTCAATTCGGCATCGGTCAGCGCGGTGCGCGGATCCGAGGGATGCAAATCTTTTTTGGTCTTGCGGAAGGTGTGCAGCGCGCTCTCGAGCCCGGCGCCGCCGGCCCGCGGTCGCGGGCCGCGCAAGATTGCCCGCTCGAGCGCGGCAACGGCATTGTCCCTGTCGCGCAAAGGCGGGTGCGACAGCGGATGTTTGAGCAAAGCGAGTAACGGCACCGGCTCGAGCCCGCCGAGAGCCGTATCTGCGGCAAGCCGGGCGAATATGCCGGCGGGCGTATCGGCGAGCGCATCGCCGCCGGAATCTTCCGCCGCAATATTCCAGCGCGCCAGCGCATTCAGGACACGCCGGCCGAGTGCGCGGTCGGGCGTCACCAACGCTGCCGTCTTGCCGTCGTGCACCGCTTCACGCAAGGCAACCGCAATGGCGAGCGCTTCTTCCTCGGGATTGGCGGCTTCGATCACCGTGAGTGTCTTCATTGCTGTATCGGCATGCGCCGCGAAGGCCGCATCGGCCGATATTTGCCGCCACCTGTCGGTTGCCGCCGCCGGGCGCAGCGCTTCGGAAACGAGCCACTCGCGCCCATGCGGCGCGGCCAGCGCCACGACGTCGGCGCGGGTGATGCCGATGCGGGTCAGCAGCGCCTGCATGGCGAATTGCGGATGCGCCGGCGTCGGCGCGATATTTTTCTTGTCGTCGCCCGCGATCGACGTCCATGCGTCGTCGTCGAGATCGGTATCGAGGCCGGGCAGCACGACGGCGCCGTGCGGCAGATGCGCGATCGTTGCGATCAATTCCGCCGTTGCCGGGATCGATCCGGTCGAGCCAGCGGCGATCACCAGCCCATCGGTCTTGTGCGCCAGCCGCGCCGCTTCGGCCTTGATCAGCCGGTCGCGCCGTTCGGCGGGCTCGATGCAATTGCGCTCGCGCAAGACGTCCGGCCAGTTTTTGTGTGCGATCTGTAGGAAACGCAGCGTGAGCTGCCAATAAATATCGAACTTGTCCGGGACGAGCTCGCCAAGCCGGTCCCACGATACGTTGCGCGTCGTCATGTCGTCGATCAGGCGCGCCAGATCGTCGGCGAGTGCACAGGCCGAGGCCGGCGTTTGCGCGACGAGCGGCGTGCCGCTTGTGCCATGCAATTCGGGCGACTGCGCCCATTTGGCGATGAGTTGCGTCAGCAGGAGCCGCCGCTCCAGGCCGCCGAGTGCTTCGGGCAGGCTGAGCGCCTCGGCTGCGATATCGCCCGCTGCGGCTTCGGCAAAGGCGATCTCGTCTTCATCGATATCGCCGATCGGAATAATGCGCGGCAGGAGCGCGGCATCGAAAGCTTGAAGGAACGCACCCCGCATCAGCCGGCACGCGCGCCGTGTCGGCAAATAAAGCGTCGCCGACGCCAAGACCAGCGGATCGTCGGCAATGGCTGTGCCGAACGTGCCGTTCCTCAACGCCTCGATCAGCGTCGGCAAAAACGGCGCCGACGCCGGAATGGTGAAAACGCGCGGGTTCATGTCGATGATCGGTTCACGGCACGTCGTCATTCCCACGCCAATGGGAATCCATAGCCACCATCAAAGCAAATTTGGTTCGACCTGTGACTATAGGGCCCCTTGCGGGACGACGTTATGCGGGCTCTAGCAGATTCTAGTCCGCCGTCGCCAGCGCCGCATCGGCCGCGGCGACCGCCTCGGGCGTGCCGACATGCATCCACACGCCCTCAAGCCGCATGCCGAACAGCCGTCCATTCTCCCCCGCGCGGTCGAACAGCGGCGTCAGCGGAAACGCGCCTTTTGGCATGTCGGCGAACAGCGACGGCGAGAGAATAGCCGAGCCTGCATAGATGAACGGCGCCACTTCGCGCTCGGTGCGGCGCTGGAGCCGGCCGTCGGGCAGCATCATATAGTCGCCGCGTCCGGAATAACCGATGCTGCCGGTGGTCGGTGCCAGCAACAACAGCGCATCCATGGTGTTCGGATCGAAGGCTTCGCCAAGCCGCGTGAAATTCGGCCGCACGCCGTCGAGCCAGAGGGTGTCGGAATTGACCAGAAAGAACGGCGCGCCGCCAAGCTGCGGCAGCGCCTTGGCGATGCCGCCGCCGGTGCCGAGCAGTTCCGAGCGTTCGTCAGAAATGACGATATGCGGTTGCCGGCGCGGCGCGAGATGTTTTTCCAGAGCATCCGCGAGATGATGCACGTTGACGACGGCGGTTTCGACGCCGGCTTCGGCCAGCCGGTCGAGCCCGTAATCGATCAGCGATTTGCCGCCGACGGCGACCAGCGGTTTTGGGATCTGGCCGTTATAGGGCCGCATCCGCGTCCCCAGCCCTGCGGCCAAGATCATCGCGCTTTTCGGCATCATCGCTGTGTCGAGCCCAGCCAATGCGGTGCGAGTCGCAGCATCATAACCCATCCGGTGGCGGGACATTGGCCGTATACCAGTCCTTGAGGAAGGTGAGGGCGGGGTGCGCAAGCGAACGCTGCAAATAGTTCCATAGGCGGGGCATGTGACGCAGATATTGCGGCTTGCCGTCGCGCCGGTCGAGTCGCGCGAAGATGCCGAGAATCTTGGTCGCGCGCTGCGCCGCCAAGGTCGCATAGAGCCGCATGAAGCTTGCGGTATCGAATTCCTGGTTGCGCGCGCACTGGTTCTGACGCGCACGGACATATTGGCCGAGCAGGCTCATTTCCAAGTTTTCCGGCACATCGACGCGGGCGTCTTGCAGCAGCGAGGCGACGTCGTAAGCGGCGGGGCCGATCAGCGCGTCCTGAAAATCGAGCACGCCGATTCGTGCAATGTCGTCGCGCTCTGACAGCCAGAGCAGATTGGGCGAATGGTAGTCGCGCAGCACCCAGGTCGGCTGCGCCTCGAGCGCGGGCGCCAGCGCCTTGCTCCACAACGCGACGAATTCCTTGCGCGCGGCGGCTTTGCCTCCAACTTCGGCTTTACCTTCAACGCCGGTCTTGACCAGATACCAGTCGAGCAGCAGCTCGGCCTCGATGAGAAAGGCGGCCATGTCGTAGCGCGGAATGCGATAGTCGAGATGCGGCGCCACCACAAGCGTGTCCGGCAGTCGCCGTCCGTGCAGCGCGGCGAGAAGATCGACGGCCGCGGCGTAGCGTGCCGCGATCGGCGCCGGCGGATCGCCGGTGACGATACGATCCTCGCCGAGATCTTCCATGACGAGGAGGCCGTGATCGAGATCGGCATGCAGGATCGCGGGCGCCGAGAGCCGCTGCTCGCGCAGCGCTGCCGACAACGCGACATAGGGCACGATGTCCTCGGCGAGGTGCGCGATAGCGCTGTAAGGCTTGCCGTCGCGCACCGGCGGACCGTCGGGCCGGCGCGGCGCATTCATCAGGATCGCCGCCTCGCCGCTATTGTTGAGACGCTCGAAAATGCGCGTCGAGGCGTCGCCCTGCATCCGTATCCGTTGCGCGCCGCTGAAGCCGGATTCGTCGAGGAAAGAGCGCACCATGGCGATGCGTTCGGTGCGTGCAGCAAAACTGCCATAGCCGACATAGCGGACATTGCGCACATCAGGACCGAGCTGCGGGGCAAGCGTGAAGGTGATGTCGAGACGATCCTGCGGCAGGAATCCGGCGGCGCGATCCGGCCATTCCATGAGCACGACCGTGCCTTCGGGCAGATCGTCAAAGCCGAGCTCGGCAAGCTCGGCCGCGCCGGAGAGCCGGTAGAGGTCGGCGTGAACCAGTGGAAAGCGCGGCAGATCGTAGTTCTGGATCAAAGTGAAGGTCGGGCTCGGCACCTCGATGGTCTCGTCGCCGGCGAGGTAGCGGATCAGCGCCCGGGCAAAGGTCGTCTTGCCGGCGCCGAGATCGCCGGACAGCGTCACCAGGTCGCCCGGCTCGAGCGCGGTCGCAATGTCGGCCATGAACCGCCATGTCGCCTGCTCGTTCGGTAATGTCGCGTTGAAGCTTGCGCCACCCCGGGTGGTCAGCAACATGCGGCGCTCCGCGTTAGAATTGTGGGTCTTGTGCATGGCCTTGCCGGAAAACCGGTGCCCGCTTTTCCGGGGCATGCATCAAGATGTCTGGTCTGAACATGGCTTTTTTTGCCGGCAGCGGCTACTCGGCCGCTGTGAGCGCGGCGGTTGTGCTGAGCGGGAACGTACAGGTCACCGTGGTGCCGTGCCCGACCTCGGACGCGATCGCGACCGTGCCGCCGTGCAATTCGACAAAGGAGCGCACCAGCGACAGGCCGATGCCGGGCCCGCGATGCGTGGAGCCGAGCGAATGCGTCTCGAACCAGTCGAAAACCTTCTCCAGCACGTCCGGCGGAATTCCGGGGCCCTGATCGGTGACCGAAAAGACGATGGCGTCGGGCCGGCGCTCGGCGCGCAGCGCGATGTGGCCGCCGCCAGGGGAAAAGCTTGCGGCATTGGCGAGGAGGTTGAAGAGAACCTGCCGCACGCGGAGCTTGTCGGCAATGAAGCTGCCGACGCCTTCGGCGGCGGCAATGTCCAGCGTGAGGCCGGAACTGACCAGCCGGTCCTGCACGCCCTCGGCCGCTGCCGCCATGGTCTCGCGGATATCGACCGGGCCGAGATTGAGCTGCATACGGCCGGCGTCGATGGTGGCGAGGTCGAGAATATTGTTGATCAGCGCCAACAGCGTGTTCGTAGACACCGTGATGTAGTCGAGATATTCGCGCTGCTTGCGTTCCAGCGGACCGGTCGCCGGGTCGCCGAGCAGATGCACGAAGCCGATGATATTGGTGAGCGGAGAACGCAACTCGTAGGACACGTGGTGAACGAAATCGATCTTGATCTTGTCGGCGTCTTCGAGCGCCTCGTTGCGCTCGCGCAAAGCGCGCTCGACATTAACGGACGCGGTGACGTCATGGAACGTCACCAATGTGGCGCCATCGGGGAGCGGCACCGTCGTGGAATCGACAGCCGTGCCGTCGCGGCGTTCGAGCCGTCCCCGGGTCGCTTCGCGACTGTCCATCGCGGTTACGACCTCCCGCAAGGCGCGCCAGGCCGGCGCATCGCCATGCAGCGGCCGGCATAAAGTCGTGATCCGCTCGATATGCGGCCGGTCGGCGAGATCGTGGGGTTCCAGATTCCACACGCTGACGAAGGCGGCGTTGTGGAGACGCAGCCGGCCGTCGCTGCCGAACACGGCGACGCCTTCGGCCAAATTATCGAGCGTTTCGCCCTGGACTCGGATCAGTTCCTGGAAGCGGCGTTCGAGATCGAGCCGCTCGGTGACATCGTGGAACAGATAAGTGAGGCCGCCGTCCGGATTGGGCGTGGTGACGACGCGCAAGGTGCGGCCGCCCGGCAGATGCCAGGTATGTTCGGTGCCTTCGACGGCGCGATAGGCTTCGTGCAGTTGCGCCTTCCACTGCCGGAAATCCTGCTGCTCGGGCAATTTGCGCGCGGCGCGCAGCATTTCGATCACCGCGGAATCGGTCGGTCCCTGGTCGAGAAAGGCGGCATCGAGGTCCCACAATGCGCGATAGGCGGCATTGTAGAAGGTCAGCCGATGATCCGGACCGAACATGGCGACGCCGGCCGGAAGCTGGTCGAGCGTGCGGCGATGCGCATCGATCAGATGATCGCGCGCGATGCGCATCGCTTCGGCTTCCGTCGCGTCGATGGCGATGCCGGTCGAGCCGCTGCCGGTGATGATGTCGAGCACGTCGAAGGTGCGCCGCGTGCCGGCGGCGACAGCGCGCAGTCGGCCGGCATAGGCCGTGCCGTTCATATGGGACTGCGCGATGCTGGCGCGCGCCGCGCTGTCGAGCAATTCGGCGCGATGGGTCGCGGCGTCGGCGGCGTTCTTGGCGTCGACGGCGCGGGCATAGGCGGAATTGACGAAGATCAGCTGTCCGTCGGTGTCGCGCGCCCAGACCGGCGACGGCAGGGCTTCGATCAACGCGCGCAGCGGCATGACTTCGGCGGACAATTTGTCGTGGCGGGTGGCAAGTTCCACCAGATCGCGATTGGTGCCGCTGGCATTTTTCAACCGCAGCACGGCGCGGCCGCCGATGGCGCGGCCGAGCGCCTCGACCGGCTGGCCAAAGCGCGTAGTCAGCGGCACCGAAAACGGCTCGCCGCGGCTGCGCAAGGCGTCGACGGCGCGTTCCATGGCGCTGGCTTTGGCGGCGTCAAGCCAGGAGCCGAAAGCCAGCACCTGATGCGGCATCGCGACGCCGACGGCGCCGGGATCGCCGTCGATTTTCGGCTCGTCGGCGCCCGCGGGCCAGACCACCACGACTTGCGGCTCCGAGCGCATCAGCGCATTGGCGCGATCGACCTCGTCGCGCAGCGCCGCGATTTCCTTGCGCAGCCGTCGCTCGAGCCGCGCCGCGCGCGCCCAGCTGCGTACCAGCATGATCGCGGATACGACGGCAAACAGCACCACGCCGCAGACCACGGTGATGGAGGCAATCTGATGCTGGTCGATGCTCGACTGTGCGGTCAAAACCAGCGCGCGCAACACCTGCATCGGCTGTTGCATCGGCTGTTCGGCAGCGCCGGCGCTCGCCGGCGCGAATACGCAAATAGCCGCAAGGAATCGGCCTATTCCTTGCGCGCGCCGCCGATGCCGCGTACTGCGGCTCCCCCGGATCGTGTCCGGCATGCCCCTTCGCCTCTGCTGGCTGGCACCCGCGATACCGCCAGTGATCCGTCGCGGGGCGACCCCGCGAATCGGACGACTTTACTCTCAAGCGGAATCGCGCCGTAAGAGTCCAGATCGTGAACGCGGGTGTGGTTCGGCGGGTTCAATTGCCGAAGGCAGCTTTAGCATCCGGCTTGAGCGCCAGGGCATCGTGCGCCAGGTCTTCGAGACTGATCCGCGCCAAGGCGATACCGAATTCCTGTTCCGCGCTGGCCATGGCCGGCAGCACGACCTTGGTCAGAAGATCGGACCCGGCATGCGATACCTCGGCGTCCTCGACGGTGCCCGCCGCGCGCAAAATATCGTTGGCGGTCACGCGCCCTCGATCGCGTGCAAGCTCGTAACCGCCGCGCGGGCCGCGGATGCCTTTTAATATTCCGTAGCGCACCAGCGCTTGCAGCACAGGTTCAAGATGCCGCGGTGGCAAGCCGTGACGCGCGGCGAGTGCTTTTGCGGAGACCGGGTAGCCCTGCGCTTGTATTGCCACGTCGATAACTGCAGCAATCGCGAGGACTCCTTTGCGGGGGAGCAGAGGCATGCGGGGGAAAACGTGGCGTCACGTAAAATCATTCGGTCTGATGGTGCTATATTACGCCGCGCATTTGGTCCAGTTGAACTTCGCTTTAGTCGTGCTTGTCGACAATATTCGTTACGATTCCAGTCGAGCCAAATCCGCCAACGCTTCGCTCGGTCGAATCTAGACTTGCGGATTCAACAAGTTTTACATGTGATATCGGCGCGATTACTAGCTGCGCAATCCGCATTCCGCGATTTATGACAAAGGCCTCCGAACCGAGATTCACAAGAATGATTTGTATTTCCCCGCGATAATCGGCGTCGATTGTGCCCGGTGAGTTCAAGACCGTGACGCCATAGCGCAAAGCCAACCCCGAACGCGGCCGCACCTGCGCCTCGTAACCCGCCGGCAACGCAATCGCGACGCCGGTGGGAATCAAGGCCCGCGCGCCGGACGCGATTTGGATCGGCGCATCGGCGGTCACCGCGGCAACAAGATCGAGGCCTGCGGCCAGCGCGCTTTGATAGGCCGGCAGCGGCAAGTCGGCGCCGTGCGGCAGGCGCACGATGCGTAGGTCGACACTCACGATCTGCTTCCCGCAACCGGCTTGCCAAGCTCTTCGGCGATCCGTTCCACCAGCCGATGCGCGACGTCGTCCTTGGATTGCGGCGGCCAGTCTTCGACGCCGCCCGACGAGATCAGATGAATCGTATTGGCGTCGCCGCCCATGATGCCGGTCTCGGGCGAAACATCATTGGCGAGGATCCAGTCGCAGCCCTTCTTGGCGAGCTTGGCTTTGGCATTGGCGATCACGTCATCCGTCTCCGCGGCAAAACCGATGACGAGCCGCGGCCGGCCGGTTTTGCGGTGCGCGACGGTCGACAGAATATCCGGGTTTTCGACGAGCTTGAGCGTCGGCGTCTCGCCTTGCTGCTTCTTGATCTTGCTGCCGCTCGGCCGGTCGGTGCGCCAGTCGGCAACCGCGGCGGCGAAGATCGCAATATCAGCCGGCAGCGCCCGTTCAACGGCTTCGAGCATCTGCCGGGCGGTTTCGATCTTGATCACGGTAAGCCCCGGCGGATCGGGCAGGTTAACCGGGCCGCTGATCAGCACAACGTCGGCGCCGGCTGCCGCCGCCGCTGCCGCGATGGCATGACCTTGCTTGCCTGAGGAGCGGTTGGCGATGAAGCGCACCGGGTCGATCGGCTCGCTGGTCGGGCCGGAGGTGACGACGACGCGCCTGCCGGTCAGCGGTCCTGGGCCATCTAACAGGCTATGCAGCAAAGGTTCAGCCACGGCGACGATTTCGAGTGGCTCGGCCATGCGGCCGGTGCCGGCTTCGCCGTGCTCGGCCATCTCGCCGGCATTGGGACCGACGACGCGGACGCCGTCGGCGGTAAGCTGCGCCAAATTGCGTTGGGTCGCGGTGGCGGCCCACATATGCGGATTCATCGCCGGTGCGATCAGGATCGGCTTGTCGGTGGCAAGAAGCACGGCGGTTGCGAGATCGTCGGCATGACCGCCCGCCATTTTCGCCATCAGGTCGGCCGTCGCCGGCGCGACGATGATGAGATCGGTATCGCGGGCGAGACGAATATGGCCGACATCGAATTCGCTCTTTGGATCGAACAGGTCGGTGTGAACGTGTTCGCCGGTGAGCGCGCCGGCAGCGAGCGGCGTGATGAAATGCTGCGCGGCGGCGGTGAGAATGCAGCGCACGTCAATCTTGTGGTCGTGCAGGCGGCGAATGAGATCGAGCGATTTGTAGGCGGCAATGCCGCCGCCGATGATGAGAAGCACGCGGGGATGTTCGGCCGCCGTGGCCTCTGATCGCTGCGGCGCGTGTTGCGCACCGGCAGCTGGCCGCAAGGGCAGCGGCGCGCCGGCCGGCCTCTGCCGTGCGGGCTCTTCGGGCGGATTGGGCGGGTTGATGAGGCTCAGCGCCTCGCGCGCGGTCTCGGCCGCCGCCTGCCGCAGAATGACCCGGACCTCGTCCTCCATCGACCGGCCGTGGCGCGCGGCGCGCAGCCGCAGCAGCCGTTTCAGCTTGTCATCGAGCTGGCGGACGGTGAGACTCGCCATCGCCCATCCTCACGCTATCTGGCCGGTATTCGCCAATCTAGCATGGGGATGATTGCATTGCAATCAATGCAATCACAAATGCCTGAGCACGATCAGCACCAGCAGCGCGGCGATGACCCACAGGGCCACCGCTGTCCAATGGCTGCGGCGGCGCTCGGTCTTGTCGATTTCGGCGAGCGTCTGCGGCGACAAGATCAGGCCGTCGCGGGTCATCGTGTCGAGCTGGTCGAGCACACGGGCACCGCGCGCGAGCAGTCCCGGTGCATTGCCGACGAAGCGTCCGATATCGGCGGCGCCCTGCGCGGCGCTTTCGAGGCGGCCGGCGGGCCCGAGATTGCGCGTCATCCATTCGCGGACCACGGGTTCGGCCGTGGTCCACATATCGAGCTTGGGATCGAGCGAGCGCGCCACGCCCTCGACCACCACCATGGTCTTTTGCAGCAACAGCAATTCCGGCCGTGTGCGCATGTCGAACAGGCCGGTCACTTCGAACAGCAGCGTCAGGAGTTTCGCCATGGAAATATCTTCGGCGGTGCGATTGTGGATCGGCTCGCCGATGGCGCGGATCGCCTGCGCGAAATCCTCGATCGAATGATGCGGCGGCACATAGCCGGCTTCGAAATGGACTTCCGCCGTCCGGTAGTAATCGCGGGTGATGAAGCCGTGCAGGATTTCAGCCAGGAACAGCCGCTCCTTGGCTCCGAGCCGGCCCATAATGCCGAAATCGACTGCGACCAGACGGCCGTCGTCGTCGACGAACAGATTGCCGGGATGCATGTCGGCGTGAAAGAAGCCGTCACGCAGCGCATGGCGTAAGAAACTCTGGATCAGGCTGCGGCCGAGTTTCGGCAGATCGAAGCCTTTGGCTTGGAGCCGCGCGCGGTCGCTCAACGGAATGCCGTCGATCCATTCCAAGGTCAGCACTTCCTTGGTGGTGCGGTCCCAGTCGATCGCCGGCACGCGGAAGTCCGGATCGTCCTTGGTGTTCTCGGCCATTTCCGAAAGCGCGGCGGCTTCGAGCCGAAAATCCATTTCGACCATGACCGAGCGGCGCAGGGTCTCGACGGTTTCGATCAGCCGCAACCGCCGCGCCTCGGCCGAGAGGCGCTCGGCGCGCTCCGCCGCATAGGCAAAAGCGGTGAGATCGGAGTGAAAACGCTGCTCGATGCCGGGCCGCAGCACTTTGACGGCGACCGCGCGGGGCTCGTCCGCGGTCGCCACCGTCGCTTTGTGCACCTGGGCGATCGAGGCTGCGGCAATCGAAGGGCCGAAGCTTGCATAGACCGCGGCGACCGGCTTTTCGAAGGAAGCCGCCACCGCGGCTTCGGCTTCTGCCTGCGGAAACGGCGGCATCTGGTCCTGCAGCCGTTCGAGATCGGCAGCGAGTGCCGCGCCGACGACGTCCGGCCGCGTCGCCAAAAACTGCCCGAGCTTCACATAGCTCGGTCCGAGCTGGGCCAGCGCCGTCGACAGCCGCGCTTCGGACGCGTCGCTCGACGGCCGCTCGAACAGTCGCGCCATCCGATAGAACGGACGCGCCGGCACCGGCACCATGGCGGGATCGATGACGCCGAGAACGCCTTCGCGGGCGAACACGAAGCCGGCGCGGGCAAGGCGGAAAGAATGCGCGACGCCGGAAATCACAAACGCCAGCCGGAATGAAGCGTGACGATGCCGCCGGTCATCGGCTGGATCGAAATGCGGGCAAAGCCGGCGTTCCGCATCATGGCGGCAAAGGCCTGCGGTTTCGGAAAGCGACGGATCGATTCGACGAGATAGCGATAGGAGTCGGCGTCGCCCGTCACCATGCGGCCGAGATGCGGAATGACATTGAAGGAATAGAGATCATAGAGCCGGTCAAAGCCCGGCACATCGACCACGGAGAATTCGAGACAAAAGAAGCGTCCGCCGATCCTGAGCACACGAAAAGCTTCCGCCAGCGCCTGTTCGATGCGCGGCACATTGCGGATGCCGAAGGCGATGGTGGTGGAATCGAAGCTGCGGTCGGCAAAGGGCAGCGCTTCGGCATTGGCCTCGGCGAAGGTGATCGCATCGTCGCGCGCCTGCGCATCGACGCGGGCGCGGCCGACATCAAGCATCTCCGCATTGATGTCGCTGACGACGGCGCGGGTGTCGGGACCGCCGCTCGCGACCACGCGCAAGGCGACGTCGCCGGTACCGCCGGCGATATCGAGCAGCGCGAACGGGCGGTTCTTCGGCGGATTGACGGCGGCGACCAGCGCGTCCTTCCAGGCCCGATGCAGCCCAAGCGACATCAGGTCGTTCATCAGGTCGTAGCGGTGTGCGACGCTGTGAAAGACGCCGTCGACGAGATCCTGCTTCTCGCCCAAGGGCACGCGTTGGAAGCCGAAATCGGCTTGCTGTTGGTCGTGGTCTGCCATCACTCTACCTTGCTCTTGAACCATAGCGCGACGCCAACTGAGACGCTATGTGTTTGAAAATTAACCTTGTTGTTGCCATCGCCCGCCGGATTGAGCAATGCCTGAACTTCCCGAAGTCGAAACCGTGCGCCGCGGCCTCGAAGCTGCCATGCAGGGCGAGCGCTTCGTCAAGGTCGACGTGCGACGCGGCGACCTGCGCTGGCCGCTGCCGAAGGATTTCGCGCAGCGCCTGAAAGGCAAGACCGTGACCGGGCTCGGCCGGCGCGCCAAATATCTGTTGGCCGATCTGTCATCAGGCGACGTGCTCCTCATGCATCTCGGCATGTCAGGCTCGTTTCGTGTCGCCCAAGAGGTCGTCCAGGAGAACGGCAAGCAACTCGGCCGCTACTATCGCGAGCGCGCCAAAGCCGCGGCGCACGATCACATCATCTTTCATATGTCGTCCGGCGCCAGTGTGACTTTCAACGATCCGCGCCGCTTCGGCTCGATGAAGCTGGTCGCCCGCGACAGGCTTGATGCCGAGCCGCTGCTGAAAGGGCTTGGCCCCGAGCCGCTCGGCAATGAATTCGACGCCGCCATGCTGGCGCGCGCCTGCTACGGCAAGAAGACAAGCCTCAAGGCAGCGCTGCTCGACCAGCGGATCGTCGCCGGACTGGGCAATATCTATGTCTGCGAGGCGCTTTACCGCGCGCATCTTTCACCAAAGCGGACGGCCTCGACCATCGCCGATAGAAGCGGCGCGCCGAACGAACGCGCGGCGCGGCTGGTCGAGGCCATCAAGGCGGTGCTGCAGGATGCGATCAAGGCCGGCGGCTCGTCGTTGCGCGATCACAGAACGACCGACGGCGAACTCGGCATGTTCCAGCATAACTTCCAGGTCTACGATCGCGAGGGCGAGCCGTGCCGGATGCCGGGCTGCAATGGCACCGTCAAACGCATCGTGCAGAACGGCCGCTCGACCTTCTATTGTCCGTCATGTCAAAAATGAGCCGGGAGACCGCCAATGAGCAGCGATAACATCATTGTCGAAACGCACGACAAAGTCGGACTGATCCGGCTCAACCGGCCGCAGGCGCTCAATGCGCTCAATCGGGCGCTGATGCGTGAGCTCGCGCTTGCCGTGGATAAATTCGAGGCCGACAACGGGATCGCCTGCATGGTCATCACCGGTTCGGACAAGGCTTTTGCAGCGGGCGCCGACATCAAGGAAATGGTGGACAAGCAGTTCATCGACGTCTTCCTCGACGATTTCTGCGCCGACTGGCATCGCGTGGCGCAGGCGCGCAAGCCCGTCATCGCCGCAGTGGCTGGTTTCGCACTCGGCGGTGGCTGCGAGCTCGCCATGCAATGCGATCTGATCATTGCCGCCGACAATGCCAAATTCGGCCAGCCGGAAATCAAGCTCGGCATCATTCCCGGCATCGGCGGCACGCAGCGCCTGACCCATGCTGTCGGCAAGGCGAAAGCCATGGACCTGATCCTGACCGGCCGCATGATGGACGCGACCGAGGCCGAGCGCGCCGGCCTCGTCGCCCGCATTGTGCCGCTGCAAAGTCTTGTCGAGGAAGCGATGAAAGTGGCTGCGACCATCGCCGGCATGTCGCTGCCGTCGGTGCTGGCGGCAAAAGAAGCCGTCAATTGCGCGCTAGAGACGTCGCTTGCCGAAGGCATCCGCTTCGAGCGGCGCATTTTCCACTCGCTGTTCGCGACGGCGGATCAGAAAGAGGGCATGCACGCTTTCGTCGAGAAGCGTCCGCCGAAATTTCAGAACAAATAACTACTGCAAAGACGCGCTTGCGTCACTTCCGCACACAAATCACGCGCAGGACCGATTGCGCAGTCGCGTCGTGGCCGACACTGACGGTGATACCCTGTGCCTGAAGAAAAGCCCGCACGGCGGCAGCCGACACCAGGCCGGCGAGCGGCGCCGCAGCGCCGCCGGCAACGACGGGTGCCGTCATGGTCACCATACCGGCGAACCGACCTTGTGCATCGATCGCCGCCGCGCCGGCATAACCGCGCTTTGGCATGGGATTAAGCCCCTGATCGCTCCGCTGCGCGATCGACCCCGTCACTTGGATGTCGCCGCTTTCGCCGAGCGGATCGGCGACGCCTAACAGCGTCAGCGCATTTGTCGCGGCAGGCTCTTCGGCGAACGTCAGCGGCACCAGCCCGCGCGCGCCGTAGAGCCGTAACAGCGCAAGATCATTGGCGGCGTCGGCCGCGATGCGAACGGCATGACCATAGCCCGCAATGGTGATCGACCGGCATTCGTCCGTCGCCTGCGCGCTCGCGACAAGATCGCCGGCCGGGGTCACAACGATGGCGCTGCCATATTCGACGCCGCGTTTCCGACCGGCGACCGGCGTAGCCGCCGGATCGGGGAAGCCGTCGAAAGTATCGGCAACCGCAATGGCGACCGGCGCCATGGTGCCTTCGGTCGCCTGATCGTAGAGGATGGTCACGCCGCGCACTTCGCTGCCGCTCGACTGCACCCGCTCGACGAATTTCTTCAGGCCCTGTTGGCCGGTGATGACGAAGGAATTGGGCTCGAGATTGCTGGAGCCGATTTCACGCCGTGCCACGCGCTTGTCCTGATCGAACAAAGCCGGCAACGAGGCCTCGTGCAGGCGGAAGGTCTCGATCACCACTTGGCCGCCGGCGGAGGCCCAGCGGCTGCCGGTGCGCATCGCACTCGTCTTCGGCACAAGTTTTTCCGGTACGCCAAGCCGCGCACCAGTCGTGGTGTCATCGATCAGCCGCCATCCCACGGCGGCTTGCTTGGCCTTCACCGCGTCGGCAAGCGCGGCACGTTCCTGGTCGGTCAGAGTGCCGGTGTCCTTGCCGTTATTGCGCCGCTGGAAGGCTTTGATCTGATCGATCAGATGCGCGTTGATTTCCTCGGCGCCCATTTCGCCATAGTTAAAGAGCCAGACTATATCGGCCTGGATAGCGAGCCGCTGCGCTTCGGGGACGCCGGTTTCGACGCCGGGTGGCGCGGCGTTGTGGGTATTGGCACCGCTGTCGGCTTTGGCGCCCCCTTTGGGATGCGCGGCAGCATGCGCAGCTTTGGCGGGCTTGGCGTCTGCCTGCGACACACAAGCCAATGCGCCCGCCAGCAACAAACAGACAGCAATCCTCGTCACCCGCACTGTCATCGCACCACCCACCCCCTCAAACCTAGCCGAAGGAGGAACGAAGTCCAATCTGACAGGGCCGGTCGCCGGACCGCGGATTGCGACCTATATTGTCGGTATGCTGACGGCTGATGAACTTGAACGTTACGCGCGCCACATCGTGCTGCGCGAAGTGGGCGGCCCGGGCCAGGCCGCGCTCGGCCGTGCCCGGGTGCTGGTCATCGGCGCCGGTGGGTTGGGCGCGCCGGCGCTGCTCTATCTTGCCGCCGCCGGGGTCGGCACGCTCGGCGTCGTCGACGATGACGTCGTGGCGCTGTCGAATTTGCAGCGGCAGGTCATTCACGGCACACCCGAGATCGGCGCGCCAAAAACCGAAAGCGCGGCAGCGACCATCCACCGCCTCAATCCGCATGTCGCTGTAGAGCAGCACGGCGTCAGGCTGACCGCGCACAACGCGCTCGACCTGATCAAAGGTTACGACATCGTCGCCGACGGTTCGGATAATTTCGCCACCCGCTATCTGGTGGCGGACGCCTGTTATTTTGCCAAGAAACCGCTGGTGACAGCCGCGCTCGGCGTGTTTGACGGCACGCTCACCACCATTCGCGCGCACGGGCGCGGCGATGACGGCAAGCCCAACCCGACCTATCGCTGTCTGTTTCCGGAGCCGCCGCCGCCGGGCACGGTGCCGGCTTGCGCGGAAGCCGGCATTCTTGGCGCGCTGGCCGGCGTCATCGGTTCGATGATGGCGCTCGAAGTGATCCGCGAGATCGTCGGCTTCGGCGAGAATCTGGTCGGGCGTCTGGTCATGGTTGACGCGCGCGCCATGCGCTTTGAAACCTTGCGCTATGGCTGGGATCCGGAGAATCCGCTGTCGGGCGAGCGACCGACGATCCGCGATCTTTCGATCCACAAGCCGTAACCGCCGAGTGCGGTTACTTGCTGCGGATTATTTGCTCCGGATTACTTGCTCCGGATTACTTGCTCCATGTGGCCATGATGGTCGAGCCTTTGAGCACCGACCATTTGTTGTCGCCGGCGCTGGTGACAGTAAAGCAATTGGCGCCCGCGTTCTTCCAGGTGGTGCAAAAACCATCTTTCGACAATTTCCAGGTGCCTTCGCCCCTGCCGCCGCCGCCGCCGGCGGGCGCGCGCGTCATCTTGCCGTCGGGCGTGAACGTCATCTTGAATTTGACGTTGGAATTGGTCGCCGCGATAAACGGCTGGCCGGTGAAGAATGTCGACTGAATGTCGTTGGGTGCAAGCTTGGTCGCGGCCGGCGCCGCAAAGGTCGGCGTGATAACGGCCGGCGCGATGAGGGCCAGCGAAACGGCACTCCCTAAAACAGCGGCTATCCGACCATGCATTGCGCTTCCCCCAAAACTCATGATTCGCTTTTAAGCGTCTATGATATGTCAGCGCGCCTGCCGATGATACGTACTGTTGGGCCGCATGTCGGTCGCCGACGCCACGCGGTTCGACATATTGAAGAAGCTGGTCACGGCCGCGATGTCCCAGATGTCGCGCTCCTTGAAACCGGCACGGCGCAAGCGTTCGCGATCTTCCTCTTCGACCAGCCACGGTTCGGCGGTAAGTTTGACGGCGAAATCGAGCATCGCCCGTTCGCGCTTGGACAGGCGGGCGGCGCGATAGTTCATCACCATCAGTTCGCCGAGCGGCGGATCGCCCGACAGTTCGCGCACCGCGGAACCGTGGGCGACCAGGCAATAATAGCAGCGGTTGTGTGCCGACACCGCGACGGCGATCATCTCGCGTTCGAGCTTGCTCAGGCCGGACGGCGCCAGCATCAAATCGTTGTACATGGCGACAAAGGCGCCAAGCTTCGCCATGTCGAAAGTATAAGCCTTGAGCACATTCGGCACGAAGCCGAGCTTTTCCTCACATTTGGCGAAATAGGCCGCCATATGCGGTGTGAGCGGCTCAGCCGGCAGATCGAGCGCCGTAATCGCGGTATCGTCGCCCGCTGCGGCACTCTGCCGCTCAGGTTTTGCCTGCTTTTGAACCGTCTTTTTGCTGCGCTGCGCCATCGATGACTCTTGATATGTTGATCTCGGCAATGCCGCCGGCATCTTCACCATCCCGACGGACGCCAAAAGCGACTATATCAAATGTCCGGATGGTAGCGCCCACCTGTCTTCAGCGGCTAGAATCGCAGCGAATCGAGGGGTCACCATGAACATTCAAGATGTACCCCGAGGCGATACTCCTCCCGGCGGCGACGACTACGCGAGCGTGGCGCTGATTGCAGCGGCGGCCGCTGTCTTGGCACGGCGCAAGCGCGACATTCCCGACGATTTCCTGGCCAAGCTGTTCGGGCTTGCGGTGCCGCAGGATCTCGAGCGCTATACGGCTGACGAGCTTGCCGACCTCGCCGCGCGCGCATGGTCGCTGCTGCAGGAACGCAAGGCCGGCACCGCCAAGATCAGGTTCGAGCCGTTTGCCGGCAAGCGCGGCACCGCGGTGCTCGAAATCGTCAACGACGACATGCCGTTTCTTGTGGATTCCGTGATCGCCGAGCTCCACCAGCGCGGCCTCGATATCAGCCTGTTCGTCCATCCGGTCTTTATCGTCGAGCGCGATCTCGCCGGCCGGCTGGTCAACTTCAAGGGCGCGCGCAATGTCGGCGGCCATCGCGAGAGTCTTATTCACATCCATGTCGATGGCGCGGACGACGCAGAGCAGCGCGCGGCGCTGGTTCAAGAGCTTGATGGTGTTCTGGCCGATGTGCGCGTCAGCGTGCAGGACTGGAAGCCGATGCTGTCGCGCATCTCTGGGATCATCGCCGATCTGCGCAGCAATCCGCCGCCGCTACCGGTCGAGGAGATCGCCGAAGCGATCCAGTTCCTGGAATGGATCGAGGACGACAATTTCACTCTGCTCGGCGCGCGCGATTATGCATTCACGGAAAATCTCGACGCACTCGATCCGTCGTTCGAGACCGGGCTCGGCCTGTTGCGCTCGCGCGACGTGCGGCTGTTGCAGCGCTGGAACCAGCCGCTGACGATCACGCCCGAGATCCGCGCTTTTCTCGAAATGCCGAAACTGCTGATCGTCACCAAGGCGACCATTCGCTCGCGCGTGCACCGGCGGGTTTATCTCGATTACATCGGCATCAAGCGCTTCGACCGCAGCGGCAAGCTCGTCGGCGAGCGCCGGTTCTGCGGCCTGTTCACCTCGACCGCTTACACGCGTCCGGCCCGCGCCATTCCCTATCTCCGGCGCAAGATCGACAGCGTCATCCGTCGCGCCGGTTTCGACCCGTCAAGTCATTCCGGCAAGGCGCTGGTCAATGTGCTCGAGACCTATCCGCGCGACGAGCTGTTTCAGATCGACGACGACATGCTCTATCAGTTCGCGCTCGCGATCCTGCAGCTCGACGAGCGGCCGCGCGCGCGTGTGTTGCCGCGCCGCGATCGTTTCGACCGTTTCGTGTCGGTCCTCGTCTATGTGCCGCGCGACCGCTACGACAGCAAAGTGCGGGCGGCGATCGGCAATTATCTGGCTAAGGCGTTCAATGGCCGCGTCAGCGCCTACCATCCCTTCTTCCCGGAAGGGCCGCTGGTGCGGGTTCTTTTCATCATCGGCCGCAATCTCGGCGAGGCGCCAGATCCGGATCGCGCGGTGCTCGACCGCGACGTCCAGGCGATCGTGCGCAGCTGGATCGACGATCTCTGCGAGGCGCTGAGTGCGGGCTTTGACCCGTCGCGCGGCGGCAACTTGTTCGCGCGCTATCGCGACGCTTTCCCGATCGACTATCGCGAGGTCTATCCGCCGCCGACCGCGCTCGCCGATATCGGCCTCATCGAAACGCTGACGCCGGAACGGCCGCTCGGCGTTGCGTTTTATCGGCAAGAGAACGGTGGTCCGCAAAGCGCCGGCTTGAAAGTATTCAGCCACAACCGGCCGATCCCGCTGTCGGAACGGGTGCCGGCTCTGGAAAATATGGGCTTCCGCGTCGTCGACGAGCGCACCTATCACATCGTGCCGAAAGGCCGCGATCCGGTCTGGTTCCACGACATGACGCTCGAAAGCGCGCTAGGACGGGATTTCGACCTGGCTGCGCTCAAGGACCGGCTGCAGGCCTGTTTCCTCGTCGTGATGGCCAGGAAGGCGGAGAACGACGGCTACAACGCGCTGGTTTTGGCGAACGGGCTCGGTTGGCGCGACGTCGCGCTGATCCGCGCCATTTCGCGCTTTCTGCGCCAGGTCCGCGTGCCGTTTTCGCAAGATTATATGTGGACGACGTTGCGCCGCTATTCGGGCCTGGCAGCGCAGATCGTCGAGCTGTTCCGGACACGCTTCGATCCGCGGCTGATAATTTCGCCAGATGCGCGCGGCGCGCGCGAGACCGCCATCGGCGCCGAAATCGAAAGCGCCTTGCAGGCGGTGGAGAGCCTCGATGAGGATCGTATCCTACGCCGCTTCGTCAATGCGGTCAGTGCGGCGATCCGCACCAACTTTTATCAGGTCGGCCGCGACGGTCTGGCCAAGGAACTGATCGCCATCAAATTTTCGAGCCGCAAGGTCGACGGCATGCCGCTGCCGCGGCCGCTCTACGAAATTTTCGTCTATTCGCCACGGCTCGAAGCGGTGCATCTGCGATTCGGCAAGGTCGCGCGCGGTGGCATTCGCTGGTCCGACCGGCCGCAGGATTTCCGCACCGAGATTTTAGGTCTCGTCAAAGCCCAGAACGTCAAGAACGCTGTGATCATACCGGTCGGCGCCAAGGGCGGCTTCGTGCCGAAATATCTCCCGGTCGGCGGCTCGCGCGACGCCATCCAGGCGGAGGGCGTCGCCACTTACAAGCTCTTCATCTCGACGCTGCTCGACATCACCGACAATATCGGCAACAGCAACGCCGTGATCCCGCCGCCTGATGTCGTGCGCCACGACGGCGACGATCCCTATCTCGTGGTCGCCGCCGACAAAGGCACGGCGACCTTCTCCGATATCGCCAATGAGCTCGCGATCGCGCACGATTTCTGGCTCGGCGACGCTTTCGCCTCGGGCGGCTCCGCCGGCTACGATCACAAGAAAATGGGCATCACTGCGCGCGGCGCCTGGGAATCGGTGAAGCGCCATTTCCGCGAGATGGACGTCGATATCGGCAGGACGCCGTTCACCGTGGTCGGCGTCGGCGACATGTCGGGCGACGTGTTCGGCAACGGCCTGTTGCGCGAGACGACGACGAAGCTGATTGCTGCCTTCGACCATCGCGATATTTTCATCGATCCCAATCCCGATGCGGAAAGAACCTTCGCCGAGCGGCAGCGGCTGTTCGATCTGCCGCGGTCGAGCTGGCAGGATTTCGACAAATCGCTGATCTCCAAGGGCGGCGGCGTCTATCCGCGCAGCGCCAAGGAGATTCATCTTTCGCCCGAGGTGCAAAGTCTGTTCGGCGTCAGCGCGCATATCACGCCGCAGGATCTGATCCGCGCCATTTTGCGCGCGCAAGTCGACCTCATCTTCTTCGGCGGCATCGGCACCTATATCCGCGCGTCCGACGAAACCGACGATGCCGTCGGCGACCGCGCCAACGATCCGGTCCGGGTGACCGGCAAGGATCTGCGCTGCAAGGTGATTGGCGAGGGCGCCAATCTCGGCATGACCCAGCGCGGCCGCATCGAAGCGGCGTTCCGCAGCATCAGGCTCAATACGGATGCGATCGACAATTCCGCCGGCGTCAACACCTCCGATATGGAGGTCAATATCAAGATCGCGCTCAGCATCCCGCTGCGTGACGGCCGTTTGACGCTCGATGCGCGCAACAAATTTCTCGTCGGGATGACCGACGAGGTCGCAAGTCTCGTGTTGCGCAACAATTATCTGCAGCCCCTGGCGCTGTCGCTGTCCGAGCGGCGCGGCATGGAAGATTTCGGCTTTCTGCAGCGCCTCATACAGACGCTGGAAACGCGCGGCTTGCTCGATCGCGCCGTCGAATATCTGCCCGACGACATGCAGTTGAGCGAGCGCCGCCGCCGCTCGCAGCCGTTCACGCGGCCCGAGCTTGCGGTGCTGCTCGCCTATGCCAAGCTCACGCTCTATGACGATCTGCTCGAATCTTTAGTGCCCGACGATCCTTATCTCGGACGCGAGCTGGGCCGCTATTTCCCCAAAGCCATCGCCGAACTTTATCCCGACGCGCTCGAACACCACCGCCTGCGCCGCGAGATCATCGCCACGCAGCTGGCTAATTCGATGATCAATCGCGGCGGCCCGTCGCTGATCGTCCGCATTGCCGATCAGACCGGCGCTGCGCCCGCGGCCATTGCCCAGGCCTTCGCCACCGTGCGCGACAGCTACGGCATGACCGCGCTCAACGCACAGATCGACGCGCTCGACAATAAGATTGCCGGCGAGCTCCAGCTCGACCTCTATGCCGTCGTCCAGAACCTCTTGCTCGACCGCATCGTCTGGTTTCTGCGCAATATCGATCTGTCCAAGGGTCTTGCCGAAGTGGTGACGCATTATCGCGACGGCATCGCGGCTGTCGCGGCCGTGCTCGACGGCGCGCTGTCCGAGGATTTCCGCAATTCGCGGGCGGCACGCCGGCAGGCGCTTGTCGAAGGCGGAGTGCCGCAAGAACTTGCCGGCCGCATCGCCGACCTGCGGGCGCTTTCGTCAGCGCCCGACATCGTGCTGGTCGCCGACCGCACCGGCAAGCCGGTCGGCGACGTCGCCGCGACTTACTTCGCCGCCGGCGCTTTCTTCCGCCTCGACCGCATCGCCGCGGCCGCAGAAAACATTCCCATCGCCGACTATTTCGACCGCCTGGCGCTCGACCGCGCGCGCGACTCGATCGGCGACGCCGAACGGCGGCTGACCGCGGCAATGGTCGGCAATGGCGTCAGCGGCGCCGGCGCGGTTGAAAGCTGGGTTGCGCCGCGAAAGGCGGAAGTCGAGCGTATCCGGCTTGCGGTCAATGAGATCGCCAATTCCGGGCTGACCCTGTCAAAACTTTCGGTGGCAGCGAGCTTGCTCGGCGACTTGGTGAAGAACTGACGCGCGACTAACACCCATAGATCGCCGCCTATCAAATAGAAAAGGGCCCCAAGCAGTTACGCCGCTTGGAGCCCTCAAGTTGTTGCCTCAACTCAGGCTTATCTGACCGGACGGCGGGGTGTCGGGGGGGATGGGGAACCGCCCAGTCTGCCTACTCCTGATGAGGTAGGTGCGCACTCTATCGATACAATGCAGATCACGGTTTAGTGTTCCCTGCTGCGTCAAAGCGCGCAGGCGAAATATTGAAAGCTGAAAAAGGAATGCGCTGCAGCAAACAAACCCGACCGTGATGCGGAGCCGAAGCGGCGTTGGGGCTAACAACATTACGAAAAAGTCAGAAAGACCCGTGCTGCCCCCCGCGACAAAATAGTCCCAAATCACTCCGGCAGACCGTAGCGGTGCAGATCGGCGCCGTGGGCGTCGAGCCAGGCTTTGGCGGCTTCGTGGTCCGGGCAGATGCGCCGCACCAGGCGCCAGAATTTCGCCGAGTGGTTCATCTCGACAAGGTGCGCGACTTCGTGCGCCGCGAGATAGTCGAGCACGCGGCTTGGCGCCAGGATCAGCCGCCAGGAAAACGACAGCATCCCGGTTGTCGAACATGAGCCCCAGCGGCTCGACTGATCGCGGACGGTGAGGCGCTTGAAGGTGAGGCCGAGTTCGTCGGCATAACGCTGGCTCGCCGCCTGCAAGTCGCGCCTGGCTTCGCGGCGCAGAAAATCGCCGATACGCCGGTCGATATACGGCGCCTGGCCGGCCACGCACAACAGCGGCTCCCCGCTCGGCGTCACCGCTGTCCACACCGTGCCGCGCGCCGCGCTGCAATGGGTGATGCGATGCGGCACGCCGCGCAGCGGCACGATGGCGCCTTCGGCAAAGGGCGCGGCTTCCGGCAGCCGCCCGAGCCGCGCCGCGATCCAGCCGCCGTGCTTCTGTGCAAAGGCGCCCGCCTCCTTGACCGAGCCGCGCGGTGGTATGGTCAAAATGACTTCGCGCGTCATCGCCTGGACGCGCAACGTGTAGCGGCGCGCCCGGCGATGCCGCTTGAGCCGCACCGGATAGACCGATCCGTCGAATGCGATCTCGATCGTCTGCGGCTCGCTTGGGCGGCGAAAGAACAGCGCGCGCTGCGCCATGGCAGGGTCACTCCGACGCGGCATGAGTGGCGGCGAGAGATGCGACAACGAACGCGACACCAAACGCAACATGAATCGCGGCCGATAATGCCACATCGCGGACAATACGGGGAGAGTGCGGGAAGATTGCGGCTTAAGGCCGCTTCACCGCTTACGCCGAATGTACCGCTGCGCCGTTGCCGGCATGGCGCTTGCCGGTGCGGCCGGACCAACGGGGCTGCGATTCCCGCATCGACAGGACGAAATCGGAGATACGCGGCGCGATTTCGGAGCGGAAGCGCGAGCCGTTGAACACGCCGTAATGGCCGACGCCCTGCTGCAGCCAATGCGCGTGACGATGCTCCGGAATGTTCACGCACAAACGGTGCGCCGCCTCGGTCTGGCCGACGCCGGAAATATCGTCGAACTCGCCTTCGACGGTAAGAAGCGCGGTACGTTTGATCTGGCTCGGATCGACCGGCCGGCCGCGATGCGTCATCTGGCCCTTGGGCAGCGCATGTTTCACGAACACCGTATCGACTGTCTGCAGATAGAACTCGGCAGACAGATCCATGACGGCGAGATATTCGTCGTAGAATTCCTTGTGCTTGTGCGCGGAATCGCCGTCGCCCTTCACCAGATTGAGGAACAATTGCTTGTGCGCCTCGATGTGGCGATCGAGATTCATGCTGACGAAGCCGTTGAGCTGCAAGAATCCCGGATAGACATCGCGCATGAAGCCGGGATTGGGGAACGGCACTTTGGTTATGACATGGGTGCGGAACCAATCGATGCCGCGCCTCTTGGCGAGATCGTTCACCCCGGTCGGATTGACCCGGGTGTCGATCGGCCCGCCCATCAGGATCATCGAGGTCGGCGCGTAGGGATCGTCGTCGGCTTCCATCACCGCAACGGCGGCGAGCACCGGCACCGAGGGCTGACAGACGGCAATCACATGGGTGTCGCCGCCAAGCACGTGCAGGATCGAAATCACATAGTCGATGTAGTCATCGAGATCGAACCGGCCCTGCGACGTCGGCACCATGCGCGCATCGGCCCAATCGGTGATGTAGACATCGTGATTGGGCAGAAACGCCTCGACGGTGCCGCGCAGCAGCGTGGCGAAATGGCCCGACATCGGCGCGACGATCAGAAGTTTCGGCTGCGGCCGCTTCGGCGGATGTGCAAACGCGCGCTCGAAATGCAGGAGCCGGCAGAACGGCCGTTCCCAGACCGTGGTGATGTTGATCGGAACGCGCTCGCCGCCGACCAGCGCCGAGGAGACGCGCCATTCCGGTTTGCCGTAACGGCGTGTCGAGCGTTCGAACAGTTCGCAGGCCGCGGCGATGGATTTGCCGTAAGTCGTGAACGACAGCGGATTGACCGGGTTCTTGAAGAACAAACGCGTGGCGTCGGCCATGGCGCGCGACGGATTGAGCGCCGCGTGGCTCATCTCGTAGAACCAATAAAGCGGCGTCGACAAAAGTATGCCGTGTTCGCCGCCTGGTACGGCAGGGGCGCCGCCAAACTCACCGATCGCCATTGAGGTAACCTTGCCCGGACTTTCGCAGTGCAGCATTGTGACTGTCGTATGTCATACCGTCAATATACGAGGAAAACTTTCCCTATCCGTTAGTTATGAGAGTCAATGCTTTCCTGCCATTCGCGGGGCACATAGGGCCCATACATCGGCTGCCAGCACCTCTTTGGCGCTGTTTTAGGAGGGGCGACTGCGCTTTCCCGATCGGCCTTATTCGCCGGTCTGCATTAGCGAGCCGTGCCGGCGGGCGCTCTCAAGAAGCTTGAGGAAGCCAAAGACGCCGGCCGCAAACAGCGCGGCATTAATCGCGAGCGCGTCGAGCATCAGATCGGGGCGAAAAGCCTTGTCGACCAAAAGCGCGCGCATGCCTTCGAACACATAGGTCGGCGGCAGCGCCCAGGCGACCGGTTGTAGCCAGACCGGCAGCGTGGTCACCGGGTAATAAACGCATGTCAGCGGCATGAACAGGAACATGATCGACCAGGCGAGATTTTCCGCGCCCATGCCGTTGCGCAGAATGAGGCCGGAGACAAAAATCCCGATCGCCCAGCTGGTCAACATCAGATTGAAAAAGAACGCCACCAGCGCGAAGCCCAATCCGTAGAGATTGAAGCCGAAGAAGGCGATGGCGAGAAACGTCACCGGCACGGCGCCGATCGAAAGCCGCACCACGCTCATCACCATCAGCGCGATGATGAACTCACCCGGGCGTAACGGGCTCATCATCAGATTGCCGATATTGCGCGACCACATCTCCTCGAGAAACGAAATTGAAAAGCCGAGCTGACCGCGGAACAGAATATCCCACAACAGCACCGCGCCGATGAATGTGCCGCCGGCGCGCGCGAAAAAGCCGGCGTTGTTGGCGATGTAATATTGCAGGAAGCCCCACGTCACCATCTGCACCGTCGGCCAGTAGACGAGGTCGAGCAGCCGCGGCCACGACGAGCGCAACAGATACCAGTAGCGCAGCATCATCGCGGCGATGCGCCGGGTCGAGCTGCCTTCGCTGCGTGCGGGAGAAGGCAGGGCGCTTGCGACGCGATCGGTCATTGCGCCGCCTCGCTGTGGATGCCTTCACCGCGCGCGACGTCGAGAAAGACCTCCTCGAGCGTCGTCCGGCCGTAGCGCGCCAACAGTTTTGCCGGCGTGTCGTCGTCCTCGATCCGGCCGCGCTTCATGATAATGACGCGTTCGCACAGCCGCTCGACCTCGTTCATGTTGTGCGAGGCGAGGAGCACAGTGGCGTGGCGGTCCCGGCAATAGCGTTCGAGATGGCCGCGCACCCAGTCGGCGGTGTCGGGATCGAGCGATGCGGTCGGCTCGTCGAGCAGGAGCACGTCCGGATCGTTGATCAGCGCCTTGGCGAGCGCGACGCGGGTCTTTTGTCCGGCCGACAGGCGCCCGGTCGGGCGGTCGAGCAGATCGGTGAGATCGAGCTGCCGCGCCAATTCCGCAGTGCGCTCGCGGATATTGTCGACGCCGTAGAGCATGCCGAACACTTTCATGTTCTGCCGCACCGTGAGCCGCATCGGCACTTCGACATAGGGGCTTTCGAAATTCATCCGGTGCAGGACACGGTAGCGCTCCTTCGGCATTTCCGCGCCGAGCACCGTGACGCGGCCTGACGTGGGCAGGACGAGGCCCATAATGGTGGCGATGGTCGTTGTCTTGCCGGCGCCGTTGCCGCCGAGAAGCCCGGTGACCGTGCCGGGCTTCAGCGCGAACGATATGCCGTCGACGGCGACAACCGTCTTGTAGATTTTGACGAGACGATCGACTTCGATCGGAGGAGGTTGGAGGCCCGGCATCGCGCACATGTGGCGCGGTTGGCCGTCCGAGGCAAGAGGAGGGAGGGTGGCGGAGGCTTGCACCCGCTCTGGCTTGCCGCCGCCGAAACTGGCAAAACGTCGACCGGGAGGACCACAATTATATGAGCATCATCACATGAGTATTGTCACGATGGCGCAGGCCGATCTCATTATGAATGCGGTCATCGCACGTGGCGCCGAACTGAATTGCCGGCCGATCAGCGTGATCGTGGTCGAGCCCGGCTGCAAGGTAAAGGGCTTCAGGAAGGAAGACGGCGCCTCCATGATCCGCTTCGAAATGGCCTATGGCAAAGCCTATGCGGCGCTGTCGCTCGGGCGCAGCTCGAAGCTCGTGCGCGAGCGCGCGGTCGAGCGGCCGATCTTCATGCGCTATCTCATCGCCGCGAGCGACGAGCAGGTTTTTCCCGAAGGCGGCGGCATGCTGATCCGCGACGACAACGGCGAGGTCATCGGCGCGGTCGGTGTTACCGGCGATACCGAAGATCGCGACGAGGAGCTTGCGATCCACGGTATTCACGCCGCCGGGCTGAAGACCGACGATGACTGCCGCGGCATGGGCCGGCGCATTGGCCTCATTTCGAAATAACTGACGCCTGCCAAACATTAACATCAAAAAGTGACATCATGAAAATCGGACTCTTCGACCACGTCGAAAACGGCGAACGACCGCTCGCCACCTTGTTCGACGAGCGGCTGCGCTTTGCGCAAGCTGCCGACGCCGCCGGCTTCTATTGCCTGCATGTCGCCGAGCATCACGCGACGCCGCTCAATATGGTGCCGGTGCCGGGTGTCTATCTCGGCGCCGTCGCGCGCGCCACGGAGCGCATGCGGCTCGGCCCGCTGGTGTATCTGTTGCCGCTCTATTCGCCGTTGCGGTTGATCGAGGAAATCTGCATGCTCGATCATCTAAGCTACGGCCGGCTCGATGTCGGCGTCGGCCGCGGCGTCTCGCCTTATGAGTTGAAATTCCACAAGGTCGAGCACGATCAGTCGCGCGAGATATTCATCGACGCGTATAAATGCATCAGCGCCGGTCTCACCACGGACAAGCTCACTTATGCCGGCGAGCATTTCGTCTATGAGAATGTGCCGATAGCGCTGCGGCCGCTGCAGCAACCGCACCCGCCGTTCTGGTACGGCTCCTCGAACGAGATCGGCTCGACCTTCGCCGGCGAAGAGGGCTTGCATTTCGTTACCTTGGGGCCGATGGCAACGGCGAGAGCCAATATCGACGCCTACAAAGCCGCACTCAAAAAGCGCGGCGGCCCGGCGCAGCCTATGGCTGCCTTTCCCGGAGGTGCGGCAATCGGCGTGCAGCGGCACATATTCGTTGCCGACACGGATGCCGAGGCCATTCGGTTCGGCAAGCCGGCCATGGATGCGCATCTCGCGCATTTGAATTGGCTGCGCACGATGCACGGCCAGACCGGCCTGACTTCACGGCTCAATGTGCCGCGCGGCGCTAACTTCGAAGCCTGCGTCGCCGATCGCACCGTGATCGTCGGTTCGCCGCGGACCGTGCGCGCCGAGATCGAGCGACAGGTCGAGGAGCTCGGGATCAATTATCTTTTGACCTATCTTTTCCTCGGCACGATGTCGCTTGCTGACGCGCTGCGCTCGCTGCAACTGTTCAGCACCGAAGTGATGCCGCATTTGGCGAAGCTCTGACGGGAGTGCTTACTCCCCGGTCGCTTCCACGGCCTGCTTGTTGTCGGCGCGCAAGGCCTCCGGATGCGGCATGGCGATGACGTTGTAGCCGGAATCGACGAAGTGGATTTCGCCGGTGACGCCGGTCGACAGATCCGACAAGAGATAAAGTCCCGCGCCGCCGAGTTCTTCCAAAGTGACGCCGCGATGCAGGGGCGAGTGCCGCTGCTGGAACGCGAACATCGCCCGCGCGTCGCCGATGCCGGCGCCCGCCAATGTGCGGATCGGGCCCGAGGAAATGGCATTGACGCGGATGCCGCTGCTGCCGAAATCGACGGCGAGGTAGCGCACCGAGGCTTCGAGCGCCGCCTTGGCAACGCCCATGGCATTGTAATTCGGCATCGCGCGCTCGCCGCCGTTATAGGTCAGCGTCACCATCGCGCCGCCATTGGGCATAAGCGCCGCCGCCCGTTTGGCGGCCTCGGTGAACGAGAAGCACGAGATCAGCATGGTGCGCGAAAAGTTCTCGCGCGTCGTGTCGGCATAGCGGCCGGTGAGCTGCGCCTTATCGGAAAAAGCGATGGCATGAACCAGGAAGTCGAGCGTGCCCCACGCGCGGCTGAGCTCGGCGAACACGGTGTCGACCGAAGCTATGTCCTCGACGTCGCATGGCAGGACGAGATCGGCGCCGACCGAGGCCGCGAGCGGCTTCACCCGCTTGCCGAGCGCGTCACCCTGATAGGTGAAGGCGAGCTTGGCGCCGTGCGCGGCGAGCGTTTTTGCGATGCCCCACGCAATGGAGTGATCGTTGGCGACCCCCATGATCAGGCCGCGCTTGCCTTGCATCAGCTCCGACACCGACCCGGTCATGCGTCAGGCATCCACGTGCTTGAACACGACGGAGGCATTGGTGCCGCCGAAACCGAAGGAATTGGACAACACGCAGCCGAGCTTCACGTTGTCCTGGCGCGCGCGCACGATCGGCATGTCGTCGAAGGCCGGATCGAGCTTTTGGATATTGGCGCTCTCGCAGATGAAGCCCGAGCCCATCATCAATAGAGAATAGATCGCCTCTTGCGCGCCGGCGGCGCCGAGCGAATGGCCGGTCAGCGACTTGGTCGCCGAAATCGGCGGGCACTTCGCGCCGAACACTTCGCGGATCGCCTCGATTTCCTTCAAGTCGCCGATCGGCGTCGAAGTCGCATGCGGATTGATGTAGTCGACCGGCGGCTTGACGGTTGCGAGCGCCATTTTCATGCAGCGCATCGCGCCTTCACCGGACGGCGCCACCATATCGGCGCCGTCGGAGGTCGCGCCATAGCCGGCGACTTCGGCGTAAATCTTGGCGCCGCGCGCCTTGGCGTGTTCGAGCTCTTCGAGCACCAACACGCCGGCGCCGCCGGCGATGACGAAGCCGTCGCGATCGGCGTCGTAGGCGCGCGACGCCTTGTCCGGCGTCTGATTGAAGCCCGACGACATCGCGCCCATGGCGTCGAACAGGACCGACAAGGTCCAGTCGAGCTCCTCGCAGCCCCCGGCAAAGATCATGTCCTGCTTGCCGACCTGAATGGTCTCATAGGCATTGCCGATGCAATGGTTCGACGTCGCGCAGGCTGACGAGATCGAATAATTAACGCCCTTGATCTTGAACCAGGTGGCGAGCGTTGCGGAAGCGGTTGACGACATCGCTTTCGGCACCGCAAAGGGGCCGACACGTTTGGGCCCCTTGCTGCGCGCGATATCGGCGCTCTCGACGACGGTCCGCGTCGAGGGGCCGCCCGAGCCCATGATGATGCCGGTCCGCTCGTTGGAGACATCGGTCTCTTCGAGGCCGGCGTCGCGGATCGCCTGCTCCATGGCGACGTGATTCCAGGCGGCGCCGCCACCCAAAAACCGCATGGCGCGGCGATCGACCGCTTCGCTGGCGTCAAGCGTCGGCGCGCCGTGAACCTGGCAACGGAAGCCAAGCTCAGCGTATTTGTCCGCGCGCACGATGCCGGATTTGGCCTCGCGCAGCGACGCCACCACCTCTTGCGTATTGTTGCCGATGGACGAGACGATGCCCATCCCGGTGACAACGACGCGTTTCATATGTCCCTCTTTTGGATTTTTTGTTTAAGCATGATCACGTCCGAAAACCGCAGACGGGATGACGGAAGCGCCGTCGCGCTCACGCCTCGGTCGGTGCCGGCTCGACGTCGCGGAACAGACCGACTTTCAGATCGAATGCGCGATAGATTACCGAGCCATCGGCCGAGAGCCAGCCATCGGCGATGCCGAGCACGAGCTTCGAGCGCATCACGCGCTTGATGTCGATGCCGTAGACGATGTTCTTCATGTTCGGCAGCACCTGCCCGGAAAACTTCAGCTCGCCCATGCCGAGCGCGCGACCGCGGCCCGGTGAACCGAGCCAGCCGAGGAAGAAGCCGAGCATTTGCCACAGCGCATCGATGCCGAGGCAGCCGGGCATGACCGGATCGCCTTTGAAGTGGCAGGGAAAGAACCAGAGGTCGGGCTTGAGATCGAGAACGGCCCGCACCAAGCCCTTGCCGTATTCGCCGCCGACTTCCGCGATCTCGGAAATGCGGTCGAACATCAGCATCGGCGGCAGCGGCAATTGCGGGCCCTCGACGAACAGCTCGCCCCGGCCGCAGGCCAGGAGATCCTCATATTCGAATTTCGATTGCCGCTGCGGCATGCCTGTCTTCTCCGCCGCCTTCAGCGGCTTTGCCAATTTCCTAACATATCGGGCGAAAGCGGCAAAGCCACAGCCCGAAAACACGCTGCGTGTCCACGTCGCCTGCCTTGGGCAAGTCAAACTGCGGCCCGAAAACCTGGACAGTTGCGATAAGCGCAAGGTGGCGTATAATAATTTCGGATGCAACGGGTGTGGTCCGGTGTCGGGCCACACTTTTGCTATGAAAGTATTGGTTTTGCTATGACAGAAACGCGTCGAGTACCCGGCTCTTCCTACGGCTTCGGGCCGAATATGGCCCGGCCTGCCGTGCCGGCATCCAGTGTCACGATGGTCAAACCACAGGGTCAGCAGGACCACGGCGACCTCACCGGTTGTCCGTGGCACGATGTCAAGTCGAAGTTGCGCGACGTCGGCTTGCGCCCGACCCGTCAGCGCATGGCGCTCGGCTGGATCCTGTTCGCCAAGGGCGATCGGCATGTCACCGCTGAAATGCTCTACGAAGAGGCGACCCGCGCCAAGGTGCCGGTGTCGCTCGCGACCGTCTATAACACGCTGCATCAGTTCACCGAAGTCGGGTTGCTGCGGCAGGTCGCCGTCGACGGGTCGAAGGCCTATTTCGACACCAATAATTCCGAGCACCACCACTTCTTCGTCGAAGACCAGAATGATCTCATGGACATTCCTTCGACTGATGTCGTGGTCGGCAAAGCGCCGGTGCCACCTGAAGGCTATGAGATCGCGCGCATCGACGTCGTCGTGCGCTTGCGCCGCAAGCAGGTCTGAAATCTGCGTTCGGTTGATGACTGAACGCGGCCCGATCTGCGGCCCTTTTTTCCTTCACTATTCAACGTCGGCCGTTTCAGGACCCCGAAGGCCCTGAATTTTCGCCCGCGCGGCCGCCGTCGCGTCGTCGAGATTTGCGGCAAACCGCACATTGGGCGGCCGCACGCCGTGCGTCAGCAGGCTGCGGCGAACGGCCGGCAGGGCGCCTGCGACGTAGAGCAGAGCGTGGTGCCGCTGTGCCTTGCGCGCAAAGCCTTCAATCGTGGCCGCCGCCGTTGAATCGATGACTGGCACGGCCGAGAAGTCGATCACATAGGCTTTTGGCTGCTCGCCGATACGATCCAGCGCGGCGGCGACGGTCGCTGCGGCGCCGAAGAAGAACGCGCCCGATATCCGATACACGACGATATCCGGATCGGTGGCGAGCGCAACGTCGTAAGGTTTGCGCCGGTTGCCATTCTGCGCATCCGCCACATCCTCATCGGCGACCGGTTTTCCCTGCTCGACTTCGACGGCCTGCGCCATGCGATGCAGGAACAGCAGCGTGCTGAGCGCGAAACCGACGAGGATGCCTTCGGTGAGATCGCGGAACACCACCAGCAGAAACGTCGCCAGAAGCACTACGGCATCGCCGCGCGAGGCGCGCAGCAGCGTCGCGAATTGATGCTTCTCCGCCATGTTCCAGGCGACGACCGCGAGCACGGCGGCGAGCGCGGCAAGCGGGATATAGGCCGCGAGCGGCGCGGCGACGACGATGAACAGCAGTAGAAACATCGAATGCGATATGCCGGCGATAGGGCCGCGCGCGCCGGCGCGCACATTCGTCGCGGTCCGGGCGATCGTGCCGGTGACGCAAATGCCGCCGAACAGGCCGGAAGCGATATTGGCAAAGCCCTGCGCCACCAGTTCGGCGTTTGAGCGATGCCGCCGTCCGGTCATGCTGTCTGCGACGACCGCGGACAATAGGCTTTCGATACTGCCGAGAAGCGTGAACGACACTGCGGCCGGGAGCATTTCCAGGATTTTGCCGGTCGACAGCATCGGCAGATGCGGCGCCGGCAATGTGCTCGGAATACCGCCAAATCGGCTGCCGATGGTTTCGACGTGAAATCCGAACAGCCAGGCCGCCAGGCTGCCGAGCGCCACCGCGATCAGATAGGACGGCCAATGTGGGCGGAAGCGGCGGATGGCGATCATCGCTGCGATCGCGAGCGCCGCAAGTGTCACGGCTTGCGGATTGATGGTCGATGACGCGTTGAAGAGCGCGACAAATTTCGGGATCAGCGGTCCCGGCTCTTTGCCGGCAAGTTTAAGCCCGAACAGATCCGCCAGTTCGCCGGAGAAGATGATGACGGCAATGCCGGCGGTGAAACCCACGGTCACCGGATAGGGAATATATTTGATGAACGTGCCGAGCCGGAGATAGCCGAGCGCCAGCATCATCAGGCCCGCGAGCATGGTCGCCAGAATCAGGCCGTCGACGCCGTGTCGATCCACCGTTGCCGCGACCAGCACGATGAAGGCGCCGGCCGGTCCGCCGATTTGAAAGCGGCTGCCGCCGAGTGCCGAAACCAAAAAGCCGCCGACGATGGACGTATAAAGCCCGCGCTCGGGCGATACGCCCGACGCGATGGCAATTGCCATGGATAAAGGCAGAGCGACGATCGCAACCGTTAGGCCGGCAAGAATATCAGCGCGGAAATCCCCGAGCCCATAGTGCTCGCGCAGGACGGTATGCAGCTTGGGCGTGTAAAGCTCGAGGAAGGTCGGCGAACGGGCGGGAGCGAGCATCGTTGGGCATTCCATCGGCGCATAAACTGACAGCCTGAACGATCACATGCCTCCAGGCATCGATCCGGATCAAGACGGAAGTTTACGCCACGTCAAAACGGCACGGCAAAATAGCACGGCCGGCCCCAAACGCGTCCTATTCGAACTTCTCGTTCGGATAGACGCCCCACAATTCGTTCTGCGCGATCCAGCCGTCGAAACCGTCGCCGGAAAATTCGCACCACATTCCGGTGCAGCGCTTGACCGTGCCCAGAACGCCGACCTGCAATTGCGCCGTCACTCCGCTCTTGTCGTCCGGCTTGGCATAGAGCGGAGCGAGATCGGTTTTCGCTTTCATCTGCACCGTGGCGGTGCGCTTGCCGGACAACAGCGAGTGGTAGACCCAGCCTTCCGACCCGTCGGAGTCGCGGATACGGCGCCAGTTCTCGAATTCGGCGGTAATTTCGACCGGCCAGCCGACGCGGGTATAGATCCAGGAGACGTCGTGATCCTTGTCCGGGCCGCCGCGGACGGTAACGCGGTCGGCCTTGAGACTGACGAAGCGTGGAACCGGGAGTCCGCTGGTACTGTCGGTGCCCGCCCAAGCGCTCGCCGCCGCGCAGCTCAGCGCGGCCATCAGCACCAGCAGGAACGGTATGACCGCCCGCGACCAAACGACAGCCAGTTCTCCCCGTCGCAAACTCATCGCGACACGCCTTGATCCCGTTATCGATATGCTCGCGCCGGACGCCCCGGCGCGCTTTGTGGGAGCGCGGCCATCTGCTACAGAGATTTTAAAGAACCGTCTCCCGGCCGCAGTGTGGGCGAGGGGGGTTAAAGACAACTGAACGGGCGAAAAGCAGACTGCCCCCACTGTTGCATGCGGCTGAATTTTCAAGCTGAATTGTGACGGTCCGGATCGGAACTCGCGGTCGGTACTCGTTGTTGCAAGACCCGGTGTAAGACCCGTTGTAAGGCGCATTGTACGAGCCATGGCGCCTTCGTCGGCGCAAGAGGAACGCAAAGGGAGCGTAAGAGGCAGGGGATGGCATCGCCCAAGAGGCCGCTGGTCGTCGTTACCCGCCGCCTGCCGGACAGCGTCGAAATGCGGATGCGCGAACTCTTCGACGCGCGATTGAATTCCGACGACAAGCCGCTGAGCCCGGCCGAATTGATCCAGGCGGTGAA
>Ga0210396_10000102_pt1 | contig 150982 bp, 155 predicted proteins | sample IncBWH17OmetaG_FD_155466 | JGI IMG/M metagenome (GOLD analysis project Ga0210396, IMG submission 155466) | Forest soil microbial communities from Barre Woods Harvard Forest LTER site, Petersham, Massachusetts, United States - Inc-BW-H-17-O ...
CCACCTGCCGACTACAACACCGCTCCCTCTTCGCCTACCTCACCGACACGCTCACAGCCCACGCCCGCGGCGACCCAGCCCCCGTACTCACCTAACCCCACGCAGCGCTGACGGACTGAACGCTTACCCACTTTAGGCTCATTGCAGGGATTTTCGGATGGCTGCCGGGAATCTTTCGCTACTGGGGCTCGTCGTCGCTAGCGAGCACGTCGGCCATCGTGGCGGCGAGTTGGTCGATGTCCCAGTCGGCGTAAGATGTCGCCGGTCGTTCGGTCGAGAAGGTGGTGCGGTAGACCTGCCGGCTGCGAGCGCGCTCGATCAGCAGCGTGGGATCGCCGTGGATGCATGCCCGCCAAGGTCTGTAAGATGCTATCTTACGCGTATGCGTACCACCATCTCAACGAAGGGCCAAATCGTTCTCCCTGCGGAGCTTCGTGCTGCCGATGGCATTGAGGCGGGGGAGGAGTTCGAGGTTGACCGGGTCGGTCCTGATGAGTACCGGCTCACCCGGCTGACGCCGCCGCCGAACCGCGGCTTGGTTGACTGGCTGCGGTCGTGTCCGGAGGACGGTTGGTTCGTGGAGATTGAGTCGGAGTCAACCGACTCGCTCTAGCTGGATCGTATGGCGCGCTTTCTGGTTGATGCGAACGTCCTCTCGGAGGCGACCAAGCCCGCTCCGGACGAGCGTGTTGTCGAGTGGCTCGAGCGCAACGAGCCCGAGGTCGCTGTCGATCCGATCATCCTCGGTGAGATTCGTTTCGGCATCCTGCTGCTTCCACGTGGTCGCCGCCGAAGTCGGCTTGGGCGCTGGTTCGAGGACGGAGTACAGAGATTTCAGTGCATCCCGTGGGAGGGCTCGACGGGTCTGCGTTGGGCCGAGCTGCTCGCGAAGCTCCGCACGGAGGGGCGCGCGATGCCGATCAAGGACAGCCTCATCGCTGCGACCGCGCTGGCGAACGATCTGGCGGTCGTGACGCTCAACCGACGCGACTTCGATGCCGCGGGTGTGGTTGTTGTCGATCCGGCGGCAGAGCCGGGCCACTAACGGCACTGCTCGCTGCGCGCGGTGTGTAGCGCGGCCTTGAAGGAGTCGGCGTCCTGGTACGCGACGCCAGGATCGCTCTGCGTCCCGCGGTCGGTTTCAAGCTCGCCAGAAAGCCAGTCCAGCGTCGGGGATGGCGGGAAAGTCCTCGCTGTTGGGCTCGCCGGCGCGCTCGGAAGAAGATCCAGCCGCGCTGTGAGAGCCGCAATCTGTCGCTACCAAGCCCGATTCAGGAGGTCATTCAACGCCCCGCCCCGGACGGCCCCGGTGGATCAAGGCTAAGAAGGGTGACGCGGCTTGCTTGTGTCGGATTTGTCGCTGGATAGAAACGAAACCTGTTCTTGTAGGAAGTCCTTAGCAAATATGCTACCTACGGCAGCAATCTGAACCAGTCCATATACGATTGCTCCTCGTCGTGTCAACACTGGTGGTGGATCGGCTGTGATTGCAGTATTGACGGCCGCAAAAGCGGACACATCGTCCAGGGTCAGCGTGTGGCCGTGCCTCTTTGGCTCGACCTCGCGCGCCAGAAGCAGGGCCATTGCTTCATGTGTATCGTCCAAGATTTTGCGAAAGCCGCTATATGGAATAGCTAGTGTTAGTGTACCTAAAATAACGAGTATGGCGATTCCAGTAATGGTGAGCCACGACCAGTCTCGAAAGAAGAACAGCGCGAAAAGAGCGACACCAACCATCCAAGTTCCCGACACCCAAGCGTATGCTGTCACCAGTGTGCGAACACCAAGACGAACACGACCGGGAAATGGCATATATTTGAAAGTGCGTAGTCGCCACGCGAAGCGGAGGTTGCGACCAAGCAAGATGGCGCTACCTCCGAACGTGATCGCGACCGCTATCGCAAACACCGCCAATGCCAAGGCAGCTGGCGCCAATGCGTTCGAGGCGTGCCAGTCAAGCGGAAAAGCTCGGAATCGATGGCCGAGCGGTATGACGCCGGTTTTGCGCCAGCGGTGGAGCGCCGCGACCACCAGTACCGCTGCGCCGACTAAAAACAGAGCGAGTAATCCGAGGTTGGAGCGACCGCGAGCAGCGACGACCAGCTGCTTATCGGCGTACTCATGAAACTTCTTGGGATCACGGGCGACCTCCTGGAGCTCTGACAATCCTTTTGTGAGGATCTCGACTCCTCTCACGGACGCGGCCATGACAAGGGCTACTCCGCCAAGCCCGATGTAAAATGCGGGGGTGCGCAGGTAGAGTTCGGCGTCACCAAACGGCGATACTAGAATAAGGGCTAGTAGGTACGGCACAAGCGCCACGACAATTGCTCCACCGAAGGGCCCAAGGCCAAGGCGGTCAACGAGACGCACAAACCAAAACCCGTAGTCACGAGCATCGAAGCGGCTCATTGTCTGCTCACTAACTTAGTTAGTTGTTGCGCTTAAGTGATTGCAGGCGGTAGGTGTGGACCCCGAGGTCCACAGTAATAGGCATAAGGTACCCAGCGACAGCATTCTGGACGAGCGACTTGGGAAGGATTAGCCGTGCGACTGATGCCATCCGCTGATGCGACAAGAATTTGTCGGCTCCTTTGGCCAGTCGAGCCAAGTTGGGCTTGATCTGATCGGACAGATCAAGGTTCTCGACTGAGCTAAAACCATGTTGCTCGGCTGTCTCGATCCAATCCGAGAGGACCAAAGTGCCCGAAACGGCCATTGCCAACTCGACATTGGCGGCTGTCTGCTGTACGAAATCGGGTGCGGTGCGGTAAGACTCGGTTCGCCACGCATCTATCACGATGAACAAGCCCCCAGGTCGGAGCACGCGATGAACCTCATCGAATGCACGTGGGAGATCGGTTGCGTGGCAGAAGCTCTCTACGACAAAGACGAGGTCTTGTGACTCGTCAGGCAGAGTAAGAGCCTGAAAGTCTCCTACTGCTGCCGTCGCATTGGCAAAAGGATGTAGGGCTACATTCGCGCGCTCGACCTGGGACGAGACGAGATCGATCCCGAAGAACTTGCGCTGCGGGTTGCGCCTGGCAAGGATCGCAAGGTTGAAGCCGTTTCCACAGGCAAGCTCGAGCACGTCAGTCGTGGAGCTTGAAAAACGCTCCTGCACCAAGTCAACCTGGCCCTCGTAGCCGGCCTTATCGAACGTCCCTGAAGGATTGAGTGCCATATGCATCGCGCCCTCCTGCGAGTGCACGAACCGATATCCAAGACGCGAGTCTTCGTAGTAGCGGCGGATCTGGTCGGCAGACTCGCCATGCCCTTCGAGCGCGTCGAGATCGAACATCGAAGCCAATCGGTCGACACGGCGCCGAAGCTCGCCCAGAAGGCGTCCATCAAGGCTTTTACTGATCCGGGGTTCGGTGCTCGCCATCGGCAACTACGATCGGAGGGCGGCACGCTTGGAGGGCAGCGTAGGCACGCTCATAACGATACCGCCCTAACTGCTGACCTCGGGATCTGGCCCTGCGCGAGTCCTAGCCAGCGCCGCGCTCGCGGAGCGGCTCTCCGTCCAGATGCCATCGCGGAGGTCCTGGCGACCCCAGGTGGCTAGCTGCCAGAGCGAGCGCTCTGTCGCACAAGTGCCGTTGTGCGAAGGCGAGGGTGCTACTGCGTGATCTCGTGGTAGCGGATCACTGGTGGGCGGCTGGCGAAGAGGTAGCCGTCTGGCGGCGGCTGGTGTTGACTTGCGATCCGCTGCTGGTGCGGGCGTGTGGCACGTTGCGTGACGCGGTCGGCCGCTGCAGGTCGGGCACAGACCCTCGATGAGCGGCTTGCCGACGCCGCGCGACGTGAGGGCTTCACGGTGCAAACCGCCGAGCTCGCGCTTCTCGAGGGGTAGGCTTGCGGTGCGGAGACCGGGACGGCCTGTCTGCGGCCACGCTCTACCAAAGGGGGGCTCGGATATGAACGAGCGCATCGTTGTACTCGGCGCCGGCTTCGGCGGCTTGGAGCTCGCCACGATGCTCTCGGAGACGCTCGGCGAGGACGCGCGCGTCACTGTGATCGACAAGTCCGACGCGTTCGTGTTCGGGTTCTCCAAGCTCGACATCATGTTCCGCGGCGCCGCACCGGATTCGGTGCGCATGTACTACCGCGATCTCGCCAAGCCTGGGGTCCGGGTGTTGCGCGAGACGATCACCGCGATCGACCCCGCGGCGCGAACGGTGCTCACCGATGCGGGGACCCACGCGGCGGACGTGCTCGTAATCGCGCTCGGCGCCGACTATGACATGGATGCGACCCCCGGCCTCGCGGAGGCCGGTAACGAGTTCTACTCGGTGGCCGGCGCCGAGCGGCTCGCGGGGGTCATCCCGTCGTTCTCGCGCGGTCACGCCGTGATCGGGATCTGCGGCGCTCCGTTCAAGTGCCCGCCGGCTCCCAGCGAGTGCGCGCTCATGCTCGACGACGAGCTGACGGCGCGCGGGGTGCGCGACGCCTGCGAGATCTCGATCGTGATGCCGCTCGGCACTCCGGTGCCGCCGTCACCAGAGACCTCGGCGGCGCTGGAAGGAGAGTTCGCCGCTCGCGGCATCAAACTGCTCAGCGGGAGGAGGGTGGCTGCGCTCGACGGTTCGCGGGGCCAGGTCGTGCTCGACGACGACAGCGAGCTGCCCTTCGACCTGTTCCTCGGTGTTCCCAGACATCGCGCGCCGGACGTGGTGATCTCGAGTGGCATGACCGAGGATGGCTACATACCTGTCGACTTCGCCACCCTCGCGACGCGGTATCCGGGCGTCTACGCGGTCGGGGACGTCGCGACCGCGGGAGTCCCGAAGGCTGGTGTCTTCGCGGAGGGCGCGGCGCGGGTGGTCGCGCGGACCGTCGTTTCCCAGTTGCGAGGGGGTGAGCCGCCCGAGCGTCACCTTGGACGGGGCACCTGCTACATCGAGTTCGGTGAGGGCCGTATCGGCAGCGTCGACATCGACTTCCTGTCCGGTCCGATCAAAACGGGCACGTTCAACGCGCCTTCGGCGCAGCAGATGGCACTGAAGGAGCGGTTTGGCTCGAGCCGTCGCGCTCGCTGGTTCGGCGTGTGAGCGCGCTTTCCTCGACGTCGCCGTTTCGCTCTGCTGCGCACCCGCGCCCGACGCGGCCATCGGACACCGTGGCGATCAACCCGAGCAGCCAGCAGGTCGGGCAGCCGCGCAGCGCGAACAGGCCGGCCGGCACGAGCAGCAGTGCGACGGGACCGAAGCTCGCGGCGAGCACTAGCGCCGCGGCGATCGAGCCGAAGCCGATCGCGCCGCGCAGCAGGTGGCGGGGAACGGAAGCGCTCGCGAAGCCGCTATCGCCGGACATCGCCGGCCGTCCTCCGCGGCACGTGTGTATCGCCGGCGACGGCGTGCTCCTCGATCGCGTGCTCCTCGACGGCGTGCTCGTCGAGGCGCGCGCGCAGCGCTTCGCGGCCGCGGTGCAGGCGCGACTTCATCGCGGCGCGACCGATGCCGAGCGCCTCGGCGGTCGCGGCGCCGGAGTACCCCTGGACGTCGCGCAGGACGAGCACGGCGCGCTGCTCGGGGGGCAGCGCGGCGATCGCGTCGACGATGCGCTGCACCTCGAGGCGCGCGAGCACCGCGTCCTCCACGGAGGACTGGCTCGACGCGCGGGCCGGATTCAGCGAGGCGATGCGCAGCGGCCCGCGCAGCGCGACGCGAGATCGGCGGATGCACTCGTGGAGCACGATGCGGAACATCCACGAGCCGAGCGCCGCGGTCGCGCGCAGCGTGCCGATCCGGCGGTAGAGCACGATCAGCGCCTCCTGCGTCGCGTCCTCCGCGTCTTGCGGCGTGGAGCAGAGGGTGCGCGCGAAGCGCCGCACGTGCGCTTGCGAGCCCGAGAGCAGCGCCGCGATCGCGGCGGGATCGCCGTCCTGGGCGGCGACGATCACGTGCTCCGCCGGCCACGGCCGCGAGGCGCTAGTCATGAGAGCTGGTCTTCCCACCCACGCGGGTCTTCCCACTTGCGCGGACCTTCCCGACGACGACGATGCAGCACAAGACCAACGCGACTGCGAGGATGACGTAGACGGCGACGGACATGCGGGGCCCTCCCTGTGGTTTGGATGCTTGCGGATGCATAAGAGAGCGCGCGCGGCACGCAAAGGATTCTCCGCCGATCGCTGTGACCGGACCGCGCCGGTGTGTGGGGCGAGCGCATCGATCCGGGGTGCCCCCTCGCTACAGTCCGGGCAGATGGCGGTGACGGCTGCGTGGACGCGCCCGCGCCGAGCGCGGCGGCGCTCGGCGATACTCGCTCCGCTGCTCGCGGCGCTGCTCGTGCTTGCGCTCGTCGCGCGGTTGCTGAGCGAGCCGATTCCGCCGCTACGGGTCCAACGATTGCTCGCGGCGAGCGTTCCCATCCGTGGACCGCTGCCGCGGCTTGCGTGGCCGGCGCAGGGGGAGGCGGCGGTCGCGGTCGAGGGGGTCGGCAGCCTCGGGAGCGCGGGACCCGCGACGGGCGTGCCGATTGCGAGCGTCGCGAAGATCATGACCGCGTATCTGACGCTGCGCGAGTACCCGCTCGCGCCGGGTCGCGCGGGGTTCACGCTGCGTATCACGCCCGCGGACGTCGCCGAAGAGCGTGGGCGCGCCGCTCTGGACGAGTCCGTCGTGCCGGTCGCCGCGGGCGAGCGTCTCAGCGAGCGCCAGGCGCTGCAGGCGCTGCTGCTGCCCTCGGCGAACAACGTCGCGCAGTTGCTCGCGGTGCACGACGCGGGCAGCGCGGGGGCGTTTGTCGCGCGGATGAACGCCGCGGCGCGGGCGCTTGGCATGAGCGCGACCGCCTACACCGATCCGAGCGGCTACGAAGATCGCACCGTCTCGACCGCGGCGGATCAGCTGAAGCTCGCGGCGGCCGCGATGCGGCTGCCCACGTTGGCCGCGATCGTCGACGAGCGCTCCGCGCGGGTGCCGGTTGCGGGTGAGATCGAAAACTACGACGGCCTGCTCGGGCACGACGGCTACGTCGGGATCAAGACCGGGTCAGACAGCGAGGCCGGTGGCTGCCTCGTGTTCGCCAAGCGCGTCACCGTCGCCGGGCGCCACCTCACGATTCTTGGCGCCGTGCTGGGCCAGCGCGAAGGCTCGCTCATCCCCGCTGCACTCGCGAGCGCGCAACGACTGGGCGACTCGGCGGCGGCGGCGCTGCGCGACGGGACGGTGCTACCGGCAGGCGCGCGCGTACTGCTCGTGCACGGCGTCGACGGCGCCCGCGCGAGCGCCGTCACGACACAGGCGCTGCACGAAATCGGCTGGGGCGGGATGGCGGTGCCGGTCGTAGTGATCCTCGGTCGTCGCACGCGCAGCCTCGCGGCGGGTCAATCCCTCGCGACGGTCGGCGTGGGCGCGGGACATGCCATTCCCGGCAGCGCGAGCGGGGCGGGGGACGCTCCGCTCGGGTCGCCGGCGACGAGCGGAGCATCGATTCGCGCGGTCGCCGCGCGCGCGGTGCCGGCACCCTCGCTGGGCTGGCGCGTGCGGCACCTGCTCTAGCGCAGACGGAACCACGCGTGGGCGACGGCAAGCCGCGCCTCGGCCGCGCGGACCGCTAACGTGGGGGTGTGACTAGGCAGGCTGACACGGTCGGCTCGCAGGCGCTCGACTTCGCGATCGATCGTAGCGCTGAGGTCCCGATCGGGGTGCAGCTCGCGTGGGCGTTGCGCGCGCGCATCCGCGACGGGAGGCTCGTGCCGGGCGAGCGGCTGCCGGGTCTGCGCGATCTCGCGGAGGCGCTGAAGGTCAACGCGAACACCGTGCGCGCGGTCTACCAGCGGCTCGAGCAGGAGGGGATCATCGAGAGCCAGCGCGGCAACGGGACGTTCGTGGCGGCGGCACCGGCGCCACGACGCTCGGCGGTCGGCGCGATCGCGGCGAGCGCGGCGCGCGAGGCGCTGCGCACCGGTGTCGATCCGCGCGAGGTCGCGGCGGCGCTGTACGTCGATCCGGGCGTCGCGGCGCGCAGCGAGCCGGGGGAGGTCGAGCGCCGCCAGCGGCTGCGCGCGCGGATCGCGGCGCTCGAGCAGGCGCTCGCGGAGATCGAAGTCGCGCACCCCGGCCTGCTGGCGCCTTCGCGCGCGGCGCGTCGCGGACGCGGCCCGCGGCTGCTCGAGGCCGACGAGCTCGAGCAGGTCCAGACCGACCTCATCCGCAGGCTCGCGGCGATCCAGCTCGCGATCGACGAGTCCGCCGAGGCCGAGCGCGCCGACTCCGCCGAGCAGGCCCGCGCGCCCGCCCCGGCGCCGGCTCCGAAGCGAGCGCGCGCGCGCGCGAAGACACGTCCGGCGCCGGCTGGCGCCTGAGTCTCACCGCCCCGGCTTGCGTGAGATCCACACGTACACCGCGTTGCGCGTCGCGGCGCCTTCCCGGAAGCTGACCGCGAAGGCGAGCGGGACGTGCTTGACGGGCGCGCGCGGGACGTCACTGAGATAGATCGCCTCGCGGTAGGGACGGTGGTAGAGCTCGTACCACGTGCCGAGCCGCAGGAACGAGCCCGGCGCGAGCACGCGGGTGCCGCGCGCGACGAGGAAGTAGCGCACGGCCGGTTTGACGGGCATCGTCGCGCCGTCGAGCGTGCCCTCGAGCAGCACGCTCCCGCGCGGCGCGACGCGCGCGGCGAGGCCCGCGTCGATCGCGCGCACCGCGCGGTAGGTGACGGCGTGTTCGTCGGGTTCGTCGCGGCCGGCGATGCTCGCGCCGACCGCCGCGGTCGCTCCCACCGCGAGCAGCGACAGCGCGACGGAGGCGATCGACCCGAGCGAGCGGGACGGGCTCGTCGTTTGGGTAGCGCGCCGAGCGACTGCGCCCCGTAGTCCGCGCGCCGCCGGCGCAAGCGCGAGCCACAGTGCCCACGTGAGCGCGAGCCATACCGCCATTCCCGCCTGCGAGCCCCACCACAGCGTGTATCCGAGGGTCGCTGCGAGCACGCGCGGTGTCGGCGTCGAAGCCGCGACGGCCGCGAGCGCGGGGCACAGCACGAGCGCGCTCAGCGCGAGCACCGCGAGCTCGCGCCGGCCGTGCAGCAGCGCCAGCGCGCAGACCAGCGCCAGCGCTGCGAGCATCGCGACGCACGAGTCGCTCGCCAGCGCGCTCGGTGTCGCGCGCGCTTCGTACTTGCGCTGCCAGCGGCTCTTCGGCGTGCGCAGCCACCACGGCGGGACGCCGACCGCGCGCACCACCGCGTGCCAGCCCACCGTCGCGCCGAGCGTCGCCTTGGGCTTCGTCGCGCTGCGCGCCACGAGCGTCAAGTTGCCGGGGTGTTCGGTGAGCTGCCCGACGATCGTCGCGCTCCAGCACGCCGCCGCGACGAGCGCCGTCGCGAGGCCCCACGCGAGCACGCGCCGCCGCGCAGGCGGTCGGGTGTCCGCATCTGCAGCTCCCTCGTCGGCGCGCTCCCGCCGTCTCCGCACGAGCGCGCCGGCCGCGAGCCCGCCGAGTCCCACCGCCAGCAGCCCGAGCGTGGGGGGGAGGTAGGTGAGGTGCGCCTGCACCACGAAACTCGCCACGAGCACCGTCGCGGGGAGCAGTCGATAGGACCCACACCCCACCGACCAGCAGAGAAAGATCAGCAGCGTAAAAGGAAACAGGCCCGCCGAGGGGTTCCAGACGTCGTGAAACGTCTCCGCCGCGAGCGACTGGCACATCAGCGCGAGCGCGAGCGCGCTCAGCAGCATCAGCGCGCGTCCTCCGCGCCGCCGCGCGAGCGCCACGCAGCTCACGATCGACAGCGTGTTGAGCGCGCCCATCACGAGCGTCATCCCGACCGTGCTCCCGTAGTACGCCGGGATCGCCAGCAGCCAGAACAGCATCGGCCCCAGGCTGTGCGTCACCGCGCCCGTCACTTCCCCCGCGAGCGTGTACTGGCCGACCAGCGGCATGTGCGACGTGAACACGTCGTGCGCCCGCGTCGCGATGATGCCACGGTCCGCCACCGGCACCCACCCCGCCGCGATCGCGCGCACCGTCGCCGCGATCACCGGGATCGCCGCCGCCAGACCCGCCGCGAGCGTCAGCAGTGTCTCGCCCGCGAGTGCTCCCGCACCGGACGTCGGCGGCTGCGCTTCCCCGCCGGACGCCCGCGGTCTCACTCCTGCGGCAGGTAGGGCGCGAGCTCGCGCCGCGCGATGCTGAGCTTGTGCACCTCGTCCGGGCCGTCCGCGAGGCGCAGCGTGCGCAGGTGCGCGTACGCCCACGCCAGCGTGAAGTCGTCGCTCACGCCGCCCCCGCCGTGGACCTGGATCGCGCGGTCGATCACCTTCAGCGCGATGCTCGGCGCCGCCACCTTGATCGCCGCGATCTCCGTGCGCGCGTTGCGGTTGCCGACGGTATCCATCAGCCAGGCGGCCTTGAGCGTCAATAGCCGCGCCATCTCGATCTCCACGCGCGACTCCGCGATCCAGTCCTGGATGTTCGCGCGCGCCGCCAGCGGCTGCCCGAACGTCGTGCGCGCGACCGCGCGCCGGCACATCGCCTCAAGCGCCCGCTCCGCCGCACCGATGCAGCGCATGCAGTGGTGGATGCGACCCGGTCCCAGGCGCGCCTGCGCGATCGCGAAGCCCTCGCCCTCGCCCGCGATCAGGTTCTCCGCGGGCACCCGCACGTCCTCGAACACGATTTCCGCGTGCCCCTCCTGGTCCTGGTAGCCGAACACCGGCAGTCCCCGCACGATCCGCACGCCCGGCGTCTGGAGCGGCACCAGCACCATGCTCTGCTGCGCGTGCCGCGGGCCGTCCGTGCGCGTCTTGCCCATCACGATCATGATCCGGCAGTGCGGGTGCAACGCACCCGAGATCCACCACTTGCGGCCATTGAGCACGTACTCATCGCCGCTCGACGCGCCGCCGCCGCCCGCGTCGCTCCCATTCGCGCCGCCGCTGCTCTTTGCGCCGCCGCCGCCCGCGTCGCTCCCGCCCGCGTCGCTCCCGCCCGCGCCGCCGCTGCTCTTTGCGCCACCGCTGCCCGCGTCGCTCACGCCCGCGCTGCCGCTACCAGCGCGCTCGATGCGCAGGCCGATGTTCGTCGCATCCGAGCTCGCCACGTCCGGCTCGGTCATCGCGAACGCCGAGCGGATCTCGCCATCGAGTAGTGGACGCAGCCAGCGCTCCCGCTGCTCCTCGCTCGCGAACTGATGCAGCACCTCCATGTTGCCCGTGTCCGGCGCCGAGCAGTTGCACGCCTCCGATGCGATGTGGCTGCGACCGAGGATCTCCGCGAGCGGCGCGTAGTCCGCGTTGCAGAGCCCCGCGCCGTGCTCGGGATCCGGCAGGAACATGTTCCACAGGCCGCGCTCGCGCGCGCGGGACTTGAGCTCCTCCATGATCCGCGGCTGGTGGTGCGGGTCGCCCGACTCGCGCAGCTCCCGCTCGTAGACCTCCTCGGCCGGGTAGATCTGCTCGTCCATGAACCCCTCGAGACGCTCCTTGAACTCGAGGCTGCGCGCGCTGGGCTGGAAGTCCATCGGTCTTCTCCTCGCCGTCGGGTGTTGTAGGAGGTGTGTATATCGATTTTGGGTGCGCCGGGACAGATCTCCCCGCTTATCTAAGCCTTAGCCTCAGCTATAGGGTGCATAGACAATGAGCTACTTGTTCGAACAGTGCAGACAAGCCACGTATAAAAAGCCAAGCGCGGCCCGCTCGCGAGCGCTTGCCTACAGCGATGCGACCCGCGCGGCGCGCACCCTCGAACTTGAAGCCATCGTCCGCGCCGGATATGGTTGGGCCAGGTATCACCGCTGCTCTCCGGGTGTCGAAGCTCGGGAAGCTCGATGTCGCCGGGCCGGGCACGGTTCGGAGCTACCCGGATCGATTGCGGACCTGTCTACATCAACACGTACATAGAGGAGAGAGAACGCGATGATGCGCAGAGCATCTATTTTCATGGCTGTACTGGGCCTGGGGGCCCTCGGCCTCAGCGGGCTGACGGCCGTCGCTGCGGCGGCGCCCACGGTCACGGCACGAGCCGCGATCGTCCCGATCCCGAAGAACCCCCGCAGCAACGGCGGTCCCACCTGGCCGGGTACCGGGGACATCCTCGGCGCCGCCGCCGCGCTGGAACTGGAAGGCAAAGTCAGCGGCACCGAATACGGTGGCTTCCCCTCGCCCGTCAAGCAGATCAAGGTCTTCTTCCCGAAGGGCACGAAGGTCAGCGAAAAAGGCTTCGCGAAGTGCTCCGAGACGATCCTGCACCAGTCCGGCCCCGCCGGCTGTCCGCTGAAGTCGTTCGCGAGCTCCCCCGGCGAAGCCAACGGCGTCGTCAGCTTCGGCGGCGAACGCGTCCACGAGAAAGTCGCCGTCCAGGCGTTCTTCAACTCCGGCGGCGGCCTGATCTTCTCGATCGTCGGCTCCACGCCCGTCTCGCTCGAAGAATTCGCGACCGCGACCTACTTCAACAGCCCCAACGGCGTCGTCGGCACCGCCGAGATCCCGCTCATCGAAACAGTGCCCGGGGCGCTCGCTGCGTCCGCCGAACAGTTCAAGATCAAGCTCGGCGCCGCCTTCAAGCAGGGCAAGAAGCTGGTCTCCTTCGGCACCGTTCCCAGCACCTGCCACGGGCACCTCACAGGCAAGTACGAAGTCACCTTCTACAGCGGGGAAACCGTGCCCGGCTCCGTGTCGGTGCCGTGCCCCAAACACAAAAAGTAGGCTGATAGCAGAGATCTAGTTCACTGGCACGGTATCCGTACAAAGCGCTACCGTGTAGAGGACAAAGGCGTACAGGGGCGACCTCTCTCGGGGGGTCGCCCTCTCGCTGACCGATCCCTCGATCGGTTGGGGACAGAGGAGGAAGGATCGGTTTTGAGGACGGGTAGCGTCGGGTCGTCAAGGAGAGGTGCGCGAATGGCAGCCGCCGGTGGGCTCGGCGCGGTCGTGCTGCTCGTAGCGATTCTCTTTGCGACCGCCGCCGGGGGCTCCAGCGGTGGCTATACCGTGCGCGCGATCTTCGACGACGCCGCCAACGTGATCGGCGGCGAGGACGTCAAGGTCGACGGCGTCAAGGTCGGCACCGTCGGCTCCGTCACGCCCACCCCCACGGGCAAGGCCGCGGTCACGCTCGACATCGCCAACCCCGGCTTTCAAGACTTCCGCGACGACGCCACCTGCACGATCAAGCCGCAGGCTCTGATCGGCGAGAAGTACGTCGACTGCCTGCCCACCCAGCCGCGCGCCGAAGGCACGCCGCTGCCGCCGCCGCTGGCGCGGATTCCCGCTCACCGTGAAGGCGCCGGCGAGTGGCTGCTCCCCGTCCAGCGGACCTCGAGCCCCGTCGGAGTCGACCAGCTCAGCGACATCAACCACCTGCCCGAGAACCAGCGCCTCGCGATCATCATCAACGAACTCGGCGCCGGTCTCGCCGGGCGCGGCAGCGACCTCAACGCGGTCCTGCACCGCTCCAACCCGGCGCTGCGCGAATTCGAAAAGGTGCTCGGCATCCTCGCCTCCGAGAACAAGCTCCTCGGCAACCTCGCGGTCGAATCCGCGCAAGCGCTCGCGCCGATCACGCGCGACCGCAGGCAGTTCGCCGAATTCTTCGCGCAGAGCAACACCGTCTCCACGGCCAGCGCCCGACACCGCGGCGCGATCGCCGAGAGCCTCGCGAGCTTCCCCGCCTTCCTGCGCCAGCTCGGCCCCGCGCTCAAACGGCTCGAAGCGTTCTCCGCGCAGACGATCCCCGTCTTCCAGGATCTCGCGGTCGCCGCGCCCGGCGTCAACCGGACCTTCGAGAGCCTCCCCGGGTTCTCGAACAGCTCGACGCAGTTCTTCAAAAGCCTCGGGCGCGCCTCCAAGGGCATCGAATCGGGACTCGTCGCCACGCAGCCGCTGCTCAACCGCTTCGAGACCCTCGGCAAGGCCGCGACGCCGTTCGCGAGCAACTTCTCGCAGCTGCTCACCAGCGTGCGCTCCACCGGCGGCCTCGAGCGGCTGCTCGACCTGATCTTCCTCGGCGCCAACAACGCCAACGGCTACAACGCGCTCGGCCACTTCATCCGCGCGAACGGTGTCGGGGCGCTCTGCGCGTTCTACAAGACCATCCCCGTGCGCGAATGCAACGCCAACTTCATCAATCTCGCCGCCTCGACCGCGCAGGCGAGCTCCACCGCGAGCGGCACGACGCTGGCAGCCGCGCGCGTTGCGGCGATCGCCCACGGCGCCACGGCTTCACAAGCGCTCGCCGAGTATCCCGGCTCCGAAACCGCCGCCGCGCCCCTCGGCGCGGTGTCCCCGACGAGCGGTTCCGCAAAGGCGCAGCCGGTCGGGGGCGCCAGCGCCGGCACCACCTACTACACACCCGGCGGCGAAAGCAGCGAAGCAAGCGGCATGCTGCTCAACTACCTGCTCGGCGAATGAGACTCGGTCCCCCCGCGATGAAGCCCACACCAGACCCCAGCAATGCCACCGCGCCCGGCAGGCGCGTCGTCTCGCCGGGTACGCGCCGCGCCGCGCGCGTGCGGCGTCTGCCACGCACATTGCTAGCACGCCTCGGCGTGTGCACGCTCGCGGTCCTCGCCCCCGGCATCGGCGCGGCGGTCGCGCGCGGAGCGACTCCCCCGCAAGGCAGCGGGCAGAGCGAAGTCGCCCCGACGACCTCGCCCTCGCCCTCGACGACGTCCGCGTCGGAATCCCCGCCCGCGACGACCGGACAGTCCGGCTCGCCGCCTGCCACCACGCAGACCACCGCCACGACTCCCGCGCCCCCCGCGACCGAAACGACGACCGCGCCGCAGGTGCAGGCGCAGAGCCCCCAGGCGCAGAGCGCGGCCGGCGCGCCTCCCGTTGCCGGTTCGGGCCATGGCCACACTCGCGCTGGCAAGCCCCACCGCACGAGCCGGGGCACGGGCGGTGCTTCCGGCAAGGGCAAGGGCAACGCCAAGAGCACCGCCGCCGGCCCCGCCGCGCCGTCGCCCTCGGCGCTCACGCCGCCCTTCCCGAGCTCGCTCGGCTCCGCGATCGGCGGCGTGCCCGACTTCTTCATCGAAAGCTTTCGCGTGCCGCCCTTCCTGCTGCCGATCTATCAGGCCGCCGGCACCACGTACGGCATTCCCTGGCAGGTGCTCGCCGCGATCAACGAGGTCGAGACCGACTACGGCCGCGACCTCAACGTCTCGAGCGCCGGCGCCGAGGGCTGGATGCAATTCCTGCCGTCCTCGTGGGCGCGCTACGGAGTCGACGCCAACGGCGACGGCTACGAGGACCCCTACAACCCCGCGGACGCGATCTTTGCCGCCGCCAGATATCTCGCCGCCGCCGGTGGCGGCGCGAACATCCGCGCCGCGATCTTCTCCTACAACCACTCGCAGGCGTACGTCGACGCCGTGATGCTGCGCGCGCAGCTGCTCGGCGGCACCCCACCGGAACTGCTGAGCGCGATCACCGGCCTCACCGAATCGCGCTTCCCCGTCCACGCCGCCGCGCACTTCACCGACGGGTTCCCCAGCGTTCCCGCCACGGGGTCGGATCCCGCTGGCACGCTCGTGGGCACGACGATCTACGCGTCGGCCGGAGCGCCCGTGATCGCCGTCCAGGATGGCCAGATCGTCGCGATCGGGCAGTCGCCCACGCTCGGACGTTACGTCTCGCTGCGCGACGCCTACGGCAACACCTACACCTACGCCCAGCTCGGCAGCGTCGCTGCGCTCTATCCCGTGCTCGAACCGCGCGAGCACACCGCGCTCAGCCAGCGGATCGCGCACTCCGCGAGCGCCGCCGGGCCGACGCCGAGCGCGCCCGCCAGCGCCGGCGTCCAGCCGCACGCGCCGCTCTCCGAAGCCGCGCTCAGCTCGGGTCTCGCGATGGGCGCGACCGCCGGTCTGGAAACGCCGCCCGCGCCGACCCCGCCCGCTCCCGCGCCCGTGATCGCGCCGCCGCACCCCACCACGACCCCACGGGTCTTCCGCGCCGGTCCCGACGAGGTCTACCTGCACGCGCTGCGCCCCGGGGTCGAGGTGCTCGCCGGAACCGTGCTCGGACATCTTGGTGTCGGTGAGCAAGCCGCCGTCGCGGGCGCCGCTGCACCCGAAGCGCACATGCTCTTCCAGATCCGCCCCGCCGGAGCCGGCGCGCCCCTGATCGACCCCAAGCCGATCCTCGACGGCTGGGTCCAGCTCGAAAACACCTCGATCTTCAGGGCCAAAGGCGAGAACCCCTTCCTTGCCACCTCGCCGACCGTCGGGCAGGTGCTGCTGGAGTCCAAGCGCCAGCTCGAGCAGCAGGTGCTGCGCGACCCCGGCGTGCGCTTCGCCTCCAAGTGCGGCCGCGGCGAGGTGCAGGCCGGCCAGGTCGATCGCCGCGTGCTCGCGACGCTCGAGTTCCTCTCCGTCTCGGGCCTGAAGCCGACGGTCGCCTCGTCGGACTGCGCACGCCTGGCACGCGTCGCCGGCAGCGGCAACGCGCCCGGCAGCGCCAGCGGCGAAGCGGTCGCGATCTCCGCGATCGACGGCACGCCGATCGCCGGGCACGAACAGCCCGGCTCGCTGGCCGACATCGCCGTGCACAGGCTCCTGCGGCTGCAGGGAACGATGAAGCCGCGCCAGATCGCCACCGGATCGCTGAGCTACCCCGGAACCGCCAACGCGCTCGTCCAGCCCGCCGACCGCGGTCTGATCCAGGTCAGCTTCCAGGCCTCCGGCGGTGCGCGCGAGGCACGCGCGCTCGCCGCCACGCCGCTCACCCCCGAGCAGTGGCTGCAGCTGGTCTCGCGCCTCGGCGAGATCCCCGAGCCGGCCGTCGCCGGCAAGCCTTCCGCCGCGGCGATCCCCGACAACACAGCCGCCGCCAGCCCAACCGCCGCGAGCGAAGGCACGCCCGGCGCCGGAACACCGACCGCCCGCGGCGAGGCCACCACCAAGGTCGGGCGTTAGACGATGGCCACGACCACGCCCCCCAGCCCCCCGCCGACGCACGGACCGCCGCCGTCGCCGCCTCCGCGCGGACCGGCGGTGCGCGCGCCGGGCCCCAACACCGCCGCGCGCTGGGTCGCCGGTGGCGCGCTCGCGCTTGTCGTGCTCGTCGTCGCGTACATCCTCTTCGCCGGGGGCGGTGGAGCCAGCTACCAGCTGCTTTTCGCCAACGCCAGCCAGCTCGTGCGCGGCGACGAGGTGCAGGTCGGCGGCGTCTCCGTGGGCAGCGTTACGGACATCACGCTCACGCGCAATTACAAAGCGCGCGTCACGATCCATGTCGAAGGCTCGCTCGTGCCCCTGCATGAAGGCACCACCGCCCAGGTGCGCGTGCCGTCGCTGACGACGGTCGCCGGCCGCTACGTTGCGCTCGTGCCCGGGCCCAACAACCGCCCCGCGCTCGCCGCGGGCGCGACTCTGCCCGCCAGCGCGGCGCAGGGCACCGTCGATCTCGACCAGCTCTTCGACATCTTTAACCCGCGTACCCTCAAAGGTCTGCAGAACCTCTTCGTCGGGACCGCCGAATCCTACGCCGGCGTTGCCCAGGCCGCGGGCGAATCGGCTGAATATTTCGGTCCCGCACTCGCCTCCGCCACGCGCATCTTCGCCGAGCTCAACCGCGACCAGCCGGTCTTCACGAACTTCCTCGTGAAGACCGCGCAGGCGCTGAGCACGATCGGCGCGCACCGCGAACAGCTCACCGGCCTGATCGGCCACGGCGATGAAACATTCCAAGCGCTCGCCGCCGAGCAGAGCAGCCTCCAGCGCGGCGTCCACGAGCTGCCGGCGACCCTCCAGCAGGGCAACCGCGCGTTCGCCGAGCTGCCCGCGACCTTCGCGGCGCTCCACGCCCTCGTCGACGTCGCCAAGCCCGACACGACCAAACTCGCCTCCTTCTTCGCGCGCCTCGCGCCGCTGCTGGACGCCGCGCAGCCGGTGTTGCACAACCTCAGTCTCGCGATCGGCCGCCCCGGCCCGGCCAACGATCTCACCGACGCCGCGCTCGGTCTGCCCGCCTTCGCCCATGCCGTCGAAACGAGCGTGCCGTCCGCGGTGACCGGGCTGCAGGAATCGGTGCCCGTAACCGCCTTCTTCGGGCCCTACGCGCCCGATCTCGCCGGCGCCGCGCGCGACTTCGGCACCGATGCCGGCTACTACGACGCCAACGGCCACTACGCGCGCGCGGCACTGGTCGTCGACAACTTCAAGCTCTCCGGCAACACGCTCAAACCGACCACGCCCCAGGAAGGCATCCAGGGCGCGCATCTGCGCGAACTGCGGCGCTGTCCCGGAGCCGGCGCCACGCCGCCGCCCGCGGACGGCTCGGCGCCTTTCACCGACAGCGGCCTGCTCGGCTGCGACCCCGCGGAGGTGCCGTGATGAACCGCCGCCGCCGCGGATCGCTGGCCGGTAGCCCGCTGCTGATCGGAGCACTGACGACGCTGATCGCCGTCGTCGCGGTCTACATCTCCTATAACGCCAACAACGGTCTGCCGTTCACCCCGACGTACGACATCAAGGTCGAACTTCCCGAATCCGCTGGGTTGCAGCCGGGTAACGAGGTGCGGCTCAGCGGCCGGCGCGTAGGCGTCGTCAGCGGGCTGATCCCCTACCAGAATCCCCACACCGGCAGGGTCACGGCGATCGCCAGCGTCAAGCTCGAAAAGAAGCTGCAGCCGCTGCCCGCGGACACGACAACCGTCGTCGAGTCGGTCTCGACGATCGGCCTGAAGTACCTCGAACTCACCCGCGGGCACTCGCGGCGATCGCTGCCGCCCGGCCACACGATCCCGGTCTCACAGTCCCGCGAAGCGGTGCAGATCCAAGATTTCTTCAACATGTTCGACAAGTCCACGCGGATCGCGATCCAGCAGAACACGAACACCTTCGGCGACGCGTTCGCCGCGCGCGGTCCCGGGATCAACGAAGCGATTGGCGAACTGCGCCCGCTCGTCGACAACGCGGTCCCGGTCCTGCACAACCTCGCCTCGCCGCAGACCGGCCTCGGCCAGCTGTTCGTCGCGCTCGACAAAACCGCGCGGCAGGTCGCGCCCATCGCCGAGCAACAGGCAGCCTTCTTCGTCGATCTCGACACTTTCTTCAGTGCCTGGGCCAAGGCCGCGCCTTCGCTGGAACGCACGATCGAAGGCGGCCCCGCGGCGCTGCACCAGGCGATCTACTCGCTGCCCTACGAGGCGCCGTTCGTCGAAAAGAGCACCGAGTTCATGCGCCTGCTACGACCCAGCGCGAGCCTCCTGCGCACCACCGCCGGTCAGCTCGGGCACGCCTTCGAAGTCGGCGCCGTCAACCTCCACGCCGCCAGCACGGTAAACCAGGATCTCGCCACTGCGCTGCAGGCCTTCCGCGCCTACGCCGAGAACCCCCTCGTCACGCTCGGCTTTGAAGAATTCACCAAGACGCTGCAGCTCGGCAACCCACTGCTCGCCGGCCTCGCCCCAGCGCAGACGACGTGCAACTACTTCACGCTCGCCTTCCGCAATCTCGACAACCTCCTCTCCGAGAACGTCGGCGTGGGCACCCTCGCACGCGCCGTGCCCATCTTGAGCCCCTCTGGCCCCAACAGCGAGGGCCTGCCCGCCTCCGCGCCGGCCAACGGTCCGTCGGTGGAACGCTCAGCGTTGGGCAGCTCCGATACGGCGGTCGGACCGATCATCGAAAACAACCACCTGCACTACAACCCCTATCCGAACGTCGCCGGGCCCGGTCAGCCCAAGGAGTGCGAAGCGGGCAACGAGCAGTACACGGTCGGCAAGACCGTGATCGGCAAGACCTCGACGACGCTTGGGACACTGCACGATGTCACCAAGCGCAGCGAAAACGTCTTCGGCGAAAAATACCCAAGCTCGACGCTGAAGAGCTTCCCCGCCGAAGGCACGAGCAAGACGAAGGGGAAGTGAGTCGTATGCGCCTCTTCAAACGCCGCAGTCGGGTCGCGGTCTCCGAGCTGCAGAAGCGCTCCAACCCCACGCGCTTCGGTGTCGTCTTCGTCATCGTGCTCGCGATCGTCGTCTACTTCGGCTTCACCAAGCACATCCCGTTCAAACATGGCTACCGCCTCAACGCCGCCTTCAACACCGCCGTCAACATCGCGCCCAAGTCACCGGTGCGCATCGCCGGCGTGGCCGTCGGCAAGGTCTCCTCGGTGCGGCGCGTCGGCAATACCGGTCTCGTAACGATGGAAATCGAAAGCCGCGGCCTGCCGATCCACGCCGACGCGACGCTGAAGATTCGCCCCCGGATCTTCCTCGAAGGCAACTTCTTCGTCGAACTGCAGCCCGGCAGCCCAGCCGCGCGCACGCTCGCCTCGGGGGCGACGATCCCCGTCGCGCAGACCTCCGATCCGGTCCAGCTCGATCAGGTGCTCGATGCGCTGAACACCGACACGCGGGCGAACCTGCAGACATTCCTCGCGGAATATGGGGAAGCGCTCACCGCCAAGCCGACCGCCGCGCAGGACGCCGAACAGGCAGCCGAAGTGCGCGGTCTCAATGGCGCGCAGGCGCTCAACAAGGCCTACCAGATCGGACCCGAAGCGCTGCGCAAAAGCACGATCGTCAACCAGGCGCTCGGCGGACTCGAACCACACGACCTCTCCAAGCTCTTTGCCAACATCGAAAAAGTCACGGCGCAGCTCGATCTCCACGAGCAGCAGCTCGGCGAACTGATCGGCAACTTCAACACGTTCCTCGGCGCCTTCGCCGCGCAGTCGCCCAGCGTGCGCGAGGCGGTCGCCGCATTGCCGGCGACGCTGCACAACGCCAACCGCGGCTTCGCCGAGCTAGCCGCCGCGGCGCCTTCCCTCCGCGCCTTCTCGCTCGACCTGATCCCCGGCATCAAGGAACTCCCCGCGACGATCACCGCGTCCTATCCGTGGATCGACCAGACACAGGCCGCGCTCGGGCCGAAGGAGCTCGGGGGCGTCGCGACCGCGCTGCAAAGCGCAGCGCCGGCGTTTGCGAGCCTGATCGACGCCCAGCCCGAATTCTTCCATGAAATCGAACTCTTCAACAAGTGTCTGACGAAGGTCTTCTACCCTGCCGGCAACACCGTCCTCCAGGACGGAGCGAACACCTCGGGCGCCGAGGATTACAAGGAATTCTGGTACGCCATGGCTGGCCTCTCCGGTCTCGGCCAGAACTTCACCGGCAACGGCCCCGCCGACCGCTTCCTCGGCGGCGGCGCCGGTACCCCGATCGTCTCGGCCCCGGTCAAGCTGACCGGCAGCTCCGCGGCCACGCCCGAAGCGCATCGTCTCGTCTCGCAGACCGGCTTTGCACCTGAAGGCACCAGCCCCCGCTTCCCCGGCAGCGAGCCGTCGTACCGGCCGCTCGTCGCCTGCTACAAGCAGAAGCTGCCCGACTTCAACGGTCCGCTAGCGCACGGACCCGCAGATGGGAGTGGGGGATGAGTGTCGAGAACGGGCACGGGGCCCGCGAGAACGGCGGCGTGCGCGAGAACGGAGCGGTAGCGCGTGAGGACGGCGGGCGCGGAATCCGCGACCAGATCGAGCGCTACCGTACGGCGTTCATCGCGGTCGTCGCGATGATTGTGATCGCCGCGGGCAGCGCCGGCTACATCCTCGCGCACGAGCGTCTCTCGGTGCCCTCATGGGTGCCCGTGATCGGCCACGAACACTTCCTCCTGAAGGGCGAATTCTCGACCGCGCAGGCCGTTGCGCCCGGACAGGGTCAGGAGGTCACGATCGCGGGCGCCAAGATCGGCGAAATCGCGAGCGTCGAACTACGGAGCGGCAGGGCGCTCGTGAGCATGAACCTGACCCCGTCCTACGCGCGCTACATCTACCGCGACGCGACGATGCTGCTGCGTCCCAAGACCTCGCTCAAGGACGAGACCGTCGAGGTCGACCCCGGTAGCCCAGCGGCCGGCCGTGTGTCCGCGGGGTACACGGTCCCGATCGCCCAGACCTCGCCCGACGGCAACCTCGACGAACTGCTCGCCGCGCTCGACACCGAAACGCGCGCCGCGCTACAGGAGCTGCTCGCCGGCGCCGGCGAAGGGCTGCAGGGCAACGGTGCAAACCTCTCCGCGACACTCAAGCGCTTCGCGCCGATCGGGCACGAGCTCGACGCGATCGGCCGCGAAGTCGCCACGCGCCAAGCCGATGTCGCGAGCTCGATTCACAACTTCGGCCTGCTGATGGAAGCCCTCGGCAACAAAGACACCGAACTCGGCGCGCTCGTGGACTCCTCCAACGCGGTCTTCGCCACCTTCTCCCAGCAGGATCGCGAGGTCCAGGAAACGCTGCGCGAGTTGCCCGGCGCGCTGAAAGCGACCAACCAGGGGCTCGCGAAGGCCTCGACCGCGTTCCACCTCGTCGGGCCGACGCTGAAGGCGCTCGAGCCCTTCGCCAAGGCGCTCGCCCCGTCCCAGCGCGCCGCTCGCTCGTTCTTCGAGCAGACGACCCCGATTCTCGCGAGCGAGGTGCGGCCGCTGCTGCGCAAGATCCTGCCCGTTCTCAACACCGTCTCGCCATCGGTCAACGAACTCAGCAAAGCCTTCCCGCAGCTGAAGAGCGGCTTCGGGGTCTTCAACGAACTGCTCAACGAGATCGCCTACAACCCCGGTCCCAACCAGGGTGGCTTCCTGTTCTTCCTCGATTGGGCCAATCACAACCTCAACAGCGTCGTCTCCCAGGGCGACGCCAACGGCGCGTTCGGGCAGACACTCGTCTACTACAACTGCAACCTCGTGCCTCTGCTCAAGGCCGTCGGCGAAGCTGACCCGACCGCGGGCCTGATCCTCGGTCTGCTCAACCCGCCGAGCCCCGCGCTTTGCAGTTCCGTCGGCGCCGCAAGCTCGGGCACCGCGAAAGCGGCCCGGCTCGAGCGCGGCGTCAGCCCCGTGGCGCAGTTGGGCGACCACGTTTTCGGCCAGGGCCCGGACGCGGCCGCGCGGCTGCCGATCGGAGGGCAGCGCTGATGCAAAAGCGCGCGCCGACGCTGGCGAACATCCTCGTGATCGTGCTCTTCGCGCTGAGCTGCTTCGGGCTGCTGCTGTTCCTCTGGGAGTCCTTCGGCGGGCCGGTGCCGCTCAAGCCACAGGGCTACCGCTTCACGGTCGAGCTCTCGCGCTCGCTTTCGCTCGCCGAACAGTCCGACGTGCGCATCAGCGGCGTCAGCGTCGGACACGTGATCAGCTTCTCGACCAAGCCGAACGGCCTCGACGACGTCACTGTCGAAATGGACCACGAGTACGCGCCGGTGCGCGCCGACGACGAAATGATCCTGCGCCAGAAGACGTTGCTCGGGGAGACCTACATCGAACTGCTCCCCAAGCCCGGGCCGGCGCGGGCGCTGCCCGACGGCGGGCGGCTGCCCTCGAGCCAGGTGCAGCCGGCGGTGACGCTCGACGACATCCTCGAAGCGCTCAAGCCGCGCGAGCGCAACGCCTTCAAAGCCTGGCAGCAGTCGGTCGCGGCTGCCTACAACGGGCGCGGCGAACAGATCAACAGCGACTTCGCCGAACTCGAGCCGTTCGTCGAACAGGCGAACAAACTCGTCACCGTCCTCGCCTCCCAGGAAGGCGCCGTGCGCGAGACGATCCACAACACGGGTGTCGTCTTCGACGCGCTCACCGAACGCGACAACCAGTTCCGCGGGCTGGTCGAAAACGGCGAGCGCAGCTTCCATGCGCTCGCGCAAAGCAGCCAGCAGTTTGCCGACGCGTTCCGCGCCCTGCCCGCCTTCGAGCGCGGCTCGATCGCGACATTCCGCGAACTCGACAGTCTCGCCGCCGCCGCGAACCCGCTGCTCGACCAGTCGCGCGCATGGGAGCGCGAGCTCGCGCCGCTGCTGCGCACCGTGAAGGCGTTCACGCCCGACTTCAACAGCCTGCTCACCAACCTCGGCCCGCTGACGAGCGCCTCCAAGAAGGGCCTGCCGCTGGTGCCCGCGGCCCTGCACAACACCGTGCCGCTGCTCGAAAACGTGCCGCCGGTGCTGCGCAACCTCGACCCGCTGCTGCAGTTCGCCGGCGACTACATCCCCGAGGTCCAGTCGTTCTTCGCGAACCTCACCGCGGCCACCGAGGCGCACGACAAAAACAACGACTTCGGCGAAAACGGTCCGATCCAGCACTACCTGCGGGGTCTCGTCGCGATCGGGCCCGAAGCGCTCGCCGTCTACAGCCAGCGCATCGGCACCAACCGCGCCAACCCCTATTTCCAAGCGGGTGGCCTCAACCTGATCGCCGGCAACGCACTGCAATCGTTCAGCACCGCCAACTGCGCCAATTCCGCGCCGGTCGTCGAAGGACCCCCCAACGCCGCGGTCTCACAAACCCTGATCGAACAGCTGCAAGGGCACGTCAAGAAGATCAACGCCAAAGGCCAGGTCGAAACCTCGGAAGTGCCGCCGGTCGCGAACAAGCCCGAAAGCACCAGCAACGCCGTCGCCGCGCCGCCCTGCCTGCAGCAGGCTCCGTTCACCTGGGAAGGCGCCACGAGCCAGTTCCCCCACGTGACCGCGCCCGCACCGCTCAAATAGGCCTACGCGGTAGGGCTCGCGCGGCGAGGCCCCGCGCTACAGGGCTGCGAGGCCCCCGCTACAGGGCTGCGCGGCGGGGCTCGCCGGCTAGGCTAGCTAGGCGTCACGCGGTTCGCGCGATGGGCCTCGCGTAAGCCGCCACCAGCGCGCGATGGTGCCCCAGGTAGGGCAGCAGCGCGAAGTACGCGAGGTCGCCCAGCAGGCGCGGCAGTTCGCCCGTGCGGTCCTCCAGCGCGCGGCGGTGCAGGATCGAGGCGATCCCGCCGACCAGCGCCTCCGAGGTCCCCGCCGGCAGATGGTCCGGGTTGGCCGAGTGGAAACGGCCCTCCTCCAGCAGTGGGGGGAAGATCCGTACCAGCGCGCGCTGGCGCTCATCCGCCGCCACACCCGCGCTGAGGCACTCCACGAGGAGCACGCGGGCGCCGTCCGGGTCCTCCGTGAGGGCGCTCAGCAACGCATCGAGCCCCGCCCGCACGCGCTCCGGCCACGCTGCATCGCACTCCACGCGCTCGCGCACCCGCTCCTCGATCCGTGCGAGCATACCGTCGAGCGCCTCCAGGAAGCAACCTTCCTTGTCGTCGAAGTGCTCTTCGAAGACCGCCGCTGGCACGTCGGCCATCTGGAGCACGCGCTCGATCGTCGTGCGGTCATAGCCGCGATAGGCGACCGTCGCGATCAAAGCGTCGAGGATGCGCGCGCGCCGGTCCGATGAACGGCCAACGCTCGCGGGAGTCGCTGTCAGCGGATCCCGTTGGGCGCCGAGGCGGCTGCTGTTCAACATCGGTTCCTCCCTCCCTGCCGGAGAAGGAGCGGTGGAGGCGCGCAGCCTCGCGTCGAGTCGCGACGCGGAGCGCGTTTTCCAGGCGCTGAATCCCGGACCGTGAGTTACCTCTGACGCGGATCGTAGACCCCGGAGTATCCCGCTGTCAAGGGAAGTACATAAAGATCATGCCATCGCCCCGAGCCTGTGGCGCGGCCCTCGCGCGAGGGCATTCAAGCCCGCAGCCTGCCGCGGTGGCGCGTCCCTCAGGCGAGGGCGTTCAAGCCCGCAGCCTGCCGCGGTGCGCCCGTCAGCGACTCGGCGGAGATGCTCATGAAGTTCAGCCGGTAGCGCCCCACGACGATCTCGTCGCCGTCCTCGAGCATGCGCCACTCCACGCGCTCCCCGTTGACGAAGACGCCATTGAGGCTGCGGTCGTCGAGCACCCGCACCCCGTCCGCTTGACGCACGAGCAACGCGTGACGCCGCGAGACCGTGGGATCGTCGAAGCGCACGTCGGCCGCGAGGCTGCGACCCACGCGGGTCCACTCCCGCGTCAGCGCCACCACTCGCGTCTCGCCGTCCTCCTCGTAGAGGAGGTACTCGCCGGGCTGCGCGATGCGCGCGCGCGCCTGCGCCACCAACTCGAGGTCCGCCGCCGAGGACTCCGCCTCAAGCGCGTGCGCCTCCCCGAGGCGCCCGACGCTGAACAGCGACGCGCGCACAAAGCTGCGCCCGCCACATCCCGGACAGTCGCTCAGCGCGTCGCTCGCCGCCAGGGTCAATACGTAGCCGCAGCGCTGGCAGCGAAAAGATCCGGCTCCAGCCATCGTGCCCGAGGTCAGTGACTCCAACATCTCACAGCTCCTCTTCTCTGTTGGGACGCCCTTGCGGAACCCACCCTGCGAAGGAACCCTGTAGCGATCATAACCAGACCATTCGCCGCGCGTCTAAAAGGCTTGTAATTTTCCCGAGACCGAAGGTCGGGGATCTGCGATCGCACGCGATCCGGAGCAGGGGGGACCGGACGGGTAGCGACCTACTTCTACCCGCGCGTCCAACGCGCCAAACGACCTTGCGCCGAAGTGGATGAAGCCGGCCGCGGCCCGCGCACTTGCCGCCGGTTCCGCGCGTCCCAGCGGGTTCCGCGCGTCCCAGCCGGTCCCGCGCGGTCCCAGCGCGTCCCAGCCGGTCCCGCGCGGTCCCAGCGCGTCCCAGCGAGTCCGGCTTGAAGTCCTGCCGGTGGCCCCGCTCGGCGATCTGCTCGCAGGAGTTCTCCGCGCGGCGACGAAAATCTCGGCGTGAGCATCTCCGTGCCGCCCACCACCGATGCCGAGCAGCTCGAGCGCTTCCTGCTGCGCCGCGGCGTGGGTGCGCTCGCCGCCGGGCGCGACCGCTGCATCGACTGCGGGCGTACTCCGCTCGTCGGCGAGCAGGTCCACCTCTACGGGGCGCGCGAAAATGTCGTCTGTGAGCTCTGCCGACCGTTGCGACGCGACGCGCCCGTGGTCAGCGAGACCATGCGCCACGCCGAGCGCGGACACACCGTGCGCCTCACCGCCCGCGCCGCGTAGCGCGCTGGCGCTATGTCCGTGCTGCGTGGATGCCGCGCCGCGTAGGGCGCTGGCGCTATATGCGCGTCGCATGGATGCCGCGCCGCGTAGGTGGCATTCAGTTTTTGGAGAACTTTACTCTCGGAGATAGTTCTCGCCTGAAAGAAATCCCTTAAAGAGATACGCAACTCTTCCGCGAGCGTCAGGCGGGAAACCTGAGGGACGGGTGGTCCGGCGCGATGACGATCGCGACATCGGGGGCGCCCGGCCTCCGAGCGCGCCGGTAGACTTCCGCGCGCGATGGACCCCATGACCGTCTCGATCCTCATCGATGCCCCGCGCGAGCGGGTCTTCGACTATCTGCTCGACCTCGCCAACCACCCCGAGTTCACCGACCACTACCTGCGCGACTGGCATCTTACGCGCGCGAGCTCCGTCGGCCTCGGGGCCGGCGCGCGCTTCCGCGTCGCCGCTCCCGGCAACCGCTTCAGCTGGGCCGACGTGACCTTCGCCGAGGTCGAGCGCCCGCACCGCATCGTCGAGGTCGGACGCGGCGGCAAGGGCAATCGCGTCCGCACGCTCGGCGTCTACGAGCTCTCGCCGGACGCCGGCGGCACCACGCGCGTGCGGTTCACGCTCGAGACCCAGCCGCGCACGCTCTCCGATCGCCTGGTGGAGTCCTTCGGCGCCCGCGGCTGGCTCAAGCGCCAGAACAACAAGGCGATGCGTCGCCTGCGCTCGATCATCGAGAACGGCGAGGGGCGCGGCGCGCGCGTCACAATCGCCGGGGGATAGACTGCCGCCTCGCATGTCCCGCGTCACGCCTCGCCTCTCGCGCACCCTCTCGCCGCGCGCCCTCGCGCCGCTCGCGCTGGCGTTGCTCGCAGCGCTCGCCCTCGGCGCCTGCGGCGAAGCGCACACGCGCGTCACGACCGGTACCTACGCCGGCGCCTCCGGCAAAAACGCGCCCTACCTCAACGTTGGGCCGCTGATCTACGAGGTCCAGATCTCGCGCGAGCTGAACCCTTACAACGTCGAAGACGCCGCATATCTGGCCGGTCTCCCCCCCGCCGAGCGAGAACTGCGCCCCGGCGAAGAGTGGTTCGGGGTCTTCATGCAGGTCTACAACAACTCCAGCCTGCCTCACCCCGTCGCCACGGACATCACGATCAGCGATACCGAAGGCAACGTCTACCGCCCCGTCGTTCCCGCCGCAACCAACTCGTTCGCCTATCGCCCCGAAGTGCTGCCCGCGAAAAGCCAGGTGCCGGGGCCGAACACGATCGCCGCCTCCGGTCCCACCCAAGGCGCGCTGCTGCTCTACAAGATCAAAGTCATCTCCCTAGACAACAGGCCCCTGACCGTGAAGATCGTCGACCCCGCGCAGCCCACGCAGACCGCCTCCGCGGAACTCGACGTCTAGCCGGCTTCCGGCGCTGGTCGCCAGCGCTCCCCTCCAGCGTGTGCTCCGGCGCGTGCCCGCGTCGCTACGAGCCCGATTTCAGGCCCGCTTCGAGGACCTCCCGCGCGACCGGCGCCGCGGTATCGCCCCCGAACCCGTCACGTACGAGCAAGACCCCCACGACGATCTTCGGGTGCAGCGCCGGCGCGAACGAAGCGAACCACGCGTCCGTGTTCTGTGGGCTGTTCTGTTCGCTCGCGCAATGACCGGCTTCGGATTCTTGTGCCCCTGTCGTCGACGTGTCTCCGCCAGCCTTTTCTTCGCTTCCCGCGCACTCTCCGCTGCTTGCGCCGCCCAATTCAGCTGTGCCCGTCTTGCCCGCCACCACCACGCCCGGGATCGCCGCCGCGGTGCCCGTCCCGAATCGCACCACGTCGATCATCATGCTCCGCACCGCGCGCGCCGTCGCCGCGCTCATCACGCGCGCGGCGCCACCCGCCTTGCCGCCACCCGCGCCTGTGGTGCCGCTCGCACTCGCGCCGGCAGAGGCCGCCTCGCCGAAGTCGAACGTCGGCGTCGGGCGTCGCCCCGCGTCCGCGATCGTCGCCGCGACCACCGTCATCTCCAGCGGGCTCGCCAGCACCTCGTCCTGGCCGATCGCCGACGATCCCACCGCCAGTTCGCCCTGGATTCCCGACGCCGCCGGGATCGTGCTCTGCGCCGCGCCCGGGATCGCCACCGGCTGGTTGAAGCCGAAGCGTTCAGCCGTCGCCACCAGGCGGCTCGCGCCCAGCTTCACGCCGAGTGGTGCGAACACCGAGTTGCAGGACACCGCGAACGCCTCCGTCAAGGTGCCGCCACAGGACTCGCTTTCGGAGTTGTGCAACTGCACCCCGTCGAGCGTCGCCGACGTCGCGTAGGGGAACGTCGTCCGCGGGTTCGCGACGCCCGCCTGCAGCACGCCGGTGACTGTGACCATCTTGAACGTCGAGCCCGGCGGTTGCAGCGCGTCGAGGCCGATCCCCGCGACCCCCAGGATCTGTCCACTTGCCGGTTCCATCGCGACGACGCCTCCGTACTGGCCGCCCAACGCACTCACCGCCGCGCTCTGCACCGCCGGCGAGATCGATGTCCGCACCGCCGTTCCCGCGTGCGCCGGCGCGCTCGTCAGGACACGTTCGTCGTCGGTGCCGATCGCGAGCAGCTCACCCCCCGGCGTGCCCCGCAGGCGTTCGTCCTCCGCCAGCTCCAAGCCGCTGACCCCGACGATCGCGTCCGCTTCGACCCCCTGCGCCTCCAACGCCGCCAGCCGGTTCGCGGGGATCGCGCCGACACTGCCCACCGCCGCGCTCGCCGCCGCCCCCAGCGGCGAGCTGCGCTCGCCCGCCGCGCTCGCCGACCCTTCCGCGAGGACCGAGCCGTCGCGCGCGAGCAGCGGCGCGCGCGCCGGCAGCGCCGTGCGCCGGCTCAACCGCTCGCCGGCGCGTAGGCCCGGGAATACCAGCGCGCGCGACCACGCCACGCGCGAGCCCTCTTCGTTCGGCGCCGCCACGATCGGCAGTCGAAAGCTGCTCGCGAGCGACCCGAACAGGCGCGTGGCGATCCGCACCGGCACCACCTCGACGCCGTCCGCGGCCGCCCGCGGAGGACCCATCACCCGCGTCGCGCTCGCCGTCGCCAGCATCGCCGCTTCGCGATACGCGCTCGCGAACTCCCCCACCGAGATCGTGCGCTGCGAGGCCGGCGCGATCTCGCTGTACATCGCCGCATAGTCACCCCGCGCCCACGCCGCCGCGAAGCTCGACGCCAACGCCGACGCCGAAGACGAACCCGACTGCGCCGCCCCCACGATCGCACCCGCCGCGAACGCCACCAGTGCCAGCGCCATCATCGGACGCGCCCGCCGCGAGCGCGCGTGCGCGCCGTCGTATCCGTCGCCTCCGCCGCCACGTGCCCCGCCGTGCGTTCCGCTGCGCGCCGCACCGTGCGTTCCGCTACGCGCCCCGCCCGACACCCCGCCTTGCTCCTCGCCATCGGGCCCGCCGCGGCCGGAGAGGGGCGCAGCGCTCATCGACACCCAGCTCCAATACCGGCGCTCACGTTGCGGAACGGTAGAACATGCGTTGTGAGCGACCTCGACTGGTTGATCCTCGCGTTCGCCGCCCTCCTCGCGCTGTTCGGCTTTCGGCAGGGCTTCATCGTCGGCGTACTCTCCTTCGCCGGCTTCGCGCTCGGCGCCTTCATCGGCACTCGCCTCGGCCCGCTCCTGCTCCCGCAGGGGTCCGCCTCGCCGTACGCCCCCGCCTTCGGGCTCGTCGGCGCGCTGCTCGCCGGCGCGATTCTCGCCAGCGGCCTCGAGGGTCTCGGCTGGCGACTGCGCCGTACCACCGCGCTGATCCCCGGCGCCGGCCTGCTCGACGGCGCGCTCGGCGCCGCGCTCAGCGCCGCGGTCGGTCTCGGCATCGTCTGGATCGTCGCCGCCGTGGTCGCGCAGATACCCGCCAGCACCCAGCTGCGCACCGACATTCAAGGTTCCGCGATCCTGCGCGAGCTCAACCAACTGCTCCCTCCCTCCGGTCCCATCCTCGACGCGCTCGCCCGCCTCGACCCACTGCCCTCGCTCCCCGGTCCGCTGCCCGCGCTGCAAGCGCCGCCGCCGCGCATCGCCTACGACCCCGGCGTGCGCGCCGCGTCCCACAGCGTCGTGCGCGTGCTCGGCACCGCCTGCGGTCTCGCGATCGAGGGCTCCGGCTGGGTCGCGCGGCCCGAAGAGGTCCTCACCAATGCCCACGTCGTCGCCGGCGAGAGCGACACCACCGTCGAGGTCGAAGGCCGCTCGCCCGGTCTCGCCGCTCAAGCGATCGCCTTCGATCCCACCGACGACCTCGCCGTCCTCCGCGTCCCCGGTCTCAATCTCCCACCGCTCGGTCTCGTCCCCAACCCCGTCTCCGGGCGCGCCGGGGCGATCCTTGGCTACCCCGAAAACGGACCCTTCGCGGTCCGCCCCGCACGCATCGGACAGACCGCGCAGGTAATCACACAGAACGCCTACGGGCAGGGACCGGTTTCGCGCCTGCTCACCCCGCTACGCGGCAGCGTGCGTCCCGGCAACTCCGGCGGCCCCCTCGTCGACCCCGCCGGCGACGTCCTCACCACCGTCTTCGCCGGCACCACCGGCGCCGGGCCCGCCGGCGGCTACGGCGTCGCCAACGCCACCGTCGCCCACGTCCTCGCCGGCGCGCACGCCGCCGTCGGCACCGGGGCCTGCGACGGAGCCTGAATGCGGTTGTAGGAACTCCGTGCGCGATTGAGCGCGGGCCCGGGCTGGCGCATGACGGGCGGGCCGGGGCTGGCGGGCGTGAGGGGCCGGCCGGGGCTGGCGGGCGGGTCGACCGGCCTCTGGGTCGAGAGCGTGTACGGGTCGGGAGGGATGGGAGCCCACTCCCGGTCGGCGGCGTTTTGCATGATGTCTTTTTGAGTTCTTTACAAAGCGTAACGATTATGGCGTTGAAGAAAGAGCAAAAAAAGGAACGCCTCGCTCCGGGTGCCGTCGCGGGGTAGGAGGCCCCGCGCCCACCGCCCCCTGCCCCAACGCGCCCACGCGGACGATCCCCCCATGAAAAGTGTCCGCATACCATCAGCCGCTAGTCTCTGAGCCCGATGTCCAAGACCCTCGTCATCGCCGAGAAGCCCTCCGTCGGGCGCGACCTCGCGCGCGTCCTGCCCGGAACCTTCAAGAAGGAAGAGGGCTGGCTCGAAGCCGACGAGTACATCATCACCTGGGCCGTCGGCCACCTCGTTCAACTCGCCGAACCCGACGAATACGACGCCAAGTTCAAGCGCTGGAAGATGGAGGACCTCCCGATCGTCCCCGAGCGCTTCAAACTGATCGTCCGCGACGAGCGCTCCCGCAAGCAGATGTCCATCGTCGCCAAGCAGCTCACGCGCGAGGACATCGCCGATGTCGTCAACGCCTGCGACGCCGGCCGCGAGGGCGAGCTGATCTTCGCCTACATCTACGAGAAGGCCGCCGCCGATAAGCCCGTCCGCCGCCTCTGGCTGAACTCCATGACCAACGCCGCCATGAAAGACGCCTTCGCCGCGCTGCGCCCCGCCTCCGAGTTCGCCCTCCTCGAGCAAGCCGCCCGCTCGCGCTCGGAGGCCGACTGGATCGTCGGCATGAACGCCACCCGCGCCGCCACCATCCGCCTGCGCACCTCCTTCGACGGCGCCGTCTCCCTCGGGCGCGTCCAGACTCCCACCCTCGCCATCGTCGCCCGCCGCGAGGAGGAGATCCGCGCCTTCCAGCCCGAGCCCTACTGGCTCGTCGACGCCACCTTCGCCGGCCCCCCGCTTCCCGCCGAGGACGGGGGGGAGGACGGCGGCGAGCGCGTCTACGTCGGACGCTTCCACGCCGGCGCCAAGCCCCGCATCGCCACCGCCGAGGAAGCCACCGCGATCGTCGAGGCCTGCGAAGGCAAGCAGGCCGAGGTCACCAAGCTCGAGAAGAAAGAGCAGCGCGAGCGCGCCCCCATGCTCTACGACCTCACCTCCCTCCAGCGCGACGGCAACACCCGCTACGGGTTCTCCGCACGGCGCACCCTCGCCGCCGCCCAGCGCCTCTACGAGGAGCACAAGGCGCTCACCTATCCGCGTACCAGCTCGCGCTATCTGACGACCGACATGGTCCCCGAGATCAAGCCCACCGCCGAAGTCGTCGGCGCCCAACCCGAGTACGCCCAGGCCGCCGCCTACGTCACCGGCCTCTCCGAGCTACCCCTCGAGCGCGTCGTCAACAACGAGAAGGTCTCCGACCACCACGCCATCATCCCCACCCAGGGCGAGCACAAAGTCGATCGCATGGGCGACGACGACAAGCGCATCTACGACCTCGTCACCCGCCGCTTCCTCGCCGTCTTCCACCCCGAGGCCGTCTTCGAGAACACCCGCGTCGAGACCACCGTGCGCGCCGCCGGCGGCGCCCGCGCCGGCAAGTACGTCTTTCGCACCCGCGGCAAGCTCCTCATCGTCCCCGGCTGGCGCGGCGTCTACGGCGAGACCCCCGCCGATGCCGTCGACCGCGGCGAGGAGGACGAGGGCCTTGACCAGCAGCTTCCCCGCCTGATCCAGGAAGAGGTCGTCGACGTCCGCCAGATCAAGAGCCTCAGCAAGGAAACCAAGCCTCCCCGCCGCTACTCCGACGCGTCTCTGCTCGGCGCCATGGAGACCGCCGGCAAGCTCGTCGACGACGACGAGCTCCGCGAGGCCATGAAGGACTCCGGGATCGGCACCCCCGCCACCCGCGCCGCGATCATCGAGCGCCTCATCACCGTCGGCTACCTCGAGCGCGACGGGCGCTCGCTCGTCGCCACCGAGAAGGGCCTCAACGTCGTGCGCCTCCTCGGCCACCACCCCCTCACCTCACCCGAACTCACCGGCGACTGGGAGCGCCGCCTGGACCGCATCGAGCGCGGGCAGGACGCCCGCGAGGTCTTCATGGACGACATCGCCGGCTTCGCCCGCGAGACCGTCAAGATGCTCGACGCGACCCTCAAAGATGTCCGCATCCCCAAAGCCACCCTCGGGCCCTGTCCCGTCTGCGGCCACGAAATCGTCGAAAACCGCAAGGGCTACTCCTGCTGGTCGCGCACCGATCCCGGTTGCGGCTTCGTCATCTGGAAGGCCAAAGCCGGCAAGCAGCTCCCCGCCTCCGTCGCCCGCGAGCTGATCAAGACCGGCTACACCAACCGCCCCGTCACCGGCTTCCGCGGACGCTCCGGACGCTCCTTCCGCGCCCACCTCGCGCTTCAACAGACCGACGAGGGCCGCTGGCGCGTCGAATTCAACGAGAACTGGGCCAAGGACGGCGCCAAGCCGCCCGACCACGAGACCGCCCCCGCCGCCAAAGCCGCCGCCCAGGCCGACGATGACGACGCCGCCGCCGTCGCCGCCGAGCCCGCCGCCGACGAGCGCATCGCCGCCCAGTCCGCCGCGTAGCCTCCGCGCCGACGAGCGCATCGCCGCCCAGTCCGCCGCGTAGCCTCCGCGCCGACGAGCGCATCGCCGCCCAGTCCGCCGCGTAGCCTCCGCGCCGCCGGCGGCGACGTCGGGTCGGTGCGCGAGGATGGACGCGATGCCCATCGATCTCATCACCGGGCCCGCGAACGCCGGCAAGGCGCGCGCCGTGCTCGAGGCTCTGCGCGCGCACCACGCGCGCCGCGAGCACCCCCTGCTCGTCGTGCCCACCCGCGCCGACACCGAGCGCTACACGCGCGAGCTCACCGCCTCCGGCGTGTCCGCCGACGCCCGCGTCGTGCGCTTCGACGGCCTGATCGCCGAGGTCGTCCGCCGCGCCGGCCCCGCGCAGCCGCCGCTCGGTGCGCTCGCGCGCGAGCGGCTGCTCGCCCAGCTCTCCGCGCGCCCCACCCGCGGCGCCACGCGCGCGCTGCGCGCATTCCTCGCCGAGCTCCGCGTCGAGCGCATCGACGCCGCCCAACTGCACACCGCGCTCGACGCCTGGGTCGCCGCCGACCCCGCCCAGCGCACCCGCGCGCAGCGGCTCGGGGAGCTCTACGCCGGATACGAGCGCGCGCTGGCCGAGCTCGGCCGCAGCGACCCCGAGCAGCGCGCCACCCACGCCCTCGACGCGCTGCGCCGCACCCCCGCGCGCTGGCACGCCACACCCGTGCTGCTCTACGGCTTCGACGACCTCACCCCACTACAACTCGACACGATCGAGACCCTCGGCGCCGTCGTCGACGCCCACCTCACCATCTCGCTCACCTTCGAGCGCGCCCGCGACGCCTTCGCCGGGCGCGCCCGCACCTTCCAGAGGCTCGCCGCGCTCGCCACCGCGCATCGCGAGCTCCCGTCCCGCGCCGAGTACTACGACCCGCCCGCCCGCGCCGCGCTGCACCACCTCGAGCGCCGCCTCTTCGAGCCCGAGCCGCCGCCCGCCCACGCGCCCGCGCAGATCGCCGCCGGCGACGCCGTGCGACTGCTCGAGGGCGGCGGCGAACGCGCTGAGCTCGAGCTCGTCGCCGACGAGATCGTCGCCCTGCTCCAGCGCGGCGTGCCGCCTGCCGAGATCGCCGTCGCCCACCGTACACCCGCCACCATCGCCGAGTTGCTCGCAGAGATCTTCGACGCGCGCGCCATCCCTTACACGCTCGAGCGCCGCGCGCGCTTCGCCGACACCGCCCTCGGCGGCGCCCTGCTCGGCGCGCTCCGCGTCGCCCGCGAAGCCGACGCCCCCCTCGACCCGCTCCTGCGCTGGCTGCGCGCGCCCGGAGCGCTCACCGACCCCGAGCTCGCCGACCAGCTCGAAGCCCGCGCCCGCCGCGCCGGCGTCGCCACCGCCGCCGACGCTCTCGCGCTGTGGAGCGCCGCGAACTGGCCCACGCAGCCCCTCGAGCCCCTCCAGCGCTTGCGCGACGCCGCGACCGACCGCGGCTCGCGCGCGGCCGCCGACACCATCCTGTCGCGCGCCGCCCACGAGCTCGAGCGGCTCGCCACAGCGGCCGCCGCCGCGGCCGTCGCTCCGCACGGGGCTTCGCCGCGACTCGGCGCCGCCGGCGCCAGTGAGCCCGCCGCCTTGCGCGAGGACCACGCGCTGCGCGCCGCCCGCGCCGCCCTGGAGGAGCTGCGCGAGCTCGCCCGCGTCGATCCCGGCACGCTCCTCGCGGCCGCGCGCGCCGCCACGCCCGGCGAGGACGCGGCCGCGCTGATCGCCACGCTGCGCGGACTGGAGCTCGTCGTGCGCGCCGGGTCCCCCGAGCCCGCGGTCGCCGTGCTCGACCCCCTCGCGCTGCGTGCCCGTCGCGTCCGCGCGCTGTTCCTCTGCGGCCTGCAGGAAGGCGTCTTCCCCGCGCCCGCCCGCGCCGAGCCGCTGCTAAGCGATGACGAGCGTCGCCGGCTCGTCGAGACCTCCGGGCTGCTCGCGCTCGCCGCCGGCAGCCGCGGCGTCGACGCGCTCGCCGCCGAGCGCTACCTCTTCTACGCCGCCGTCACCCGCCCCGAGGAGCTACTCGTCCTCAGCTGGCACACCGCCGACGACGACGGGGTCGCCCGCTCGCGCTCCCTCTTCGTCGACGACGTCCGCGACCTCTTCACCTGCGACCTCCACCGCGCCCGCCGCCGCCGCGCGCTCGGCGAGCTCGGCCCCGCGCGCGCACCGCACGCGTCGGCGCCGCAGCCACAGGCCGCGGATACGTTGGTGGCACCCGCGCCGCCGCCCCCCGCGCCCGCGCCGCCGCACGCCACCGCAGCAGCCGCGTCCCCGCGCGAGATCGCGCCCCTGCGCGACGCGCGCGTGCTCGCGGACCTGCGCGAGCAGCGGCTCTGGTCCGCCTCGGCGCTTGAAGTCTGGGCCGGCTGCCCCGCGCGCTGGTTCGTCGAGCGCCTCCTGCGCGCCCGCGACCTCGAGCCCGAGCCCGAGCCGCTCGCCCGCGGCGCCCTCGCCCACGCCGCCCTGCGCGACGTCCTCGCAGAGCTCCGCCGCGAGACCGGCTCCGCGCGGCTGCGCCCCGAAGTCCTCCCGCGCGCCCGCGAGCTGCTTGCCGCCGCGCTCGCCGCGCGCGAGCGCGAGCATCCGCTCTCGGTCGCGCCCGAGCGCGTCCCCGGCGTCCGCCGGCGGCTTCACGTCGACCTCGAGCGCTACCTCGAGCACGCCGCCGCCGCGTGCGCGGCCGAGGCCGACCGCGAGCGCCCACTCGAGCCAACCTACCTCGAGCTCTCCTTCGGATTCGAAGACGAGGAGCCCGGCCTGCCCCCGCTCGAGCTCGGCGACGGCGTCCAGGTACGCGGGCGCATCGACCGCGTCGACGTCGACCCCGCCAGCGGGGCCGCCGTCGTCTACGACTACAAGAGCTCCCGCGCACCCGACGCCGGTCGGTGGGCGCGCGAGCGCAGCTTCCAGGTCGCGCTTTACATGCGCGCCGCCGAGCAGCTGCCCGCCACGCGCGTCGTCGGCGGCTTCTACCAGCCGCTCTCCGGACGCGACCTCCGCGCGCGCGGCGTCCTCGACGAGGACGCCGGCCTCGCGCTCGACTGCGTCCGCGGCGACACCCGCGCTCACGATGAGCTGCAGGCGCTCGTCGCGCAAGCCGTCGCCGCCGCCCGCCACGCCGCCGCCGAGGCCCGCGCCGGCGCACTCCAAGCCCGGCCCCGCACCTGCGGCTTCGGCGACCGCGGCTGCATGTACCCCACGATCTGCCGCTGCGAGCGATGAGTCCCGCCGCTCGCGCCGAGCGTCCGCGCGCCACGCAGGGAACCCTGTTCGACAGTCCGCCCGAGCCCCTCTACCGCGAGCCGCACCCCAGCGCCTCCGGCGATGACGCCGCGCCTACGAGCGCGGAAAACGCAGGAGCGGCCACCCAGCCGGGTATCCCAGCAGGGCCCGCCCCGCGAGGCCTCACACCCGAACAGGAGCAAGCCGTCGCCCGGCGCGCCGGTCCGCTGCTGCTCGCCGCGGGCGCCGGCAGCGGTAAGACCTCCGTGCTCGTCGAGCGCTTCGTGCGCGCCGTCCGCGAGGACCGCATCGCGCCCGCGCGCATCCTCGCGATCACGTTCACCGAGCGCGCCGCCGGCGAGCTTCGCGCGCGCGTGCGCGCCCGCCTGCTCGAGCTCGGCGAGCGCGAGGCCGCGCGCGACACCGAGGGCGCGCCGATCGGCACCTTCCACGGCTTCTGCGCGCGCCTGCTGCGCGTTCACGCCCTGCTCGCCGAGCTCGACCCCGACTTCGCGATCCTCGACCAAGCCGCCGCTGCCCGGCTCGAACAGCTCGCCTTCCGCCGCGCCCTCGCCGCACTGCTCGACGAGCAACGCCCCGGCGGTCGCCGCGCCGACGCCGTCGATCTCGTCGCGGCCTATGGCGCCGACCGCCTGCGCGCGATGTTGCTGAGGGTCTACGCCGAGCAGCGCAGCCACGGGATCGACTCACCCCGGTTGCCGGACCCCGTCCCGCCCGCGCAGGCCTCGCTGGATCCCGCAAACGCAGAGCGCGATCGCTGCGCCGCACGCGCTTGCGCACTGCTCGACGAGACGCTCCGCGGCTTCGCCCACCACTACGCCGAGCTCAAGCGCGCCCGCGGCGCGCTCGACTTCGACGACCTCGAGCTCCGCGCGCGCACGCTGTTAGCCGATCACGACAGCGTCCGCGCCGCGTGGACCGAGCGCCTGCAGCTGCTCATGGTCGACGAGTTCCAGGACACCAACCGCCGCCAGCTCGCGCTGCTCGAGCTGCTCGACCGCGGCAACCTCTTCACGGTCGGCGACGAGCTCCAGTCGATCTACGGCTTCCGCCACGCCGACGTCGTGCTCTTCCGCGCCCGCCGCGACGCACTCGCGCCGCGCGGCGCCGCGCTCGCGCTCGTGCGCAACTTCCGCTCCCGCCCCCCTCTGATCGCCGCCGTCAACGCCGTCTTCGCCGCCCGCTTCGGCGAGACCTACACGCCGCTGCTCGCCGCGCGCCCCGATGCCGACGCGGGCGAGGACGCCGATATGCCCGAGGAGGCCGACGAGTGTGGGGGGGACCACGCGCGTCGGGATGCCGCCACGGAGGATCCCGCGATCGAGCTGTTGCTGACCGACCGCCGTGGCTGGGAGGAGTCGCCGCACGCCCCCGCCATCGCCGGCGAGCTCCCCGCCGCCGCGCTCTGGCGCCAAGCCGAGGCGCGCATGCTCTCCCAGCGCATCGCCGAGCTCGTCGACCGTCGCGAGGCCGTCGCCGGTGAGATCGTCGTGCTGCTACGCGCCGCCGGCGACCTCGCGGTATACGAGCGGGCGCTGCAGGACCGCGGCTTGCCGACGCTCGCCGCGGTCGGCAGCTTCTGGGGCCACCAGCAGGTCGGCGACCTGCTCGCCTGGCTGCGCGCGCTTGCCAACCCGCTCGACGAGCTCGCGCTCTACGCGACGCTCGCCTCGCCGCTCGTCGGCATCTCCAGCGACGGCCTCGCGCTGCTCGCGCTGCGGGCGCGCACCGACGGCGTCGGGCTCTGGGCGCTGCTGCGCGGCGCCAGCGAGGAGCTCAACGCGCAGCTGCCCGCGAGTGACCGCGCGCGCCTGCCCCGCTTCGTCGAGCGCTTCGTCGCCGAGCGCCGCGCCGCGCCGGCACACGGCGTCGCCGAACTGCTGCTGCGCGCGCTCGCGGTGACCGGCTACGAACGTCATGTCCTCGCCCTCGACGGGGGCGAGCGGCGCCTCGCCAACCTCCACAAGCTGCTGCGCCTCGCGCGTCGCTTCGAGGCCGCCGAGGGGCGCGGGCTGCGCGAGTTCCTCGACCACGCCGCCCACCTCGGCGTCGCCGGACAGGGGGCCGAGCCCGAAGCCCCCACCGGCGCCGAGCCCGACGCGGTGCGCCTGATGACGATCCACGCCGCCAAGGGCCTCGAGTTTCCCGTCGTCTGCGTCGCCGACCTCGGGCGCACCGGCAACGCCACGCCCCCCGACCTGCTGCTCGACGGCGCGCGCATCGGCCTGCGTCTCGCCACGCTCGACGGCGCGCCGCCCACCGGCGCGCTCCACTACGACGAGCTCTGCGCCGAGCGCCGCGAGGCCGAAGAGGCCGAGGAGCAGCGCATCGTCTACGTCGCCATGACCCGCGCCCGCGAGCGGCTGCTGCTGAGCGGCGCCCTCGACTTCGCGCGCTGGCCCGCGCCGCGTCCCGGCGGCGCGCCGATCGCCTGGCTCGCACCCGCGCTCGCCCCCGAGCTGCCCGCATTCGCCGCGGCGCTCGCGCGGCCCGTGCTCGAGCTGGCGGTCGGCGGGGAAGCGGACGTCGCTCGCGCCGCGTCCCGCGTCCGCTGCTGGCTGAACGCGCCCCAGACCCTCGGCGAGGTCCTGCGCATCGCGTCGCCACACGCAGCGCGCGATGTTTCGGGCGCAGCCCGCGCGGCTATGCTCGTGCCATGACGCCACGACCCCCGGCGGACGTCCCGCCGGGAAGCGCGGCGGCCGATCGAGCAGCGGCCAGCCGAGAGGGAGACGGTGCGCGCGAGGCAGTCTCGGACGCGTCGCTGTTCGCGCGCGCCCGCGCTCACGGCGACGCGCGCGCGCGCGAGCAGCTGATCGAGCGCTACATGCCGCTCGCGCGCCGGCTCGCTCGGCGCTACCAGCGCGCCGAGGAGCCCCTCGAGGATCTCGTCCAGGTCGCCTGTCTCGGACTCATCAAGGCGATCGACCGCTTCGACATCCAGCGCGAAGTCGTGTTCTCCAGCTACGCCGTCCCCACGATCCTCGGCGAGCTCAAGCGCCACTTTCGCGACCGCACCTGGTCGGTGCGCGTGCCTCGCGACCTGCAGGAGCTCGCGCTCAAGGTCGACCGCGCCGTCACCCGCTTGTCCATCGGCAAACACCGCTCGCCCTCCGTCGGCGAGATCGCCGCGGCCGTCGGGGCCACCGAGGAGCAGGTCCTCGAGGCGCTCGAGGCCGCCGGCGCCTACCGCGCCGGCTCGCTCGACGCGCCCCGCATCGCGCAGGGCGAGCAGGACGGCGAAAGCCTCGCCGACACGCTCGGCGAGGAGGAGAGCGGCTTCGCCCACGCCGAGCAGCGCGCCACGCTCGAACCGCTGCTCGCGCGGATCTCCACGCGCGAGCGCGTCGTGCTCGAGCTGCGCTTCGGCCAAGACCTCACGCAGGCCGAGATCGGCGAGCGCATCGGCGTCTCCCAGATGCAGGTCTCGCGGCTGATCCGCCAGGCGCTCGCGCGGCTGCGCGCGGGGCTCGGCGAGGACGGCGCCGCCGGCGCCCCGCGCTGACACGGCTCGCCCACGGGTTGACATCCTCGGCGCAGCGGTCACACTGTGGCGATGCCCCGCTCCATGTGGAAAGGGACCCTCAACTTCGGGCTCGTCAGCGTGCCCGTCAAGCTCTACAGCGCCGCCGTGCACAGGAGCGTCACGTTCCACCTGCTGCACGCCCGCGACCACGCGCGCATCGAACAGCGCCGCTTCTGCTCCGCCGAGGGCGAGGAGGTGCAGTACAGCGAAACCGTCAAGGGCTACGAGCTCGCGCCCGGGCGCTACGTCGTCGTCGAGCCCGAGGAGCTCGCCGCGCTCGAGCCCGTGTTCACGCGCACGATCGAGATCGAGGACTTCGTGCAGCTCGATGAGATCGACGCGGTCTACTTCGACCGCCCCTACTTCGTCGTCCCCGGCCGGGGCGGCGCGCGCTCCTACCGGCTGCTGCTCGAGGCGATGCGCGAAACGGGCAAGGTCGCGATCGGGCGCATCGTGCTGCGCTCGCGCGAGCAGCTCGTCGCGATCCGCCCGCGCGAGGACGCGCTGATGATGGTCACGATGAACTTCGGCGACGAGATCCAGCAGACCTCGAGCTTCTACGAGCTCGAAGAGGCCGAGGTCGAGGTCGGCGCGCACGAGCTCGAGATGGCGCGCCGGCTCGTCGAGTCCGTCTCGCGCACCTTCGACATCGCCAACTACCACGACACCTACCGCGAAGCGCTGCTCGACCTGATCGACCGCAAGGCCAACGGCGAGCAGGTCGTGCTCGAGCCGCCTGCCCGCGACGAGCGCCTGCAGTCGCCCGACCTCATGAGCGCGCTCGAGGCCAGCCTCGAACAGGTCCGCGCGCGCGCCGAGCAGGAGGGCAAGCCCGCGCCGACGCGCAAGCGCAACGGCAAGGGCGCGCCCGCGAAAGCCGCGGGCAAAGCCGCCCCGGCGAAAAAGGCCGCGCGCAAGCCCGCGAAGCGCGCTTAGAAGCGCAGCTCGAGCACGAGCTCGTCTGCGCGGCCGTCCGCGGCGGGCTCGATGCGCAGCGAATCGGCCATGCGCTCCAGCACATTGCCGACGCCCGGCAGGACGGACTCGCGAACGAGCTCCGGCGCCGCCTGCTCGGCGAGCTCGCTGAGGCGCAACTCGAACTCGCCCGGGCTCGCGCTGAGCGCGAACGCGAGGTGCCCGTCGCGCGCGTGCTCGGGCGCGTGCGCGCTGAGCGCGTCGCAGATCAGCATCGCGTCGTCGAGGCGGTCCATCGGACAGTTCGCGCGCGCGAGCACCATCGATACCACTCGGCAGAGCACCGGCCCGACCAGCGGGCCCGTGGCCAGGCGCAGTGAGGCCGTGCCCCCCCTCGGCGGGTCCTCTCGCTCGCGCTCCAGTCGCGCGTCGCTCACGGTCGGCGCGCGCTCGCGGGAACGTCGAGGGATTCGCGGCGCCGTGCGCTCACGAGGGCATCGAGGGGTCCGCGGCCGCGTGCGGGGCGCCGGGCTCGTCGTAGTGATGGGGGGCGTCGGTGAGCGAGAACGTCATGCGCACCTCGGTGTGCTCGTCATCGTCGCGTCCCAGCTGCACGCTCTCCGCGAGCGAGGCGATCAGGGGCAGGCCGAGGCCGAGGCCGGGGCTGTCCGGACGTGGCCCGATGCCTGCGCCTTTGTCGCGCACGACCACAGTGAGCTCTTCGCCGAGCAGCGTCGCCTGTACCTCCATCGGCCCCTCGTCGTCGTCGGGGTACGCGTGGACGACCACGTTCGTGCACGCCTCGGTGACCGCCAGGCGGATGTCGGAGAGCGTCTGCGTGTCGAGCGCGTACGCCTCGCCCAGCGCGCCGAAGGCGTGCCGGACGATCGCGATGTTCTCGGCGCGTGCGGGCAGCGCCAGCTGCATGTCGGGCGTCATGGCGACTGCATCTCCCAACTTTCTGTGGGGAAGCGGGGTCTCGTCTGGGTTGATGGTGCCCTGCGAGAGCGGTTTTCACACATCGAACAACACCTGGGCCGTCACGGCGCGCACCCATTTCGTCCGGCATTCGTGGTCGCCCTGCCAGGGGGGAGCATACGCGACCGCGCGGCCGCCCGCACATGTTCGCGCAGGCGGTCCGATGCTACGCTTTCAGGCTGCGCCTCAGGTGCCCTCCACCGCCTGCGTGGGAGCGTCCCGTCCCATGCGGGAGGCACCGCCCTCCCGGGAGCACTGCCATGAACGATCACACCAAGCAGCCGCCAAGGGCCGTCGGGCTCTACGACCCTCGCTTCGAGCACGACGCGTGCGGCGTGGGCATGGTTGCGCGCCTGGACAACGTGCCCACGCACGAGGTGGTCGTGCAGGCGATCGGCGCGCTCGAGAACCTCGAGCACCGCGGCGCCTCGGGCGCCGATCCGACGACCGGCGACGGCGCGGGGATCTTGATGCAGATGCCCGACGAGCTGCTGCGCGCGGTGCTCGACTTCGAGCTGCCCGCACGCGGGCGCTACGGGGTGCTGATGTGCTTCCTGCCCGTCGAGGACGAGCCGCGCGCGCAACTGATGGCGCAGCTCGAGCAGACCGTTCTCGAGGAGGGTCAGCGGATGCTGGGCTGGCGCGAGGCGCCGGTCGACCTCGAGCACGTCGGGCGCACCGCCGGCGCGTGCCGCCCCGCGGTGTGGCAATTGTTCGTGGGCGCCGCGGGCAGCGAGAGCGGTGCGGGTGCGGCAAGCGCCGCGGATGCGCGCGCGGCGACGTCGGGGGGCGCAGTCGCGCCGGTCTTTGACCAGGACGCGTTCGAGCGCAAGCTCTACGTGATCCGCCGCCGCTGCGAGCTGAACGCGGTCGCGGAGGGGCTGTACGTCGCGTCGAGCTCCTCGCGCACGATCAACTACAAGGGCATGCTCGTCAGCTACCAGCTCGGCGGCTTCTATCGCGATCTGCGCGACGCGCGCTGCAAGAGCGCGATGGCGCTCGTGCACTCGCGCTTCTCGACGAACACGTTCCCCAGCTGGGAGCTCGCGCACCCCTATCGCGTGATCTGCCACAACGGCGAGATCAACACCGTGATGGGCAACATCAACTGGATGCGCGCGCGCGAGAGCGAGCTGCGCAGCGAGCTGTTCGGGGAGGACCTGCCGAAGATCCTGCCGGTCGCCAAGCCCGGCGACTCGGACTCGGCGACGTTCGACAAGGTGATCGAGCTGCTGATGCTCGCGGGTCGCTCGCTGCCGCACGCCGCGATGATGATGATCCCCGAGGCCTACCGCGACCGCGCGGACCTGCCGGAGGAGCTGAAGGCGTTCTACGCGTTTCACGCGTGCCTGATGGAGCCGTGGGACGGTCCGGCGTCGGTCGCGTTCACCGACGGGCGCGTCGTCGGCGCGACGCTCGACCGCAACGGCCTGCGCCCGGGGCGCTGGGTGGAGACGGTCGACGGGATGGTCGTGTTGGGGTCGGAGTCGGGGCTGCTCGACGTGGCCCCCGAGCGCGTGCGCCGCCTGGGCCGGCTGCAACCGGGCAAGCTGTTCCTGATCGACCTCGAGCGCGGCGCCATCGTCGAGGACGGCGAGGTCAAGCGCGAGCTCTCCACGCGGCGTCCCTACGGCGAGTGGATCGCGCGCAACTCGGTGCGCTTCGAGGACCTGCCGCCCTCCGAGCAGGTGACGATCTCCGATCAGCCGCTGCACTCGCGCCAGCGCGCGTTCGGCTACAGCCAGGAGGACCTGCGCGTGCTGCTCGCGCCGATGGCGCGCGACGGGCAGGAGCCGATCGGCTCGATGGGCAACGACCTCTCGCTCGCGGTGCTCTCCGACCAGGCGCCGCCGCTGTTCTCCTACTTCAAGCAGCTCTTCGCGCAGGTCACGAACCCGCCGATCGACCCGATCCGCGAGGAGATCGTGATGAGCCTCGCGACGACGCTCGGCACCGAGCGCAACCTCTTCGACGAGACGCCCGAGCACGCGCACAAGCTCGTGCTCTCCCAGCCGATCCTGCTCAACAAAGAGCTCGAGACGCTGCGCCACATCTCCCACGACGTGTTCGCGTCGCGCACGATCGACATCACCTGGCCCGTCGCGGAGGGCGCGGCGGGGATGGAGCACGCGCTGGAGCGCGTCTGCGCGGAGGCGCACGACGCGGTCGCGCAGGACGTCAACATCATCATCCTCTCCGACCGCATGGTCGGTCCGCGGCGCGCGCCGATCCCCTCGCTGCTCGCGGTCTCCGCGGTGCACCACCACCTCGTACGCGAAGGCACCCGCCTGCGCGCGGGCATCATCCTCGAGTCCGGCGAGCCGCGCGAGGTGCATCATTTCGCGACGCTGATCGGCTACGGCGTGAGCGCGGTGAACCCGTATCTGCTGCTCGAGACGCTCGACGAGCTCGTTTTCAGGGGCGTCATCGGCGTCAACGGCAACGGTGTCGACGCGGCACAGCGCGAGGCCGCGTACAACGTCGTCAAGGCGATCGACAAAGGCCTGCTGAAGACGATCTCGAAGATGGGCATCTCGACGATCCAGTCCTACCGCGGCGCGCAGATCTTCGAGGCGGTCGGCCTCGGGCGCGAGCTGATCGACCGGCACTTCACCGGCACCGCCTCGCGGATCGGCGGCGTCGGCCTGGGCGAGCTCGCGCGGGAGGCGCTCGAGCGCCACGCGCGCGCGTGGCCGATTCCGCACGACGACGTGCTGCCGGTCGGCGGCGTCTACGCGTGGCGGCGCGACGGCGAGCACCACATCTGGAATCCCGAGACGATCGCGCTCGTGCAGCAGGCCGTACGCGCGCCCGGCGGCGAGCTGATCGGCGCGGCGCTCGCGGGCGCGGGCGACGCGCAGGAGTCGGTGCGCGAGAGCCCGGCGTATGCGACCTACCGCGAGTACGCGCGCGCGGTCAACGAGGACGCCGCGCGGCGCGCGACCCTGAGGGGGCTCTTGCGAATCGGCCCCTACGACTGCGCCCCCGGACAGGAGCTCGCGGGGCAGCCAGCCGGCGAGTCCGCGGGCGACGCCGCGGCGGGCAACACGCGGGCGATCGCGCTGGCGGAGGTCGAGCCGGCGAAGGAGATCGTGCGGCGCTTCTGCACCGGCGCGATGAGCCTCGGCTCGATCTCGCGCGAGGCGCACGAGACGCTCGCGATCGCGATGAACCGCCTCGGCGGGCGCTCCAACACCGGCGAGGGTGGGGAGGACCCGGCGCGCTTCCGGCCCGACCCCAACGGCGACCGGCGGCGCTCGGCGATCAAGCAGGTCGCCTCGGGCCGCTTCGGGGTGACGATCAACTACCTCGTCAACGCCGACGAGCTGCAGATCAAGATGGCCCAGGGCGCGAAGCCCGGCGAGGGCGGCCAGCTGCCGGGCGGCAAGGTCGACGAGTACATCGGCTCGATCCGCCACACCACGCCCGGCGTCGGCCTGATCTCGCCGCCGCCGCACCACGACATCTACTCGATCGAGGATCTCAAGCAGCTGATCTACGACCTGCGCTGCGCGAACCCGCAGGCGCAGGTCTCAGTCAAGCTCGTGGCTGAGGTTGGTGTGGGCACGGTCGCCGCGGGCGTCTCCAAGGCGAACGCCGACCGCGTGCTGATCGCCGGCCACGACGGCGGCACCGGCGCCTCGCCGCTCTCCTCGATCCAGGCGGCCGGCGTGCCGTGGGAGATCGGCCTCGCCGAGACGCAGCAGACACTGCTGCTCAACGAGCTGCGCTCGCGGATCGTCGTGCAGACCGACGGGCAGCTCAAGACCGGTCGCGATGTCGTGATCGCGGCGCTGCTCGGCGCGGACGAGATGGGCTTCTCGACCGGTCCGCTGATCGCGACGGGCTGCATCATGATGCGCGCCTGCCACCTGAACACATGCCCGGTCGGGATCGCGACGCAGGACCCGGAGCTGCGCAAGCGCTTCAAGGGCACGCCGGAGCACGTCGTGAACTTCTTCTTCTTCGTCGCCGAGGAGGTCCGCGAGATCCTCGCGTCGCTGGGCCTGCGCTCGCTGGATGAGGCGATCGGCCGCGTCGACCTGCTGGAGGCCGGTCCCGCGATCGATCACTGGAAGGCGCGCGGGGTGGACCTCACGCACCTGCTCACCCACGTCGAGCTGCCCGCGGGGGAGCCGCGCCGGCGCGTGCAACCGCCGCCGGAGGTGCTCGAGGACGCACTCGACTGGCAGCTCGTGGAGCGCGCCGGTCCCGCCTTCGAGCGCGGCGAGTGCGTCAGCGTGCAGCTGCCGATTCGCAACGTCAACCGCTGCGTGGGCGGCATCCTCTCCAGTCATATCGCGCGCGCGCGCGGGGCGCAGGGCCTGCCGGCGGACTCGATCGTCGTCGATTTCGAGGGCACCGCGGGGCAGAGCTTCGGCGGTTGGCTCGCGCCCGGGGTCACGTTCACGCTGCGCGGCGACGCGAACGACTACGCCGGCAAGGGCCTCTCGGGCGGGGTGCTCGCGGTGCGCCCGCGCGCGGGCATGAGCGCGGACTTCGTGGCCGAGCGCAACGTGATCGTCGGCAACACCGTGCTCTACGGCGCGACCTCCGGTCGGGCTTTCTTCCGCGGCCTCGCGGGCGAGCGCTTCGCGGTACGCAACTCCGGCGCGGTCGCGGTCGTCGAGGGCGTCGGGGACCACGGCTGCGAGTACATGACCGGCGGGCGCGTCGTCGTGCTCGGCGCGACCGGGCGCAACTTCGCGGCTGGCATGAGCGGCGGCATCGCCTACGTGCTCGACGAGGAGGGCGCGTTCACTGCGCGCTGCAACCCGGGCATGGTCGACCTCGAAGCGCCGAGTGCCGCCGACGCCGGCGAGCTGCGGGAGCTGATCGAGGAGCACGCGCGACGCACCGACTCGCCGGTCGCCGCGCGCGTGCTTGGGGAGTGGGAGGCACTGCTCGCGCGGGGCGCGTTCGTGAAGGTGATGCCGCGCGACTACAAGCGCGTGCTGGCCGAGCGCGAGCAGGCCGCCGCCGCGGACAGCGCGCAGGCGATGGCGGCCGTCTGATGGGCAAGCTCGGCGGCTTCCTGCAGATCGAGCGCCACGGCGTGCGCTATCGCGACCCGCGCGAGCGCGCGCAGGACTACCGCGAGTTCGTGCTCCCGCGGCCCGAGCCCGAGCTGCAGGAGCAGGGCGCGCGCTGCATGGATTGCGGCGTGCCGTTCTGCCACAACGGCTGCCCACTGGGCAACCTGATCCCGGACTGGAACGACCTCGTCTACCGCGACCGCTGGCAGGAGGCGATCGCGCAGCTGCACGCGACGAACAATTTCCCCGAGTTCACCGGTCGTCTCTGTCCCGCGCCGTGCGAGGCGGCGTGCGTGCTGGAGATCCGCGAGGGCGACGCGGTGACGATCAAACAGATCGAGCACGCGATCATCGACCGCGCGTTCGCCGCAGGCTGGGTGCGCCCCGAGCCGCCCGCGCCGAAGTCCGAGACGGGGCAGGCGGTCGCGGTCGTCGGCGCCGGCCCCGCGGGCATGGCCGCGGCGCAGCAGCTGCGCCGCGCGGGCCATCGCGTGGTGCTGTTCGAGCGCGACGAGGCCGCGGGCGGGCTCGTGCGCTTCGGCGTGCCGGACTTCAAGATCGAGAAGACCGTCGTCGAGCGCCGCGTGCGCCAGCTCGTGGAGGAGGGCGTCGAGCTGCGCTGCGGTGTGGACGTCGGCCGCGACATCGCCGTCGCCGAGCTACGTGAGGACTTCGACGCGGTCGTGCTCGCGACCGGCTCGCGCATCCCGCGCGACCTGCTCGTGTCCGGGCGCGAGCTGGACGGGGTGCACTTCGCGATGGACTACCTCTACCAGCGCAACCGCTGGGTCGCCCTGCAGGCGCCGGTGGAGCATGCGCTGGGCGCCGCCGCGCCCGCCCCGCCGCCCGCGCCGGCCGAGCCGATCAGCGCGGCCGGCAAGCACGTCGTGGTGATCGGCGGCGGCGACACCGGCGCGGACTGCGTGGGCAACGCGCTGCGCGAGGGCGCCGCGTCGATCGTGCAGCTCGAGCTGCTGCCCAAACCGCCCGCGCACCGGCCCGACGACCGCACGCCGTGGCCGCTGTGGCCGCAGAAGTACCGCCTCAGCTACGCGATGGCGGAGGCCAGCGAGACCGGGCGCGGCGAGCAGGACTACTCGGTCGTCACGACCCGTTTCAGCGGGGCGCGCGGCAAGGTCGAGGCGCTGCACGTCGCGCAGGCGCAGCCCGAGCCGCCGTTCGCGCCGGTGCCGGGCAGCGAGCGCGAGCTGCCCGCGCAGCTGGTGCTGCTCGCGATGGGCTTCCTTGGCCCCGAGCGCGAGCTGCTCGACGCGCTCGGCGTCGAGTGCGAAACGCGCGGGAACGTCAAGGCGGTGCGTCCCTACACGACCTCGGTCGACGGGATCTTCGCGGCCGGCGACGCGCGCCGCGGGCAGTCGCTGATCGTGTGGGCGATCAACGAGGGCCGCCAGTGCGCGCGCATGGTCGACCGCCACCTCGCCGCTGCGCGCCGCGAGCGCGAGGGCGAGCTCGCGGTGGCGCTGCCCGAAGACGGCGCGCTGAACGGGCACGCCGACGCGGACGAAGGCCCCGAGGGCCCGCCGCTGCACGTCGGGCCTGGGATCGGCGCCGAGTAGCAATGGCGCTGCCGCGCGCGTGCATCGTTGGCGCGGGCTCGTCGGGGATCGCGGCGGCGAAGGCGCTCGCGGACCGCGGAATTCCGTTCGACTGCTTCGAGAAGTCCGACCGCGTGGGCGGCAACTGGGTGCTCGGCAATCGCAACGGGATGTCCTCGGCGTACTCGACGCTGCACATCAACACCTCGCGCGAGCGCATGGAGTACGCGGACTTCCCGATGCCCGCGTCCTACCCGGACTTCCCGCGCCACGACCAGATCGCGCGCTACTTCAGCGACTACGTCGATCACTTCGGCCTGCGCGAGCGGATCGCGTTCGAGACCGGTGTCGAGCACGCCGCGCGACGCGAGGACGGCGTGTGGGAGGTGACGCTGGAGGGCGGCGAGCGGCGCCGGTACGACGCGCTGCTCGTCGCCAACGGCCACCACTGGGACCCGCGCTGGCCCGAGCCGCCGCTGGCGGGCTCCTTCGACGGGGAGCTGATCCACTCCCACGAATACCGCGACCCGAGCCAGCTCGAGGGCAAGCGGGTCGTCGTCGTGGGGATGGGGAACTCGGCGATGGATATTGCCGTGGACGCGTCCTATCACGCCGCCGCGACGACGCTGATCGCGCGTACCGGGGTGCACGTGGTGCCGAAGTACATCCTCGGCCAGCCACTCGACGCGGGCGTGCGGCCCTCGCGGATCCCCTTCCAATGGCTGCTCGCGGGGATGCAGCTGGTGCTGCGCCTGACGGTCGGGCCGATGGAGCGCTACGGCCTGCCGAACCCCGAGCACCGCTTGGGGCGCGCGCACCCGACGGTCTCCACGCGCATCCTCGACCGCCTCGCGCACGGCGAGATCGAGGTCAAGCGCGGCATCGCGCGGCTGGAGGGCGGGGAGGTGCTCTACACCGACGGCACGCGCGCGGCGGCGGACCTGATCGTGTGCTGCACCGGCTACAAGATCAGCTTCCCGTTCTTCGACGAGCGCTTCTTCGCGGCGCCCGAGAACCGGCTGGAGCTGTACAAGCGTATGTTTGACCCGGCGCACCCGGGGCTCTACCTGATCGGCTTCGTGCAGCCGTGGGGCGCGATCATGCCGATCGCCGAGCTCCAGGGGCGTCTCGTGGGCGACCACCTGCTGGGCGAGTACGCGCTGCCCGCGCCGGAGGCGATGCGCAGCGACGTCGCGCGGATGCTGCGCCGCCAGCAGCGGCGCTACCTCGCCTCCAAGCGCCACACGCTGCAGGTCGACTTCGCGAACTACGCGGTCGAGCTGGAGGACGAGCGCCGCGCGGGCGCCAGGCGCGCGCAGGAGCGCGGCTTCGCGCCGGCGATCGCCGCGCAGGCGCAGCGCGCCGCGACGCCCGTCCTAGACTGAGCGGGCGTGAGCCGTTTCTGCCGCCACAACCGCTTCATCGAGCGCTGCCCGATCTGTCGCGAGAGCGTCCCGGGGCTCGTGCCGCCGGAGCGCGCGAGCCGCGCGCGCACACCCAAGAGCGCGACGCCGCGCGCGCCGGTGGCGGGCGCCCACCACGCCAAGCCGCGTCGCGGGCGCGGGGCGCCGCAGCTGCGCATCCGGCGCGAGACCCGCGCGCAGGACGACGGCTACCGCACCGCCCTCGTGCCGGGTCTGCGCGCCTCGCAGGACGCGGAGCGCCTCGCGGAGGAGATCGCGTTCGCGGACGGGCGCCTGGTCGCGATCACGACGGCGCCGCCGGACCTCTACGGCGAGATCCGCGAACAGGAGGACGCGGAGCAGGCGACGTGGATGTGCTTCCTCGCGGCGTACCTCTCGCCGCTGGAGAGCGAGGACCCGTTCGCGGGGGTGCGACGCGCGCTGGCGGCGGACTGGCGCGCGGGCGAGCTGCCGGACCTGAGTGAGATCCCGCTCGGGCCGCGCACCTCGCACGATCCCGCGCGCGGCGAGGAGACGTTGCGCGCGTATCTGCATTGGGCTCAGGACTCCTACGGCGGACAGGGCGAGGCGTTCGCGGGGGAGCCCGCGTGGAGCGCGCAGCGGCGCTTCGAGCGGCTGTTCGAGCGGCTGCGCCTGCCGGGCTTGGGACGCATGGGGCGCTATGACCTGCTCGTGACGCTGGGGCGGATCGGGGTGTACGAGCTGCGCGCGGACTCGTTGCATCTCGGCGGCGCGGGGGAGGGCGAGGATCTCGCGACGGTGGCCGCGAAGCGCCTGTTCGCGATCGGCGAGTCGATGTTGCTGGAGCGCCGCGCGCAGGCGCTCGCGGAGGCGACGGCGGTACCGATCGAAGCGCTCGACCTCGCGTTCGCGAATTGGGGCGCGGGGGAGCGCGCGACGCTGGGCGCGGCGCCCGAGCTGCTCGATCGGCACGCGCTGGAGCGCGCCCGCGCGGCGCTCGAGCTCTAGCGAAAAAGTGCCGTCCTATGCGGCTCTTACAGTGCGCATTGCATTCCTCTGCAAATCGTCTTATCGCTCCAGGAGTCGCGATGCCGCTCTGTTTCATCGAACCGCAAGATGCGATCCGCGTGATCGCCGAGTCCGTCGGCCGCGAGGCGCGCAGACAGCTCGTCGGCGAGGTCGTGCGGGCGTGGGTGGACGACATCCCCGAACAGGAGCTATCGGTCCACTACGCGAAGGCAATCGCGGACCTCGATGCCGACGATCTGCAACTGCTGGCGGCGTGGCACGCGTCGCTGGAGGTGGGTCAGCCGATCGCGAACACGGATTTCCTGCAGGGCGTGTTCCACAGCCTCGGGGAGAACCGGCGCGAGGCGCTGAAGATCGCGGCGGGCTTTCGCGGCGAGGAGGCCTTCCAGGCGGGCGTCGCGGAGGACCAGGCGCTCGATACCGTGCTCCCGTGCCTCTCGCGCGCGCGGGCGAACGAGCTGGCGAACGAGTGCATCGCGCTTTACATGTGGGACCGCTTAGGCTGCGATAACTAGGAGGGCCGCACCCCGTTCGGGGCACAGGCTGGGCGGCGCGACGGCGCGCGTGGGCTAGACTCGGGCTATGTCCGAGCCTGTCGCCGAGCCAGCCATCGATCAGCCCGAGAGCGAGCCTGTCGCAGTGTCGACGCCGATCGTCGAGGAGGTCGCTTCCACCTCGACGCCGAGCGTCGAGGACGTGATGGATGCGTTGACGAACGTGATCGACCCGGAGCTCGGCTTGGACTTCGTCGAGCTCGGGCTCGTGTACGGCGTCGAGGTCGACGGCGGCGATGTGCACATCACGTTCACGCTGACGACCCCGGGGTGTCCGATTGGACCGCAGGTTACCGAGCAGATGGAAGAGTTCGTCGGTGAGCTCGACGGCGTCGAGGCCGTGGAGTGCGAGATGGTCTTCGTGCCGCCGTGGTCGCCGGAGCGGATGAGCGAGGACGCGAAGTTCGCGCTGGGGTTCTGAAGACCCTCACGGTGATGTAGCATTACATCATCGTGCACCGTACCCAGATCACTTTGACCGACGCCCAATACGTGCGTCTGCGCGATGAATCGGCTCGCAGTGGTCGCTCATTGGCTGAGCTTGTCCGTCGTGCGCTCGATGAACGCGATGACCCGGTGTCGACGGCCGACCGGTTGCGGTTGCTGGACAGCGCCTTCGGGGCTTGGACGCGCCGCGATGAGAGTGGCGCCGCATTCGTGGAGAGGGTTCGCTCGGGCACCGCTCGTAGGCTTCGCTCGGCTGAGTGAGCGCGCTGGCCGACACTTCGGTGCTCGTGGATTACTTGCGGGGAGTCGAGTCGGCGCGGGAGCTTTTGCGATCGGCGCTCGCGCGTGACGAAATCGTTGCCGCGTCGGTGCTCACGCGGATCGAGCTGTCGATCGGCATGCGCCCCGCGGAGCGGCGTGCAACCGATGCTTTGGTCGGGGCGCTGCGCTGGTTGCCGGTTGAATCCACGGTCGCCGATCGGGCCGACGCGCTCGCGCGGCGTTACGGACGCAGCCACTCTGGAATCGATGCAGTCGACTATTGCGTGGCCGCGTCAGCGCTGGTGAACGGGCTGGATTTATGGACGCTCAATGTGCGCCACTTTCCAATGTTCCCGGGCCTCCGAGCGCCCTGGTAGGCCCTGCGCCGCTGCGATCGTCGCCGGGACGAGCGCCTGGCTTAAGGTGTGCTTCACGCCGGTACGACGTCGCAAAAGACGAAGCCGTCGCGTTCCACGACCTCGCCGGTCGCGCACGCGATCGGCTCGGCGAAGATCGGTCCGGCGTGCACGAAGGTGTGGAACTCGCCGTTCTCGCCGCAGGGGTCAACGCTTGCAGGCAGGTCGCTCAGCAGCTGCTCGTCGTAGGCTCGCCCGGCAAAGGAGGCGTCGAGCGCGCGTGGGTCAAGGCACGCGATGACCGCCTGGAAGCCGGCGGCGATGAACTCGTGCGCGAGGACGCTCGTGTCGCGGCCCCAGAGCGGGAAGAGGCCGCGCTTACCGGCTGCCGTGAGTCGCGTCTCGCGGTAGGCGCGGACATCTTTGAGAAACAGGTCACCGAAGGCGACCGCCTCCACGCTGGACAGAGGGGACGAGGCGAACGCCTGGGCCATGCGTGCTTCGTAGACGTCGTTGACGCACGCCGGCGGAATGCGCACCTCGACAAGCGTGATGCCGAGCGCATCGGATTGGCTTGCGAGCAGCTCGCGGCGCACGCCGTGCATGCTGATGCGTTCGTAGGACTCGGTGACGGTGGTGATCAGCGCCTCGGGCTCCATCCCTTCCTCGCGCAGGGTCCAAAGCGTCAGCGCCGAGTCCTTGCCGCCGCTCCATGAGAGCGCATGCTTCACGCGCCGATCATAGTGTCGGTCCGGGCCGCGCGTTCCGGATCGCGGGCAAGGCGCTCCGCTGACGCCTGTTACAACTGCCAAGGGTCGAGCAAATCGACGCCCGTGTCCTCGAAGTCGCTGGTATTGCGAGTCGCGAGCGTGGCTCCAAACTTGCGGCAGATCGCTGCGATCTGCGCGTCGGCGATGCTGATGGGGCGCCCGGCTGCCTCGCGACGGCTGACGAGATCCGCGTAGTGATTGGCGGCCGTCCCGTCGAACGGCTCGACGCGGCCGTCGAGGTCTTCCTCGAGCAGTCCGCGAATCGCCTCGGCCAGCCGTTTCCTGCGACGCCCTCTCGGCATACGCGCGACGCCGTGGAGCAGCTCGGCGGCGGTGATTGCGGTGGTCGCGACGGCGGTGGCGTCCAGCGAGTCCAACCACTGCGTGACTCCCGTGTCAGGCGCGGGACGTATGAGCTCTGAGAGGACGTTCGTATCGAGCAGGATCACGTCTGCAGGCTCGCCGCCCGCGGCATCTCACTTCGGCGGGGCAGATCGAGCTCGACGCCATCGACGTCTGCGAAACGGGCGCGGATGTGGCTGCCGAGACCGCCCGCCGCGCGTGGGGATGGCAGCGCCTCCTCGAGGATGCTGCGCACCTCCGCCTCCATCGAGCGCCCGTGATGCGCGGCGCGTACACGCAGGCGGGCCTTGGTCTGCTCGTCGAGTCCTCGAATTGTCAGCGTTGCCACAGCGTCCCTTTGCTTGCTGTCAATGCTTGCAATGCTTGCAATATAGCGGCGCTAGAGAAGATCCCGGCGGTGCGTAGCGAAAAGCGCGAGCGCGTAGCGTCCTGCGGGATGTTCGCGGGCTCGTTCGACAAGTGCCGCCATCTGCGGCGGCAGGACGGCGGGCTGTGGAAGCGGCACGCCGGCGCGACTCCGGTGATGTGCGCTCGTCGACCCACGCGAGGATCGCCGCGGAGTCCCCAACCGCGCCATCTGGTGTCACGAGTACCGGAACGGTGATCCCGCCGCCGGCTCGCCGCGCCGCGAGCTGGTGTACGCCCTGGACGTGGCGCTCCTCGCGGTAGCTCATTCCGGTCCGCTCGAGCGCCCACCGCGCCTTCTCGCAGTAGTGGCTGATCGGGATCGTGACGAGCCTCAACATCGTAGGTTGGGGTAGCGCGAGCTCAGTTGCTCGCCCCGCGCTCACGCCTTCTTCGCGACGCCGCCACCGCGACGCGCCAGTGCGACCAGCTCGGCGAGCTCCGCGGCGATGCTGTCCCCAAGCAGCTGGATGTCGTCGAGCGCGTCGAGGTCGCCGAGCAGCCCGAAGTTCATCTGCCCGTTGTAGGACATGATCGCGATCGCGAGCGCGTGGTGCTGGGGCAGGAACGCGACGGGATAGGCCTCGAGCATCTTGCGCCCGAGGACGTAGAGCGGGAACTGCGGACCGGGGACGTTCGTGACGATCAGGTTGAACAGGCGCGTGGAGAAGTTCAGGCGCGAGGCCTGCGCGAGGATCGTCGGGGGCGCGAAGTTCTGGACGTTCGCGATCACCTCCGCGCCGAGTGCCTGCTTGGAGTCCTTCAGGCCGTCCATCGCGCGTTTGACGAACAGCAGCCGTTGCACGGGGTCGGACATGTAGACCGGTAGCGGGCCGCGCATGACGACGATGCGGTTGCCCATCTGGTGGTGCTCGTCCTCGGCGCGCACCGACACGGGGACGAGCGCGCGCAGCTCCACGCCCTCGGTGCGCACGCCGCGCGAGATCAGGAACGTGCGCAGCGCGCCCGCGACGACCGCGAGCACGACGTCGTTGACGGTGCACTGGAATGCCTTCTTGACGAGCTTGAAGTCATCGAGCTGGCTCGCGACGCCGAGGAAGCGGCGGTGGGGGCCGATCTCGACGTTCAGCGGCGTGGGCGGCGCGGGGTTCATGGCGGCCCACACGATCTCGCTGACGCCCTCGACGGCCTCGCGGGCGGTGGCGATGGCGCGGTCGGGGTGCGAGAGGGCGTCGACGAGACCGCCCGCGAGGGCGACGCCCGCGCGCAGCGCGCCCAACGCGCCGGCGCCGAGCAGCTCGACGGTGCCCGGTTCGCTCTGCGGTTGCCACGGGCGGCCCGAGTGGCGGACCGGCGGCGGTTCGGGGGAGAGATCGAAGAGGACCGTCGCGAGGTCGATCCCCGCGATGCCGTCGATCAGCGAGTGGTGGGTCTTGGAAATCAGCGCGAAGCGATCGTCTTGCAGCCCCTCGATCAGCCACATCTCCCACAGGGGCTTGGAGCGGTCGAGCTGCTGGGAGAAGATGCGCGCGGTGAGGTTGTCGAGCTGCTTGCGGTCGCCGGGGACCGGCAGCGCGGTATGCCGCACGTGGTACTCGAGGTTGAAGCTGGGGTCGTCGATCCAGACGGGGCGACCGTTATCGAGCGCGGTATGCGTGCTCGCGAGCTTGTGGCGGTAGCGCGGGACGAGGTGCAGTCGTCTGCGAATCTGTTCCAAGAACTCCTCGAGCGTCGGCGGCGGCCCTTCGAGCAGCGTGAGCCCGCCGACATGCATGTGCGAGTTCGGGCCCTCCTGGTGCAGGAACGACGCGTCGACGGCGGTCAGGCGATCGAGGTGGCGCTGGGGCATGGCGGAAGGTTATCCGGGCGCGCGCGCCGTGCATAGGCGGGTCGCAAACTTGCGCGCCCTACAATTGCGGGGATGCCCGCAACCGCCTCCCCGGCCGTGGGAAACACGATCGAGAAGATCCTGCTTGCAGCTCCGCGCGGCTACTGCGCGGGCGTCGATCGCGCGGTCCAGACCGTCGAACGAGCGCTCGAGATGCACGGCGCGCCGGTGTACGTGCGCAAGGAGATCGTGCACAACAAGCACGTCGTCGGCCAGCTGCGCGAGCGCGGCGCGATCTTCGTCGAGCAGGAGACCGAGGTGCCCGAGGGTGCGGTGACCGTGTTTTCGGCACATGGGGTTGCGCCCCAGGTGCGCGCCAACGCGCAGGCGCGCGGGCTGCGCACGATCGACGCGACCTGCCCGCTGGTGACCAAGGTGCACGTGGAGGCGCGGCGGTTCGCCGAGCAGGGCTACACGATTGTGCTCGTCGGCCACGACGGCCACGAGGAGGTCGAAGGCACGATGGGCGAGGCCCCCGAGCGGATCGTGCTCGTGCAGAGCGAGCGCGACGTCGACGAGCTGCAGGTCGAGGACCCCGAGCGCGTCGCGTTCATCACGCAGACCACGCTCTCGGTCGACGAGACCGCGAGCATCCTCGCGCGCCTGCGCGAGCGCTTCCCGAACATCACCGGTCCCCGCACCGACGACATCTGCTACGCCACCACCAACCGCCAGGCCGCCGTCAAGCAGATGGCCGGCGAGTGCGACATCGTGCTCGTGATCGGCTCGCGCAACTCATCGAACTCGGTGCGTCTGGTGGAGGTCGCGCGGGAGTGCGGCACGGAGGCCTACCTGATCGACAATCGCGGCGAGGTGCGCGAGGAGTGGCTCGCCGGCAAGCGCGTCGTCGGCGTCTCCTCGGGCGCCAGCGCGCCCGACGAGCTCGTCCAGGACCTGCTCGACCTGTTCCGCGAGCGGGGCGTCGCGGAGGCCGGGATCTCGGAATTCCACGTGATCCGCGAGGACGTGCGCTTCATGCTCCCCAAGCCCGTGCGCGCGGCCAGCGCCGCGTAGCGCGCCGCGCGCCTCACCTCCGTTTTGCGCACGCTGATCGTCTCCGACTTGCACCTGGGCAGCGCCGCGGGCGTAGACGTGCTCGGCCGCCCCGAGGTGCGCGCGCGACTGTTGGAGGCGCTGCGGGACGTCGATCGGCTCGTGCTGCTGGGCGACGTCCTCGAGCTACGCCACGGCCCGCGGCGCGAGGCGCTGGCGGCGGCGCGTCCCTTCTTCGAGGATCTGGGCCGGGTGTTCGGGGACCGCGAAGTCGTGGTGCTCGCGGGTAACCACGACCACGCGCTGATCGAGCCGTGGCTGGAGCGGCGCAGCGAGGAGCGCGCCGCTCCCGAGGCGCTGCGCGTCGAGGAGCGCTTCGCCCCGCAGGTCGCCTCGCCGATGCTGGCGCAGCTGGAGGCGTGGGCGGCCCCGGCGCGGGTGACGGTCGCCTACCCGGGCCTGTGGGTGCGCCCGGACGTGTACGCGACGCACGGTCACTACCTCGACTGCCACCTGACGGTGCCGACGTTGGAGCGCCTCGGCATCGGCGCGATGGGCCGCGTCCTGCGCCGCCCCGCGCGCGCGTTCACCGGACCGGAGGACTACGAGGCCGTTACCAACCCGGTCTTCGCCTGGATCGACGCGATCGCGCGCCAGGCCCCGACGGGCGACGCGCTCAACGGCGGCCTCACGGTCCGCGCGTGGCGCGCGCTGCGCGGCGTCGAAGACACCGCGGGCGCCGCGGTCGATGGGGGCGCGGGCGACTCGATCGCAGCACCCGCGAATAGCGTCGATGGGGTCGCCGCCGCGAACGGCGCCGTCGGGGCGAATGGTGTTGCCGCGACGAATGGCGCCGATGGCGCCCGCCGCGCCGCGTACCGCCGCGCGGCGGGCGCGTTGACCCGCACCGCGCGCCGCCGGGCACTCGCGGGCGGGTTCCCGATGGTGGTCGCCGCGCTTAACCGCGCGGGCCTCGGCCCCTTCAACGCCGACCTCTCCAGCGGCGAGCTGCGCCGCGCGGGCCTGCGCGCGATGGGGGAGGTCGCGGCGCGCCTCGGTCTCGGCGACGCGTACGTCGTGTTCGGCCACACGCACCGCGCGGGCCCCCTGCCGGGCGACGACCTTGCGGAGTGGCAGATCCCCGGCGGCGCGCGCCTCGTGAACAGCGGCTGCTGGAGCTACGACGCGTACTTCCTCACCGCGAACCCCGGCGAGAGCCCCTACTGGCCGGGGTGTGCCGTGCTCGTCGAGGACGACGGCCCGCCGCGGCTGCTGCGCCTGCTGGCGGAGCACAGCCACGCGCAGCTCGCGCCGGGTGCTGGCGAAGACGCGTGGGCCTACACGCCCGAGCACCGGAGTCAGCTCGCTCGCGCTCGCGAGGACCCGGCACAGGGCTGAGTGCGTGAGCTGGACGAGGACGATCTCCGCGGTCTGACCGACGTCGACGGCTAGCCCCGACGCCGACTCACGCGGTACGACCCGGGTGCTACCATCCTGGCATGTCTGTTCGAAAGCTTTCTGTCGCCTTGGACGAGCAGGTTGCGGACGGCGCTAGGGAGGCCGCCAAGCGCCGGGGCATGAGCTTGTCGGCCTGGCTGAATGAGGCATCCCTGAGCGCTCTGGAGACCGACCTGCGTCTGCAGGACGGTCTGGCCGCTGTTGCGGAGTGGGAAGCCGAAGCTGGGCCAATCTCTGCGGAGGATCTGGCCAAGGCAGATGCGATCCTCGATGCTGCGGGAGTCGGTCGCAGACGCGAGCCCCGTCGCGCCGCGTGAGTGGCGTCACCTACGACGCGGGCGCGTTGATCGCAGCCGAACGCGACTCGCAGTCCGTGTGGCGGCTGCACAGGCGTCTGCTCGAACGTGGGCTGTACCCGACGCTTCCGACGGTTGTTCTGGGTCAGGCGTGGCGGGGCGGGCCGCAGGCGCGGCTGTCGCGACTCCTGCGGGGGTGTTATATCGACCCGCTCACCGAACGGCAGGCACGCCGTGCAGGCGCGGCGCTGGCGGCGAGCGGGGGTAGTGACCTGATTGACGCCGCCGTCGTCGTAGCAGCGCTCTCGCGTGCGGATCTGGTCGTGACCAGCGATCCAGAGGATCTGCGAAGAATTGCCGCTGCGCTCGGTCGTGACCTGGTGGTGGAGGTCGTCTGACCGCTTCGCGTGCAGTGTAAGCGGATAAAGGCAACGGTTACGCCCCGCCCGGCGTAAAGCACGTCGCGTGGCATACGACGCCGGGACCGATCTCAAGGTCAAGGACGCCCGCGGTGTGACGTTGGTGCTCAATCAGCGGGTACGCGCCCGGGTGTGTGACCGCCAGCTCCGTCGCGACGGCCGTATAGGAGCGCTCGCCGGGGTCGCCCGGCTCGCCCGCCACACCCGTCGCGCCGATCCGCACGACGCCCTCGCCCGCGAGCACCGCCCACACCGCGCCGGCCTCATAGGGGCCGCTGTAGGCACCGGGCTGATCCTCGGTCTGCGGCTCCAGGTTGACCCCGGGCTCGTCCTCGGGCCGTAGCGGCTGTAGCGGCTCGCGCTCCACGCCCAGAAGCTCCTGGATCGCTAGCTCGGTCTCCTCGTACGCGCCCTCACCGTAGTGGTAGTCGAACAGCGTGCCGCGCGCATCGAAGAGGTAGCGCGCGGGCCAGCCCTGGTTCTCGTAGACCTGCCACATCTCAAGGTCCGGGTCGAGTAGCACCGGATAGGCGATCTCCAGACGCTCGACCGCCGCCTTCGCCGCCGCGCGCTCGCGCGCCGGCTCGAAGCCGGGCGAGTGGATGCCGACCACCTGCAGCCCGTCCGCCGCGTAGCGCTCGTGCCACGCCTTCACGTACGGCAGCGTCCGCATCGAGTTCGGCCGGCAGAAGTCCCAGAACTCGATCAGCACCGGTTTGCCGACAAGGCGCTCCATCCGCAGCGACTTCACGTTCACCCACCACAGGTGCGTGAGGAACGGCGGAGCCGGGATCGTGTCTACTGGCGCCCTCATCCTTCGCCTACCAGACGGTGGACTCGTGGTCGTATGCGCGGATGGCGGCGTCGCGTGTGATGAGTGGCGCGCGCGCCGCGCGTGCCGTTGCGTAGATCAGCCGATCGATCGGATCGCCAGGAAAGCCTCTCGAATCCAGCAGGCCAGCAGTGACGGCTACGTCTGCACTCGGAGCAAAGGATTCAACGCGTGGCTCGGCAAGGGCCTGTCTCACCCATGAGCCGACATCGCGGTCGAGCGAGATGCGTCCACGCGTCGCAAGCATCGCGACCTCCCAAGCACTGAGTGTCGAGACACCGATCACCGGAGCCTGGTCGATGGCCCTTTGCGCGCTCGTCGATAGCTGATGAGGTGCTGCCATCCACCAGAGCCAGACGTGGGTGTCGAGCAGGATCACCGCGAAGCGGTGTCCCACTCGACATCGAGCGGCTTGATCAGGTCATCGTCGCAAACGTTGAATGTCACCGAACCCTCGAGGCGGGGCCGTTCGTCGATTGCGAGTACACGCGCAACGGCGCGACCTCGCTTGGTAACGACGATTTCCTCTCCCGAGGAAGCAACCTCGTCGAGCATCGCGAGGCATTGGGCCTTGAATTGGCTGGCGGAGACAGTACGACTAGACATGACTATGGTCATATTACCATAGTCATATGTTGCTACCCGATGCTGCCGACCATCTCCAACTGAATCAGCCGGTTGAGCTCGACCGCGTACTCCATCGGCAGCTCCTTGGTGACGGGCTCGATGAAGCCGTTGACGATCATCGCGGCGGCCTCGTCCTCGGTGAAGCCGCGCGAGCCCATGTAGAAGAGCTGGTCGTCGGAGATGCGGCCCACGGTCGCCTCGTGCGCGACGGTCACGTGCGGGTTCTGGATCTGGATGTCGGGCCAGGTGTCGGATTTCGATTCGCCGTCCATCATCAGCCCGTCGCACTGCACACGCGCTTTGGAGCCCGCCGAGTTGGGGCCCATCTTGACGAGGCCGCGGTAGCCCATGATCCCGCCGTCCTTGGAGATCGACTTCGCGAGGATGTTCGAGGTCGTGTTCGGCGCGAGGTGCACGACCTTCGCGCCGGTGTCCTTGTGCACGCCCTTGCCGGCGACGCCGACGTTGAGATGGTCCGCGCGCGCGCCCTCGCCCATCAGGTAGGAGCCCGGGTAGAGCATCACGTACTTCGCGCCCATCGAGCCGCCGACCCACTCGACCGTGCCGCCGGCGTCGACGACCGCGCGCTTGGTGTTGAGGTTGTAGACGTCCTTCGACCAGTTCTGCACCGTCGTGTAGCGGGCCTTCGCGCCCTCGTGCACGAAGATCTCCACGACCGCGGAGTGCATCGAGTTGACGCTATAGGTCTGCGCGGTGCAGCCCTCGATGTAGTTGACCTCCGAGCCTTCGTCGGCGACGATCAGCGTGTGCTCGAAGGTGCCCTCGCCGGCGCCCTCCATGCGGAAGTAGGACTGCAGCGGCAGGTCGCACTTGACGCCCTTCGGGACGTAGCAGAAGGCGCCGCCCGACCACACCGCGCCGTGCAGCGCGCTGAACTTGTTGTCCTGCGCGGGAACGCATTTGTTCATGAAGTATTTCTGGACGAGCTCGGGGTACTTGGTGACCGCGGTGTCCATCGAGCAGAAGATGATCCCCTGCTTGGCGTACTCCTCCTTGAGGCCCTCGTAGACCGGCTCCTGGCGCCACACGCCGACGACGCCCGCGAGGTGCTCGCGCTCGGCCTGCGGGATGCCGAGATCCTCGTAGGTCTGCTTCATCTCATCCGGAACGTCGTCCCAGCTGTCGTAGCGGCCCGCGGTGGGGGGGGAGTAGAGCACGAGATCGTCGAGGTTCAGGCCACCGAGGTCCGGGCCCCACGTCGGTACCGGCTTGCGTTCGAAGATCTCGAGCGCCTTCACGCGCTTCTCGGCCATCCAATCCGGCTCGCCCTTGATCTTGGAGAGCTCGGCGATCACCTCCCGCGAGATGCCCTGGCGGGCGCGCAGTTGTCCCTGGTCGTCCTCGACGATCGGGCTTGGCTTGGCGATCCTGGTGGTGTCTGTGGCGGCCATGGCTCTCCTTCAATCGAATCCCGTGCTCGCAAGTAGGGATTCTATCGTGCCGAGCGGAGAGGCCAGTTCGACCAGCCTGCTGCGACTTGAACCTGCTCTAAAGAAGTTAGAGTAGGTGCGAGTACGTCGGGCTCAAGCCGGCCAGTCGTGATCGCCGGTGACGGCCCCGCGCACGACCTTGAGGTTCAGCAGTGCGCACTTACGGCGCGTCGCCGAGACCGGGATGCCGAGCAGGTCGATCATCCAGTCCGCGCCGAGACGCTCAACCTCCGCGAGCTCCATGCCCATGAGCTCCTCGGAGGCGATCGACGCCGAGGCCTGCGAGATCGCGCAGCCGTGGCCGTGAAAGCGCAGGTCCGCGATGCGGCCATCCTGCACGCGGATGTGCACCCCCAGCTCGTCGCCGCACAGCGGGTTGTGCTCCTCGCCCTCCAGGTCGTGCGGCTCGAGCTCGCCGAAGTTGCGCGGTCGCTTGTAGTGGTCGAGGATGTAGTCGCGGTAGAGGTCGTCCATCAGCGCTCCTCGCGGCTCCCGCTCGCGGTCCACGCCACGCCTGCATCGGCGGGCGTCGGGTGTGCGCGTCGCCTCACAGCTCGAAGACCTTGCGCCCGGCCTGCAGCGCGTCGATCAGCGCGTCCACGTCCGCGGTCTCGTTGTAGACGCCGACGCTCGCGCGCGCGGTCGCCGCGACGCCAAGGCAGCGCATCAGCGGCTGCGCGCAGTGGTGGCCCGCGCGGATGCAGACGCCCGCGCGGTCCGCGAGCTCGGCGACATCGTGGGGGTGCAGCCCCTCGATCGTAAACGACGCCAATCCTCCGCGGTCGCTTGCGAGCGGCGGCCCCACGACGCGCAGGCCCGGGACCTCGGCGAGCCGCCCCAGCAGGTACGCCGTCAGCTCGCGCTCGTGCGTGCGCACGCGGTCCATCCCGAGCCCCCGCAGGTACTCGACCGCCGCGCCGAGGCCGACCGCCTCCGCGATCGGCGGCGTGCCCGCCTCGAACTTGTACGGCAGCTCGTTCCACGTCGCGCCCTCGAAGTCCACCGACGCGATCATGTCCCCGCCGGTGAGGAACGGCGGCATCGCGTCGAGCAGCTCGCGGTCGCCGTGCAGCACGCCGATTCCCGTCGGGCCGAGCGCCTTGTGGCCCGTCCACGCGTAGAAGTCCGCGCCCAGCGCGCCCACATCGACCGGCATCTGCGGCACCGCCTGCGCGCCGTCCACGAGCGACACCGCGCCCGCCGCGCGAATGCGCGCCGTCATCTCCGCTACGGGGTTGATCGTCCCCAGCACGTTCGAGACGTGCGTGAACGCAACGAGCCGCACGTCGCCGCGCGCGAGCTCTGCGTCGAGCTGCGCCGGCGAGAGCTGCCCGGCCTCGTCGACCTCCAGGTAGCGCAGCGTCGCGCCGCGCTCCTTGCAGAGCAGCTGCCACGGCACGATGTTCGCGTGGTGCTCCATCTGCGTGATCAGCACCGCGTCGCCCGCTCCGACATTCGTCCGGCCCCACGCGTACGCCACGAGATTGATCGCCTCCGTCACGTTCTTGGTGAAGACCGTCGTCCGCGCGTCCGCGCCGAGGAAGCTCGCCACTCGCTGGCGCGCCTGCTCGTAGGCGGCGTCGGCCTCCTGCGCGAGCGCGTACACGCCGCGGTGCACGTTCGCGTTATGCGTGCCCAGGTGCTCGGCCAGTGCGTCGATCACGACTCGCGGCTTCTGCGAGGTCGAGGCCGAATCCAGGTATCTCAACGGCCGGCCGTCGAACGCGCGCTCAAGGATCGGGAAGTCCGCGCGCACGTCGAGCGCGATGGGAGCGGCTGAGGCGTCGGCAGCAGTGGCGGAGCGGAGGGCGCCGCCGCCGGCACCGGCGGCGGGTTGGACAGTGGCGCCGGCGACCCTGCTCATCGGCTCGTCGCGTACGCCTCGATATCGCTGCTCGCGCGCGCGAGCTTTGCGGCGACCTTCGCGCGCACGAGCGCTTCCAGCGGCTCGTCGCGCAGCTCGCTGAGCAGCGGCTCGAAGAAGCCCTCGACGATCACGCGCACCGCGCTCGCGCGGTCCAGGCCCCGGCTCTGCATGTAAAAGATCAGGGCCTCGTCCAGCTCGCCAACGGTGCCGCCGTGCGAGGCCGAGACGTCGTCCGCGGAGACGAGCACCGAGGGGATCGCGTCCACGCGCGCCTTCTGCGAGAGCATCATCGAGTGGATCTGCAGGTACGTGTGCGTCTGCTGCGCGCCCGGGTCGATCTGGATCAGCCCCTCGAAGCTCGCGCGGCTCGTGCCCGTCGCCGCGCCGCGCCAGTGCACGTCCCCGCCCGAGGGGCCGGTCTCGTGCAGGTCGACCGCGAACACGTCAAGCAGCTCCGTGCCCTCCGTGAAGAACAGCCCGCGGAAGGCCATGTCGCCGCCGGGCTCGGTGACCGCGAGCTCGAGGTGCTGGCGCACCAGATGACCGCCCAGCAGGCTCGGCAGCCAGTGGCAGTACGCATCGCGGCCGACGCTCACCACGCGCGTCGAAGCATCGAAGACTTGACCCGCGCCCCAATCCTGCACCTGCGCCAAACGGCAGCGCGCGCCGTCCTGCAGATACAGCTCGAACGCGCCCGCGTGCAGCGCCTGACCGGCGAAGTCGCCAGCGAGGTCGTACTCGTGCACGCGAAACTCCGAGGCGCGCTCCCCGACGATCAGCGTGCGCCCGTACTGCGCGACGCCGGGGCCGTCGATCGCGTAGACGATCTCAAATGGCTCCTCGATCGCGAGGCCCGCGGGGACGTGCAGGAACGTGCCCCCGGTCCACAGCGCGGCGTTCGCCGCCTCGAGCTTGTGGCGGTCGTGCGTCAGACGCTTCGAGTACCACCGCGCGAACAGCTCCGGATGCTCGCGCGCGGCGTCCTCCAGCGAGCAGAGAGTCACCCCCCGCGCCGCCAGCTCCGGATTGAGCTCGACGTGCACGACCGAGCCGTCGCACTGCACGATGCGCCCCGCGCGCGCGCGCTCCGGAAGAGTGTCGCGCACGACCCGCGGGATCGCGCCGGCGCCGGCCTCGTGGTGGCGCACCTCCAGCGCGTCGAGGTCGAGGCTGTCGAAGCTCGTCGTCCAGAAGCCCGAGCGCCGCCACACCGGCAGCTCGCTGCGCTCGTAGACGGCGAGCGCAGCCTCGCGCAGTTCCTGCAGCGTTCGCCCGTCGCCCGCGCCCGCGCCGTGCAGCGCGTGGTAGAGCGTCGACTCGCGGTGGCGCCCCGGCTTGACCGCGACCTCAGACATGCGCGCCGAACTCCTGGCGAATCTGATCGTAGCCCTCGCGCTCGAGGCGCTCGACGAGCTCGACGCCGCCCTCCAGCGCGATCCGCCCGTCGAGCATGATGTGCACGAACTGGGGCTTGATGTAATGCAGGATGCGCTGGTAGTGCGTGATGATCAGCGCGCCGAGGCCCTGCTCGGAGTGCAGCTTCTGGACGCCCTCGGCGACTGTGCGCAGCGCGTCGATGTCGAGGCCGGAGTCGGTCTCGTCGAGGATCGCGATGTCGGGTTTGAGCATCGCCATCTGCAGGATCTCGGCGCGCTTCTTCTCGCCGCCGGAGAAGCCGTCGTTGAGGTGGCGCGAGGTGAATGAGCGGTCGACGTCGAGCAGTTCGATCGCGTGCTGGAGCTCGCCCCGGAACTCCTTGACCTGAATCGGCGACTCGCCTGTACCCGCCCGGGTACGCTTGGCGTTGATCGCCATGCGCAGGAAGTTCGCGACGGAGACGCCGGGGATCGAGACGGGATACTGAAAGGCGAGGAACAGGCCCGCCTTCGCGCGCTCGTGCGGCTCGGCCTCGGTGATGTCTTGCCCCTTGAACACGATCGTGCCCTCGGTCACTTCGTAGGTCGGGTGGCCGAGCAGCGTGTTCGCGAGCGTCGACTTGCCCGAGCCGTTGGGCCCCATCAAGGCGTGTACCTCGCCGCGGTCGACGGTCAGATCGACGCCTTTGAGGATCTCGCGCTCCTCGATGCGGACGTGCAGGTTGCGTATCTCCAGGTCGGCCATGGTCTCCTTAGGGTCAGGCGGTTGCGGTTGCGGTTGCGATTCGGGCGGTGCGGTTCGGGGCGCGGCTCAGGCGGTTGCGGTTCGGGCGGGCAGCGCGTCGCGGGCAGCCCCGCGCTTGGCGGCGGCCAGTGGAAGCTCGGTGGCCAGCGCGGACAACGCGGGTGCGGGTGCGGGCTTGGCGAGGCCGCTGAGGAGATCGGCGAGCGTGGTCTCGACGAGCGTGCGCACGATCGCCATTCGCACGCGCGTCCACAGCAGCTTGGTGGGGCAGACGTGGGCGGGGTCGGACTCGCGCGAGCAGACGACGCTGCCGTCGGGGGCGAGCGAGATGCACTCGATCGGCGCGATCGAGCCCTCGAGCGCCTCGACGACCTCGGCCATCGTGATCTCGGCGGGGGGGCGGGCGAGCATGTAGCCGCCGCGCGAGCCGCGCCGGCTGTCGACGAGCCCGGCCTTGCGCAGCCGCGCGACGAGGTGCTCGAGATACGCGAGCGGCAGGCCGTCGCGCTCGGCGATCTCCGCGAGCGGCACGACGGGCTCGGCGCCCGCGGGGCTCTGCGCGGCGCGCTGCGCGAGCGCGACCATCACGCGCACGCCGTACTCGGCCTTGGTTGAGAACATCATCGCTCGAATACCTACCTGGCGGGTAGGATATCAGGGGCTCCGAGGGTGCTCCGGGCCGCACCGCGGCCCTCACTCTTCGGCGAGGCGGCGCACGTCGTGCGCGAGTGCTTCGGGGGTGAGCTGTTCGAGGGGCAGCTCGACGCGCTCGTCGCCGGCGCGGTCGATGAGCAGCACGAACGCGGCGTCTTCGTAGGCGCGCGGGCCGGCGCCGGCGGGCAGGACGCGGTAGGCGTGCCAGATCGGGCGCAGCTGGGCGGGGGTGCCGGTGAGGTACTCGATGCGGCCGGCGAGCGCGCTCGCGCGCAGGAAGGCGTGCACGCGCGGGGGCGTGTCGGCGGTGGGGTCGACGCTGACGGCGAGCGCGGCGAGCGCGGGGGGGTGTGGTTCGAGCGCGAGTTCGTCGAGGGCGCCGCGGATCTGCTGGGCGATCAGCGGCGCGGTGGACTTCGAGCTGCTGTAGAGGAACGCGAGGATGACGACGCGGCCGCGGAAGCTGCGCAGCGAGACGCGCCGGCTGTACTGGTCGGTGAGGGTGAATTGGCGCGCTTGCAGCCCGCTCGGCAGCAGCCCGCCTTCGAAGCCGCTCGCGGAGGTCGCGTCCGCGCTCGAGGCCTGAGCCGCCGCGTCGTTGGAGCCGCCGCGGGCGCAGCCGACGGATGCGCCGATCAGCGTGAGCGCAAGTGTCGCGGCCGCGACGCATCGCGGCGCTCGACGGGGTCTTCGCGGAGCGCACATCGCGCCAAGCGTAGGAGACCTCGCGCGGTCCGCGCGGCGAGTCGGAGACATGGAGAGAGAACTGGTGGGTGCGCGCGATTCAAGCGGGGCGGGCGTTGGGCAGGGGGCGGGCGCGGTTCGCTCGCGGCGGGTGAGGACGGGTCGATCCGTAGGCGGTATCGTTCTGGTCCCCTGGCAGACTGACTCACTGAAGAGGTGCTCCTAGCGTATGTGCGTTGCGTGCAGCCCTGGTATCGCTGCGCTGGCGCGGGGCGTGCTGGGTAATCTGGCGGCCCCGTCGTTCGTGCCGGCGGCGATCGGCGCGTCGGCGGGCGCCCGCGCGGCGGCTGAGCGCGCGGTGATCCTGCGCGGCGGCCCGATCTTGACGGTGGACGAGGCGTGCCCGGTGGCGGAAGCGCTCGCGATTCGAGGCTCGCGGATCCTCGCGGTGGGCTCGGCGACGGACGTCAAACGGCATTTCACGGCGACGACGGAGATCCTGGACCTGGAAGGACGAGCGGTGCTGCCGGGGTTTGTGGAGCCGCACGTCTCGGTGTTGGGGAGCGCGCTCGCGGCGGATGGCGGCGCCGACGCGGCGGGGGACCGGTTGGCGGAGGAACCGGAGTGCGTGGCGGAGCTGTGCGCGGCGACGTTGCGGGAGTTCGCGGCGCGGGGCTGCACGACGGTCTACGACACGGGCATCGGTCGGCTCGGGGGTTTGGCCGAGCATGAGCTGCTGCGCACGCTGGCGCGCGCGCAGGTGGCGCCGGTGCGGGTGCGCGGCGCGCTGGTACCGGAGCTCGCGAGTGCACTGGGTGCTGCGCCGGGGGCAGGAGACGATCGCTACGACGTCGCCGGGATTGCTTATTGGGTGGACGGCGCGATGGCGGATCGCGCGGCGGCGCTGCGCGATCCCTATCTCGGCGGCGGCGATGCGGGCGCGCTCAACTACACCGATGAGGAGCTGCGCGAGGCGCTGCGCGGGTGGCAGCGCGCGGGCTGGCAGTTGGTGGTGCACGCGCATGGGGACCGCGCGAACGAGCAGGTGCTGCGCTGCTTTGAGGCGGTCCTCGCGGACGCGCCGCCGGGGCGCACGCCGCACCGCATCGAGCACTTCACGCTCGCGAGCGACGAGCAGGCGGCGCACGCGGCGGCGCTTGGGCTGTCGGTGAGTCACGCGATCAACGAGATCTACTTCCGCGGCGAGCAGTGGCGCGACGAGGTGCTCGGCGCGGAGCGCGCGGCGCGGATTCATTCGTTGCTGCGCGACGTCGAACATGAGATCTGCAGCTCCTGTCACAGCGGTTCTCAGTGGGAGCGGCCGGGCGACTGCACCCCGATCGGCGGCGGCGCGGTGGACCCGCTACTGGCCATCCGCACGGCGATGACGCGTCTGATGCGCGACAGCGACGATGTGCTGGGGCCCTTCCAGCAGCTCGACCTCGGGCAGGCGCTGCGGATGGTCACGCGCAATCCCGCGCGCCAGGTGCTCCTGGGGGACCGGGTCGGCGTGCTGCGCGCGGGGATGCTCGCGGATCTGGTGGTGCTCGATCGGGACCCGCGCGAGGTCGCGCCGGAACGCTTACACGAGCTGCGGGTGCTGGAGACGTGGCTCGGCGGGCGCCGCCAGCGCTGGTCGGACCTGCGCTGAGACACCCCCGGCGCCCAAAAACAGCGCTATACTTTCTGAAGTCCATAAAAGCCGACCACCGTTCGGGAGTTTTGAGATGACTGTGTCCTCGGCGGAGCTGCTCCGCCAGATCAAGAGCCGGATCGACGAGGTCGATCCCGCGGAGGTCAAGGAGTTGATCGGAGAGGGCGTCGCGATCGTCGACGTGCGCGGCAGCGAAGAGTTCGACACGGGCCACCTGCCGGGCGCGAAGAGCATTCCGCGGGGCCATCTCGAGCAGCGGATCGAGAGCGCGGTCCCCGAGCGCGACGCGCAGGTGATCCTCTATTGCGCGTCGGGTGTGCGCTCGGCGTATGCGGCGCGGACGCTGATCGAGGACATGGGCTACGAGCACGTGCGCTCGATGACGGGCGGAATCACGCTGTGGAAGGACCGCGGCTACGAGGTCGAGATCCCGCGCGCGTTGAGCGCGGAGCAGCGCGAGCGCTACTCGCGCCACCTGCTGATCCCGGAGATCGGCGCGGAGGGCCAGCAGAAGCTGCTCGACGCGAAGGTGCTGCTGCTGGGCGCGGGCGGGTTGGGCTCGCCGACGGCGCTATACCTCGCGGCGGCGGGCGTGGGGACGCTGGGGATCGTGGACGACGACGAGGTCGATCTCTCGAACCTGCAGCGCCAGGTGATCCACTCGACGCAGCGGATCGGCATCCCGAAGGTCGATTCGGCGGAGGAGACGATCCACGGGCTGAATCCGGACGTGGAGGTCGTGAAGTACCCGGTGCGGATCGACGCGTCGAACATCATGGAGATCATCGCGGGCTACGACGTGATCGTGGACGGGGTCGACAACTTTCCGACGCGGTACCTGCTCAACGACGCGACGGTGCGATTGCAGATCCCGGTCGTCTCGGCGTCGATCCTCGGCTTCGACGGGCAGCTGTCGGTCTTCAAGCCCTATGAGGGGCCGTGCTACCGCTGCCTGTTCCGCGAGCCGCCGCCGGCGGAGCTCGCGCCGTCGTGCGGCGCGAACGGCGTGCTGGGGGTGCTGCCGGGGACGATGGGCCTGCTGCAGGCGACGGAGGTCGTGAAGCTGATCCTCGGCATCGGCGACCCGGCGATCGGGCGGCTGCTGCTCTACGACGCGTTGGGGGCGACTTTGACGGAGGTCAAGGTGCACCGCGATCCGCAGTGCCCGATCTGCTCGCGCGCGCCGGATGAGATCCGCGAGGAGGAGCTCGGCGTGTTCCCCGACTACGAGGCGTTCTGCGCCGCGGCCGGGTAGGCTGCGCGACCGGGCCCGTCCCCGACTCGAGTCAGCTCGACCACCCCACGAGAGAGGACCAGATGGCGACGATCAAGATCCCCCCGGTACTGCGCGCCTCGGTCGGCGGCGAGAAGGTGCTCAGCGCCTCCGGCGAGAACGTCGGCGACGTGCTGCGCGGCCTCGCGGAGAGCCACCCGGCGACGCAGAGCCAGTTGTTCTCGGCCGACGGCGAGCTCAACCGCTACGTCAACGTCTACCTCAACGACGAGGACGTGCGCGTGCTCGACGGGCTCGCGACCGCGGTCGGCGCGGATGACACGCTGGTGATCCTGCCGGCGATGGCCGGCGGGGCGCGCTGACGTTGAGGCCCGGCAATGGCGGGCGGGGCGCGCTGATGTTCAGGCCGGCCGGAGCGTCGCAATCACGCCACCGTTAGCTCCGCGTCCAACTTTCCTTGCAAAGCTCAATCGTCTCGGCGTGCCGAACGATCTGGGGGCATCGGCATGATGGTCAGAGGCTCCTCGATATTCGGGCTCGGACGCGCGTCGTGCGCGGCGCTGCTGGCGCTGGGCGCGGGCGTGGCGGCGGGTATGGTGAGTGTGGCGCCGGCGGCTGCCACTCCGTTGGCCCCCCTACCGAAGTATTCGATCTCGGTCACGGAGGGCGTGACGACGCTGCCCGAAGACTCGATCCTGTCTACCAGTGCCTCGGCGCCTCAGCATGCTTCCGTCACTTTGCGGATTCTGCGCGGCGGCAGCGTCGTCGCGCAGGACACCGGCGAAGGCGGAGCGTGGCTCTCGCAGGTACCGGCGGTCGGCGAAGTCGTGACCCTCGAATCGCCGAGCGGATCGGGACGGATCGTGGGCTCGGTCGTCTACGACGGGCTGCCCTCGCTGGAACCGACGGTCTGCGCGGGCTCGACGAACTTCTCGGGTCAACGCACTCCCGGCACAGAAGTCGAAGGGCAATACTTCACGCTCGTGTCGCACCCAAGCTACGTCGCCCACCGCTGGGGCGGCACGGCGCAGATCACCTCCCTGGTCGGCTCGTCCTTCGGTGGGAACCTGCTCCACGCTCTGGCGATCGGCGAGACGCTTGCCGTCAGCGAGCACGAGTCGACGGTTGCGGGCGGCGAATTGATCTTCACCTACGAAAGCGAAACCGAGCGTCCCGTCGGCGCCTGTCCCGCGCCGCCCCCGCCACCGCCTCCGCCGCCGCCCCCGCCGGCTCTCCAGGGCTCGATCTTCAAGCTCATCCACTTCACGCTTGCCAAGCTGCTCCGTTCGGGCTTGACGGACGAGGTCTCGATCAACCAGCCCGGCACGGTCGTCCAGGACCTCTATCTGCAGGGTGGCAGCGTGCCCGCGAACGCGGCGTCGGTTGGGCGTGGGCATGGACATCGTCACAAGCGCAAGCCGGTCGCGTTGCTGCTTGCGCGGGGCTCGGTGTCCGCGAAAGCCGCCGGCACGGTCAGCCTCACACTCAAGCTCACCTCCCGAGGTCGGCGCGCGCTCAGGCACGCGCACAGTGCGCGGGTCGTGCTCGTTACGACGCTGCACGCCAGCTCCGGCGCCAAGCTGAGCCTCGGCCGGCGCGCGGTCACGCTCCATCGGTAGGCACGCGTTAGCGCTGGCGCTGAGCGCGGTTGCCTGGTTGCAGCCGCCGGCGGTGCTGCCGGTGCCCTCGCGTACCGGGCTCGAAGGCCCGCCCCGCCCATTCGGTGCTGCTCCGCCACCGGGGCACGCGCCACCGTCGACCGCGCCGCGCTTGCAGCGCGCCCAAAACCACGCGCTGCTCTACGGGCCGTTCCCAAAGAGCGGGCTGCTGCGCGGCATCTCCGACAGCACGCTGGTCTTGAGCAAGGAACCCGCGGTGCGCGCGCTCGCGCTGAGCCGCATCCGTGCGACCGGTGCGAGCATCGTGCGGATACCGGTCGAATGGCGCTACGTCGTCAGCGTCGATCCGTCGGCCGAATTCGTCGCGAGCGATCCGGCGAGCCCGGCCTACGACTTCGCGTCCGTCGACGCCGCGGTGCGCGAAACGGTCGCGGCGGGACTGACGCCGTTGCTGGTCGTGACCCGCGCGCCGGCCTTCGCGCAAGCGCCGAACCGCTGGCCCTACGCTTATCCGGGCAGTTGGGCGCCGAACCCGGTCGCGTTCGGCGAATTCGCAACGGCGGTCGCGCGCCGCTACGACGGCTCGTTCCCCGATCCCGAGGAGCCCGGCGCGACACTGCCGCGGGTGCGGCTCTTCGAAGCATGGAACGAGCCCAACCTTGCGCGCTACCTGGAGCCGCAATGGGTGGCCGTCGGAGGACGCTGGCGCGCTTTCGCACCGCTGCTCTACCGTCAGCTGCTGAACGCGTTCTACGCTGCCGTCAAGGCCGTCGCGCCGACCGACACGGTGATCGCCGCCGGCGTCGCCCCCAACGGTGAACCGGCCGGCGTCGGGCGGATGACGCCGCTGCGGTTCCTGCGCGAAATGCTGTGCCTGGAAGGCGGTGGGCGCGAGGCCTGCTCCGACCCGCCGCACTTCGATGTGCTCGCGTTTCACCCCCTCTCCTTCGAAAGCCCCGATCGCGCGGCCGCCTCCTCGCAGGATGTCGCGATCGCGGACATCGCCAAGGTCACCGCGCTGCTCGCCCAGGCGCGGCGTGCCGGAACCGCGCTGCCGCGCGCACACAAGCCGCTGTGGGTGACCGAGCTCAATTGGGAAAGCGCGCCGCAGACGCCTCACGGCGTGCCCCCTCGCCTCCAGGCGCTGTGGATCTCGCGCGCGCTGCACCGGCTCTGGGTCGCGGGAGCCGGGCTGGTCGAGTGGCAGTTCCTGATGGACCCCTATCCCAATCTGACCCTCGCGACGCCGACCGCTGGCACGGTGCAGGTCTCGCGCCCCGGCGGTCTCTACAGCCCGGGCCCCGGCGGCAGCCTTGCGACGGCGAAACCCAAGCCGTTCCTGCGCGGCTTCACGCTCCCCTTCGACCCGCTACGCGTCGACCGCCGTCACGTGCGCGTCTGGGCGCTGCTGATGCGCCCGCGCCAGCCGGTGGCGCTGCAGCGCCTCGCGCGCGGCGGTGTCTGGCGTCCGATCGCCGCGCTGCGCGCCAACGACTCCGCGGTGCTCAACACACTGCTCACGCTGCGCGGCGCCGCCGAGTTGCGCATCGTGAGCGGGACGCTTGGCAGCGCGAGCGCGTCCGTAGGGCGAGGTCGCGCTCGGCTGTGAGGGTATACTGCGAGTCTACATGGCCCAGACCACGACCATCCGAGTGCCGATCGAGACGCGCGATCGGCTGAATGCGCTCAGTGTGCGCGCCGGAGGTACGGCCGGCGAGATCGTCGCCAAGCTGGTTGCGACTGCCGACGAAGATCTATTGCTCGCTGACGTCGAGGCCGCATTCGAGCGCCTGGCTGGCGATCCAGAGGCGCTTGCCCGCTATCGCTGCGAGGCTCGCGAGATCGAAGCAGGCTTCGACGCTCCAGTGCCGGCGTGGTGAAGGCCGGCCCGGAGCGGGGTGACGTCTACTGGGCGGATCCCGATCCCACGCGGGGATCGGAGCAGGCGAAGTCGCGACCCTTCGTGATCGTCTCCGTCGATCAGCTCAATCGGGCGCCGCTGCAACTCTCGCTCGCGGTGCCGCTCACTCGCACCGCCTTCGCCAATCCCCTGCACGTCGAGGTAGCACCCCCCGAGGGCGGCTTGCGCGAGCGGAGCTTCGCCATGCCGGAGCAGCTCAGGGCCGTCTCACACGAACGACTCTCCCGCCGCCTCGGCCGCCTGCGTCCCGCGACCATGGACGATCTGCTGCAACGCTGCCGGCTGCTCCTACGCTAGCCCGGCGCACGCTACGCTACGCCGCCGCGCGCTCGCCGCGGGGCTCGCCGGCGCGCTCCCCGGCCGTCGGCACGTGGCTCATCGCGTGCTCCGCGAGCGCGGTGATCGTAAGGCTCGGGTTCACGCCGACGTTGGCCGGAATCGCCGAGCCGTCGCAGACGAGCAGGTTCTCGTAGCCGAACACGCGCTGGCGGCCGTCCACGACGCCCTGCGTGGGGTCGCGTGCGATCACCGCGCCGCCGAGGATGTGCGCGGTCGTCGGGATGTTGAAGAGCGCCTCCATCACCGAGCTCTGCGCGATCCCGCCGGTGCGCTTGGCAAACCATTCCGCGGCCTGGTTGGCGACCGGGATGAACGTCGGATTGGGCCGCTCGGAGTCCTGTTCGGTCTTCAGCCAGAACGAGCCGAGCGGGCCTTGGTGCGGGCGCAGCGCGATCGCGTTGTCGAGCGTCTGCATCACCAGCAGGATGATGGTGCGCCGCGACCAGTGCTGCGGGAACAACACCTGCGCCAGGCGCTTCGGGTGCAGCGCGACCTGGGCCAGCCACTTCAACGGCCGCGTCACGCGGGTGCCGTCGCCGACGAGCAGCGTGTAGAAGCGGTGCATCGAGTTGCCGTCGTCACCGTAGGTGACGGTCTCGATGTGCGTGTTCGCGTCGGGGTAGATCGACGAGCTGATCGCCACGCGCTTGATCAGGTCCTCGGGGTAGTCCGCGGGCACCGTCACCGTCAGGATCGACTCGCTGTTCGTGCGCACCAGCTCGCCGAGCCGCGCCGAGACGCGGCCCAGCGACCCGTTCAGGCGACAGCGCTGCAGCAGCTTGTTCGTGCCCAGCGCCCCCGCCGCCACGACCACGCCGCGCGCGCGCAGTACCTGGCGGTCCTTGCGCAGCCACGCGCCCGAGCGCACGCTTTCGATCTCATAGCCCTCCTCGCCCGTCCCCGCGCCGAGCGGGCGGATGTCGATCACCGTGCGTTCCGGCAGCACCCGCGCGCCGCGGCGCTCCGCGAGATAGAGATAGTTCTTGACCAGCGTGTTCTTCGCGCCGTGCGGGCAGCCCACCATGCAGCGCCCGCACAGCTGACAGCCCGTGCGCTCCGGTCCCTCGCCCCCGAAGAACGGGTCCGGCACCGTCTTGCCCGGCTCTCCGAAGTAGATGCCGACCGGCGTCCGTTTGTAGGTATCGCCCACCCCGAGCTCCTCGCCGAGCTCGCGCAGCAGTTGGTCGGCGGGATCCTCGTGCGGGTTTTCGACGACGCCCAGCATCCGCTGCGCTTCGGCGTAGTGCGGCGCGAGCGCCGTCTCCCAGTCCTCCATCCCCGCCCACTGCGAGTCCTCGAAGAACGCCTTCGGCGGCACGTACAGCGTGTTCGCGTAGCCCAGGCTGCCGCCGCCGACACCGCAGCCGGAGACGACCGTCACGTCTCGGAAGATTGTCATCCGGAAGATGCCCTTCATCCCCAGCAGCGGGTTCCACGAGTAGCGCCGGTAGTCAGCGGTCGAGCTCGGCATCTCGTCGTCCGCGAAGCGCCGCCCGCACTCCAGCACGCCCACGCGGTGGCCCTTCTCGGAAAGCCGCAGCGCCGAGACGCTGCCCCCGAAGCCCGAGCCGATCACCAGCCAGTCGAAGTCGAAGCCGCGCTCCATCGGATCGTAATCCTAGCTGTCTGGCCAGTCGGGCGACCGCGCCTCGCGCCGTCGCTGCTCGGTGCCGCTATATTCCGTGAAGTAATGGCCCACGGGGCCTTCCGCCCAATAAACACGGGCTACAACGCCGGGCCTGTCAACGCCCTGTCAACGCGCCGACATCGAGTCGCAGGCTGCGACCTAACCGCGGGCCACGTGCCGGCGGGCCTCCCGTCTGCGACGGTGTATGATCTAACAAGTCTTGGGCACACGTGCGCCCATTTGGGGCCACTAGAACGCATGTGGCGAGCGCCGCGGGCCGCGTACGTGTTAGGCTGTGGACCACGCGGGAGGCACACGTACGCCCGAAGGTACGTCAGCCGCCACGAGCACCGCGGCGATCGTTTCTGCGGCGACCTCATCCGAGTGCGGGAGCAGATGCGCGTAGGTAGCGAGCAGCGTCTCAGCGCGGTCGCCGAGGCGCCCCGCCACGACATGCAGCGGGATGCCCCGCGTGAGCGCGATCGTCGCCGCCGTGTGGCGCAGGACATGCAGCGAGCCCGACGGGATGCCAGCGGCTTTGCGGAGGCTCGTGAACATGGCCGTCAGCGCTTGCGGGTGGACCGGCTCGCCGATCTCATTGCAGAACACGAGGTCGCCGTCTCGGTAGACGTCGCCGGCAAGCTCACGCTCAAGCTGCTGGGTAGCGCGGTGGTGGCGCAGCGCGTCCGCGGTGCCGGCGTCGAGCGCGACAGTCCGCTCCGACCGGGCGGACTTCGGCGGCCCGAACGTCAAGCCGCCGGCGGTGGGTAGAAGCTGCTGTTCGACGCGAAGCCGCGCGCCGTCGAGATCAAGGTGCCGCCAGGTGAGGCCGAGCAGCTCGCCGCGGCGCATCCCCGTCGTAGCGGCGAGCCGCCAGAGCCCCTGGAGGCGGTCTCCTTCGACGTGCGCCAGGAAGGTCCGCAGCTCCCGGTCGCTCCACGCTCGCACCTTCGACCGCGACGCCGCCGGCGGGTCCGCGGCAGCGGCAGGGTTGCGTGTCAGCTTGCCCCAGCGCACAGCATCGTTCAACGCGCGGCGCAGAACGCTGTGCGTGAACCTGCGCGTGCCGACCGAGAGCCCGTCGCGCTCCAGCTCACCGTAGAGCGCGGTCAGGTGCCCGCCGGAGAGCGCGCGGAGCGGGACCGCCGCGATGGGGTACTTCGTGACGCTGCGGACGCGCGCCGCGTAGTTCGTGTACGTCAGCGGGCGCACGGTGCTTTTGACGGCCGGCAACCACTCCTCTACGAGGAACCGCCCGAGCGGCTGCTTCGAGGGCTCGCTGTAGCTGCCCTCGTTCACGGCCACGACGACGCCCGCAAGATGCCGCTGCGCATCCCGGCGGGTCGCGAAGCCACCCCGCGACCGCTGCCGGCGCTCGCCAGTAGCGACGTCGTAGTCATCCCAATACGCGGTCCAACTCGACCCGCGTTTTCTCGTCGAACCTCTCATGGCTTCTTCCCCTTTTCCTTGGCCGCTTTCCGACGGCGATATTGGCGCTGGGTCTCCGCTTGCGCGCACGCCGGCGTGCAGAACCGGAGTACGCCCTTAGTCCGGTGCTGTCCGTACTTGGCGCCGCCGAGTTGATGAACGAACACCCGGCCGCATGTCTCGTTTTCGCAGCGGCGGGCCCGATCCTCTTTGGCGATGAGGTTGAAAATCTGACTGCACGCGGCCGAGTACAGACCCACTCGCGGCTTCGAGTAGGTGAACGCGAAATCCCCGGGGTAGGTGGCGCGATACTCGACGCGGGCGTGGAATGCCCGTAGGCCGGCATCCATTGCGAGCGAGAAGTACGTCCAGCAGTGCCGCTCTACTTCGCTGCGCAATCCGTAGAGCGGTATCTGAAGGCCCTCGTTAGTCCATGCCAGGGCGGGGTTGCCGCCGGTGCTCACCTGCGCCCACATCCCCGCGAGGGCGCGGACGGTCTTCAGCCACCATCGCACGTCCTCAATTGTGGCGCTCGGGCCTGCGTTCTCCCACCATTGCCCTTCTTTGATCTCGTCTTTTGTTGGCAGATGACCTAGTAGCGAGACGCGGTCAGACGGCACGTGAGCCGGCATGAAATAGGGCCAACTGATCGCGCCGTACTCGTCGATAAGTGCGGCGATGGCGTCGTAGTCGTCGAGGTCAGCGTCGCGGAGCTGCCGGAGCACCCACTCGTCGGGCAACTTCCTTGGCTCCGACAAGCCGCGCCAGTAGATGTGCCCCTTGTCTTCTGCGTCAACGAATAGGAGCCAGCGCTCCACCTCGACCTGGGGGAGCGGCACCCCCGGCCATGCCGTTATAGGAAATCTAGGCTTGTCCCCCAACACAATAGGTGCCACTATACCACAGCAGCAGACTTCCCCTAACGCAACATAACCAAACCGAAGGAGGCAGGACGTGGCCGCACAAACGCAGGGCGAGTGCCGCACGATGACCGTCGAGGAGGCAGCGGTGCAGCTCGGCGTTTCGCGGAGCACTGCCTATGAGGCCGTCAAGAAGGGCGAACTGCCCACGCTCAAGGTCGGCCGACGCCTACTCGTGCCGATCGCTCAGCTTCGCCGGATGCTCGGCGAGGACCACCCACAAGAGCAGCGCCCCGGCGGGAACCGGGACGCCGCAGAGAGGACTACGGCCGATGTCAGCGACCGTGCACTCCCGGCCTGAGCATACCGGCGGCCCCGCCGACATGCCCACCCAATCCGTCAGAATCCGGCTCGACACCGGCGGGCTCTACGAGGGCGCGATCCGCGGAGACGATCCCGTCGAATTCGAGGGCAGGCGGCTCAATCGGCAGGCCGACGGCTCCATCTTCGTCTCCGGGCTGATCAAGCGGCAGTGGCCGCGCGCCCGCGTGATCTCGCTCCAGCACGTCGCGCCGCAGCGCGTCGAGCGCGCAGCATGAGCGCGCCGCCCGAGTTCCCTATCGACGCACTCCCGGCCCCGGTCGCCGCGTGGGTTCAAGCGGTCGCGGAGGAGAGCCAAACGCCGCCCGACCTGGCGGCGATGGCCGCGCTCGGCGTGCTCTCTGCGGCAGCGATGGGCGCAGCGGTCGTGGACTGCGGCGGATGGGCTGAGGAGTTGCCGTTGTACCTGCTCGTCGCGATGCCGAGCGGCGATCGGAAGTCAACTGTGATGCGCGCGGCGCAAGCCCCGCTCCGCGCGGTCGAGCGGGAGCGCCGCGAAAACGCCGCGCCCGTAGTCCGCGAGCGCCAGGCCCGCCGAGACGTCCTGGAGAAGCGCGCTGCGAAGCTGACGAAAACCGCGGCCGAGCACGGCGACTCCGACACGCGACAGGAGGCCGCGAGCGACCTCGTGAGCACCCTCGCGGAACGCGACGAGATCGGCGACCCCGTGCTGCCTCGAATTCTCGTGGATGACGCGACGCCGGAGGCGCTTGCCGGACTACTCGCGAGGCATCCCGCGCTCGCGATCGTGGCATCCGAGAGCGCCCTGCTGGATAATGTGAGCGGCCGGTACGGCGACGGCGGCGCGAACCTGCACCTCGTCTGCTCGGCGTATAGCGGAGAGCCCACGACGATCGACCGTCGAGGACGCGAGCCGGAGACGATCGATCGGCCGCTGCTGACGGTCGCCCTCGCGGTCCAGCCGCACGTCCTGGAGGGCCTAATCTCGAACCGCACGGCGCGCGCGCAGGGGTTGGTCGGCCGGTTTGCCTACTCGACGCCCGAAACGCGACTCGGCGCGCGCAGGACCCGCAGCGCGCGCGTGCCCGACGCCGTACAAGCAAAATGGGCGCAAGTCGTGCGATTCGTCGCTGACAAAAACGACACAAATACTGTTTCTGTCGGTTCTGTCGGCACTTTGCACGGTAAACAAATTGCGCTCACTCCCGCGGCGGCGGACCTGCTGCACCAACTGCGCGCCGCGCACGAGCCACACCTAGCCGAAGGCCGCGAGCTAGCCCCGATAGCCGACTGGGTCGCGCGGCACCACGGCCGCATTGCGCGAATCGCCGGCCTGCTGCACCTGACGGAGCACCCCATCGGCGAGCCGATCAGCGAGAGCACGATGCGCGACGCGCTCGCGGTCGGGGCCTACCTGCTCGACCATGCCCTCGCCGCTCTCACCGGGCCGGATGCCCTCACGCGACGGGCGTTGAAGTGGCTCGTGGATCGCGAGACCGTCTCGATCCGGGACTTGCAGCGCGGACCACTCGGAGGTCGCGGCACCGCCGAGGAAGCCGCGGCGCTGGCGGAGCAGCTCGTGCAGTTCGGCGCGCTCGACCCCGTTGCCCCCGACAACGCGGGGCGAGGTCGCCCAGGGAGCCCCACCTTCAAGGTAAATCCTGCTGACAAAACAGACAGAAATACTCCAATCGTAACTTTTTATACTTCAAAAACTGCTGACAGAAATGACAGAACGGGGCCGCTCGGCACGCCTCCCCTGTCCGTCGGCACGATCGCCGCGAACGGCTCGGCGGGATTGGACGCGGACGCCGAACTAGCGCGCCTCGGCGCGAAGGGCTTCGCAGGGGGGCGCGCATGACTACCGTCGATCGCGTTCGGCTCGTCATCCCCGGCAAGCCGATCCCGCTGGAGCGCCACCGAACGGGTCAGGGCCGCACATACCTGCCGCCGCGCTCGAAGGCGTTCCGCGAACTTGTGCGGGCGGAGTGGATGATCGCTGGTCGCCCGACGCTTGGCGCCGAGCCCGTCGCGGCCTCCATGCGCTTCTACGGCCCCAATCCTCGCTGTGATCTCGACAATCTCCTGAAGGCGATTTTGGATGCGCTCAACTCGTGTGCCTACGTTGACGACTCGCAGGTTTGTTGCTTCGCGGGCATCCATCGACTGCCAGCGGACAGCGCGGGCCCACGGAGCGAAGTCGATCTCTGGCGCGCGACGCACACGCAGGACTGCGCCTGTACGGAGCCCGTCACTGACGAGGACGACGGGGCACACTGCGCGCGGTGCGAACTGCCGATCGGCGGACTGGAGCGTGCCGCGTGAACCCGCCGACGCTCGGGGGACGTGCGCGGTGCGCGAGCAGGCTCGTCGTGCGGGGCCGCAAGCGGCGGCTCGCCCTGATCTTGCTCGGCGCCATCGCGGACGCCAACGGCGGCGTCTGCCGGCCGGACATCGACGACCTGATCGCCCGCGTGCCGAACCTATACATGCGCCGCGACGCCCGCGCGCTGCTGCGCCGCCTGGAGGCCGACGGCTACATCCGCCGGCGCCCTGAAGGCGAGATCGAGCTGCTGTTCGCGGCCCATGAGGCGGACATCGCCGGGACCGAGCAGGTGGTCGCATGACCTGGCGTATACGCACGCGCGCCGTCCGCGATCACGGCCACGGGCTCCGCTGGACGCTCTACGCCGCCTGCGACGACTACACAACGATCGTCGTCGCTGACTCGACGTTCGACGGCGTCCTGCTCGATGTCCAGTCGGATGATTACGCCGGCACGACGGGCGACGCCGCGCTCGACTTCGAGGTCGGCGAGCACATCGCGGACTTCCTCGCGCTGCGAAGCGCATTGCAGTCGCTTGACGAGATCGACCGGCGACGGGGTCGCGTGCAGGTACCGGCGGATCGTTCGCGGTGGGCGGCGTGAGCGCGGTCGCGGTGAGCCTCGACGCTGAGCGTCTGCGCCTCGATGCTGCGATCCGCGCCACGCTGATCCGCCTGACGCTGCTCTCGCAGGTCGCCGCGCACTCCTACGGCGGCGGCACCGGCGGCGGCCATCCGTCGAGCAGCGCGCCAGCCGGCGAGTCACGCCCGTCGCACGAGCGCCTGCACGCCGACTACGAACGCGCGCTCTCGAACGCCGACCGGCAGCGTGTCCTCGACCGCGCGAAGGCGGAGCTGGAGTCGTGGCGCAAGTGCGCGGTCAAGGTGGACGGCTCGATCAAAGCGGACGTCACGTTCGACGAGATCGTGCTTGAGGATGGCGAGGGCTTCGACGCGGAACTCGTCGCGCAGCGGTTCGGGATCGCCGTCGCCCACGTTTGTCGGATCAGGCACCGCGCGGGGCGCAACGCGAGCGACGGCACGGACCCCGAAGCAAGCGGTCTCCCGCGCGAGAAGCGTCGCGCCGAAGCTGTCAGGATGCGCGGAAAGGGCATGAGCCAACGCCAGATCGCGCTCGCTCTCGGATGTAGCCCTTTCACCATCAACCGTGATCTACGGGAGGCGAAATGAGACGGTCAGCCATCGTCGGACTCGCCATCGGCGCGTCCCTGGCCCTCGCACCGCACGCTGGCGCCACGACGAGGCCGCGGTGCGGCGTCGTGCAGCGGTCCACTGGATCGTGGGCTCGCGTGGTCGTGAACAAGGGCAACGTCTCGTGCGTGGAGGCCGAAACGGTCGAGGGCAAGCTGTGGCGAGGCGAAGCGCCGACGGCCTGCGCAGTGAACGCGGCGCGCTGCCCGTACAGCGATCAGGTGTCCCGAGTCGATGGCTGGACGTGCAGCTACCACGGCGACTGTTTCCGGCGAGGCCGGACATGGGCCACCGCACGGGAACGCATTCTCGTCGTCCGCGTCTACTCCCGCAAGTGTGAAATCGAAGGCGCAGAACACGGCGCTGCTGGTGAAGAAGGCTGCTACGACGAATGAGCCTGCTCGTCTCGACCGCGATCCAGGTGACAGGCCCCGACGGCGTGCAGCTCGTCAGCGTGACCGAGGGCGACACGTCGATCAACCTCAACCCGCAGGACGCCGGCGCGGAGATTCTGCTCGCGAAGGCTCGCGTCGAGGCCATCTGCGAACAAGCGAAGACCCGCGCACTGGAACGCCTCGACGAACTCCAGGGCGTCATCGAGCGGTGGGTTGAGCCGTGACCACCACGCAAGAGCAGTTCGACGAGCTGCACGAGGCGTTCGGCGACCTCGGCCGCGCGGTTCTACGGACACGGCTCGGCCGCGGCTATGTGCGGCTCGCGGAACGGGTGCTGCGACGTCTCACCGGATGGCTGACCGCGGCGCAGCTACGCGCGCGGCGCGAGCCGCCGAGGCGCTTCTGCCTATGGGGCGCGCGGCGCGACTACGTGCAGGTCGGCAGCTCCGAGGACGCGCTGATCCAGACCATGCGCGAGCTAGCCGCCAACTACCGCCGGACGCTGGAGGCGGCGGGCGTCGCGCTGACCCCCGTCGTGCAGGCGATAGGCGACGTCGCTGCGCACGTCGCCGCCGAAGTCTCCGCGCTCGCAGGTGCTCGCCGATGACTGAGCAGGGGATACGCGACCTCTTCGCGGCGTGGCAGACGCGGCTCGGCCTCGCCGAATGGATCATCCGCATCGACTTCGAGGCGATCGAGCCGCACACGAGCACCATGCAGATTCACCGCTCGACGAACTACAACCGCGCCACGATCAAGGTCAACGATTGGGTGACGAGCGGCGTGCCGCCCGACACCTGGGATGGGCACGTCAAGGGAGAAGTGACGGACCTCGACATCGAGGAGGCCGTCGTCCACGAGCTGCTGCACGCCGCGATCGGACCGTTGTGGATCGGGCTGAACCTGCTGCGCGGCGAGTCTCACCGCGACGCGCACGACACCGCGGTCAACACCTACGACCGCACTGAGGAGAACATCATCGACCAACTCGCCGTCGCCCTCGTGAAATCGTGGCATGGGCGACCCCTCGCCGTGATATGCCAGCTCGATCGGCAGGAGGTCGGCCGCGCCTTCGTCGAGGGGCCAACGTGACGTTCGTTCTGGTCGGCCTGGTGGACGCCGAGCAGCCGGGAACCTACGATGGCCGGCTGTGTGCAGCGGTCAGCGCCGATCCGCTCGAGGGCACAGAGTCGATCGAGCTCGACGACCTCGCGCTGCCAGATGCCGCACGTCGCTTCGACGATTTGAACGCCGCTATCGCCTTCGGCTCGATGCTGCACGCGATGGACAAGCGCATGTGGCCGCCGTTCAATCCGGTGGTCGGCGAGGCGCTCGACGGGCAGCTCGCGGCGCTGGTCCTGCCGCCCGAGGCTGAGAAAAGCGACCGTCTCGCGAGGACCGCGGCGCTGCGCTACGGCATCGTGGTCAGGCGCTTGCAAAGAGTCGCGTAGGCCGTCTGGTACCCTGCAAACGCTTCCCGGGGCTCACTGCGCTCTCGTGCAGGCTCCGACTCTGGCGCTCCATTGAAGTAAGGCGAGCGAGCGTCTATCCCGTCGCAAAGCGAGGTCCGCCGATGACCGGCTGCAAATGCAGGCGCTGCGGAGAAGGCAAGCCGCACGAGCCCGTCGACGAGCTGCGCATCCTCAAGGTCTTGTACAGCGCAGACGGCCGCATTCCCCGCCGTCTCCGCCGCTGCCACGGCTACCAGAACGGCTGCACCTGCACTGAATGCCGGGCTCGCGAAGACGCCCAGACACAGGCGCTTCCGGCCGAGCCGTTGCAGCCGTGGGAGCCGCGCCCCGCGCGTCTCGCGGCAGCTTGACCGCAGCACCGCAGCTCTGCTCGACGCCGGGATGTTGGAATCTCGTCCCAAGCGGCAAGTGCTCGGAGTGCGCGAGCGACAGGCGCCGTGAGGAACGCGCGCGCCGCGCGAGCCCCGCTGACCTCGGCTACGACAGCCGTTGGCGGCGCACCGCAGGACGCTTCCTGAAGTACCACCCGCAATGCGAATGCGACGACTGCCTGAAGCTGCCGCGCGAGCGCCGTGCGAAAGCGACTGAGGTCCACCACCGCGACGGATGCGGGCCACTCGGACCAGCCGGCCACAAGTGGTTCAACCTCCGCGCGATGGCTGGCGAGCACCACAGCAAAGAGACCGCCAAGCAGCAGCCCGGCGGATGGAACGGATAAGGGAGACGGGACCTTGAGCGCTCAAGCACAGTGGCCGAGCCTGCCCGAGATCGACGCTCGACTCGCAGCCGAGGACACGCCAGCAGCCGACATGGAGTTCGAGCTGGAGTTCTTCAAGCCGATCGAGCTACGCAGCCACCCGAAGTACCGCGAGCGCTGCGCACACATGCTCGACGCGCCCGGCACCACCACCTACTGCGTCGCAACAGCCAACACGCGCAAGGGACCGTTCGTCTGCATCATGCCGCTCGACGGCAGGATCGCGCTACGAACACCCGACCTCACAAAGACCCTCATCGCGGAGGCGCAGAAAGAACTCACTCGCGCGTGGGCCACCTGATGAGCAGGCACCCCGGCTACGCCGCAGACATCGCCGAGGACGCCAACGGCAACGTCATCCACCTCGCCGTGCATCGCGTCGAGCGCGGCAAACCCGCCGTCGTCATCCACCGCCAGCGCTGGCAGCCAACCGACCGCAAGCCAGTCGCAGACATACTCGCCATCGCTGAGCAAGCAGCAGACGACGACCGCGCCGACATCCTCGCCACGGCGACCAGGCGCACGCTCAAGGTAAGAGCGCCGCAGACAACCGAAGCCACCTTCACGGCGACGATCCCGCCACCCGCGCGCCCGCCACGACGGCCAGCCACGCCGCCAGTCCCGCCCGCAGTAGCCACACCCGACCGTGAGCCCGACCGGCAAGGACGACGCCCACAGGCAAGCAAGCGCCGCCACGGCAGGCCAAGCCGCACGCCCGCCCGATAGCGCCAGTGCGCCGCGCAGCAAACGAAACCCACAGCCACCCCGACACACGAGGGACGCCATGAGCCGCGACACAACCCGACCGACCGCTAGATGCGGCGAGTCCACCCGGGGGTACACCTGTTGTAGACAACTGCGTGAGCGCGCCCAGCGGCACAAAAACTTGCCTACGAGTCTGGAGCGGGTTGATGGCTGCCGGTAGGGCGCGTAAGCCGCCGCCGGTCGGCGAGCGGTTCGGTCAGCTCACTGTGCTCGCCGCGGCACCCGATCGCTCGGGCCGTTCGGCGTATCACTGCCGCTGTTCATGCGGGGCTGAGACGGTAGTCGCTGCAAACGCGCTCCGCTCGGGCAGCGTCCGCAGTTGTGGTTGTCGCCGCGGTCATCCCGGCTGGCATCGCAGGTGTGGATCGCCGACATACGTTTCGTGGGCCAGCATGGTGCAGCGCTGCACCAACCCAAAGCGCGCGAACTACCGCTACTACGGTGGTCGCGGCATCGTCGTCTGTGAGCACTGGCGCGGCAAGCACGGCTTTGAGGCGTTTCTCGCCGACATGGGCGAGCGCCCGGAGGGCATGACGCTGGATCGGGTTGATCCGAACGGTGACTACCAACCCAGTAACTGCCGTTGGGCCACCGCGACGGAGCAGCGCATCAACCAACGTCGGGTCGCGTGATGGCGGGTCGTGGGCCGGCTCCGAAGCCGGCGGCGGCGCGTCAGCGCACGAACCGCAAGAGCACGGCGGCGAAGCTCGAAGCTGACCCGACGGCGGAGGTTCCGGCGCTCCCGGACCTGCCGGATGAGGACGGCAACTCGCACACGTGGCATCCGCAGACGCTCGCGGAGTGGGACGCGATCTGGCGTTCGCCGATGGCGTCGCAGTGGCCGGAGTCGGACTACTTCGGGTTGGCGAAGCTGATCGTTGTCGTCGATGACTTCTGGTGGGCGGGCTCGGCGTCGGCTCGGCGGGAAGCGGCGGTCGAGATTCGGTTGCAGCGCAGCGACTTCGGCTTGGCGCCGCGGCCGCGTGCCGGTTTGCATTGGGAGATCGCTCGGGCGGAGGAGGCGGACGCTCGCGCGGCGAAACGTAAGCCGCCGGCTGAGCCGGCCGGCGCTGGCGCGGTCGATCCGCGGCAGCGTTTGCGCGCGGTGAAGTGAGCGAGCTCGCGGTCCCGCGGTTCGATCCGGGCTCGACGTGGCCGACGCTGGGGCCGCAGGTCTGCGACTGGATCGAGACGTTCCTCGTGTTCGGCCCCGGCGACCTGCATGGGCAGCCGGCGAGGCTCAGCGAGGAAGCTCGCGGGCTCGTCTACAGCTTCTACGAGCTGCACCCGCAGGGCTCGGCGGCTGCCGGCAAACGCAGGTTCCGCCGGTGCGCGGTGTCGCTGCGCAAGGGCCTCGCGAAGACGGAGCTGGGCGCGTGGATCGCGGCGGCGGAGCTCCACCAAGACGCGCCCGTGCGGTGCGACGGCTTCAACGCCGGCGGCGAGCCGGTCGGCGTCGCGGTTCGTGACCCCTACATCCCGATGCTGGCGGTGTCGGAGGACCAGTCGGAAGGCTTGGCGTACGCGACGCTTCGTGCTTGCCTGCTCGAAGGGCCGCTCGCGGAGGACTTCGATATCGGCCTCGCGTTCATCACCCGCAAGGACGGTCGCGGCCGGTGCGAGGCGGTCGCCGGCTCGCCTGGGTCGCGCGAAGGCCCGCGCACCACCTTCGAGCTGTACGACGAAACGCACGGGATGACGCTGCCGCGCCTGCGTGAAGCGCACGCCGCGATGGAGGGCAACCTCCTGAAGCTCCTGATCGCCGACCCGTGGTCGCTTGAGATCACGACGGCCCCAGTGCCGGGCGAAGGGAGCGTCGCCGAGGGCACCTGGGAGTACGCGGAGCAGATCGCAGCGGGCGAGGATCAGGACCGCAGTCTCTTCTTCTTCGCCCGGTGGGCGGGCGAGCAGCACGATCTCTCGAAAGGCAAGCAGACGCCGCGGGAGACGGTTCGTGCGGCCGTGCTCGAGGCGAGCGGTGACGCTGCGGTCTGGAGCAACGTCGACGCGATCATCGAGGCGTTCTACGAACCCAACACCGACCAGGCGCGGTGGGAACGCCTGTGGCTCAACCGGAAGGTGCAGGCCAGCCGGCAGGTTTTCAGCTCGGCGCTCGTGAAGGCCGCCGCTGACCCGCTGCCTGGTCGTGTGCCGCCGCGGCGCACCGCGATCGTGCTCGGCTTCGACGGGTCGCGGACGATCGACTCGACGGGCATCATCGGCACCGTCATCGAGACGGGCTACCAGTTCACCGTCGGCGAGTGGGAGCGCCCCGTTGACCTGAAGGGCGACTGGGAAGTACCCGCCAGCGATGTTGACGAGACGATGAGCGACGCCTTTGAACGGTGGAAGGTCATCGTCGCACTGTGCGACCCGCCGTTCTGGGAAGAGCACGTCAACGCTTGGCACGGGCGCTGGCCTGACGTTGTAGCGCGCTACCACACCAACCAGCACAAGAAAATGGCGTTGACGCTCGCCGCGTACGTCGCTGCGTGGCAAGCGCGCGAAGTCACGCACGACGGTAGCGCGGCGTACATGAGGCACCTAGCGAACGCGCGCAAGCAGGAGCTGAACGTCACCGACGAGCGCGGCGAGAAGCTGTACGTGATGGTGAAGGAGCGCCGCAACAGCCCGCTGAAGATCGACCTGGCGATGGCGGGCTGCTTGAGCTGGCAGGCGCGCGGCATGGCAATCGCGAAGGGCGCGATGCAGCGGCACGGCTCCAAACCGGGGCGCACGACCGTCTACATGGGGTAGGTGAGCATGGCCGTCACGACCACTGAGGAAGCCGCTCGCGCGACGCTCGACAAGATGGTGAAGCGCCTCGAACGCGACCAGGACGCGATGGGGCGCTTTCAGCGCTACTACGACGGCCAGCACAACCTCCGCTTCGCGACGCGCAAGTTCCGCGAGTCCTTCGGCGCTCTCTTCAAAGAGTTCGCCGACAATTGGATGGGCGTCGTCGTGGACGCCGGCGTTGAGCGCATGAAAATCGAGGGCTTTCGCTTCCCGATCGCGGGCGAAGCGGAGGCCGCGGGCGACGAAGATGATGAGACGACCGGCGACAGGCTCGCGTGGGACATCTGGCAGCGCAACAACCTCGACCTCGCCTCCGAGCTGGCACACGAGCAGATGTTCGTCAGCGGCCGCGTGTACTTGATGGTCGGGCCGCAGGAAGACGGCTCGACCGAACACCCGCTGTTCACCGTCGAGCACCCGTCGGAGGTCTACGTCCACCACCAGGCTAACTCGCTCTCGCCACGGGTAGCAGCGATCAAGCGGTGGTACGACCACGACTCCGAGCTGATGTTCGCCACGCTCTACCTGCGCGACTCCGTGTGGAAGTTTCAGAGTAATCAGAAGGCGACGATGACGGAGGCCAGCACGTCGATCGCGTGGGTGCCGCGCGAAGTCGATAGCCCGGTGCTGGAGAACCCGGTCGGCGTGGTGCCCGTCATCCCGCTCTACAACCGCCAGCAGCTTCTCGGGCACGGCAAGAGCGAGATCGAGGAAGTCATCCCGCTACAGGACGCCTTGAACAAGTTCTGGAATGACATGCTCGTGACGTCGGAGTTCTCGGCGTTCCGCCAGCGCGTCTTTATCGGTATGCAGACGCCGGAGGATGAGAAGGGCGACCCGATCCCCGACTTCGACCTCAAAGCCGCCGTGAACCGCATCATGGCGATCAAAGACCCCAATGTGAAGGTGCAGGAGTTTCAGATCAGCGACCTGTCGGGCATGATCTCCGCGATCGTCGCCTGTCGCGACCACATCGCCGCGCGGACGCGCACCCCGCCGCACTACCTCGTCGGGAACGTCGTGAACGTCTCCGGCGATGCGCTGAAGGCGTCCGAGGGCGGTCTCGTCTCGAAGGTCAAACGACGCTCGCGGTTCGCCGGCGAGGGCTGGGAGGAAGCGCAGCGCATCGCGTTCGCGTACAAGGCCCTCGCGGCGAGCGGCACGGAACGCAAGATGCTCGAAGCCCGCGCGAACTTCTACGCCGCCGAGACCATTTGGAGCAACCCGGAGATCACGACCGAATCGCAGCTCGCCGACTCGCTCGCGAAGTACGCCACGCTCGGCGTGCCGCGAGTGCCCTTGTGGGAACGGATGGGCGCCACGCAGACGGAGATCGTCCGCTGGAAGGGGCTGCTGGAGGAAGAACCGAAGGAACTGCCGCCGCAGGCGCTCGCTGCGCTTCTCCGCGCCGGCGCTACCGAGGGTCTGTAAGCCCTCGCACCGATCTTGCAATAGCTCGCGCCACCGGGGCGCGGGTGACATAGAGGAAAGGAAGTGGCATGGGCCAGGAGTCCACCACAACCACAGCCGGAGACCAGGCGTCGCCGGAGGCCCAGGAGGCCGCGAAGGCAGCAGAGGCAGCGCAGGCGGCAGACGCCGCCGCAACGGCAGCGTCAACCGACGACAAGTCATTCTCGGCGGAGTATGTGAAAGGTCTCCGCGAGGAAGCCGCCAAGTACCGCACGGAGGCCAAAGCGGCAGCCGACAAGCTCAAAGAGCGCGAGGACGCCGAACTGAGCGAAACGGAGAAGGCGAAGAAAGAAGCGAAAGAGGCGACGGAACGCGCCGATAAGGCCGAGGCCACGGCCGTTCGCTCCGAGGTCGCGATCAAGAAGAAACTCTCGCCGAGTATGGCCGCGCGCCTAGTCGGTGAGACGAAGGACGAGCTGGAAAAAGACGCCGACAAGCTGCTCAAAGACCTCGGCCCCGGAGCCACCGCAGGCGGCTTCGACCAGGGCGCGGGGCGCGGCGCGACACCGAAGGGCGGCCGCGATTGGCTCGGCCAGGCAATCGCAGGCAAAGGACAGTAACCGTGACGGGCCTCCCCGCAGTTTGGGGCGGCTGACTGGCACGGAGAAGTGCCAGTCATCCCGTAACACTCAAACCAAGGGAGTAAAAGGCCATGCCATACAACAATGTGATCGACCGCTCCGGCGCAGTTGCACTCATGCCGGAGGACGTCAGCATGAAGCTGATGCAGGAAGTAAAGAGCGCGTCACTCGCACTGACCGCGTTCGTAGACGTCCAGATGGTTCGCGGACAGACCCGCACGCCGGTTATCTCCGCGCTCCCGATTGCCTACTTCCCCGGTGGTGACACCGGGATCAGCGGCACGACGCAGATGGACTGGAAGAACAAGTACATCAACGCCGAAACGCTGGAGTGCATCGTCCCGATCCCGGAGAGCGTCGCCGAAGATATCGACGGCAACGTCTGGGATAGAGTCGAACCCTCGGTAAAGAAGGCCATCGCCCGGACGCTCGACGCTGCCGTGATCTTCGGCACGGGCGCCCCGGAAACGTGGGCGGAAAGCATCGTCGCCTCAGCCAAAGCGGCCGGCAACGAAGCGAAAATCGGCACCGCAAGCGCGGCAGAAGGCGGCCTCGCGGGCGACATCGATGTCGTGCTCGAAAAACTGGAGGAAGACGGCTTCGACTACGACTACGCTGCGGCGTACGTCGGGCTGAAGTCGAAGATTCGCAAAGCACGCAACACGCTCGGCGACCAGCTCGCGGACTTCTCGAACGACCGCGCCGGGGGCTTCTCCAGCCTGTACGACCAGCCGCTCGTCTTCCCGGCGCGCGGCATGTGGCCGACGGGCTCCGGTGAAGCTGCCGCGATCCTCTTCGAGCGTGAACAGTTCGCGGTCGGTCTCCGTACCGACTTCGACACGAAGCTGCTCGACCAGGCCGTGATTCAGGACAACGAAGGCAAAACGATCTTCAACCTCGCGATGCAGGACATGATCGCCTTGCGCATCCGTTTCCGTTGCGGATGGCAGGTCAGCAATCAGGTCACGTACGACCAGCCGACCGAAGCCAGCCGCTACCCGGCGGGCGTCGTCACCCACACCTAGTCGCTGCGCGATGGCGGGACTCCGGTCCCGCCATCTGTGCATCCACTTCAAGAGCGCGGGTGATCCCGCAGAAAAGGAATTGCCATGACTGCCAAGAACGAACAGAACATTCTCGAATTGGTGGCGGGCGAACTCGCCACCGAAGACGAGCAGGCGCTCTCTACGACGATCCTCGTCGAGCTGGGCGTCACGTCGGCCGCCAAAACGAGCTACGAAGACATCGTCGCCGTGGTCCCGTTCGCCGGGACCGTCACGGGCGTCACGTACACCCCCGAGGCCGAAGAGGGCGAATCCGGCACGGAATACCGCGTCTTCAAGGTCGAAGACCTGACCAGCTCACAGGTGCTCGCCGAATTCTCCACGAAAGCGGCGAAAATCAAAGCGGCCGAACAGAAGGCGCTCACCCTCAACGCGACCGCCGCTGACCTCGTCGTCAAAGCGGGCGACATCCTGAAGTGGAAGGACACGTCCACCGAAGGCAAAGAAACGAAGGGCGGCGTGCTGAAGATCACGATTGCGCGCACCGTCCAGTCGCCGAAGGCCAACGCGGGCGAGGGCCAGGCCACGGGCTTCGTCGGGACCGAATAGGTCATGGAGGCCGCAAGCGTGCCGCCGGAGTTCGCGGAGGGCGGCGAGGTATCCCCGGAGGCTGCCGCAGCGGCGCAGGCAGCCATCGGTGCCACCGCGGGCGATCAGGTCGCGCCGCCAGCTTCAGCGCCATCGGCGCCGGAGACGGTCGAGTCCGTAGCCTCGGAGGGCCAGGAGCCCGCCGGGGCGCCGCCAGAGACCGCCGAGGGGGCGCCAGGTGCGTCACCGGAGCAGTCGGCAGCGGGCGACGCCCAGGCCCCGGTCGAGGAGGCGGTCGTCGTCGACGGCCCCGGCTACCTCGGCCACGCACCCGGCGACCCGGGCTTCGAGACCCCGAACGGGACGCCGGCTCCGCCGAACGGCTCCCCGGTCGGGCGTATGGAAGCGGAGAAGGTCGGCTACCTCGGCGTGCGTAGCGGCGAAGCGCCGCGCAGGGGCCTGTAGACGAGAATCGAGCGGCCCCGGCCTAGAGCGTCCATGCAGGCGTTGCCGGGGCCGTTCGTGCTTTGAGGAGGCGCGATGCCAGTCAAATCGGAGGACGAACGCGCGATCCTCTACCGGAACCAGAACGACGCGCGCATCGCGTTCCGCGCGAACCAGATACGCGCGCTGGCCCCCGACCCCGCCGCGTTCGAGCTGCTGTGGCGGAACTACCGCAAGGTGTACGACCCGACGAACTACATCGAAGGTGAAGATTATCTCCGCGAGGAAGACTTCATGGCGATCTTCGACTACGACAACGACGACGGGAATATCTCGGCGAGTCAAGTTCACTTGAGGCACGTTCGCCGCCCGAACAAATAGAAGGGCAGGTGATCGAAGTGCCCTCGTCTGACTACCGGCCATCGATCGAAGATATCGGCGCGCGCATGTTCGCGCGGACGCTCGACTCCAACGGGAACCGTCGCAGCGGCACCTTCACCGCGACCACGACGCCGACCGCGTCCGCTGTAGACGTCCTGATCGACGATGCGCTCACTACTGTCGAAGCGGCCGTCGGCCAGGACATCGACGGTGCGTTCCTGAATAGCGCGAAGACATGCGTGATCTACAACACCGCCATGCTGATCGAGCTGAGCTACTTCCCGGAGAGCACGGACGCCGGGGATAGCGCCTACAAGGCATACGAGCAGCGCTACGAAGACACGCTAAAGCACTTGAAGGAGGCGATCAATCAGGTGCGGCCGGGCGACAAGCGCGTCGTCTCGCTGGAAATGCACTCACCGGTGCGAATGCCAGGCAACCGGCTCGACCCTTACGGCAACTTTCTCTTCCCGTGATGCGCCGACGGCTGGTGGGCTTCCTCGAAGTGTGCGGCAACTGCGGCCTGGAGCGCTTTTACTGCGGCTGCTGGTGGGATCGGCGCCGTCGTGGCTAAAGGGAACGTTCCGCGGCTGAAGCTCTACATCGAGGACGAGGACCGCACGTCTGAGGAGCTAGCGGCGATCGGCGCGCGTGCGCGCGACGCGAAGCCCGTGATGCGGCTGATCCAAGCGTTGATGATGGAGAGCAGCGCCGAGCAGTTTCTCTCCGAGGGCGCGAGCGTCGGCGAGCCGTGGAAGCGAGACACGGACGAATGGACCGAACGCAAGCAAAAAGAAGGTCTATCGGACGGGACGCTCGAGCGCCGCGGCGACCTGCGTAGCGCGATGTTGGCGAAGACGAGCGGCGGCGCATCGATCCGGCGACTGAGCAAACAGTCCACGAGCGTCGGAGTGCGTATCTACTACGCGCGCTTCGCCGGCAAGAAACGCCGGCTGCTGACGATGACGGTCCCGCAGCAGGACAAGTACGCGAGCATGATGATCGACTACATCCTCACCGGAAGGCTGGCGAAGCTATGAGTTCATCCTTTGGTGAAATCGTCACGGTCCCGCAGATCGAGCAGGCGATCCTCGCGACGCTTCAGAAGTGGAGCAACACCTACCTGCGCGAGATCGAGCGCCGCACCGGCCGCGAACCAAATGCCTTCCCGGACGTCGCGTCGTGGCGCCCGACGGACGACATCCTCGACCGCTTCCCCGAGCAGCAGATTCCCTCCGTGCAGCTCCAATGCACTTCGGAGGTCGATATCGAGACGAGGGCGCAGGACGCGGTTGCGGGCCTGCGCGGCACGGTAGACGTGCTGGTGCAGACCAACGAAGCCGAAACGGCGAGAGAAGTCGCGTCGCTCTACGTCTACCACCTGGCGCTGATCCTCGTGCAGAACCCCGAGCTTGACGGCTCCGTGAAATGCGCCGGCGTCGTGTGGGAGAAAATGGGCGTGCCGGATGTCGGGAGGCTGAAGGACAAGTCGCGTTGGCTGGCGTGGGGTGACGCGACGATCTTCCTCGCGATCGAAGGGTTCGCGTCGCCGCTCATGGGGCCAGCGGAACCGATCCCCGCGGACGAAGAAGGCACGGCGCCACCCGAGTACCCGGTCGCCGAGACGCACCATCTGGACGTCGAGTTGGAGGACGACGAAGATGCCTGAAGCTAGCAAGCAAGACCTCACACTCATCATGGGCGACGCCTACAGTCGCGTCTTTGCTCTCTTCTCCGACGCCCGTGTTAAGCAGTGGCGCGGAGAGTGGCACGAATACTTCATGTATGAACCGGGCGAGGCTGTCGAGCTTGAACCCGGCGAAGCGTTCGTCGCCCTCCTGAAGTCGATGGTCGCAAAGCCCGGCGCGGAAGGCTCCGAAGAGTTCTGGTCGCCGCTCACACCGAAGGACTTGACCGACTACGAAGTCACGCTCGTCTGCGGCACGCTGTTCACACTCACCGAAGGCCACGGGCTGACGGTGACGCCCAAACTCGGCAAGATCGAAGTCGAGGTGGAACCCGCGCAGATTGCCGCGGCGCCCACCTCCGAACGCTATTACGTGCAGATCGTCAACGGTGAAGGTAAGCCGTCCACGCCCGTCAGCGGGACCATGATCTTCAAGCAACCCTGATAGGAGAGCCATGAACGCCAGGCAGAACGCAAAGTCGGTGGTCCTTGAAGCCTCGATCACCCGCGCGGACGGCACCGTCGAGCCGCAGGGCGTCGTGGCTGTGTACTACCGCAGTCCGGTCAAGCGCGCGTGGGCTCGCCTTCGCGGCATCAAGGGAAAGGCAACGGTGACACCATGCGCGTAGCAATCCACCAGCCGGCGGGCAAGGCGCCCGACGGGACGGAGATCCCGGCAGCCGTCGGGGCCTACCACCTGGGCCGCATCGAAGACTTCGTGAATCAGGTTACGGGCGAGGTCACGAAGGCGGAGGACTTGGCGAAGGCGCTGCTCGCGCAGGCCAAGGCTGAGTTCCCCGACCTGACCGTCGTGATTGAGCACCTGATCGACAACGGTGACGGGACGTCCCGCTGGGCCTCCGAGCCCGCGGCTACCGATACCCCGGCGCCACCCGGAGCCACTGTCGAGGCGCCGGAGCTGGCGGCAACTCAGACGCAGGTCGCAGGAGGTGAGTCGGCATGACGGGCAACACAGGGACACTCGCACTTCCCCGGCCGTACCGCAGCCGGCTAGGAGGGCTGATCTCGTGGGCGTTCGGCGTGGCAACGGTCGTTACGAACAAGGGCAAAGAAATCTGGGCCGAACGACTCATGGAAACGCCGGCGACCTACACCCACTCGCCGCACTGGATGGCGATGGGCGTGGGAGCAACCGGTGCCGGGCGCACCGCGGAAAAAACGAACACGGCCCTGACCACCGAAAAGATGGCCCGCACGGTCGGCACGGAGTCCGTCTCCACGAACAAATACAAAGTCACCGGCTCGATCACCGCCACGGAAGAATTGAAAGTGGACGAGGCCGGGCTGTTCGACCAACTTGCGACCGGCGGCAATATGTACACGTCGGCGACGATGAACGTGGACACCTTGGCGAACGCCGACTCGATCACGTTCACTTGGACAGTCGAACTCTCGTAGACGCCACTACTGCTCTTAGACGGTTGGAGCTAAGGAGAAATCATGGCCGAACCAAAGGGCTGGGTGGCTCTCGGTAACGCATACCAGGGAAGCGGCAATGCGTCCGGGGCTGCATACGCATCATCGAAAGTGCTGACCGACGTCTCGCCCGGCGGCAAAAACGCCGGGTCGGCGTTGGTCATACCGGCGTCGTCGCTCATCGTCGGGAACGTCTTCCGCTTCACGGCGATGGGAACGTACTCGACCAAAGCGGAAGTCACGAAAGCCGTGCTGGGCATCTACTTCGGCGGTGTTGCCGGGACGGCCCTGGTGAAAACCGGGGAACTTGCACTGGAAAAATCGGCCAAATCGTGGCCGTGGATGCTTCAGGCTATCGCTCGCGTGACGGCTGTGGGCGTGGCTGGCGTGAGCACTGGAGCAAAGTTCATCACGGAGGGGTTCGGGCACTATGCCGTCGCGGCGACCGGCCTCGCGTCTTCCACGTTTCAGATGCCGGGGGAATCGGCGACCGGCGGGGAAGTCACCGAATTGTCCTCCGGCGTCTCGAACATCGTTACCCTCGGCGCTGAATGGAAGACGGAAGGTGCGGAAAATACCCTCACCTGCTACCAGTGGCTAGTCGAGTCGTTGAACTAGGCAGTCATGCCGGTGCTACTGCGCGATCCGCCCTCTGCGGGTGGTGGACGACCACCGATACCGCGCTCTCCGTGGGGTCTGTGGCGTCCACCCCTCATAGCGCCGGAACCGATCTACAGGGAAGCCGAAGCCTTCGCGGCTACCCAGGCGCAATCGGCCACGCTGGCGAAGGTCATCCAACGCTCGCTTGAATCGACACAGCCGCAGGCGCCTACGAGGATCGCTAGGCCGACGAGGCTATTGAGCGCCAAGCAGTATCAGTTGGGCGTAGGGCACGCGCAGAACTACGTGGCTAACCCGAGCTTCGAGTACGACACGGCCGGCACGCACACGCCGGCCGCATGGAGCACGTCGTCCAGCTCGATCAAATTGGGTGCAACGGTCACCGTCGAAGCCGGCGAAGCAGCGGAGGGCCTTCAGTATTTGAGCGTGGCGTGCGCTGGTGAACACTCGCACGAAGGCGCGATCTCCGAAGAGTCGATCCCCGTTGAAGCGGGCGTACCACAGCAGGGGTACCTTTGGGTAAAGGGGCCAGCCGGGAAGCAGATCGAAGTCGTGATTGGCAGCGTATCCCAGGGATTCACCGGGGAGATCAAGACACTCACAGGGGCGTGGGAACAGGTGGAAAGCGCCGAATTCACGCCTTCGGCGTCAGGCTACATAGCGCTAGGGGTCAGGTCTGCAAACGACGAAGTGCTGACCTTCTCGATTGATGGCGCGAGCACCACGCAGGTCTACTTCGATGGCAGCTACCCCGGGGCGTGGTGGGCGGGCACGCCGGGGGATAGCCAGTCAACGTTCTCGGGATCGCTGTTGGCCAGGGCGCCGACTCGTCTCCTCGGCCCGACGCAGGCGCAAGTCCCGGCATTCGCCAAGATCGTCAAACGAGCGCTCAGCGCCACGCAGGCGCAGGTGCCGACGCTGCTCAAGACGCCGAAGCGCCTGCTCTCCGCCACGCAGGCCCAGGTCGCTTCGCTCGTCAGGGCGCCGCTCCGCCTTCTCAGCACCGTGCAGGCGCAGGTCGCTACGAAGACGAGGACGCCCGCCAGGCTTCTCAGCGCCACGCAGGCGCAGGCGTCGACGAGAGTAACCACACCGCGGCGGTCGCTCTCGACCACCCAGGGGCAGGCCGCAACGGCACCCAAGACACCCAAGCGCCTTCTCGGCGCCACGCAGACGCAGGCCAGCACGAAGCTCACGACGCCTACTAGGCTGCTGGGCGCCAGCCAGGCGCAGGCGGCGACTAGGGCCACGACGCTCGCTCGTCTCCTGAGCGCCACGCAGGCCGAGCTCGCTTCGCTCAAGCGGGCGCTGACCCGCGGGTTGACCGCGACGCAGCCGCAGGCGGCGACCCTGCTGAAGACGCCAGCGCGCCACTTGACCGCGACGCAGGCGCAGACGGCGACGCGGACGGTAGCGCTATCCAGGGGGTTCGTCGCGACGCAGACGCAGCTCGTGGGCGTCGCGCGGCGCTTTGTGAGCACCCACAGCGCCACGCAGGCGCAGACGGCCGCGCTCAAGCGTTCCCCGTCGCGGTCGATGTCGGCCACGCAGACGCAGCTCGTGGGCGTCGCGAGGGCGCCCAGCCGCCACCTCAGCTCTACACAGCCGCAGCTCGTCATCGTGCGCCGCTGGCGCCCGGAGGATGCCGAACCCATCGCCGTCACAACGGTCCTGCTGTGGCCGGCGCCCGTCACGTCAGTAATCGTCGCGCCCGAAGAGACGGTGTCGGTCGTCGTCGAGCAGGCCGAGACGACCACCGTCGTCCTGTAAACGCTAAGCGAAGGGAGTGGCCCATGCCACGTTTCAAGGCCGGAGTCGCCGGGCCAATCTCGCTCGAAGATGGCCGCGTGGTCACTGCCGAGCAGGGGCCATTCGACCTCGACATCACCACGCCGCACGATCAAGACCTACTCGACCGGGGAGTGATCGTCGCCAGCGCCGATCCCGCCGAGCCGGAGTCATTGCCGTCGCCGGCAGGCCGGCAGCAGCCATCCTCGTCGCCCGCGGGCAGCGAGACGACCAGCGCCGTTAGCGGCGGGAAGGAGGGCTAGTTATGCCCGGAGTCAAGGTCAATCTACAGAGCGCCCCGACGGCAACGTTCAACCCGGCTGCGACCGGCAAGTGGTTCTGTGTCGGGCTCTTTGAACGCGGCTCGACGAGCGTCCCGATCCTCGTCACGTCGATGAGTGAGTTCAAGGAACTCGCCGGGAGTCGCGTGTCCTACAGCTATATGTGGGACGCCGCGGAAACGTACTTTGAAGAGGGTGGCTCCGAACTCTTCCTGTCCCGCGTGGTCGGCAAAACGCCGATCGCCGCCTCGCTCGTGCTGAAACACACCGCTGAAGCGTCGCTGAAGGTCGCCGCCAAGAACGTCGGCGAATGGGGCAACAAGCTCGAAGTGGAAGTCGTGATCGAGACGGGTGAAGAATACCGGCTGCTGATCTACGAAAACAAAGTGCTCGTCGAAGAATCGCCGACGCTCGCGTCGCAGGTCGCGGCCGTCACATGGTCGGAAAGCTCGGCCTACGTGACAGTGACCGTGGAAGCGGGAACCAAAAACCCGACGGTGCTCGCGGCCAAAGAACTCGCGGGCGGCACGTACGACTCGGCCGAAGTCGAAACGGTCGGCTGGGAAGCTGCGCTCGCGCGCTTCGACGCCGAACTCGGCTGCGGCCAGGTCAGCGCCCCGGGCAACACCACGGAAGCCATTGGCAAACTCGTCGAGGCGCACGCCGAAGCGAACAACCGGACGGCCGTGCTCGACCTGACCAACACGGGCACCGTCGGCACGCTCGTCTCCGCCGCTGCGGCGCTGCGCTCCCTGACGGGCTCGCGACGCAGCGCGGCCTACGCGCCGTGGGCGAAGATCCCCGGCCTCGCGGGAGGCTCCGAACGCACGGTCCCGTATTCCGCGGTGCAGGCCGGCATGTTCGCTCGTAACGACGCGAGCGCCACGCCGCCGCCGGTCGGCGAAGCATCCGCCGGCACGTTCGGGCGTCCGCGGTACGCGCGCGGGCTCACCTACGAATGGACGAGGGCGCAGCGCGAAGAACTCAACACCGCGCGTGTCAACGTGGCGCGGACGTTGCCGAGCGGGAGCATCGAGACCTACGGCAATCAGACGCTCGCACCGGCCACCGAAGGCGCGTGGCAGGAGGTCTCCTCGGCCCGCCTGTATATGTTCATCTGGTCCGCTGGTGAAGGGTTCTTGGAGGCGGCGACCTTCAAGAACATCGACCCGAAGAACGTGCTGCTGAGCAAGATCGAAGGGCGCCTGTCGGCCTTCCTCGCGAGCCTCGGCGGAGTGCTCAACACCTACTCGGTGAGCACCGGGCCGTCCGTCAACACGTCGGCCACGAAGGCCAAAAAAGAAGTCCTGGCCAACGTCGAAGTCGAACCGTCGGCCATCGCCGAAACGGCAGTCCTCAATATCTCCGTGGCGGCGTAAGGGCGGAGCCCTTCAGAAAGGAAGTGAAGCCTCATGGCACTCAAGTCAGCATTTAGGGCCGTCCTCGCTGTCGCCAACAGCGCCGGCGTCTTCGAGGAGTGGCCCCCCGCAACTGGTGGTATGTGGGACGCCTTCGCCGGCGGCAAGCTCACCATGAAAGAGACGAAGTACACGCCGTGGAGCGGCGAACAGCGCGTCTACGCGGGGATCAAGGAAACCGAAAACTACACGCTGGAGCAGGACTACATGATCGACCTTCACGGGCCGCTCGTGAAGCAGTGGGAGGTCGAAGGCGATCTCCGCGGCCGGCGCTGTCTCGTGACGATCATCGAGCGCGACACCGAAGGCCAGTGGCAGTACAACCGGGAAGCCAAGGAAGGGCAGGTGCTCGAGATCACCCTGCCGGACGGCGACTCCAACGACGCTTCGGCGATCGACAAGATCGGCCTGATCGTCTCCATCGGCAAGCCCGCCGGCGAAGGCGAGTAGTCACCACCCAACCCAAGAGGAGCGCAGCGCCTATGAGCACCGCACCCGCAGAGACCCCGCAGGCAGCCGAGCCGGTCGAGGAGCCGACGAGCGCCACGCCAGCCGCGGGCGCCGACTCGATGCCGTCCGCGCTCGACAAGCTGCGCGCGGAATACGCAAAGCCGGTCGAAGCCAAGAGTCTCTTCAAGCGGCTGCTGTCCCGCGGCGAACGGCTCGTCGCGGAGTACAAGCCGCTGAAGCTCGACGACGCGAAGGCGGCGATCGAGAAAGAGTCCGACCCCTCGATGCTCATATCGTCGCTGAAGGCCATCTGGATTCACGACCCCGAGCACGCGGAGGCGAGCGACCGGGGCCTCGTGAAGCTCGGCGCGTGGAGCGGTCAGCCGCAGCTCGACCCGCTCGGCTTCGACAAACGCCTGACGGACCTTCTCGGCATCCCGTTCGGGTCATCTGGTGCGATCCTGCTGTCGCTGTTCGAGGGCAACGATCTCGCGATCGGCGCGCAGGCGGCAGAACTCGGCGAATGGTCCGTGAAGACCAAGCGCACCGATCTACAGGATTTTCGGCAGGGCTAGGAGAGGATGAGTCGATTCAGTTCGCGGGCCTCGCTGCGCTGGTCTGCGGACTGAATCCTCTCGCGGCCCTGGACTGTCACGACCCGGTAGAGATGGTCGCACTCGAAAGCGCCGTCGAGCACGCAGCCAAACTCCGCGACGCGGAGCGCCAAGACCTCGCTAACAAATTCGGCGAGGTGATGAGCAAAGTCTTCTCCTGAAGGCAGGTGACGCAATGGCGGGCTCAAGCAAAGGGATCACGGTCGTCGCGCGCCTGCTCGGCGGGAAGGAGATTGAGAAGGAATCCGAGCGGATCAGTGGCTCGATCGACGGCATGGCGGAGGACACGAAGGTCGCCGACGACAAGATGGGCCAGTCGGGCGGCGGCTTTGAACTCTTCCGCGGCAAGCAGAAGCAGGCCCTCGCGGACAGCGAGAAGGATCAGCACAGCTTCCTGCGCTCGACGGGCTCGACGCTCGCGAAGTACGGCGCGATGTTCGGCGGCGCCGTCATCCTCGGCGGCGGATACGAGTCGATCAAGAAGGCGCTCGGCACCGAAAAGATCGAAGCGTCACTGAGGACGACCCTCAAAAACACGGGGCAGCTCCACGCCAACACCATGCAGCAGATCACATCGTCGAGCGCGCGCCTGGCGACGCACGGTGGCTTCTCCCAGCAGGAACAGCTCAAAGGCATCACGCAGCTCGTCGGCGAGACGGGCAGCCACACCGCGGCGGTGAAGCTCAACGCGGCGGCAGTGAACCTCGCGCGCGGCGAGAACCTTGAATACTCGGCCGCCCTGAAAATGGTGTCGATGGGCGTGACCGGCTCGACGGGCCGGCTTCAGAAGTATCTCGGCATTATCCAGCCGGTCAAGACCGCGATCGACCGGGTGAAGGAATCCGAAGCGGGCATGACCACGGCGCAGAAGGCGACGAACTCGGCCGCGCGCGAAGCCGCCGAACTGCAAGACAAGCGGCTGACGGCGCTGAAGGTCGCGGCGATCACCGAAGCCAAGTACCACGGCGCCACCGCCGCCTTCAGCAAGACGACCGCGGGCCACATTCAGAACCTCAAGAACGCCTTCGAGGGGCTTGAGGAAACGGTCGGCAAACGGCTCGTGCCGGGCGTGACGAAACTGCTGACCGTCGGCTCGAACGTCGTGACGTGGGTGCTGAAATCGAAAGTGGCGCTGATCGCGCTCGGCGGCGCCGTCGGCCTGCTCATGGTCGCGTTCGCTGTCGAGAAGGTCATCCGCTTCGTGGAGGCCGTGAAAGCGCTGACGCTCGTGACGAAGTTGCAGACCGGCGCGCAGTGGCTTCTCGACGCGGCACTCGACGCCAACCCGATCGGCCTCGTCGTGGTGGGCGTCGCTGCGCTCGTGGCGATCCTCTACGTCGCCTACACGAAGGTCGCGTGGTTCAGGCAGGGCGTGCAGGCCGTGTGGACGTGGGTGAAGGCGCACTGGCCGCTGCTGGCCGGCATCGTGCTCGGCCCGTTCGTGTTCGCCGCTATCCAGATCGTCACGCACTGGACCGCGATCGTCGGGTTCTTCAAGGGCGTGCCCGGCAAACTCGCCGCGGCCGGCAAGGGAATGTGGAGCTTCGTCAAGACCGAGTTCAAATCGGTCATCGACTGGATACTCCGTGGCTGGAACCGGCTGCACTTCAAGATGCCGGGCGTCCACACGCCGTTCGGGACCATCGGCGGCTTCAACATCGGCCTGCCGCAAATCCCGCTGCTCGGCGAAGGCGGCACCGTCCGCGAACGCGGCTCGGTCGTCGTCGGCGACCGCGGCCCCGAGCTTCTGAGCCTCCCGCCCGGCGCGCGCGTCGACCCGTTGCTGCCTGGGAGCCGTTCGCAGGGCGCTCCCGGCACGTTCCACCACCAGGGCCGTGACCTCATCGTTATCTGTCAGATCGACCGCAAAGAGGTCGGGCGCGCGGTGGTGGACGAAATCGACAGGGAATTCGCGCGGGGCAACCGATGACGAGCGCCCTAGAAGCGATCACCGGCGGCGCCGAAGCCCCGCCCGAGGACAGCTCGGCAGCAGGCCCGACGCCTTACGACCTCATCGTCAAATGCAAGGGCTGGAAGACGCAGGTCGGCGGCTACCGCACGGACGCGCCGATCGAGCCGTCGCTTGGCTACGGAGGCCACCCGATCGCGGTGCGCCCGAAGACGTCGGCGCTGACGGTATGGGAGGGGCGCCAGCCGTTTCAGCTCGACGTCCCGATGCTGTTCTCCGGCAACCACGTCCCGGAGCTGTGTCGCCTGCTCGACCAGATGGCGAGCGCGAAACCCCCGACGTCGAACCTGGCGCAGCCGACCGCTCCCTACGCCGTCACGATCCACAGCACGGTCGGCTCGCTCCCGCTCCCCGGCGGAATGCAGGAAGGCGACGAGTGGTGGATCGAGGATCTGAAGTGGGGCGACGAGAAACGCAACACCCTCAACGAACTGTATTACAAGGAGGTCGTCGTCACGCTGCTGGAGACGGTGGTCGATGTCACCCTGAAAACGAAAGGCGCGCACGCCTACACAGTGAAGCACGGTGACACCTGGGCGCGGATCGCAGCCAAGCAGCTCGGCGACCAGGAACGCCAATATGAACTCCGCGAAATGAACGGCAATAAGACGAATGCGCAGCTCGCCAAGATGGCCGGCAAGCGCATCCGCATCCCGCAGTCGATATGAGCATTCGCGGCCTCGGCACCAGCATGACCATGCAGGTCGGCGGCAAGACGCTCGAAGGCGCGATCCTCGAAACGATCGTCGCGATGGGGTTGACGTTGACGACACAGGGTTCATCAACGATCTCAGCGACCGCGAAAGACCCCGAGAAGCTGCTCGTGAAATCGGGCTGGTTCAGCAGCAAAGCCGAGGCGTTCCTAGACGGCCTGCCGTTCGTCGCGTGCGCCTTCGTAAAGAAGGTGGACGAATTCACTCTCGAATTTGAAGACCGCGACTTCTGGAAGATGAAGGAAGGCACGCACTCGCGCGACCCGGTGAGGGTACTCCGCGGCTCGAAAACGTTGCAGGAGTTCGTGAAGGAACAGACGCAGCGGCTATGCCCGCATACCGACTTCGTCTGTCCGCAGCTCCACGAACAGCAGGCCCGTGAACCGGAGAAAATCGAAGGCGGCAACAAGGCCGCGCCGTCGCCTGGCGCGGGTGGCGCTGTCAAGATCAAGGGCAAAGTCGCCGACGCAGACCAAGAAAACAACCTCACCATCATCCTTGCGGTGATCCACGAGAAGCAGGCGCCAAAGGAGGCGTGCCTAGCGATCCTTGAGGCTGGGCTAGCGGAAACCGTCGCGGGCTTCGCGAGTGAACGTGACCCGCTCGAAGGCTCGACGGGCGTCTTTCAGATCAACCCGCAGGCGCACCCCGGGCTCAAGGTGGACACGAAGCAGAACGCCGAAGAATTCCTGACGGGTGGCGGCTTCGGGCCGCCCGGTGGCGCTAACAAGCTCGCGCGCGAAGGTAAGAAGGCCGGCGAAATCGCGAAGCTAGTTGAGGAGCCCCAGCAGGAACCATCCTTCTTTGAAGCCTACCGCAAGGAAGCCGAAGAAATCCTCAAGAACGCCGGCGGCGCACCGCAGGGCAACATCAAGACGGTGCTTACACCTAAGCCCGAATTCTTTGAACTCAATCAGAAGGTGAACACGCAGGAAGAACCCGAAGAAGAAGACGAAAGCGAAGAAAACGCGCTGTCCGGGATCGAAGCCTACCTGAAACCGGGGAAGTGGCTGCTGTGGAAATACGGCAACACGTTCTTTCTCTACACGGAGGAGTACCTAGCGCACTCTAAATCCGTCGTGACACTCTCCGAAGACACGCCCGGCATCATCGACATCGGTTGGAGCCTCGATCACAGTAAGAAAAAAGTGTCGAAGGTGACGGTCGAATGTCGCGCGCTGCTGTGGGAGGTGCCGCCCGGTCAGCTCGTCTCATTCGAGGACTCCGTCGGCGAAGAGATCAGCCGCGACAACGACGGCAAAGTAAGGCGCTGGGTTGTGCTCAACATCGAACGCAAGGACATCACCGATAACGCGACGACCGTCGAACTGATCCTCCCCGAACAAGGCAAGCGCGAAAAGGCCGTCACCGCAAAGGAGGAAGTGATCGCGCTCAACGGCGCCACCGGGCACCATGAAGCGCAGACCAACGCTTCGGGCACGGCGGGCGCCGGGAAGCTCAAACGGGACTCGGTCATCTGGCAGGTGTACGTGCAGGCGAAGTGGATCGCCGAACAAGGATTCTTCTACTGGTTCGGTGGCGGTCACGCTAGCTTCGGGCCGACCGTCTTTCAGCAGGCCGGGCCGGAAGGCAACCCGCCGAAAGAGGAAGGTCTCGACTGCTCCGGCCTGCTGTCGTGGGCGCTGCACTCCGCCCATGCGTGGGTCGAAGGCGAACCGCCGTTTGACACGCAGCTCTTTGAAAAATGGGGGGAACCCGGCGAAGGCAAGTACATCACCGTGTGGGTGGCCGACACCGTTGCGCAAGCCCACTGCTTCCTATGGATTCAGATACCGAGCGTCCTGCGCCCCGAAGGTGGCCCCGACATCGACTACGCACTGGAAGCGTCGCACTCCGGGGCGACCGTACCGGTGCCGCGCGGTGTCGGCTTGCGACCCCGCACGCAGTATTACCCGAACCCCGCGGCTGAAGGCTTCAAAGCTCGACACTGGCCCGGTACGTGATGCACCCCGCCTTCGGTGATCTTCAGAAGAGTCAGCACCGCGCCGCGCGCAGGCGCCCATCGTTTCTAGTGGGCGAAGTCATCGAAGCGCCGGGGAGCGTCGCCGACAAGGTGAGGGTGCGCGAGCAGGGCGACACGAGCGGGCTCTACCTCGGCGAAGCGTCGTGGCCGAAACCCGCGGCGCCGAAAGAACTACCGGCAGCGGGCGACGTCTGCCTAGTGGCGATCGACAACCGCGGCGTGCCGTGGATCGCCGGCTGGGCGATACCGAACTGGTGAGGAGAGCGCGATGGCCGAATCACTCGAAGTACCCGTGATGAAGTGGCCCTTTCGCATGGGTGGCTTCAACTCCAGCGAGATCGCCTACGTCGAACAAGACACGCCCGAAGAGGTCGCGCAGTGCGTGGCGATGGTCTTCAGCGTCGAACAAGGCGCCCTCGTGGACGCGCCGAAACTCGGCCTGCCCGACCCTACGTTCCGAATCGGCGGCGTCAGCGAAGCGACCCTGCTGGCCGTGGCGCAGCGGTGGGAGCCGCGAGCTGCGCTGAATCTCACCCGCGACACGATCGTCGCGCTCGCGCAGGCCGTTGACGTGGAGGTCTCCGATGCCTGAACCCTTCCCCGAACCGCCGCTGATCCCCTCCAGCGAAGCGCTCGTGCAGCGCGTCATCACGCAGCTCCAGGCGCAGTACCCGAACTGGACGCCGAACCCGGCGAGCCCCGAATACCGCATGTTCTTGGCGTTCGCCGCCATCGCGTGCGAAGTCATCGTCCTATGCTTCCAGGCGCCCGAAGAACTGATCCGCTGGATCGGCGAAGTCGTCTACCAGACGCCGCCGACGCCGGCGACCTACGCCACTGCGACGGCCACCGTCGAAGCGGTGGACACGCTCGGGCATACCCTCGAAGCGGGTGCGGTTGTCCTCGTGACCCCGGAAGGCGGGACGCCTGTCGCGTTTGAAGTGACCGCGAGCGTCACGATCCCGCCGGGCGAATCGAAAACCGCCGCGGGCGCCGTGAAGCTCCAGGCGGTCGAACCCGGCACCGAAGGCAACATCCCCGGCACCGCCGCGGTGGAACCCAACGAACTGCTCGCGTGGGTGAAGCCGAAAGGGATCACGCTCGCCGCGGCGCCGGCCGGCGGCGAGGCCGAAGAAACGATCGTGGCGTACACGCAGCGCATCCGCGAACTCGCGCGGCTCGTCAAGCCGCAGCCGATCCTCCCCGCCGACTTCGCCAACTATGTGCGGCTGTTGATCCCCGGCATCGAGCGGTGCGTCGCCGTTGACATGCTCGAACTGAAGCACACCACGCCGACCGCGGAAGAAATCGCCAAAGAGGAAGGCAGCGAAGTCGAAGCGGAAGGCGTCGAACGGTGCGTGACGGTGATCCCGCTGACCGCCGAAGGAAACGTTCCGCCCAAAGCGACGCTCGAACTCGCCTACGAAAAGCTGAAGGCCGCGCGCGAGGAGACATTCAAGCCGTACGTGGGCCTGCCGTCGCTGCATCCCATCACGATCAAACTCGTCGGCACCTTCCTCCCCGGCTACGCGAAAGCGGCCGTCGCGGCGAACCTCGAATCGGCCCTCGAATCGCTGCTGAGCCCCCCCATGTTCGGCGTCGCGGCCACGGGAGACACAACGACGTGGATCAATAAGAAGAATCTCTTTTACCAGGACGTCGTTACGGCCATCGATAACGTGCAGGGCTTCGGCCACTACACCGAACTGAAGGTCAACGGCGGGGAATCCACCGTGGCGCTGTCGGGCATCGCGCCGCTCGTGCGAACGCACACGCTGACCGGCATCGCGGCCTACGCCGCTGGCACCGAATACAGCGAGGGCCAGCTTGTCTACGAAGCCGGCATCGTGTACGAATCGATCACGTCGGGCCTGCAAAAAGGGCACACGCCAAGTTCTGACGCCGGCGTCCACTGGAAGTCGCTCGGCGGCATGACCATCACCCTGAGCGAAGGCGCGGAATGAGCGTCGAACCGGAGATCAGCGCGAGCGGAGAACTGCTCTACCAGCGGGTGCTCCCGCTCATGGGGAGCGATGAAGAATACGGCTGGTTCGGCCGCTACTTGTGCGGCGCTCTCATGGACGGTCTCCTCCAGGGCTTCGATCAGGTCGTTCTCGGTAGCGAGATCGACGGCGTCGTGTACGGCCCGTGGTGCGTGGTCGCGGTCCCGGCGGTCTGCCCGCCCGCGTGGCTCCCGTGGAGTAGCGCGCTCTACGGCGTGACTCTCACTCCGGGGTCGAGCGTCGCTGTGCAGCGGCAGACGATCGAGGAACTGCCGCCGCAGAAGCGCGGTGGCATCACGGCGATGGCTGCTGCTGCTGCCCCCGAGCTGATCGGTACAGGGACCGCCGAAGCGCCGCAGTTCAATCTCACCCTGATCGAGCGGCCCGCTGGCAAAGCGTACAAAATCAACGGCTACGTCGCGCCCGAACCGAGCACGGCGCAGCAGGCCGCGATCGAAGCGGCACTGCTGACACAGAAGGCCGGCGGCATCAAGCTCACGATGTCGTGGAACGTCGTCGAGTGGGAAGAAGCGACGCTGAAGTACGAAGAAACCTCGGAGACCTGGGCCGGCGCCACGCTGGCCGGTGTTACCTGATCGAGACCGGGAGGTCCGCATGGCCGTTACCGACTACACCACGAACCGCCATCTGCCCTACCCGACCGGGGCAGACTACATCCCGGAAGGCCCCGCCGAGCTGGAGGCCATCGCCAACGCACTCGACGGCGAAAACCGTGGGGAGATCGACTTCCTCCAAGTGGGAGTCGTGAGCGCGACGGACTGGTCGTTTACCGCGACGATGGAATCCAGCAGCGAATGTAAGCTGGGGTCTACCGCGACGGTCGGCGGTGTCGCGTGGCTGCCCCTGGCGGCGATCGGGCTGGTGCGCAGCGTGACGACAGCCGCGAAACTATCGGCGCTGAAACCGGCCTCTTTGCCCGGCAGCGGTAAATACCTCACGGTCGGGTTCGAGCTGACGCCATCGACCTCCGACGCGGCGGCGACCGTCAGTGTGGTGTCGGGCACCGAACAGACCACGCAGGCACTCGCGGAAGTGAACTCCCCGGCTATCACGGCGGGCAACGCCCGCGTGCGGGATGTCGTGGTCTTGAACACGGCTGGCGTTTACTCGATCGCGTCGCAGACCGACCGGCGCTCGCAGGTTGACTTGACGCATATGCCCGGAGACTTGATCTTCACGGCTACGTCTTCGCGGTTCGGGTGCCTGCCGTGCGAAGGGCAGGCGGTGCCACGTACGAGCTACCCCAATCTTTTCGCAGCGATCGGCACGACGTACGGGGCGGGCAACGGCACTACGACGTTCGGCCTCCCGGATTATCGAGGCCGTGTGCCTATGGGCGCAGGCACGGGAACCGGGGGCGAAGAATCGGAAAGTTTCCCGGCGCGTTCGCTCGGCCAGAAAGTCGGCGCGCTCGTTCACAAACTGACCGTCGGGCAACTCGCCTCCCACTCGCACGGCGGCAAAACGGGCACCAGCACCACCGGTGCTGGTGGCTTCCACAGTCACTTGATCTTGGCCTCCACGACAAACAACCCCGCCAGCGGCGGGGCGTGGGAAGGCGGCGGCGGCGAGTGGACGTTCGGAGGCGTGTCCTTCCAGTCTCCGACCTATGTGGGCGTCGATACCGGGATCACGAACGGCTCCGGGGAACACACGCATACAGTGCCGGCGCTGGCGATCTCCGCGGAAGGTGGCGGGGAAGCTCACAACATCGTCCAGCCCTCGACGACCTGCAACGTTTGGATCAAGTTCTAATGCCGGAGGAGACGGAGCAGCAGCGCGAGGCGAAGGCCCTCCAGCTCGCCGAAGCCCGGGGGCGCCGACAGCAGGTCGTGGACGGCCGATTGGATGAGCACGACCGGCGGTTCGAGCGGATCAACGGGTCGATCGACCGCTCAGCCGACGCGCAGGAGAAGACGGAGACCCGGCTCGCTGGCCTGGAGCGCAAGGTGGACCAGGTCATCGCGAAAATGAAGACAGCGGACGAGGTCTCCGGCGCGCTCGCGAAGGCCGCGGTGTCCCGCCGCGAGTTCTGGCTCGGCGTCGCCGCAGTCGTCGCCGTGCTTGTCGCATCTCTACTCCAGGGGGCGCACCTATGAACCGCCACGGCTTCTACACCGTGGGCCTCGTGATCCTGCTCCTGGCGATCGGCGTGAACACGTACTACACGGTCAGCGACCACGGCCGGCTGAACCACAACGAACACCAGACGTGCGTGATCCAGGGCCGCGGGCTGGAAGGCCAGCGACACTTGACGGCGATCATGCGCGACATCGCTGCGCTGCTCACGCCGGCACCGGCGGTTCACGCGGCACCGGTGCCTCCGTCGCTCGTCGCTCCGCTGGCGAACCTCCGCGAACAGCTCGGGGAGTACGTCACGATCGAGCGCGCGCAGCCCGCGGGCCGCAGCTGCTAGGCGCTGATGGGGGAGGGGGAGATGCAGGCAATAACGCCGCTCAGCCGCAGCGAGTTCGATCGCGTCATCCGCGCCACCTACCCCGTCGCCGGGTCGTACGCGGACGCCGAGGAATGCGCGCTCGACGCGCAGCTCCAAGTCCTCACTAAAGAAGTGGACAACCCCGGCGACGTGGGTGGTCTCGTCGCCCGGATCAGCCGCGACAACGCGCTCAAGCGACGACGCCAGCGGCGCGTCCACCCACTCCAAAGCCTCGACGCGATCGAAGCTCACGACCGGGGCGACGTGTTCCGCGACCACGAGCCGATCCGACGCGCCGCGGACTGGCGCACGTTCTACTTGTGGCCCGGCTCAGATGTCCATATCGACCTGCTCGCCATCGCCGAAGACCACGACGAGCGCCACCGCCTCGCGCTCGCCATCGCCGCGCTACAGGACCGCGCGGAGTCCGCGGACTACATCGGCTTGCACCGCAGCTTCAGGGAGTGGGATCGCGAGAGCGTGCTCGACGCGCTCCGTGAGTTCGGCGAGCACAAGGGCAGCACGCCGACGCACGCCGACCTCAACCGGCACGAGTCGCTGCCGTCGATCAGCACGATCTACCGTTTCTTCCGGCAGTGGGAGACGGCGCTCCGCGCGGCGGGCTTCGAGCCCCACAAGGCCAGCCGATCCTTCTCGCGCTGGGATCGCGAGACGGCGCGCGCAGCGTTCTGTGCGTGGGTCACGCGCCACGGCCGCATACCGGGCCGTCACGAGCTACAGGTCGAGCAGGCCGACCTCCCGAGCCTCACAACGCTCCGGCGCCTCTTCGGCACGGGCGGCGCTCTGCGCCTCAGCGTCGAGATCAACCGTCTCTGCCTGGACGCGGGTTGCGCGCACACCTGGCGCCCCGGGACGCCTCACGCGGCCGCACGCCATAGCCTATGACCGGGTTAGCTCGCAGGCTGCAACGTAACCCGTCGCGAGGGGTCGCAGAAGTGTCGCAGGGTTGCGACACTTCGTTTCAAGCTCTCACCCTGCGAGGTTGAAAAACGGGGAACCACTCGCAGCGTGCGAGGGGTTTTTGCGCCGGCCTGCCACCCTTTGGTCTCCCAGGGCGGGAGGTTCTTTGCGTTCCAAAGGGCGGAGCGCTACCCTGTGCCCATCCATACAAGTGCCCCCGCGCCGATGGCACGGCCGGGGGCGTGGCCCCGTGAGTGCGACCTCCCGGAGCGATGGGCACGCTACAGCACTGTCGGGCGTCGCTCAACCTCCCAGGCAGCATCCCCGGAGCCTCCGATCCAAGGAGGAACCGATGAGCAGCATGAAGTGGCCGGACGCGATCGACTCCTACCTGCGCGACCAGCGGCAGTACGGGCGGATCAACAGCGAGAACACGACGCGGGCGTACCGCTCAACGCTGCTCCTGCACGCCGAAGACACGCCGGACGGGCCGGTGGAGGCGGGCCGGGAGGACATCAAGCGCACTCTCGCTCGCTGGGAGACGCCCAACACGCAGACGCGGGCCCACTCGGTGATGATGTCGTTCTACGACTGGCTTTGCATGGAGGGCCACCGCGAGACGAACCCCGCGCGCCAGGTCCGCAAGGCGAAGCGCCGCACGCCGAGCGTGTACCGTCTCACACGCCAGGAGACGCAGGCGCTGATCGAGGCGTGCGAGACGGTCAGGGAGCGCCGCGTGATCCTGCTCGGGCTCTGCACCGGCGCACGCAACGGTGAACTGCATCAGTTCCAGGGGCGCCACTTCTCACGCGAGGGCTACGTGTGGTTCTCGCCCGATATCACGAAGGGCAAAACCGAGCGCTGGACGCCCGTTCTGCCCGAGCTTGAGCCCGTCGTCGCGGACATCCGCGCGACCGTCCCGAGCGACCACTACGTCATTGCGAGCTACCGCCGCGGCGGCGGCGAACGCGACCCGACCTATCCGACGAACCGCGTGACGATCGGGCGGATCGTCAAAGCCGTCGCGCGGCGCGCGGGAATCGCGGCGAACGTCTACCCGCACATGCTGCGCCACGCCTACGGCGACCACATCGCCAAGCACGCCGGTCTGCGCGCCGCGCAGGCGCTCATGGGGCACGCTTCAGTGCAGACAACCGCGAGCGTATACGTAGACCGACCCGACCTCGACGAGCTATCCAGCAGCGTCCGGGGCCTGCGCTACACGAGCGACGCGCCCCGGCTGACACTCGCCCGGGGCGACGAGAGCGCCGCGCGCTGGGAGGCCGAGGCGGAGATCGCCCTCAGCGCTTACCTGCGCTACTAAGAGGCCGAGAACCCCCCGCCAGCCGGGTCGCTGCTCGCACGCGAGCTACGCGACTGGAGCGACCGGCTGGAGATCGACGGCCAGCGCCGCCTAGCGGCGGCTGGGGGTGGCGTGTGATGACCCGCCGGCGACGCCTCCTAGTGCGCAAGCTGCGCGCGCTACTGCTACGCGAAACGCGGCTCGCGCTCGGCGCGGGATGGGGGAAGTGACGAGCCGCCCAGGCGCCATAGCTGCAACCCAAGGAGCCCCCGTTCGCGTTCGCGCGGCGGGGGCTTCTCCGCGTCTACGGCTCCCGTTCGATCTCACCGCCGAGGTCGCGGAGGCTGATACCGAGCGCGGCGGCGATCTTGACCACCGTTGACCACGTCGGCGTCGTCTGCCCGCGTTCGAGCTTGCTCAAGGTGCCCGTCGTGACTTGCGCCTCGTGCGCGAGCGCTTCCTGCGTGGTCGCGCGCCGCTCGCGTATGCGACGGATCGCGACTCCGAGCGCGAGGTTGGCATCCTCGGGATGTGGCATAAAGGAAACATTGCACGCGGCTAGCTGCAAAGTCCATGCAGCCGTGAACTTGCACGCGCGAGCTAGCACTCAGACGCTTGCCGCGGCGTGCTGGTAGGATGCCCGTCGGCCGCGGGGGCTCCCTGGGTGATCCGGGGCTGCGTCGGCGTCGGGCGTCGGGCCTCCCCACGGCTCGGCGCCCGACGCGCGTCCGCCGGTGAGATACGCTGACCCCTCAAACATGGAGCCCCTTGCGCAGCCCGACTCGATAGCGGCCCAGGTTGAGCGGCGTCTGACCGAGGCGATCACAACGCACCCCTGGCTTCTCGACGCAACCGACGGGCGCCCTGTTGATCCCTCTGGCCTTGACCCGACCGAGATTCTTGCAGGGCTCTCCGCTTTACTGGCAGCCCTCACAGACTGCGTGAAACTTCTCGCGAGGCGGGGAGAGTGATCCCCGTCGCTGTCAACGGCGTGTCAACGAACGTAGCTGAACAGGGCAGCACGCGCTATCACCGGCACGGCTGGGAACGGGGCGAATCCCTCGCAACTGCGGCACTTCACGCTACAGGCCGACACAGGCCAGCAGGGCCGCTATATTCCGTGAAGTAATGGCTGCGGAGGGTCTGCGCAACAAGCCCTGCGGGGGTCGCTACGGCGACGTCGTGCAATCGATTGGCAACACTCCGCTGATCGAGCTGCCGCGCCTCTCGCCGAAGCCCGGCGTGCGCATCTGGGCGAAGCTCGAGTCGCGCAACCCGACCGGCTCGGTCAAGGACCGCGTTGCGCGGGCGCTGATCGAAGACGCCGAGAGCCAGGGCGCGCTCGGCCCGGGCCAGACGATTCTCGAGCCCACCTCCGGCAACACCGGCATCTCGCTCGCGATGATCTGCGCGCGCAAGGGCTACAAGCTGAAGGTCGTGATGCCCGAGAACGTGACCCAAGAGCGTACGCAGCTGCTGCAGATGTACGGCGCGCAGATCGTCTACTCCGAGGGCTCGCTCGGCTCCAACGGCGCCGTCGAAAAGGCGCTGGAGATGGCCCACGAAGAGGCCTCCTACTACATGCCCTACCAGTACGGCAACCCCGCGAACCCACTCGCGCACTACAACGGCACGGCGCTCGAGATCCTCGAGGAGCTCGACGAGGTCTCCGCGTTCGTCGCCGGGCTCGGCACGGGGGGGACGCTGATGGGTAACGGCCGGCGCCTGAAGGAGACGTTCGGCGACGCCTGCAAGATCGTCGCCGCCGAGCCGATGCAGGGCGAGCCCGTGCAGGGCCTGCGCTCGCTCGACGACGGCTTCATCCCGCCGATCATCGACCTCTCGCTGCTCGACCGCAAGATCTTCGTCACCAACAGCGACGCGATCCTCTGGACGCGCAAGCTGCTCGACGAGGAGAGCGTCTTCGCGGGCGTCTCCAGCGGCGCGATCGCGCGCGTCGCCGTGCGCATCGCCGGCGAGCTCGACGAGGGCAACGTCGTCTTCATCGTCGCGGACGACGGCTGGAAGTACCTCTCCAGCGGCATCTACACGCGTCCGCTGCAGGAGATCGAGAACCTCGACTCCACCGTGTGGTGGTAGCGCGGCGAATCCGCGCTCGGCGATGCTGACCGACGCCGCGCTGCTGGACGAGGTGATCGCCCACGCCCGCGCCGAGTACGACGCCGAGTGCTGCGGCATGATCGCCTACGCGCAGAGCGAGGAGACCGGCGTTGGCTCTCGCGACGACGCTGGCGACCTGTGCGGTGCGGCGGTCGGCGTGCCGCACGGTGACGAAGGCGGCGCCTGGCGCGCCGTGCGCGTCCATCCCGCGCGCAACGTCTTCGCCGGCCGCAAGGACGCCGGCGGCGCCGATCTCGGCCGCAAGCGCTTCGAGATCGACGGCAAGGAGGTGCTGCGCGTCACCAACGAGATCGACGACGCCGACCTGAAGCTCGGCGCGATCTACCACTCCCACACGCACACCGAGCCCTATCCCTCGCAGACCGACATCAACTTCGCCGCCCACTGGCCCGACGTCGAGTGGGTGATCGTCGGCCTCGCCCAGGACGAGCCCGAGGTTCGCTGCTATCTGATCGAGGAGGGCGTGGTCAAAGAGGTCCCGCTCGAGGTCCGGTGAAAGGCCGCGCTCGCAGCTCTGCGATGGCCGGGCTAAGAGTCTTGTGATGGCTGGGCTCGAGCGTCCGTGATGAGCGGCGCCCGCCTCGTCTGTCCCGCGTGCGCGCGGGAGTATCCCGAGAGCGAGCGCTTCTGTCCGCAGTGCGCGATGCCGCTCGTGTACCGCGCGACCGCGCCCGGCGAGGACGAGGAGGCGCCCGAGCATCCGCTCGACGAGCTCTGGCGCCGCGCGCGGCGGATCAAGCCGCAGTACTCCGAGGGCGCGCTCGTGCGTGTCGCCGGCGCGCGCAACCAGACCGAGGCCGACTTCCTCCAAGGCCTGCTGCTTGAGGAGGGCATCCCCAGCCTCCAGCGCCGCGCGCGCGGCTTCGACGTGCCCGACTTCCTCGCCGCCGGCCCGCGCGACGTGCTCGTCCCCGCCTCAGGTGTCCCCGCGGCGCGCGACGTGCTGCTGCAGAGCGAGTTGATCGGCGCCGAGCAGGCCGCGCGGCCGTGGCGTGGGACCGCGTGGCGCGTGCTGGCTGCGCTCCTCGGCGGGCTCGCCCTGCTCGCCGCGCTCGCCTGGTTGATTTCAGGCCACTAGTGCGGGCTGCTGCTGTGCACCGACCTCGCGCGTGATTGTCTCGATTTCCTCCGACGCGCGGTAGAACTCGTCGTCGGAGAGCACCGGCGTCCCCTCGAACGGCAGTTCGCGCTGGAGCTCCAGCCACGAGCGCCCCCCGAGATACTCGTCGCGCACCTTGACCGTCACCGGCCGCGGAATGCGATAGGTGCGCAGCAGCAGCACGTGCAGCGGCTGACGCGGCTTCCAGCCGAGGCGCTTCTCGGCGTAGTCCGGGGTCCACACGTAGAACGGCGAGAGCGCATCCACGCAGCGCGGGTCGCTGATCGTGAAGTGACCCGCCACTTCCGCCCACGCGCGGATGCGCACGCGGTCGGGCTGCTGGAGGTCGCCGTCGGCGGCCAGCGCTTGCAGCGTCGGCTCGCCGTCGTTCCAGACGCCCTCCTCCAGTGCGCGCCGCAGCTCGGGCTGGTGGGACTCGCGCACGAGGTCGTTGCGCTGGTGGTCGAACGTGGGGTAGAGGAAAAAGCGCTCGTGCTCCAGCCGGAAGTGCTGGTCGGCCTCCCGCACGTTGCCCTTGCGAAGCGTTATGAGCTGCTCGCCTTCGGCGAGAGCGCGGACGGTGACCGCCCATTCCTTCAAAGCGATTGGCATAGCGATATAAGAGGGGGGGGACGAGGCTTGCGCCTTGGACGTAAACAGACCCGATGCGCCCGGAGGGACGAGCGGCCGGTCCCTTAAAGATACGAAATCCTAGCGAAAATCCCAAATCGCCTGCAAATGCGCTGGTTTTTTGGGGCTGGATCGTGAAATCGTGTCTCTATCTCACGATCCGGAGGCCTTTTAGAGGCGCACCCCCGCGAGCCCCTCCGCGGCCTCGATCAGCGCCGCGTAGTCGTCCTCGCCGTGGCCGCGGCCCATCGTCGCGGTGAGCAGCGCGCGCGCGTGTCCGGCGGCTGGGAAGGGCACGCCCGCGGTCTGCGCTTCCTCGAGGCAGAGGCGCACGTCCTTGAGCATGTGCGCCGTCTTGAAGAGCGTCGTGTAGTCGTGCGCGCGCATCGGCGCGGCCTTCAGCGACAGCTGCGCCGAAGCCGCCGAGCCAGCGCCGCAGACGCGCTCGAAGGCGTCGAGGTCCACGCCGGTCGCTCGCGCGAGCAGCAGCGCCTCCGCGAGCGCCGCCGCGTTCGCGGCGCCGAGCGCGTTGTTGATCAGCTTCAGCATCGCGCCCTGCCCGAGCTCGCCGACGTGCACGATCACCTCGCCCATCGCCTCCAGCAGCGAGTGCACGCGCGCGAAGTCCTCCGCGCGGCCGCCGGCCATGATCGTCAGCGTCCCCGCCTCCGCGCGCGGCGAGGAGCCCGTGACCGGCGCGTCGAGCATCGCGATCCCGCGCTCCGCGAGCGCCGCCCCGATGCGGCGCGTGTCGGTCGGCGCGATCGTCGACATGTCCACGCACAGCAGTTCCGCGCCGCCGGTGGCCGCCGAGCCCTCCCCGGCCCGCGCGCCGCGCGCCGCGGGATCACCCGCCGCGGCCGCGGCCTCCGCGACGCCGTCCGCGCCGAGCAGCACCGACTCGACCTGCGCGCCGTCGACGACCATGCTCACGACGACGTCGCTTGCGGCCGCGACCTCCGCCGGCGTCGCGCAGGCGGTCGCGTCGTGCTCCTGCGCCCAGCGCGCGGCCTTGCCCGGCGTGTGCGTCCAGACCGCCAGCGGGAAGCCCGCGCGGCGCACGTTCGCCGCCATCCGCGAACCCATGATGCCGAGGCCGAGAAAGCCGATCCGCTCGCGTCGCGCCCCGCGCCCCGCGGCCGCCTCCGCCTGCTGGTCGGTCGTCGCCCCCGCCGGCCGGTCTGGCGCCACCTGCGCGCCGGTGCTCTGCTCAGGCATGTCCAAATCCTCCTCCGCCGGGGGTTTCGAGGCGCAGTCGCTCGTCCGTTCTCAGCGTACCCGTCAACTTCCCCGGCAACTCGCGGCCGTCCAACGTGTCGCGCCCCCGCGCGCCCGGCTCGCCGCCCGCCGCGCCCCGCGGCGCGTGGCGACGACGCTCGCCGATCAGCGAGAAGCTCAGCTCGCGCAGCGCCTGCAGCTCGCGCACGACCCCCTCGCCTCCGCGGTGCGCGCCCGAGCCGCCCGAGCCGCGACGGATCTCGTAGCGCGTCACGCGCAGCGGGAACTCGCGCTCCAGCGCCTCGATCGGCGTGTTCAGCGTGTTGCTCATCGCGACATGTACCCCGCTCGGCCCATCGGCGTCCGCGCACGCGCCCTGCCCGCCGCCGAGCGTCTCGTAGTAGCTGAAGCGCTCGTCGCCCAGCGTCAGGTTGTTCATCGTGCCCTGCCCCAGCGCCCGCCCGAACGCCGCCAGCACCAGGTCCGCCACGCGCGAGGACGTCTCCACGTTACCGCCCGCCACCGCCGGCAGGTCTCGCGCGGGGCTCGGCGGCTGGTCCGCGGCGTCCACGGCCGGCGCGGCGTTCAGCAGCGAGCCCGCCGGTACGCGCACCTCGATCGGGCGGTACGCGCCCGCGGTCGGCGGGATCTCCGGGTCGGTGAGCACGCGCACCGCGAAATAGCACGCCGAGCGCGTCACCGCGAGCGGGCAGTTCAGGTTGCCGCCGTCGCGCGGCGCGCTGCCCGCGAAGTCGAGGATCAGCCGCTCGCCCGCGACCGTCGCGCGCAGCCGCAACACGAGGTCGCCCGCGATCGCCTCCAGTACGTCCTGCGCTTCGCGCGTGCCGTCAGCCAGCGCCGCGATGCACGCGCGCGTCCGGCGCTCGGCGTAGTCGAGCACCGCATCCGTCGCCACCCGCAGGCGCGCCACGCCGACACGCGCCGCGAGCTCCGCGAGGCGCAGTGCCCCGACGCGGTTCGCCGCCAGCTGCGCGCGCAGGTCCGCGCGGCGCTCCTCGGGTTGGCGCATCCGGCTCGTGTAGCGCGCGATTGTCGCCTGCGTCATCGCGCACGGCGCGATCACCACGCCCTCCTCCGCGAGCGTGTGGCTGTCGGCCGGCATCGAGCCCGGGACGCGCCCGCCCACGTCCGCGTGGTGCGCGCGGCTCGCCGCGAAGCCGATCAGGGCGCGCTCGGCGAACACCGGCGTGATCACCGTGATGTCCGGGAGGTGCGTGCCGCCCGCGAACGGATCGTTGAGCATCCACGAGAGCCCCGGCGCGTGGTTCTCGCCCAGCACCGCCGCGACCGCCGCCGGCATCGCGCCGAGGTGCACCGGGATGTGCTCCGCCTGCATCGTCATCCGCCCGTCCGCGTCGAACAGCGCCGTCGAGGCGTCGCGGCGCTCCTTGATGTTCGCCGAGTGCGCCGCGCGGATCAGCACCGCGCCCATCTCCTCGCACGCCGCGCGCAGCGCGCCCGCGATCACCTGCAGCTCGATCGCGTCGATCGCGGCGACCCCCGGCTTGCCCGGCCCCCGCGCGCCACCGCTCTCCGCCGGCTCGCTCGCTCCCGTGGCGCCCATCATCCGCGCTCCGCGGTGTCGTTCAGACGCACCGTGCCGAACGCGTCGACCTCGCCCTCCCAGCCGGGTGCGACGAACAGCGTGGACTCTCCCAGCGAGCAGATCGCTGGCCCGCGCAGGCGTGTTCCGGGTTGCGGCGCGCCGCGCGGGGATTCGCCGCGCAGGCACTGCGCGATCTGTGCGCGATCTGGCGCGGCGCCCCACGCCGAGGCGCGGATCGTGACGAGCTCGACCGCCGCCGCGTCGTCGCGGTAGCCGTAGCGCTCCTCGTGTGCGCGCGCGAAGGCCTCGCGCAGGTCGTCGGGGGTGGGCGGTGCGTCACCGCGTGGGGGCGCGTCGTGTCTCGTCGGCGGCGCGCGGTGTGGAGCTTCGAGCTCGCTCTCGGCGACGGGTAGCTCGAAGGACTGCCCGCGGTAGCGCAGCTCGTAGCGAACGGCGACCCGCGCGGGCGCCTCGCCGAGGGCGTCGCTCGCGCGCGCGAGCAGCAGCTCGCGCTCACGCCGCAGGCGCGCCGCGCCGAAGCTCTCACCGCTGAGCGTCACGGTGCGCGCGGCGTCGCGCCGGGGCGCGGCGGCGGCGAGGCCGAGCGCGCAGAGCACGCCCGCGGCGCGCGGGCAGAGGATGCGGTGCATGCCGAGCTCGCGTGCGAGCGCACACGCATGCAGCGGCCCCGCGCCGCCGAACGCGAGCAGCGCGAAGTCGCGCGGGTCGAGGCCGCGCTGCACGCTCATCACGCGCAGCGCGCGCAGCATCTCGGCCTCCGCGACGCGCACGATCCCCTCCGCGCATCGCGTCGCGCTGAGGCCGAGTCGCGCGGCGAGCTCCGCGATCGCGCGCGCGGCGGCCTCGCGATCGAGCTCCAGACCGCTCATACCCGCTACCGGCAGGCGACCGAGCAGGAGATTCGCGTCGGTGACCGTCGGCTCGCAGCCGCCGCGCCCATAACACGCCGGGCCCGGGTCCGCGCCGGCCGAGCGCGGTCCGACGCGCAGCGCGCCGCCCGCGTCGCGCCAGGCGATCGAGCCACCGCCGGCGCCGACGGTCTCGATGTCGAGCGTCGCGAGCGCAAGCGGGCGGCCCGCGACGGCGCCCGCCGCGGTCTCGGCGACCGCGCCGTCGTGGATCGCGCAGACGTCGCACGAGGTCCCGCCCATGTCGAAGCAGAGCACGTCGCGCTCGCCCGCGAGCGCCGCGAGCAGCTGCGCGCCGCGCACGCCGCCGGCGGGGCCCGAGAGCACGGTCAGCGCCGCGTGCGCCGCCGCGCTCTCGGCGTCGGTGAGGCCGCCGGAGGACTGCATCACCGCGGGACGCGCGAGCCCGAGCGCGTCCGCCTCGGCGCCGAGGCGACGCAGGTAGGAGCCGAGCAGAGGGGAGAGCGCGGCGTCGATCTCGGTGCTCGCCGCGCGCTCGTACTCGCGGAAGGTGCCGACGAGCTCGTGCGAGAGCGAGACGTGGGTCCCTGGCATGAGCTCCGCGAGCAGCTCGCCCAGCAGCAGCTCGTGCGCGGGGTGCGCGTAGGAGTGCAGCAGCACGACGGCCACCGCCTCCGGGGCCGCCGCGGCGACCCGTGCGACCAGCGCGCCCGCCGCGTCGCGCTCCAGCGCGCGCAGGGGTCCGTCGGGTGTCATGCGCTCCGGCGCGCCGTAGCGCAGCTCCGGCGGCGCCAGCGGCCGCGGGGAGGCCACGCACAGCTCGTACAGGCGCGGACGCGCCTGGCGGCCGAGCTCGACGACGTCGGTGAAGCCCTCCGTCGCGACCAGCGCGGTGCGCGCGGTGCGGCCCTCCAGCAGCGCGTTCGTCGCGACCGTCATCCCGTGCGCGAAGCGCTCCACCTCGCGCGGCCGCGCGCCGGCGTCTGCGAGCACCGCGCGCACGGCTGCGAGCACGCCGCGCGACTGCTCGGCGGGCGTGCTCGGGACCTTCGCGGTGTGCAGCGCGGAGTCCGCGCCGATCAGCACCGCGTCGGTGAAGGTCCCGCCGACGTCGACCCCGAGCAGCATGCCCGGAGCCTAGCCCCGCTGGTTGCGCAGGGTGCCGACGGGGCGGGACAGGAGGTCCCGCCCCTACGCGCTTCGTGAGCTCACGTGCCCGCGCGGACGATCGCCAATCGCTCGCGTCAGGCCGCCAGCGGCGCGCGGTCCTCGGTGTCCGCGAGGTGCTGGTGCGATGGGCAGTAGCCGTTGTGCGCCAGCGGTGCGCGCTGGCACGCGGCGCCCTTGCGCGTCATCGCGCGGCACTGCAGCGGCTCGTCGCTGATCGACGCGTGCGCCGCCTGCGGGTTCTCCTTGAGGTAGCGCTGCGCGAGGCCGATGTAGTGCGAGACGACCTTGTGCACGTACGCCTGCGTCTGCATCGGGAAGTGCATGCGGATGTCGCAGAACAGCGTCCGCGCGGGATGGGCGAAGTAGTGGCGGTCGGTCGCCATGCGCTCGATCGCCGCCTCGCACGCGCGCAGGACCTGCTCGTGACGGTTGGGCTCTGCTGTCGCGGCCCCCGCGGCCGGCGTCATGCTGCCCGGCTTGGGAGTGGCGATGTAGGGGGCCAGCTCCCTATAGATGGCTCGACTGAACTGGTACATGGCGACCCCCTCGCCTCCTTCTATCTCGTATCGGCTAAGGCTCTTCGAACTCGTTGTTGGGGCTGCTCTGCACGCACACTTCCGCCGATTCCCGGTACTGCAATGATTTCCGGGACCTCCGCTCCTAAAAACACGTTCACTCCACGAAAAGATCGAAAATCCCTGCGAATCTCGTCGTGGAAGGATTGAACAGCGAGTATCTAAGCCGCGTATGAAGAGTTGGCGAGGCCACTGTTAAGCGCGGGTTAACCCCAGCGCTCGCGCGTCTCCCACGCCCTTCGTCTCCGCCTGCGCGCCCGCTCCCGCGCTTACGCGCGCGGGCGCCCGTCCCTCACTCCCAGGTCTCCCAGGCGAGGCGCTCCGCGGCGTCGACCACGACGTGGCGCCGGTCGAGCGCGGGGTCGGTGTCGGGATGGTCGGCGCGGCGGTGCGCGCCGCGGCTCTCCTCGCGCGCGAGCGCGCAGCGCGCGATCAAACGCGCCAGCGGATGGGCGTCCGCGGCGAGGCGCGCGAGACCGGTGGGCGAGCGCTCGATGCCGGCGTCGCGCCACAGCGCGGCGCGGGTCGCGGCGCTCGCCTCGGGAACGCCCGCGCGCTGCGCCAGTGCCGCCAGCTCGTCCGCGCGCGGCGGCGGGGGCGCCGGCTCGGCCAGTGCGGCCGCGGCGGCGCGCCGCGCGAAGACGAAGCACTCGCTGAGCGAGTTCGACGCGAGACGGTTAGCGCCGTGCAGCCCCGTGCACGAGGCCTCCCCGACCGCGTAGAGCCCCGCGACCGACGAGCGCGCCTGCAGGTCGGTGACGATGCCGCCCATCATGTAGTGCGCGGCCGGCGCCACCGGCACCAGCTCGCGCGTCGGGTCCAGACCGGCCTCGCGCAGCGCGCCGACGACGTTCGGGAATAGCGCTGGATCGATCGCGCGCATGTCGAGCCCGACCGACTGCATCCCGGTCTCCGCGAGGCGCGCCTGGATCGCGCGCGAGACCTCGTCGCGCGGTGCGAGCTCGTCGACGAAGCGCTCGCCCATCGCGTCGTGCAGTGTCGCGCCCTCGCCGCGAATCGCCTCCGTGACGAGGAACCCCTCGCGCCCGCGCACCCCGATCACCGCGGTCGGGTGGAACTGCAGCAGCTCGAGGTCCGCGAGCCGCGCGCCGAGCGCGTGGGCGAGCATCAGCCCCACCCCCTGCGAGCCCGGGGGGTTCGTCGTGCGCGCCCACAGCGCCGCGGCGCCGCCGCTGGCGAGCACCACCGCGCGCGCCGCGATCGTGCGCCCGTCCTCGCAGCGCAGGCCGCGGCAGCGCGGCTCAGCGGCGTCCCGCCACAGCGCGCGCGCCCGCGCGTTCTCGAGCACCGCGATGCGCGGTTCCTGCGCGACGAGCGCGGAGAGCTGGCGCAGCATCCGCCGGCCCGTCGCGCTGCCGCCGGCGTGCACGACGCGTCTGACCGAGTGCCCGCCCTCCAAGCCCAGCGCGAGCCGCCCGAAGCGGTCCGCGTCGAAGCGCACCCCCAGCGCCTGCAGCTCCGCTACGCACTCCGGTGCCTCGCGCACGAGCACCTCGGCCGCCGCGCGTCGCACCGCACCGCGCCCGGCGCGCTCGGTGTCGCGCAGGTGTAGCTCCGGGCTGTCGTCCGCGGCGAGCGCCGCGGCGAGCCCCCCCTGCGCCCAGTAGCTCGCGGTCTGCGCCAGCGGCGCCGCCGAGATCAGCACCACGCGCCCGCCCTCGCGCGCCGCCGACAGTGCCGTGTACAGGCCCGCCGCGCCCGCGCCCACCACGGCGATGTCTGCCTGCAGCGCAGGTGAATCGGCTCCCGCCGACGGCACGTCCGGGGAGCCCCTACTGGCCGGCCAGCGAGACCAGGGCCGCGGTCAGCACGCCCAGCGCGAGCACGATCACCGTGCAGAGCGCGATCAGCGGCGCCCGCCAGCGCGGAGTCGCCGCCAGGCGCGTGCGCGCCGCGGCGCCGCATCCCAGGCACCACTCCTGCGCGGGATGCAGCGGCGCGCGGCACAGCGGGCAGCTTTCGAGCACGGGTGCGCTCGTCGGGGCGCTCGCCGCGATCGTCGCAGCGGTTGTCTCGGCCGGCTGTGTCACGGTGGGGGCGCTCACTTGCCCTCGCGAGGATTCGCGTCCGGGGCCCGGATGATCTCCGTGGGCCGGTCGTCTGCGGCAGGCGCGGGCGTGGCTTGCGTGGGAGTCCGTGGATGCGGCTGCGTTTGGGGTGGGACGGGCGCGCGCGGCGGCTGCGGCGTCGCCGCGGGCGCGTTCGGTTGCGACGTGGGTTGTGTGGTCGGCGCCGGCGGAGCCTGTGCCGCGACCGGCGGATGCGTGACCGCTGGCGGTGGCGCGGGAGGCGCCGGCGGTGCGGCCGGGGGAGTCGGCAGCAGTGGTGCCGCGGTCGTAGGAGCCGCCGCGGAGGCGGGCGGCGCCGTGGTCGTCGGTGCGGCGGCGCCGAGGGGCGAGCCCGCGGGGGCCGCGACCGCGATCGGGCGGTCCGCGCGGCGCTCCATTGCGAGGCCGCAGGAGGGACAGAAGTGGTCCTCGCTGCCGTGGATCGCGGCGCAGCGCGGGCACGCCGCGATGCCCGACTCGCGCAGGATCGTCAGCGGGCGGCGGGCGTCGAGCGCGTCCTCCAGCGCGCGCAGCTCGCTGTCGATCGCGGCCAGCGTCGCAAGCTTCGCGGCCGCGAGCTCGTCGCGGCGCTCGCCGAGCCGGTGCATCTCGAACACCAGGCCGCCGAGGTCGCGGTAGGCGAGCTCGCGCGCCTTGCGCAGGAAGCGCAGGCGTCGGCGCATGCGGCCGCGCGCGCCGAAGCCCGGGCTCGCCGCCGGCTCCGCCGGGCTCGCGACCTCGGTGGACACTCCCGCGGCAGGGGCTCCTATGGCGGTAGGCGTCTCGGGGGCCGAGTCGATCGAGGATCGTTCGGCGGCGGCACTCGCGGCTTGGTCGGCCATCGACCTCCCAATGCTACCCAGCGCGTCCCCCGTCGTCGCGCCCAGAGTGTTCGGCGCGTCCCCGTGGTCGCGCCGAACAGGCCCCGTCGTTGCGCGGGACGCGTCAACCGCCGTCGCGCAGGACGGCTCGCCACGCCTCCGCCACCTGCCTCGCCATCGCCTCCGCCGAGAACGGCTCGACCCGCGCGCGGCCCGCGACGCGCGGATCGGCCTGCTTGAGGTGCAACTCGAGCGCCGCGCGCCAACGCGCGAGGTCGAAGGGCGCGCAGAGCGCCCCCGCGAGCCCCCCCAGCGCTTGGGGGTGGATGCCGACCGGGGTTGCGAGCACCGGCACGTCGCACGCGAGCGCCTCCAGCGCCGCGAGTCCGAAGCCCTCCGCGTCGGAGGGAATCAGCACCGCGTTCGCGGCGTTCACGTAGAGCGGCACGCGCTCCGGCGCGACCCCGCCGAGCGTGAGCAGTCGCGGCTGGCGGTCGGGCGCAAGTGCAGCGAGCAGGCTGAGTGCGCGGTCATAGCGCTTCTCCGCACGCGCGGGATCGGCGGGGAACAGCACGTACGCGCGCGCCGGATCGAGGTCGAGCGCGGCGCGCGCCTGCGGCCGTGGGATCGCACGAAAGCGCTCCAGATCGACGCCGCATGGCAGCACGCGCGCGCGGCGGCGCGCCGCGCGGCCCGGAAGCTCGCGCGCGAGCTCCGCCGAGACCGCGCCGACGAGCGCCATCAGCGGCAGCACCCCCCGCGTCGCCACGCGCGTACGCGGGTGGCGCACATCGGTGCCGTGCACCGTCAGCCCGCGCGCCCGCGCCCGCACCGCGAGCGCCGGCCACGCCGTCAGGCCGAAATGCGCGTGCACCACGTCAAAGGGCTCGCGCCGTCCGCTGCGGCCCGCCCCCAGCCCCTCGCGTCCGCTATGGCCGGCCCCCAGCCCCTCGCGTCCGCTATGGCCCGCCCCCAGCCCCTCGCGTCCGCTATGGCCGGCCCCCAGCCCCTCGCGTCCGTTGTGGCCGACCTCCAGCCCTTCGCGAGCGTAACGGCGACGCAGTGCGCGTGCCGCCGCGGCCAAGTTGCGCGCGCCGGGCGGAAACTCGTAGAGCTCGACCTCGAGCCCCGGCAGCGCGCGTAGCGCCGCGACCTGGTCGCGCACGAAGCGCCCCCGCTCGGGATGGCGCTCGTCGGGGAGCATGTTCGAGACGACCAGCGCGCGCACGAGCCGCTGACGGTAGCGCTCTGAAATGATGGCTCGCATGGCGAGCGCCCCCACGAGCGAGAAGCGATCCAAGCCGCGCAGCTACGGGCGCGGCCCCGACGGGCTGCGCCCCGTTGCGATCGAGCCCGGCTTCGTGCGCCCCGCCACGGGCTCGGCGCTGATCTCGATGGGCGAGACGCGCGTGATCTGCACCGCCTCCGCGCAGGAGAGCGTGCCGCGCTGGATGACCGGCAAGGGGCGCGGCTGGGTCACCGCCGAGTACGGGATGCTCCCCGCCTCCACCGGCGATCGCAAGCAGCGCGACGCGACGCGCGGGCGTCTCGACGGGCGCTCCGTCGAGATCCAGCGCCTGATCGGTCGCTCGCTGCGCGGCGTCGTCGACTTCAAGGCGCTCGGCGAACGCACGATCTACCTCGACTGCGACGTCCTGCAGGCTGACGGCGGCACGCGCTGCGCGTCGATCACCGGCGCCTACGTCGCGCTCGCGCTGGCCTGCCAGCGCCTCGCCGCCAAGGGGGCGCTTGAGAGCTCGCCACTGACCGGCGCGGTGGCCGCCGTCTCGTGCGGGATGGTCGCCGGCGGCGCGCTGCTCGACCTCGACTACTCCGAGGACTCCCAGGCCGAGGTCGACGCGAACGTCGTGATGACCGGCGAGGGCGACCTCCTCGAGGTGCAGGCCACCGCCGAGCGCACCCCGCTCTCGCGCGCGAGCCTCGACGAGCTGCTCGCGCTCGCCGCGAAGGGCATCGAGGAGCTGCGCGCCGCGCAGGAGCAGGCGATCGCCGACAGCGCCGGCTGACGCGCGCGCGGGCTCGTGCGGCTGCTACTCGCCACTCACAACGAGCACAAGCGACGCGAGCTCGCGCGCCTGCTGCCCGACTACGAGATCGCGCTGCTCCCCGACGCTGTCGAGCTGCCGCCCGAGGACGGCGAGACTTTCGCCGAGAACGCGCTCGGCAAGGCCCGCGCCGCGGCCGCCGCGACCGGCGCGGTCACGATCGCCGACGACTCCGGCATCGCCGCCGCCGCGCTCGGCGGCGGCCCCGGGGTGCGCTCCGCGCGCTACGCCGGCGAGGGCGCGAGCGACGAGCAGAACCTCGCCAAGCTGCTCGCCGAGGCGCCCGCTGGCAGCGCGGTCGAATATGTCTGCGCGCTGGCCTACGTCGACCCAAGTGGCGGAGTCGGGTACGGCAGCGGCGCCGCCGAGCAGAGCGGCGCCCTTGAGCGAGTCTTCGAGGAGCGCTGTACCGGTCGGCTCGCCGAGCGCCCCCGCGGGGAGGGGGGATTCGGCTACGACCCCGCGTTCCTCCCCGACGACGGACCGGCCGGCTTGACCATGGCCGAGCTCAGCGCCGCGCAGAAGGACGCGATCAGCCACCGCGGAAGGGCCGCGCGGGCGTTCGCGGGCTGGCTCGGTTCCTACTAGGGCTGCTGTCGAGCGCGCTACTCCGGCAGCAGGTGCAGCGCGTCGCAGTGCCGGGGTCTGACGGCGTGGAAGTGACGGTGGTCCAGCGTGATCACGTACGGTGTGTCGAGTCGCTCGGCGAGCGCCACCACCGATGCGTCGCTGGCGCCGAGTGGGAAGTCCGCGTAGCGGCGGATCAGCTCGGCGATACGCTTCCACTCCTGCGGCGGGGGCGCGTCGACGTCGAGTGAGCAGAGTGCCTCGACGAAGGTCGCCTCGACCTCGGCCCCGAGTCGCGTCGCGGCGAGGTAGGCGACCTCGGCGACGACGAGCGCCGGGATCGCCAAGCGCAGCCCCGGGCGGCTCAACGCAGCCGCGCACGTCTCGTGGTCGTCGTCGTCCAGGTCGAGCGCGGCGTAGAGCGGACCCGTGTCAGCGACCGCGATCATCGCCGGCGCCCCACTCGCGGGCGACGATCTCCTCTGCGCGCCGCGCCGTGTCACGCTGGCCGCTGCGGCCGATACCGATGAACGGGAGACCGTCCGCCGTGCGCCGATCAAGGTGCTCGCGCAGCGCCTCGCGCGCCACTTCGGAGACCGAGACGCGCCGCGTATGCGCCTCGTGCTCGACATCTCGCGCGAGGTCTTCGGGAAGGCTGATCGTCGCTCGCTTCATACACGCATCGTATCACCGCGTAAGCAGTCTTCAGAACAGATTGATCCCCGCCGACACACCCACCGCGACCGCCAGGCCCGCGTAGCCCGTGTAGCCCGCCAGCAGCAGCAGCGCCGCGGTCAGCAGCGCGATCAGGACCGTCACGATCCAGGCGATTCGCGAGAGGGGCATCCGCGGAGGATATTCTCGCTGGGGATGGATCACCTCGCCACGCGCGCCGGCGCGACCTTCGCCGACACCCTCGCCGCGCGCGTCGCCGAGCGCGAGTCCCAGATCGTGCTCGGGCTCGACCCCGACCCCGCCGCGCTCTGGCCCGTAGCTGCCGGGGCCGCCGCGGAGGGCGCCGCGCCGCCAACCGCCGCCCCGCCGGCGCAGCGCACCGCGGCCGCCGTCACCGCGCACTGCCGTGCCGTGATCGACGCCGCCGGACCCGCGTGCGTCGCGGTCAAGCCCCAGCTCGCCTGCTTCGAGCGGCTCGGCGCGGCCGGGTGGCAGTCGCTCGAAGAGACGATCGCCCACGCGCACCAACGCGGGCTGCTCGTGATCGCCGACGGCAAGCGCGGGGACATCGCGCTCAGCGCCCACGCCTACGCGCAGGCGCTCTTCGAGGGTCTCGGCGTGGATCTCGCGACCGTCAACCCGCTGATGGGTCGCGACGCGCTCGAGCCGTTCGTACTCGCCGCGCGCGCCAACGGAGCCGGGGTGCTCGTGCTCGTGCGCACCTCGAATCCGGGTGCCGCGGACGTCGAGGACCTCGAGCTCGCCGCCGGCGGCGCCGTCTGGGAGCGCCTCGCCGCGCTCGTCCACGAGCTCGGCGCCGACGGGATCGGCGAGTGCGGCCTCAGCGATGTCGGCGCCGTCGTCGGCGCGACCCAGCCGCAGCACTTGCCGCGCGCGCGCGAGCTGATGCCGCGCGCCACCCTGCTGCTACCCGGCGTCGGCGCGCAGGGCGGTCGCGTCGAGGATCTCGCCGCTGCTTTCGCCGCCGGGCGCGCCGGTGGCCTGATCGCCGCCTCCCGCGGCATCGTCGCCGCGCACGCCGCGACCGGCGGCGACCCCGCGCGGTGCGCGCGCGCCGAGGCCGAGCGTCTGCGCGCCGCCGCGTGGAGCTTGGAGTAAGGTGGGCTCGCGATGATCATCACGGTCACGCTCAACGCCGCGATCGACAAGTCGCTCTCGGTGCCGAACTTTCGCCTCGGGCGACGCCACCGCACCGTCGACCAGCGCACGATGGCCGGCGGCAAGGGCGTCAACATCGCGCGCACGCTGAAGGCGCTCGGGCAGCCCGTGATCGCGACCGGCATGGCCGGCGGCGCGACCGGTACCCACATCGTCGAGCAGCTCACCGAGGAGTCGATCCTCAACGACTTCGTGCGCATCCGCGAGGAGTCCCGCACGAACACCTCCGTGCTCGATCCCACCACCGGCGAGCAGACCGAGATCAACGAGCGCGGGCCCGCCGTCAGCGAGAGCGAGGTCGAGCTCTTCCGCGAGAAGCTCATCTATCTCGCCCGCGGCGCCGCGATCGTCGTCTTCGCCGGCTCGCTGCCGCGCGGCGTCGAGCCCGAGATCTACGCGACCCTGATCCGCGAGCTCCAGCGCGCGGGCGTCACGACGGTGATCGACACCGACGGCGATCCGCTGCGCCACGCCGTGCGCGCCGAACCCGACGTCGTCTCGCCGAACGTCGTCGAGGCCGAGGAGCTCGTCGGTCACGAGTTCGCCGACGAGGAGGAGCGCTCGCTGGCCGTGCGCGAGATCGCCGCGCTCGGCGCCCGCGAAGCGATCATGACGCTGCCCGACGGCTGCTTCGCACAGGTGCTCGTCGACGGGCACCTCACGCTTCAACGCGCCCGCATCGAGCCCCGCGAGCCCGTCGCCAAACAGGGCTCCGGCGACGCCTTCCTCGCCGGCTACGTCGCCGCGCGCTACGAAGGCTCATCGCCCACCGAGTGCCTGCGCTTCGGCGTCGCCTGCGGCGCCGAGTCCACCGGGCGCCTCGGCGCCGGTCTCGTCGAGCGCCGCGAGGTGCAGCGCCTGCAGCACGAGGTCCAGCTCAGCGCCGTCGAGCTGCCCGCCGTCACGTAACCCGTAGCGCGACAGGTCGTCTCGGCACACCTCGTTGCGGCGCTGCCCGTCGTCCTGAGAGACACCTCGTCCCGAGTGGTGTGTCTCTCACTGCTGTGTTGCAATGTTTCCGACCCGCGCGCTCGCGGCGTCGAGCGGCGCGAATTGCGCGTATCACTGCAAATGGGGCCGATCGGCTTGATGCTCGCCGCGCCGCACGGTGAGGCGGACTTTCGGTTGCGCAAAAGCTGGGTGTAGGATCGGATCGCGGCTCCCGCGGATAGGAATCGAGGCTGGGGCTCCACAAAAGAAAGGGAGATGGACCAGACATGCGATCACGAAAGATGATCATGCTCGCGGCTGCGCTTGCGGCCCTGGCGCTGAGTGCTGCGGCGAGCTCGACGGCTGGCGCGGCGCTGCCGCAGTGGCACTTCAACAAAACCCTGCCGGAAGAATTCGCCGAAGAAACCGTCGTGGGAGCGGCCATCTCGAGTAGCCTCAAAAGCGGTGGCGCGTCGACGACCTGCGAACACTTCCTCTACAACATGGAAGTCTGGAACTGGTTTGGCTACGGCGAAGGCGTCATCGACGAACTTCCGCTGTACAGCTGTACCACCACCGCTCCGAATTGCACCGTATCGGCAATCGAAGCCGAAGAACTGCCGTGGTCGGCCTATCCCGAAACGTTCGCCGGCAAACAGTATTTGATAATCGAAGGAATCAAAGTCAAGATCGTCTACGCCGGAGCATCGTGCACGCTGGGCACCGTTCACGTCACCGGGACCGCTGGTGGGCTGATCAACAACAGCAACTCCACCGCGACGTTCAGCAAAGCCAGCTTCGAAGCCACCGGCACCTCGATGAAAATCGGCACGTCGGCGGTCGAATGGGTCGGCGAATTCCCGATGGAAGCGTTCAAGGGCAACCGCGAAAAGGCCGTGGAAGCCTACTGAGCCGACGCGTACAGAGCTAGAAAGGGCGAAGCTGTGGTCGGACGGTCCGGTGTCCTCGGACGCGGGCCGTCCGACCGCGGTGGAGAGAGCGCAACGAGAGGAGAGCAGCGATATGCGGTCGAGGACTACAGCTCTGTTGGCGACGCTCGCGTTGAGCCTCGCCGTTGCCGCCGCCGGCGCGGCCGCCGCCGAAGCGGCTCCGGTCTGGAAGTTCGATGGTCACGAACTGGTGGGTGAAGAAACGGTTGCCGGCGTCGGCGGTCCGACCGTCCTCACGGTGCCCGGCGCCACGGTGACGTGCGCCCACGTCGCCCTCGTTTTCAAGATCTCCAACAGCGCCGGTCACGCGCTGGGCGAAATGAACGAAGTCCCTTTCTACGAATGCACGACCGCCGCCAAAGGCTGCACCGTGCAAAGTATCTCCGCCGAACGTCTGCCGTGGCCGATGCACGTGGCCCCCGGCCCGATCGGACCGGTCCCCAAGTACTACCTCGTGTTCGAAGGTGTCCGGATCTCGATCGAATTCAGCGGCGAACTGTGCGCGCTGTCGGGAAACCCGGTGCGGCTCAAAGGCAGCATCGGCGGACAGTTCTCGAGCAGCACCCTCACGTTCAACAAAGCCAGCTACGAAGCAACCGGCACCGGCCTCAAAGTCGGCACCGAAAAAGCCGAATTGACCGGAACGTTCCCGCTGGAAGCATTCGGCTCCCACCACGGCGAAACGCTCGAACTCTCATAGCGATCTCGCGCTCGGCGCCCGCGCGCGTCGCGCCCGCGCCGCTGCGCCGCCGAGCGCGTGGCAACCGCGCTCAGCGTCCGCGCCGCGCCGCCGGCCGCACGTCGGCGGCGCGGACGATCGCGGTGCTGGAGCGGTAGGGCACGAGCTCCGCGCGGTAGGAGCGCCTGACCTCCTCCAGGCGCTCCGCGAGCTCGACCTGCGCGCGCAGCGCCTGCAGCTCGAGCTCCTCGATGCGCGCATGCATCTGCTCGATCTCGCGCTCGAGGTCGAGCACGCGCTCGACCCCCGCGAGGTTCAACCCGAGCTCGGCCGTCATCTCCTGGATGCGCCGCAGCCGCTCGACGTCCTCCTGCGAGTACAGCCGCGTGCCCTTCGGCGAGCGCGTCGGCTCGATCAGGCCCCGCGCCTCGTAGGTCCGCAGCGTCTGTGGATGCATGTCCGCGAGCTGGGCCGCGACCGAGATCATGAAGACCCCGCGCTCGCGGCTCACTTCGATCCGCGTCTCGCGGCGGCGCGGCATCACTTGCGCGCCTCGGTCTCCGCGAACAGCCGCGCGCGCGGGTCGCGCCCGTTCAGCGACTGCGCGAGCGCGTCCACCGCGGCGCTCTGCTCCGCGGTCAGCGTCTCGGGCACGTCGAGCAGGAAGCGGTAGTGGATGTCGCCGCGGCTTGGCGCCCCGTCGCCCGCGCCGCCGACGAGCTTCGGGGGGCCCTCGCCGCGCAGGCGCTGGACGGTGCCGTGGGTCGTGCCCGGCTTCACGCGCAAGGTCTTCGTGCCGCTCAGCGTCGGGACCTTCACCTCCGCGCCCCGCAGTGCCTCGGGGATGCTCAGCGGGACGTCGACCTCGACGTTGTCGCCTTTGCGTTTGAAGATCGGCGAGGGCGCCACGTGCGTAATTACATAGAGGTCACCGGGCGGTCCGCCGCGCGGCCCCGCCTCGCCCTTGCCGGGCAGGCGGATGCGCGAGCCCTCCTTGACCCCCGGTGGGATGTTCACGCGGTAGCGCTTGAGCGTGCGCACCGCGCCCGAGCCGCCGCATGTCGGGCAGGGGTCCTCGATCACCGTGCCCGAGCCGCCGCAGCGCGAGCAGGGCTGGGAGATCGAGAACATGCCCTGGCCCTGGGTCTCGATCCCGCGGCCCTCGCAGCGCGGGCAGACCTTCGGCGTCGTGCCCGGCTTCGCGCCCGTGCCGTGACACGTCGCGCACGGCGACTGCGTCGAGACCGAGAGCGGGATCTGCGCGCCCGAGATCGCCTGCGCGAAGGAGATCGAGACCTCGGTCTCGAGGTCCTGGCCGCGTTCGGGGCGCGGTTTGGTGCGCGTGCGCCGCCCCGTCGTCGACCCGCCGAAGAGGTTGGAGAGGATGTCGCCCATCGAGGAGCTGTCGAAGTCGAAGTTGCCGAAGCCTCCGAAGCCGCCGCCGGGCCCCGCGTTCGCGAACGGTCCGCTGCCGCTGTCGTACTGCTTGCGCTTCTCCGGGTCCCCGAGCACGTCGTGCGCCTGGGAGATCTCCTTGAACTTCGCCTCGGCCTGCTTGTCGTCGGGGTTGCGATCGGGGTGGTAGCGCCGCGCGAGCTTGCGGTAGGCCTTCTTGATCTCCTCCGCGCTCGCCTTCTTGTCGACGCCGAGCGTCGCGTAGTAGTCCTGTGAGCGTGTCGCCGCTGCCATCACGCCTCCCTCATGCCGCCACGACGACGCGCGCGGGCCGGATGATCGTGCCGTTCAGGCGGTAGCCGGGCTGGTAGACCTCCGCGACCGCGCCCCGCTCCACGCCCGCGACGGGCTGCTGCACGATCGCCTCGTGCTGCTCGGGGTCGAACGGCTCGCCCGCGGGCGAGAACGACTCGATTCCCACGCGTCCCAGCGCCGCCGCGAGCTCGGAGCGCACCAGTCGTACACCCTCCAGCAGTGGGTCCTCCTCGGCAGCCGCGTCCAGCGCGCGGTCGAGGTTGTCCAGCGCCGGCAGCAGCTCGCGCGCGAGCTTCGCCACGCCGCGCTCCTGCGCGAGGGCCGCGTCGCGCGCGACGCGCTTGCGGTAGTTCTCGAAGTCCGCCTGCGTGCGCTGCGCGAGTGCGAGGTACTCGTCGCGCTGCGCGCCGACCTTCACGAGCTCGCCGAGATCCTCCTCGACCTCCGCGAGATCGCCGTCGTCGGAGACCCCCGCGAGGGGGGCCTCCTCATCGACGACGGGCTCCTGCGGCTCCTGGAGCGCCTCCTCGATATCGCTCATGCTCAGGCCTTCGACTCGTCGACGACCTCCGCGTCGACGACGTCCTCCTCGGAGGACTCGCCGCCCGCGCCATTGCCCGCCGCGCCGTCGGCGCCTGCGGTCGCGCTCTGCTCCTGGGCGCGCTGGTAGATCGCCTCGGAGACCGCGTGGAAGGCGCCCTGCAGCGCGTCGGTCTTCGCGTTGATCGCGGTGGGGTCCTCGGACTCGAGCGTCTCGCGGACCTCCTTGATCGCCTCCTCGATGCGCTGCTTGGAGTCCGCGTCGACCTGGTCGGCGAGATCGGCGAGCTGGCGCTCGGCTTGGTAGGCCGCGTTCTCGCCGTTGTTGCGCGCCTCCGCGAGCTCGCGCGCCTTGCGGTCCTCCTCCGCGTGGGACTCCGCGTCGGAGACCATGTTTTTGATCTCCTCGTCGGATAGGCCCGAGCCGGCCTTGATCTCGATCTTCTGCTCCTTGCCCGTTCCGAGGTCCTTCGCGGAGACGTTGAGGATGCCGTTCGCGTCGATGTCGAACGCGACCTCGATCTGCGGGATGCCGCGCGGCGCCGGCGGGATGCCGGTGAGCTGGAACTTGCCGAGCGACTTGTTGTAGGTCGCCATCTCGCGCTCGCCCTGCAGCACGTGGATCTCGACCGAGGGCTGGTTGTCCTCCGCGGTCGAGAAGACCTCGCCCTTGCGCGTCGGGATCGTCGTGTTGCGCTCGATCAGCTTCGTCATCACGCCGCCCTTGGTCTCGATGCCGAGCGTCAGCGGGGTCACGTCGAGCAGCAGCACGTCCTTGACGTCGCCCGCGAGCACGCCCGCCTGGATCGCCGCGCCGACGGCCACGACCTCGTCGGGGTTCACGCCGCGGTGGGGCTCCTTGCCCGTCAGCTCCTTGACCTTCTCCTGCACCGCCGGCATGCGCGTCATGCCGCCGACGAGCACGACGTGGTCGACCTCCTTGACGCCCTTGTCTTTCGCGTCGTCCAGCGCTTGGCGCACCGGCGCCACCACGCGGTCGAGCAGGGCGCTCGTGAGCTCCGAGAGCTTCGCGCGCGTCAGGCGCGTGTCGAGGTGCTTCGGGCCCGAAGCGTCGGCGGTGATGAACGGCAGGTTGATCTGCGTCTCCTGCGTCGTCGAGAGCTCGATCTTCGCCTTCTCCGCGGCCTCGTAGAGCCGCTGCAGCGCCATCGGGTCCGCGGAGAGGTCGATGCCCTGGTCGCGCTTGAAGTCCGCGACGAGCCAGTCCACGATCGCCTTGTCGAAGTTATCGCCGCCGAGGTGGTTGTCGCCGGCGGTCGACTTGACCTCGAACACGCCGTCGCCGATCTCCAGGACCGACACGTCGAACGTGCCGCCGCCGAGGTCGAAGACGAGGATCGTCTGGTCGCTTTCCTTGTCCAGGCCGTACGCCAGCGAGGCCGCGGTCGGCTCGTTGATGATGCGCTTGACGTCGAGGCCCGCGATCTTGCCCGCGTCCTTTGTCGCCTGGCGCTGGTCGTCGTTGAAGTATGCGGGGACGGTGATGACGGCCGAGTCGACTGCTTCCCCGAGATACGCTTCCGCGTCGGCCTTCAGCTTCTGCAGGATCATCGCGCTGATCTCCGGCGGGGAGTGCTGCTCGCCCCCGGCTTCCACGCGCGCGTCGCCGTTTGGTCCCGCGACGACCTTGTACGGGACGATCGACTCCTCCTCGCGCACTTCGGCCTCCTTGCGGCCCATGAAGCGCTTGATCGAGAAGATCGTGTTCTGCGGGTTCGTGACGGCCTGGCGCTTGGCGACCGTACCGACGAGCCGCTCGCCGGAGGCCGCGAACGCGACCACGGAGGGGGTCGTGCGCCCGCCCTCGGAGTTCTCGATGACGGTCGGCTCGCCACCCTCGAGCACGGCCATGCAGGAGTTGGTCGTGCCTAGATCGATGCCAATGGTCTTGGGCATGTTTGGTGGGCTCCTTGTATTCGTATGGTCCCGCGCGAGTATCCTTGACGCTCGCGCTGCTGAAATCTGAGCCTCAGCTTAGCAGATTTCCTGCGAGGCATGGCCTGCGGCCGACGACCGCGCAGTTCTCAGAAGCGACTTGCTCGAATGCCATTGACATCGTCGGCGAGATCGGATACGTAATGGGCATGCGATCCGAGTGGAGACTCAAGTGGCCCAATAGGAGCATCGCGATCTTGGCCGCGGGCGCCGTCGTGGCGCTGGGCGCCGCCGTCGGTGCGAGCGCGAGCACCGCCGCGGTTTGGAGGTTCGAAGGCAACACGCTCAAAGGCGCCGAAACGATCAAGGCCGTGGCGGAAGAAAGCAGCTTCACGCTGCCCGGCGTCAAGGTCACCTGCGAATACATCAACTTTCAAATGACGATCGAAAACGTCGCCGGGGTCGGCGAAGCCAAAATCACCAGCTTTCTGCCCGAAAAATGCACCTCGTCGACACCGACGTGCACCGTGGAAAGCGTCGAAGCGCAAAAACTCCCGTGGCCCGCTCATCTGACCACGGTGACCGGGGAAGAATATTTCGTAATCGAAAAAATGGAAGTCAAGTTGCTGCTGGGCGGGGCGCTGTGCGCCTTCGCGGAAACGCCGATCCTGATCAAGGGCACCGCCGGCGGCGTGTTCAGCAACGTCAGCCACACCATCACCTTCAACAAAAACACCTTCGCGGCCACCGGCACCGGCCTCAAAGTCGGAGCCACCACGATCGAATGGAAGGCCGTGTTCACCACCAAAGCGCTCGGAGCCCACAAAGGGGAAGGACTGGAAGGGTAGGTCGACATGGGGAGACGCGCCGGATACGCCTTGCTCGTCGCACTCGTCCTCGCGCTCCTCGGGGCGGCGGGCGCGTCGGTCGCGGGCGCGGCGGCGCCCGTCTGGAAGCTCGACGGCAATCCGCCGACGGGCACCGAAAAAATCATCGCGAGGGCGGTCGACGAGCAGTTCGTGATCCCCGGCCTGACGACCGAATGCGCACACGCCACGATGGTCCTCGGGGTCACCAACCGCACGAGCTTCGCGGACGCCGAAGTCGAAGAATTCCTGAACGAAGGCTGCGCGACGGAGGCCGGGTCCAAGTGCCATGTCGAACGCTTCGAGGCCAAGAAACTGCCCTGGCCGGCGCACCGCGTCACGGTGAGCGGCAAAGAATATCTGGTCCTGGAAGACGTGCACATCGAAGCCCGCTACAGCGGGTCCGAATGCGCGTTCGCCGGAGAAACCGTGACCGTCAAAGGCTCCGCCGGCGGCCTGATCGAAAACACCACCGAAACGATCACCTTCGACAAAGCCACCGCGTCGGCCACGGGCACCTCGCTGAAAGTGGGCTCGAGCGCCGTCGAATGGGACGCGCTGTTCCTCGCCGAAGGGATCGGCTAGCCACCCGCGACGTCGCGCCGCAGGAACACCAGGTAGCCCGCGATCAGCGCCGGCGCCGCGTACAGCGCGCAGACCCACAGCGAGTGCAGGATCGGCGCCCAGTCGGTCGGCGTGCGCAGCAGGCCGTGCCAGTTCGCGAACTGCTCGGTCAGCAGGTACGGCTGGATGCCTTCCAGTCCCGGGATCGCCGCGACGATGTAGAGCAGGATCACGAAGCCGACCGCGCCGACGACCGATGCCGCGCTGTTGCGGGTCGCGGTCGAGAGCGCCAGCCCGAACGCGACGACCCCCAGCATCGGGATCAGGTACATCGCGTTCGACGCGAACACGAGCAGCAGCGCTTCCGGCGCCGAGACCGTCGTGCCCGAGAGCGTGATCACCGGGTGAAAGCCCCACGACGCGACGCCGCCGATCGTTGCGACCGCCGCCGACACGTACACCGCGAGCGCCGCGTAGAGCGTCGCCGCGAGCGCCTTCGCGGCGAACACCTGGCTGCGATCGACCGAGCGCGTGAGGATCGTCTTCAGCGTGCCGTTGCCGTCCTCCGCCGCGACGATGTCCCCGGCGACCAGCGAGGCGATCAGCGGCAGCATGAACGCCGAGAGGAACTCCAGCGTCAGCACCGGGGTCGCGAGGCCCGACGCCGTGATCTGGCCGGAGAAGATCGAGAGGCCGCCGCCGTGGCCGTGACGCTGGTGCAGGTTCTCGAAGACAACGAAGATCAGCGGGAACAGCGCCGCCAGCCCGAGTCCCAGATATGTGCGCTTCTGCGAGACCAGCTTGCGCAGCTCCCAGCGCAGCGCGGTCAGCGTCGAGGGGCGTCGCCCGTGGGTCGCGCGCGCCGGGAGGGGAGCGGAGGCCGTCTCGACCGCGCTCAACTTGCGACCTTTTCGCGCTGCAGGCCCTGCTCGGCCGGGATGGCTCCGTCACCCTCGGTCAGCCGGAAGAAGAGATCCTCGAGCGTCGCCAGCTCCGGCGTCAGCGCGAGGATCCCGATGCCCTCGCGCGCAAGCGCGAGCGTCAGCGCGCCGACGTCCCGCTCCTGCGCCTGGAAGCTCAGGCCGTGCTCGCCGGCGAGCGCGTGCTCCACCCCCGGCTGCGCGGCGAGGATCGCCAGCGCGCGCGCATCGTCGGTGCTGCGCAGGCGATAGCCCGCCCCGCTCTGGCGGCGCGGGTCCGCGAGCGCGCCCTCGTAGACCACGCGCCCGCGGTCGACGATCGCGACGCGGTCGCACAGTTCCTGGACCTCCGGGAGCTGGTGGCTGGAGAGGAGCACCGTGATGCCTTCCTCGGCGAGACGCCGGATCAGCGCGCGCATGTCGCGCATCCCCGCCGGATCGAGGCCCGTCGCGGGCTCGTCGAGCAGCAGCAGACGCGGGCGGCGCAGCAGCGCCGCCGCGATCCCCAGGCGCTGGCGCATCCCGTGCGAGTAGCCCCCCACGCGGTGTCCCGCGCGCGGGGTCAGCTCGACGGTGTCGAGCACCTCCGCGATGCGCCCGCGCGCGTCGCCGCCGTCGAGCGCGGCGAGCAGCTCCAGGTTCTTGCGCGCGGTCAGGTAGGGGTAGAAGCGCGGCGCCTCCACGAAGCCCGCCACGCCCTCCAGCGCACCCGCACCGGCGCGCATCGGGTCGCGCCCGAACAGCTCCACCTTGCCCTCGCTCGGCACGATCAGCCCCAGGCACATCCGCAGCGTCGTCGTCTTGCCCGCCCCGTTCGGACCGAGGAAGCCGTACACGTCGCCCGCGCGCACGTTGAGGTCGATGTGGTCGACCGCGAGTACCTCCTTGTAGCGCTTGACCAGTTCCCTGGCACGGACCGGCGGCGCTTCGCCCAGCGGCACCGGCGGTGCCTCGTCGATCGCCGGCGCGTGCCGCGGGTCGCTCACTGCGCGCGCCGCGTGTCGCTCACGTCAAAGACCCTTCGCGGCGTCCTGCAGGGTGGTGGGGGTGACGGAGCCCGCGAGTAGATACTCGACGCTCGCGCGCTTGAAGCTCAGCAGCGTGCCCAGCGGCGTCGGCAGCTCGCTCGCGCTCGCGCCGGGGAGCGCGACCTTTGGGAGCTCGCCGAGGAAGCCGCCGGCTTCTTCGGAGCTCTGTCCCGTGCCGCTCGCACCGCTCGCCTTCGCCGCACTCTCCAGGACCGCGATCCCGCCGAGGCCTTCGCCGTAGGTCACGAGCGCCGCCGCGTGGCCGTTCATTTGCACGCCGCGCACTTCGCCGCGCGCCATTCCCGCAAGCGTCGCGGGTGCGTCGAGCGTGAACGGAACCGCCGCCTGCACCGCGGCGAGGCCCTGCTCGTGAGCGACGTGCTTGGAGTCGCCGGCCGCGCCTTCGGCGCCCTTGCCGGAGCCGCCGCCAGCGCCTCCGGGCTGGGAGGGCGGTTCGACTTCGGTGACCTTTGCGTTGGCCGGTGGCGTGAATTCGAAGACCGAGCTCGGCACCGCGCCGTAGGAGATTTCGGTCGCCGCCAGTTCGAGCACCGGCGTCGCGCTTTGCGTCGAGTACACCGCGAGGCGCAGCGGCACCCCGTGGTTCGCGTCCCACGCCAGTTCCGCGCCGCCGATCAGGCCGCCGTTGTGGCTCGGGGAGATGCGCACCGCGTACGCCGGCTGCCCCGCGACGTCCGTCGGGGTCGCGCCCGAGAGGTTCGCGTGGCCCATGATGTGCACGATCGCTTCCTGGATCTGCGCGACGGTCGGGACTTCGTGGCGGTCGGTCGTGGAGCCGGACCCCGCGCCGCCTTCGCCGGAGTCCTGCGGCGGGGTGTAGCGATAGAGGCTGTTCGAGGCCGCGTCGTAGAGCGTGAGCGTGTGCCCGTCGTAGAGGATCTCGGTGTCGCCTTCTTCGGCCTGCAACTCGACGCGGAGCTTGCCGTCGCTGGAGATCCACAGCCGCCCGCTCGCGCCCGTCAGCAGCGGACTGGAGGCCGCGCCACCGCCGCCACCGCCGCCGCCTGCGCCGCCCTGCGAGGCGAGGCTGACGCCTTCGAGCAGGCGGTCGGTGAGCTGGATCCGTGCGCTGACGCCCGCGATCGGCTGCGCCTGCGCTCCCGCGAGCGCGTCGTGGACGGCCTGCGCGAGCGGCTTCGGCGGGGGCGTCGGGCCGGTGCCGAGCGCCGTCGCGAGCGCGGTCGCGCCGATGCCGACCGCGACGATCGTCACGCACAGCAGCAGCAGTCGCGAGAGCGGTAGACGGCGCAGGAAGTTGCTCATGATCGGGCTCCGATGCCTCTCGGGTGCGCGACTCGAGATGAGATCGCGATTCGGTTTGCACATCAAGGCTAGCGCGAGAGCTGAAGGGATCCTGAAGAAGGGATGGACGGATTCTCATCGTCCGCGCGCGGCCTCCCGCGTACACGTGCGCGAGCGCGACAGGGGCGTATGCGATCCTCCGGCGGCGCCAACCGATATTGTGCCGCGCGCATGGCTATCGCAATCGGAGTCGTCATCTTCTGGGTGGTCCTCGGCCTTGGCGTGTTTCTCGTCGCGATGCGCGGCGGCCCGCGCGGGGCGCGCCAGGCGCTGCACACCGAAGCGAAGGCCGGCCAGCGCGCGCTGTGGGCGGTCGTCCTCGCGGCGTTCGCGTTTGGGATCGTCGTCCCGGCGCTCGTGCTGAACGCGAACGCCGCCAACAAGGCGAGCGCGGCGGTCGGCGGGGTGCACTTGAACGGCAATCAGCAGAAGGGCCGCGAACTGTTCTCGCACGCGTGCAACCTCTGCCACACGCTGCAGGCCGCCAACGCCGTCGGGCGCACCGGGCCGAACCTCGACGTGCTGATCCCGAACATCGCGGCGAGCGAACCGGAAAAGGTCGCGCTCGTCGATCGCGAGGCGTACATCGAGAGCGCGATCCGCGAAGGCCGCGCGCGCGGCTTCGGGCAGATGCCGGCGCTGCTCTATCAGGGCAAGGAAGCCGAAGACGTCGCGAGCTTTGTCGCGGCCGTCGCGGGCCGCTAGGAACGTCGGCGCCGCGACCGAAAACCCGCTCTTAGCGTACTCGTGGCACGGGTCGTCGCTGGGCGCGTCGATCCGTCCGCGGGCGCTGTTAGCATCGCCGCGATGCCACGACCAGCCGCGGCCCGCGAGTGGTGGGCCGAAGTGGATGACGTGAGGGAGCGCATCGAGCGTCGCAGAGCTCGCGAGGGTGTGCCGGCTCGGCGCGGAGTACGGGTGGTGCGGCCCGAAGCGCATGCCGCGTCGGCGCGTTTGCTGACTGTCGACGCGCGCGCGACGGCGAGCGCCGCGCGCGGTGCCCGGCGCGTCTCGGGCCCCGCTACGGGGCGGCGCCGACCGCGACCACGCCCCGCGCAGCTCGTCGGGCCGCGACCGGACCGGATCGCGTCGTGGGCGGTCGCGCTGGGCTTCCTGCTCGTGCTCGCCGCGATCCTCAGCGCGCACTGATCGCTTTGGCCAGGAGTCGATAGCGAGCGGCGTAGCCATCGACTAAGGTCCGCCGGGATGGCGGACGGGACAGATCGAACACGCAGCGCGGCGGACGTGATGGCGTTGGTGGCGGAGCGCGAGATCCGCTTCATTCGCTTCTGGTTCACCGACATTCTGGGACAGCTGAAGTCGTTCTCGATCAACGCGGCGGAGCTCGAGGACGCGTTCGAGACGGGCATGGGCTTCGATGGGTCCTCGATCACGGGCTTCAATGCGATCGAGGAGTCGGACATGATCGCGCTGCCGGACCCGAGCACGTTCGCGGTGCTGCCGTGGCGCCCGGAGGAGCAGGGTGTGGGGCGGATGTTCTGCGACATCATCACGCCGGAGCGCATCCCCTACGAGGGCGACCCGCGCCATGTGCTGCGGCGCGCGGTCGAGCGCGCGCGGGCGATGGGCTTCGAGACGTTCAACGTCGGTCCCGAGCTCGAGTACTTCCTGTTCAAAGACAGCCGCTCCACGGAGGTGCTCGACCACGGCGGCTACTTCGACCTGACGACGCTCGACGCGGGCTCGGACGTGCGCCGCGAGACGGTGCTGGCGCTGGAGCAGCTGGGGATTCACGTCGAGTACACCCACCACGAGGTCGGCCCGTCCCAGCACGAGATCGACATGCGCTACGCCGACGCCATGAAGATGGCCGACGACTGCATGACCTACCGCATCACCGTCAAGGAGTACGCGATGAAGTACGGGTGGCACGCGACGTTCATGCCGAAGCCGATGGTCGGCGAGAACGGCTCGGGGATGCACACGCACCAGTCGCTATTCAAGGACGGGCGCAACGCGTTCTTCGACCCCGATGACCAGTACTTCCTCTCGGACGTCGGCAAGGCCTTCATCGCGGGCCAGCTCAAGCACGCGCGCGAGATCAGCTCGATCTTCGCGCAGTGGGTCAACTCCTACAAGCGCCTCGTGCCGGGCTTCGAGGCGCCGGTGTACGTGGCGTGGTCGCGGCGCAACCGCTCCGCGCTCGTGCGCGTGCCGCTCTATCACCCGGGCCGCGAGCAGGCCACGCGCATGGAGCTGCGCTGCCCGGACCCCGCGTGCAACCCCTACCTCACGTTCGCGGCGCTCTTGCAGGCGGGCCTGGAGGGCATCGAGAAGGGCTACGAGCTACCCGAGCCGATGGAGCGCAACCTCTACCACCTCTCCGGCGAGGAGCACCGGCGGCTGGGGATCGAGCAGCTGCCCGAGACGCTCGGCGAGGCGATCGAGATCACGGCGGAGTCCGAGCTCGTGCTGCGCACGCTCGGCGAGCACATGTTCAACCGCTACGTCGAGATCAAGCGCCAGGAGTGGGAGGACTACCGCGTGCAGGTCTCCCAGTGGGAGCTCGACCGGTACCTGTCTATCTTGTAGGGATCGCGCAGGCGATCGGGCGTGCGGGGGAGAGGTGAGTATTTAGCGCCTGCAACAGGTGCCCGAACGCCGCAGGATGGCGCGCGGCGATCTCGTGGAGGAGTCGCAGCACGGAGACGCCGTGGCGTTCGTACTCGCGCTCGCCGGTCAGCTGCGCGAGGCGTAGCAGGCCGGCGGCGGCGCTGGAGGCGCCGGCGGGGATCGGCGAGTCCTCGAGGTCCTTGCGCCGCGCGATCAGCGGTTCGGCGGCGTCGGCGGCGGTCGAGAAGAAGCCGCCGCGCGCGGGGTCCGCGAAGCGCGCGATCAGCTCGTCGGCGAGCGCGCGGGCCTCGTCGAACCAGCGGGTCTCGCAGGTCGCTTCGAAGAGCACGAGCAGCGCCTCGAGCAGGAACGCGTAGTCCTCGAGGTAACCGTCGATTGTTGCGCGGCCGTGGCTGTAGGTGCGTAGGAGGCGCCCCCCGGTGGAGTCCGCGGTCGCCTCCGCGGCGTCGGAACTCGGCATCGTGGTCGCCGGCGCGGTGGCGTCGGGCGCCGTGCACAGCTCGCGCAGCACGAACGCCGCGCCCGCGCGCGCGGCGTCGAGATAGCGCGGCTCCTCCAGGGTCGCGCCGGCGTCGGCGAGCGCGGCGATCGCGAGCGCGTTCCAGCTCGTCAGGCGCTTGTCGTCGAGCGCGGGCCGCGGGCGTCGCTCGCGCGCCGCCAGCAGCGCGGCGCGGATGCGCTCGCGCTGCTCCGCGGAGGGCTCCGGGCCGTGTGCCTCGAGCACGTTGAGGCCGACCTCCGAGCCGCTCTCGCCGCGGAAGTTGCCGCGCGCGCTCGCGCCGAGCCACGCGATCGCCGCGTCGGCGTCGGCGCCGAGCACCGCGCGCAGCTCGTCGAGCGTCCAGACGTAGAAGCTGCCCTCGCCACCCGGCGCGACGCCGTCCTCGGCGGCGGGCGAGTCGGCGTCGAGCGCGCTGTAGAAGCCGCCCTCGGGCGCGCGCAGGTCGCGCAGGATCCAGTCGAGCGTCTGCTCGCAGACGTGCCGCAGCAGCGGCTCGCCGGTGAGCTGGAAGCCGTGCAGGTAGGCGCGCGCGAGCAGCGCGTTGTCGTAGAGCATCTTCTCGAAGTGCGGCACCGTCCAGGTCGCGTCGACGGCGTAGCGGTGAAAGCCGCCGCCGGCCTGGTCGTGGATGCCGCCGGCGGCCATCGCGCGCAGCGTCTGGAGCGCCATCTCGTGTCCCGCGCGCTGTGCGAGCAGGAACTCGAGAACCGGGGTCTGTGGGAACTTCGGCGCGCCGCCGAAGCCGCCGCGGCGCGCATCGAAGGAGTCGCGCAGGGCGTGCACGGCGGTGTCGAGCGTGCTCGCCTGCAGCGGCTGCGAGGAGGGATCGAGCAGCGCGCCACCGGCGAGGCGCGCGCGCAGCTGCTCGCCTTCGGCGCGGATCTCGCCGGAGCGCTCGCGCCAGAGCTCGGCGATCGCCTGCAGGACCTCGCTCCACGCCGGCATCCCCTGGCGCGAGGCCGGCGGAAAGTAGGTGCCGCCGTAGAACGGAACCTGCTCGGGGGTGAGGAAGACGTTCAGCGGCCAGCCGCCGTGGCCGGTCATGCTCTGCACGGCCTCCATGTAGAGCGCGTCGACGTCGGGGCGCTCCTCGCGGTCGACCTTCACGCAAACGAACTCCTCGTTCATCAGCGCCGCGACGCGCGGGTCCTCGAAGGACTCAGCAGCCATCACGTGGCACCAGTGGCAGGCGGAGTAGCCGATCGAGACCAGCAGCGGCACGTCGCGCTCGCGCGCCCGCGCCAGGGCGAGCGCGCCCCACGGCAGCCAGTCGACGGGGTTCTCCGCGTGCTGGCGCAGGTATGGAGAGGTCTCCTGCGCAAGCGCGTTGGTCACGCGCTCAGGGTAGCCGCAGCGCGAGTAGCTGTGAGAGCGTGGTGAGCGAGGCGTTCCCCGCGCGCGAGAGCCGCGCGTCAGCCGTGCTGAGATCGAAGCTCTGGCCGCCGAGGGTCCCGCTCACGCGGTGGTTGGTGCCCAGCACGACGATCCCCGGCGCCGCGCCGGCGCCGCCGACGTGCACCGTGATCGTGTGCAGCTTGCCCCCGGCGGCCGGAAGCGTGCCGCTGAGCTGCACCCCCGGCACGAACGTGAGGTCGTGGAGGCCGACCGCGGCGCTGCTCAGGCGCGCGTAGCCGCCGTGCAGGCCGCCGAAGCTCGCGCCGCTCGGCAGTTCTCGCTCGGCCTGCAGCGTCGCGCCGATGACCTGGCGCTCGAGGTCGACGAGCGTGTCGAGCACCGCCGTGAGCGTACGCCCCGAGTTGCCCGCGAGCCCGGGCATCGGCTGGACGTACGTCAGCCGCGTGGGTGTGATCGGGGTCGGGCTGAAGAGATCGGCGGTCGGCTTGCACGGCTGCACCGCGGCGCCCCCGAAAAAGGCTTCGACGGCGTGCTGCGCGCAGCCGCTGAAGTCGCTGCCGAGCACGGAGTGCCCGGTGTAGGGGACGACGAGCAGCTGCGAGTCGGGGATGCGCGCGGCGATCGTGCGCGCGCCCGAGGTGGGCGTGCGCAGGTCCTGGGCGCCCGAGAGGATCAGCGTCGGCACGTTCGGCAGCGCGCTCGTCGCGGGTGGCGGTGGCGCGAGGTTGGGCCAGCCGGCGCAGATCGGTGCGAGGCTCTGTGCCCACGCCGTGGCGGCGTCGAACGGGTAGAAGTCCGCGCTCGGCAGGGCGCTCAGCGCGGCGCGCGCTTGCGCGATGCGCGTCGCGGGCGGCGCGGTGCGCTGCCACGGGAAGGTCTTCTCTTCGCAGGAGGTCGCGAGGAACAGCGCGTTGTCCTCTTCTTCGCTGGATTCCTTGGCGCCGGGCGCGTGCGGCGGGAGCGGAACGTTGGGAATCAACCCGTCCGCGAGCAGGTTCAAGCGCAGCAGCGGGTCGGGGTCCTCGCGCAGCGCCGACTGCACCGCGGCGGGCAGCAGCGCGCGCAGCGCCGGATTGAGGTCGCCGGCCTGCAGGATGCCGAGCAGGCCCGCCTCTCCGAGCGTCGCGGCGTGGCGGTGGCCTTCGCCGTCGTAGACCGAGCCGCTGAGCGGGTGGCGGCGCAGCGCGCTCGTGAGCCGCGCGACATCGGCGAGCGGGTTGGTCGTGATGTGCGCGCAGGCGTCGGCCGCGCAGAGCTCGCCAAGGACCGACGGCAGCGCCTGGAAGGTCGGCAGCGAGAACGGGTCGGGGCCTTCGGGCGGCACGACCGAGTCGAGCACGAGTGCTTCGACGTGCTGCGGATAGCGTTCGGCGTACTCCAGCGCGACCTTCGTGCCGTACGAGGTGCCGTACAGCACGAGCTTTTCGTACCCGAGCGCCGCGCGGATCGCCTCGATGTCCTGGACCGATTCCTGAGTCGTGAACGCCCCGCGCGCTGCGCCGAGCTGCTGCGCGCAGCGTTCGCCGAGCTTCGCCGCGCCGGCGCCTTCGAGCGACTGCGCGCTGTCGAGCGCGGGGCAGTTCAGCGGGTCCGAGCGACCGGTGCCGCGCTGGTCGTAGACGATCAGGTCGCGCGTGTGCAGCGCCGGCGCGATCGCCTTCGCGATGAAGCTCGCGAGCGGGTCCGCGGCCTGGCCGGGTCCGCCGGCGAGCGCGAGCACCGCGCTCTGGCTCGGCGCGAGGCCCGCCTGCAGACGCTCGACGGCAAGCGGGATCGTGCCGGGCGCCGCGCCGTTGCGCGCGAGTGGCACGGGGATCGTGGTGCAGGTGAACGTCGGCGCCCCCGCGCATGGGCTCGACGCGGTGCTTGCCGAGGCGTCCGCGCTCGCGAGCGCGGCGACGGCCAGCACGGTCGCCAGGATGGCGGGAGCGAGTTTCCGCGGCGGCATTGCGGGATCGACGATAGCCGCCGGGGGCTCAGAGCCCGGCGTGCAAGCGCGTGGCCCAGAGAGCGGGCAGCGCCGAGAGATCCGCGCCGAGGCCCGCCGGAAGCCGGTCGAGCTCGTCCTCCAGTCGCGCCAAGGGAGCCCGCATCGCGCCGGTCGCTTGCACGCGGGCCGCGTTGGCGGCACTCGCGCCAGCTCCCGCAGTGGCGCCCGCGCTTGCCGCCAGCCGCACGTGCTCGTCGCCGAGCACGCCGACGAGCGCGCGGTGCGCGCCAAGTCGCAGCGTGCCGTGCGCCGCGGCCGCGCCGCCAATCCGCAGCGCGACGCTTTCGCTCTTGACCGTGCCCGTGATGCTGACGCCGGGAACGTAGCTGTAGTCGTGGAAGCGCAGCGCCGTGCCCACGGTCTGCACCCAGCCCGCGCGCAGGCCGCCGGTGCTCAGCGATGAGATGCTGGGCGAGTGGCTCGCGGCGAGCTTTTCGAGCACCGCCAGCAGGAGCTGATGCGCGAAGTCCGCGAGCGTGAGCTTCACGGCCTGCAGCGTGCGTCCCGCGCGAGCGCGATACCCGTGCGCGGGAGGCACGTCGGCCAGGCGCGCGGGCGCGAGCGGCGTCGGCGCGAGGATCGCGGGCGGCGGAGCGTTCGGGCACGGTACGATCCGCTTGCCCGCGAACTGCGCGCGCAGCGCGTTGCGCGCGCATGAGGTCACCTCGGTGCCGAGCACCGAGTGGCCCGTGTTCGGCACGACGAGGAGGTGCGCATCGGGGACCTGCGCGGCGACCGCGCGCGCGCCCGAGGTCGGCGTGCGCAGGTCGTCCGCGCCGCTGAGGATCAGTGTCGGTACGTTCGGCAGTGGCGCGCTCACGACCGGGGGCGCGGGGGTCGCGAACGGCCAGAACGCGCACGCCGGCATGTCGCTGATCGCAAACGCGTTCACGGCGGTGAACGGCGCGAGCGAGCTCGCGGGGAGCGCGGCGAGCTGTGCGCGCCCCTGCGCGAGGCGCGCGCTGGGGCTGACGGTGCGGCTCCAGGGGAACTGCTGCTCTTCGCAGGTCGTCGCGTAGTAGAGAGGCACGTCGACGTCTTCGCCGGATTCATTTTCGCCGCCTTGGGCGCGCGCGAGCAGCCGCGCGAGGAGCGCGCTGTCGCCGTCCGCGGCGCCGCGGACCGCGGCGATGAATTCGGCGCGCAGGATCGGGTCGAGGTCGCCCGCGATCAGCATCTCGAGGAGGTCGTTGGAGCTGATCGGCACCGTGTGCGCGTGACCGTGACCGTCGATCGCGCGGCCGCGCAGCGGGCCGCGGCGCAGGCGCTGCACGAGCCGCGCGAGGTCGCGCACGGGGTTCGGGGTGATCTGCGCGCACGCGTGAAACGCGCACAGCTGACGCAGGATGCGCGGCACCGCGGCAAGCGTCGGCCGGCCGAGCGGTTCGGGGCCGTTGGGCGGGACGACCGAGTCGAGGATCAGCGCTTCGACGTGTTCGGGGTGCTCCTGCGCGTACTCCAGCGCGACCTTCGTGCCGTAGGAGGTTCCGTAGAGGACGAGCTTTTCGTAGCCGCCGGCCTGGCGGATCGCTTCGATGTCCGCGACCGTGTCCGGCGTCGTGTAGAAGGCGCGTTCGGCGCCGATCTGCCCCGCGCACGCCGCGATCAGCGCGCTGAAGGAGTGGTAGGAGCCGGGGTGTTCGAAGCCGTGGCAGGAGAGCGGGTGCGAGAGGCCCGTGCCGCGCTGGTCGTAGACGATCAGGTCGCGCGTGGCGAGGATCGGCCCGAGCAGTTCGGTGAAGTCTTCGGCGAACGGGATCGCCGCCTGACCCGGTCCGCCGGCGAGCGCGATCACCGCCGACTTCGCGTCGCCGACCGGCGCCAGGTGGCGGCGGACCGCGAGCGTGATCGCGCCCGGCGTCGCGCCGCTCGGGTCGAGCGGCACCGTGAGGTGGCCGCACGCGAAGTTGTTGCTGCCCGCGCACGGCGCGAATGCGATCGTCGCGCTCGCGGGGGCCGCGAGTACTGCGCTCGTCGCGAGTGTCGTGGCCGCCGCCAGCAGGCCGGCGAGGATGGCGGCCAGCAGCGCGGTGGCGGGCTTCCCGGCAAGCGGTCGCATCAGTTGGAATCTATTCGATCGCGGCGCCGCGCGCCGCACTGCCGGTAGGGTCTCGTGAGTGAGCGCGCTGCGCGAGACGGTGACGGCCTCCGACGCGCCGGCGGCGATCGGGCCTTATAGCCAGGCGGTGCAGGTCGATCTTCGCGCGGCCTGCGGCCTGCTGTTCTGCTCGGGGCAGATCCCGCTGGACCCCGTGAGCGGAGAGCTGGTCGGTGAGAGCGCGGCCGCGCAGGCGGAGCGCTGCCTGCTGAACCTGCAAGCGGTCTGCGCCGCCGCGGGCGCGTCGCTTGCGCGCGCGATGCGTGTGACGGTGTACATGACCGACCTCGCGCGGTTCGGGGAGGTCAATGAGGTGTACGCGTCGTTCTTCGAGGCCGATCCGCCGGCGCGGGTGACGGTCGAGGTGTCGGGCCTGCCGCGCGACGCGCTGGTCGAGATCGATGCGATCGTCGCGCTCGACTGAGGGGATCGATGCCGCCGTCGCGCTCGACTGAGGGGGAGCCGGCGGCGCCGGGCGAGCGCACGTATCACGTGGAGTTGCGCCAGTTTCCGCACAACATGTGCCGCTTCAATCTCTCCGGCCCGGAGCTGCGGGCGACGGTGCTCGAGCCGTGGGCGCGCGAGCGCTGGATCGAGTTCGGCGAACGCAAGTGGAATCCGGCCCAAGCGAAGCTCACGGTGCTCGAGGGTCCCCACATCCCTGTCGCGCAGCTCACGATGGGTCGCGGCTGGCGCACCGCGCAGCGCGAGGGTCGCGAGGTCACCGACGAGCTGCTCGCCGCGCTCGCGCGCGAGGTCGAGCGGGGAGGTCCGCAGGGCTCGCAGGTAGGCGCTCCCTCTAGCGCTGCCGCTGCGGGGGTGATCGCCGCACGCGCGCCCGGCGCGAGCAGCATGGAGCGCTCCGCGGACGAGCTCGCAGCGGACTCGCTCGGGCTGGAGCTGCTCTCACGACTCGGATCTGAGCCCGCGCCGCTGCGCCACGCGTGGGAGCTGGCGGGGGAGCGTCACCCGGACTCGCCTCCGAGTGCGACGCTTGCGCTCGCCGAACGCGCCGTCGAGTCGCTGCTGCGCGCGCGGCTGATCGTGCTTGTGCTCGTGCGTAGCGGCGTGGGGCAGGACGCGGGAGACGCCCCGGCGCTGGACGAGCGCGAGGTCGATCGCGCAATCGGCGCGGCCGCGAGCTGGGTCGGTGGGGGTGTCCTCGGCGGGCGAGCCGCCGGCGGGCGGGCCCTCGGTGGGGAGGTTCTCAGTGGGGGCGCCCTCGGTTGGAAGGCTGGCGGGGAGCGTGCTGGCGGGGAGCGTGCTGGCGGGGAG